>Ga0187858_10002495_pt1 | contig 18848 bp, 19 predicted proteins | sample June2016WEW_8_15_FD_133015 | JGI IMG/M metagenome (GOLD analysis project Ga0187858, IMG submission 133015) | Peatland microbial communities from SPRUCE experiment site at the Marcell Experimental Forest, Minnesota, USA - June2016WEW_8_150 | ecosystem: Environmental > Terrestrial > Soil >...
AGTCGAGTGTGCCCTCCTACTGAAGGTCGCTCTTTCTTCCGCCTTGCGCTCCCGGCCTTCTGCTTTCTGCTTTCTGCCTTCTGCTTTCTAATTGGCGTGTTGGCCGGGAATCAATTGGCTTTTGGACAAGTAAGTCCCGCGGAAATCCCCAACCCGCAGCTCAAAGCTCTCGAAAGTACGTATCTGCCGCGCCTCGTCGAGCTCAATCGCGCCGTTTCTGCCACGAAATTTCCTCTCCCTTTCTCCTTGAGCCGTTATGTTGGCCTGGAGCCTGACCGTCAGGCTGCGGCGGATAGCCGCGGCATCGAATTTGTGAAGTTCCACGACCGGCTGGTGCTGAAAATCACCGGCAATTACAATGTTGCCTACAATGCTGACCGGCTCGACCAGAACGAGCGGGCCAAACGGACGTTCGAGGAGGTCATCGTCCCCATCCTGCGGCTTATGGCCCAGGAAATCCCCCCCGACGTGGCCGCGGAGGCCATCGGTTTCGAGATTGGATACCACGTTCGAAGGCAGGGAAAGAACTACGAATACGAGGGGAAGGAAATTCTGGTTGTGGTTTTTCAAAAAGCCGACGCGTTCAGGTTCTTGAGCCTACCGCGCAGCTCCCAGCGCCAGGACATCCTGAACCAATGCGAAATCTTTCTCAACGGTAAGGACTTCGGGCTTGCTCTCGATGAACATCAAGGGGTCAATGTGGAAGCGCTCGACCGCCCCGTAACGCCCCCTCCTGCGCCTGTCGCTCCGCCACAAACCACAGCCAACCCGGATGCTGCCAGGGCGCCTTCCAAGATTAACCTGGACTTACCTGCCGCTTTCCACAACACTGAAACCAAGACGGGTGTTTCGGTGGAACCCCCTGCAAAGCCCCCAAACGCCTCGCCAAGTCCAACCCCGGCGATTGCCGCTGCACCTCCGGTCGCACCCGCGAATCCTGGCGCACCCGCCACAAAGGCTGATGTTGATCGCCTTCAAGGGCAGTATGAAACCCAACTTGCGGAGCTGGCCAAAATCGGCGCGGCAAAATTTCACTTCGTCGAATACGCCCCACCCTCGTTCGTGCTCTTCCGGGATCAGGTATACTTGCAGCTCACGCTTCGCAATTCTTTGCGCTTCAATAGTGACTCCAGCTCCATTTACAAGCGCGCGGCTCAAAGTTTCGATCTTTTCCTGGCCCCCCAGCTTAGGGATATTCAAGCGAAGCTCCCTCCAGGTACAGAGTATGCCGGCCTGGACGTAACTCTTCTTAACCAGCTTTCTGCCAAGCCCACCGGCTCTTCAGAGGCGCTTGAATTCATCCTTCCTCTCAAGGCTCTCTCTCAATTCATCGACGCCGGCATAACCAACCAGGATTTGATAAACCAAAGTGTGGTTCTGGTGAACGGGGTTCGAATTGCCTTGAACTTGCAGCAGGTGGAATAGGGCTCATCTGACGTGAGCGATGACGATGAGTTCCGAGGTTCTTCGTTGGCGTTCCCGACAGATGCGCGGAGGTGGGGTCAGCTTGAGCCGCTGGTTAGCCCGGTTGCTGCTTGGACCCCGGCATCGCAGCGATTACGGAACGCAAGAGAGCGTTGACAGCTTCCGATGACTTGAATACCGCTGCGACGTCCGGTTCGAGGACAACGGCTACCACACCTTCCGACATCTTTTCTGCAAAGCGATTCGGCTTGGCTCGGCTGTAATCGAACCGATACTCCCTGCGCATCGTGCCGCGTACGGTCTGATGTTTCTTACTGGAGGACATGTTCTTCATAGTCTTTACGCTCAAGGCGTGTTGCTCTACGGGCGCTGATGATTCGAATTCTTGTTCCGCGAACTGTGAAACAGACCAGAATCAGACGATATTTCACCGAGTGTCCAATCATAATCTCGCGCGGTTCATCTTCAGAGTGTTCTTCATCCTCGAAAATACGAGCGAGTGGGTCTCGAAAGACTGTTACCGCTTCTTCGAATTCAATCCCGTGATCGGCACGATTGGCCTCGGCCTTTTTCGCGTCCCACTCAAACTCGAGACTCATTCTGTATAGATGATATCACGACGGTGCCTCGGCCCTGGTAATTCCGGGGCTAACGACTTGGGCGCGCAGGCGCGGCCCGCCACCTTCAATCTAACGGACTAGAACGGAATAGTGCTCCCCAATTTGCGAATTGGCGATCCACCGGGTAACCTGCGGCGTTGCTTCAATCCCACACATATCGTTCGTCGTACTCAATCCCGTACGTCTGCAAGAAATCCCGATACTCCTCCCGGAAACTTACCGAATCCGAAAGAGAATGCGAACATGATCGCTCACGCCCCCAATTTTGCGAGCCGGAGAGTCGAGATTCTTGAGGACCGTTGCCAGGTTGGGGTGTATCCACCCTCGATCAGGGACAGCGCTAGCTTGACTACATGACCGTTGAGCGATCAACCTGGGAACGGAGGGAGAACGATAACGTGGCGAACAGTGACACCGGTTCCATATGGATAATAACACTTGCTTAACGGCCGATCCCATGACAGAATGTCTCGTACGTTCTCAGCCAAGTAGTAAAATTCTACTTCGGAGCCAAGCCCTTGGAAATAGGATGTCGCTGGGTGACCGATGATGAGCTACAGCGAGAATTCAACGAACTTGGATTCTTCTCGGCGTCACACGCCCTCATGCCGCTTCTACGCCAGGCTTACAAGGCCGCTTGCGTCAGCGACATCACGGTGTTGCTGGAAGGCGAGACGGGAACCGGCAAACAAGTGCTGGCGTTCGCGATTCATCGGCTTGATCAAAAACGCAAGGCCTTCCCGTTCGTCACGCTGCATTGTGGTTCTCTGAGCGAGGCGTTAGCCGAAAGTGAGTTCTTTGGTCACCGGAAAGGCGCCTTTACCGGCGCCCTCACAAATCGCAAGGGTCTTTTTCAATCTGCGCACCGCGGCACATTGTTTCTCGATGACGTGAACGACCTTCCCCTACATCTCCAAGCCAAGCTGCTGGACGTGTTGCAAAGAAGTGCGGTGCGGGCGATCGGATCTGATCAGGAGGCGCAAGTGGACGTGCGAATTTTGGCCGCGGCCAATCAGCCTCTTAAGCCGCTAGTCCTCCAAAACCGCTTCCGCGCCGACCTGTACCACCGACTGAATGTGGTTAGACTATGGCTGCCCCCCTTGCGGGACCGGATGCAAGACTTACCCAATCTCGTGCTGGCCTTTGCGCATCGCCACCGGGACATCTACCAGCCGATCGAAAAGGTTGAGCCCGAACTCGTATCCTTCTTACAATCGCAGCTCTTCCCGGGCAATGTCCGAGAACTGGAGAATGACGTTCAGCGGATGCTGTTCTCGAAAGCGACTGGTACCTCGCTCGGGTTGGCTGACTGGCACTTTGGGTCGGCTGAGGCCAAAGCGGAGAACCATTCTGATTTACTCGGAGAGGCCGCAGCGAAGACATGGGGAGCTATTTCCGGCCAAGGCATTCCCTACGCTCAGGCGATTCAGCAGATTGAACGGGGTGTGCTGGAGGCCGCCCTGAGTGTTGGAGGTCGCACGCGGAGAGAAGTCGCCCAACTCCTGCGCACCAGCGAGCGCACACTCTACCATAAAATACGAAGGCACGAGTTGTGTACCCAACGAAGCTCGTGACCAGACAGAGCCCCTCGACGAGAGAGCGGGAAACCCCTGCACACCCCCGAGCCTATCCTCTTAGCAAGCAAGATCCCTACCACGGGCTGGGCAGTCCGGCACGTGCATAAGCCGATTGCGGTCGAAAGAACACAGGCCGACCGAGCGTGCTGCCGACTATAACTGAAGACTGCAGGAAGTAACAGACCCGCTGCAGATTCTTTCAGGAGGGCTCTCCGGCCACACAAGCTAGGGGACCTTTGATTTCATCGGATGTTCCTGTTGAGACTCTGGGTTTATCCCCATCTTCCCGGCATCTTCCACTGCCAATTGTTGCAGAAAGCATATTTACACCCACCTTTGAGACTTGCCTGTGCGCGGGGTGCCCGAAGCCTCCTTCACAAATCGCAACTCCTTCTGATTCTGTAACTCCCGAAAAGCACACCGCTTCTGGGGACCACGCTCCTTGGGTAACGATATGGAGTGGTCTCCGGAGTGCTTATTAAACCGTAGCGGCTATCGGGGCGCCGACAATCGGAGTACGTGGATGTACCCGACGGACAAGGGGGATTGGGTGCGTTTTCGGGTTGAGGATGTGTTTCTGCCTGGTCAAGAGGAACTGTTGAGCGCCCCCTCAACCGGTACGGAAATGGAAGGCGCGATTGTTGATTTCTCCGACTCAGGTTTGAAACTTCGCGCCTTTGCGGTCGTCGAGGTCGTCAACGGGCAAACGATGGTTGTGCCAGTCGAAAAGCTAAAGCTCATCACGCCGGCCTCGTCCAAGAACGAAGGACGATAGGGCGACTGGCTTTCTGCTTTGCCAAAGAGTTGCGCAAGCAGAGTCAGGATACGAAGCCAGACAGAGCGTGCCAGCTACCAAGCGACAAGAGGAGATAACATATGGGAGTTAACGTCACCTACCCCGGTGTGTACATTAAGGAACTACCAAGCGCGGTCCACCCGATTACCGGCGTCGCGACTTCGATAGGTGCGTTCATAGGTTACACGGCTCGCGGCATAGACAATCGCGCCGAGCGAATCTTCAGCTTTGCCGATTATGAACGTTTGTTTGGGGGTCTCGCCTCCGACAGCGAGTTGAGTTATGCCGTGCAACAGTTTTTTGCCAACGGCGGGACCCAGGCCTATGTCGTTCGGGCGCCGCGGACCGGCGCCGCGGGCGCACAGGTTGTTTTCGGCGGGTTGACCTTCACCGCTTTGAGCAGCGGCACGTGGGCGGATGGTGAACTGCTGATCGATGTGGACTATAACGGGGTGGATCAGAGTTCCGATGCTACGGCGTTCAACCTCACCATCACCAATCTCGTGGATGGCACGGTCGAGAATTTCCCCAACGTATCTCTCAAAAGCAATCAAAATAACTATATAGCAAATGTGGTGAACGATCCCGATAATGGTTCGCAGCTTGTAAACGTCCAAGTGGGGAGCCCAGCGCCGAGCACGGCTCCGACTGTATCGGGCGCCGTCGGCACCGCACTGACGATCGCTAAGGTCAATAATTCCCTAGCTGGTTCGACTGCGCTTTCGGGGACTGTGGCTTTGACAAATGGCTCGCAGGCGGTCACTGGAACCGGCACCCTCTTCTTGACTGCCCTGAAGGCCGGCCAGTGGCTGGTGTTTGCTTCCGACGCAACCCAGACGCTTTACCAAGTCAGCGCGATTGTGAGCAACATTGCCCTGACCCTGGCCTCAAAATTTGCCGGTTCGACCACCGCGCTCACTACGGCGACGATATCGAACACCACGGTAAACAACGACTATGGTGTTCAACTTTTTGTGTCTTCGCCCGCAACGCCGCCCTCCCCACTTCCGATTACAATAAGGGTATTCTCGAATACCACGCCACTTCCGCAGACTGTTTCGGGTTTGGCGGCGCAGCTCCAGAGAGCGATCAACGCCGCGCTGGCCGTGCAAATGCCGGGGGCGTCTGTCCAGTGTTCGGTGTCTGCGACCAGCAGCACCCAGGCCATTAGGGTCAACGCCTTGCTGCCGCAAGTTCCCGATGCGGTGGTAACTCTCACGGCGCCTCCGGCTGCAAGCGCACTCTCCGATGCTTCCGCGGCTCTGGGCTTCAAACCACCAAGCAGCGTAAATGTGGCGCATTATGCGCTCGGAACGAACAATGGAACAACCTCGATCCCGCCCTGGGGCGGGGCACAAACCAGTTCGCCCCTGGGTTCGGACGGAACTGGACTTCCCGCAACAAATGATCTGATCGGCGATCCGGCGCAATTCACAGGCATTTACGCTCTGGAGAAGGTGGACCTTTTCAATCTGCTGTGCATTCCGGACGCCACGCGAGCCACTCCGGGCAACCCCTCTCAGCTCGACAGCAGCGTGGATCCAAACAGTATCTACAGCGCCGCCGTAGCGCTCTGTGACAGCAAGCGAGCGTTTCTTCTGATCGACTGTCCACCCTACGTCAATACCGTGTCCGCAGCAGTGGATTGGAAGACCAGCGGGCTTACAGTGAGCGATGCGAATGGCGCGGCATTCTTCCCCCGGTTGCGGGTGCCTGATCCGCTCAATAATTATCAACTTCGCACGTTTGCTCCCTCCGGTGTCGTCGCGGGACTCTACGCGAGGATTGACTCTACGCGAGGTGTATGGAAAGCACCCGCCGGAACCGAGGCCACGCTTTCCGGGGTCCAGGGGCTCGTGTACAAGCTCAGTGATGCCGAGAACGGGGTTCTCAATCCGCTAGGCTTGAATTGTTTCCGCACATTTCCTGTCTATGGCTCCGTCCTCTGGGGCGCACGCACGCTGTTGGGAGCGGACGCCGACGCGAGTCAGTGGAAATATGTGCCCGTTCGCCGCGTCGCCTTGTTCCTTGAGTCAAGCCTTTACCAGGGAACGCAATGGGTAGTCTTTGAGCCGAACGACGAGCCCCTCTGGTCGGCCATCCGGCTAAATGTCGGCTCCTTCATGCAGAACCTTTTTATCCAGGGCTTTTTCCAGGGGCAGACTCCGGCCGAAGCCTACTTCGTGAAGTGCGACAGCGAAACCACCACCCAGACGGACATCGACAACGGCATCGTCAACATCGTGGTGGGCTTCGCTCCACTCCAACCGGCTGAATTCGTTGTTATCCAGATACAACAGATGGCCGGGCAAACCGCAAGCTAGGGAGGACTCGCATGGCTGAATTCACCGTTAACCCCCAGCGCTTTGACCCCTATAAGAACTTCAAGTTCCGAGTGAAGTGGGACGGTCAATACGTGGCGGGCGTCAGCAAGGTTACCGGCCTCAAGCGGACGACTGAGGTGGTGAAACACCGTGAAGGGGGCGACCCGTCAACCAGCCGGAAATCGCCAGGCCGTAATGAGTTCGACCCCATCACGCTCGAGCGCGGCGTAACCCACGATGTGGCCTTCGAGCAATGGGCCGGCAAGGTTTGGCAACTCGGGGCCCAATTGGGAGCGGAGGTCTCGCTGAAGGATTTCCGCAAGGACATCATCCTCGAAGTCTATAACGAGGCGGGCCAGAAGGTTCTAGCCTACAATATCCATCGCTGCTGGGTATCGGAGTACCAGGCTCTGCCGGACCTCGATGCCAACGCCAACGCCGTCGCCATCCAGCACATCAAGTTGGAGAACGAGGGTTGGGAGCGGGACATTTCCGTGACTGAGCCCACTGAGCCCTCCTTCAATGTTCCCACAGGCCAGTAGCTACAATGCGCGCGCTATCTGCTCTGGAACTGTTGGAGGTTTGGGAGCGCGGCCTCGCCGAAGCGCCGCCTGATCGGGCGCTGGAACTCTTGGCGGCCGCGTGGCCCGAAACCCCGCGAGACTCCCTGGCCGACCTCAGCATCGGCCAACGAAACGCAAAACTGCTAACGCTGCGTGAGCGGCTCTTCGGGCGGGTGATGGCCGCGGTCGTTGCCTGCCCACGCTGTGCTGAGCGACTCGAGCTGACCCTGGATACGGCGGAGTTACGATCCAGTTCTGGCCAAAAGCCGGAAAGTGAGATTTCCCTGAATGTGGCCGGATACGACATGAGCTTTCGCCCTCCCACCCACCAGGATGTGATTGCGGCGGCAGGCCAATCGGACCTGGCGCGCAGCCGTAGCCTGATGCTCCAACGTTGCTTGCTATCCGTGCATTGCGGCGGTGCGCTCGTAAATTCCGACCAATTACCCCCGGAGGTTGTCGAGGCTGTGACGCAGCGCATGGCTGAGGCTGACCCTCTGGCAGACATTCAAATCGCCATTTCGTGCCCGGCCTGCGCGCAGGGGTGGCGTGCAGCTTTTGACATCCTGACGTTCCTGTGGAGCGAAATCGAAGCTTGGGCCTGGCGGATGCTGAGTGACGTACACACCTTGGCGTCAGCCTACGGCTGGTGTGAACGAGACATCCTGGCTCTTAGTCCGACGCGGCGGCAATTCTACCTGGAAATGGTGGGGGCATGAGCGATTTCCTGAGTAACTTGGTAGCTCGGAGCCTCGGCACTTTGGAGGTAATCCGGCCGCGCGTGCCCTCCCTCTATGAGCCCTATCGGCGAGAAAGCGGTTTGCTCGGGGCGCGGCCGAGCTTGCTCGCGCAGGAAACCAATCCCGAGCTACAGGACGAAGCCGGCTGGGAAAGCGATGGGAACGCGGCGCACATCAACCATCGAATCACGAGCCAGCGAACACAAACGCCGAGCCCGTCCTCGCGCGACAGAGCCTCGCACAATCCGTTTGCCACCCCTCGGGTCATCAAGGTCCAGGATTCGGTCTCCGATCGGGTCACCAAGGTCCAGGATTCGGTCTCCGATGCAAGCTCGTCAACGGTCGCGCAGACAGGCGCAATGGGTAGTCGTCGCCGCTCGGCCGAGATGGGGACCGATTTGTCGAGTTCCCGATTGCTCCCTGGACAGCCGACAATTCAGGATGCCACGCGAGCTGCGCCGCCCGCCACGCGTACGGTCCGGCCGCCCGTTGGGCCGCGCTCAGGAGTTGCGAAGATCCCAACGGCTGTGCCCGGCTCCAAGCCACCCGAGCCTATCGTCCAGGTAACGATCGGGCGGGTCGAAGTGCGAGCGATCTTTCCCGAACCACCTGCCCGCCGCAGCCAACCGGCACGGGCAAGGCCCACGGTATCTCTCGATGATTACTTAAACCGAAGCAACCGGGGGCAGCGATGAGCAACTACTTGGCTATCGCCACGGTGACCGCCGCCCTTCAGCAGGTTCTGCAGGGGGCGGTGGAGAACGCGGTGACCGGCGCCACCGTCGGCTTCAGCCGCCCTGAAGGAACGGGCGCCGGCCAAGGGGCTCCGCTGGTCAACATTTACCTCTACCAAGTGACGCCCAACGCTGCCTATCGCAACGCGGACTTGCCAACTCGCCGCTCGGATGGAACCATGGTCCAAAAGCCCCAAGCGGCGCTCGATCTTCATTATTTGTTCACGTTTCATGGGGATGACGACAAGTTGGAGCCACAGCGCATGCTGGGTGCCGTGGCGAGCACGCTCCAGGCTCAGCCGTTGCTATCTTCCCAAAATATTCAAGCAGCGCTCACGTCGCCTCAGTTCAGCAGCGTCCTGGCCGGCTCCAACCTTGAAAGTCAGGCGGAGCGGGTGAGATTTACTCCCACCGCGTTATCGCTGGAAGAATTCTCGAAATTGTGGTCCGTGTTCTTTCAAGTGGAGTACAGCTTATCGGCTGCCTATCAAGCCTCGCTGGTTTTGATTGAGAGCGACGACACCCCGCAGGAAGCATTGCCCGTGCAGGCCCGGAACGTCTACGTCATGCCCTTCCGCCAGCCTGCCATCAGCCAGGTCATCCCCCAGTCGGGCGCGGGCCAGCCGATCCTCCCCACCAGCACGCTGATCATTCAGGGCAGTCGACTGCTCGGAGACATCACCGTGGTCCGGCTTGGAAACCTGGTCGTGACGCCGCCTACTGTGACCGACAAGGCGATCATCCTGCCGGTCCCGGCGGGCTTGCCGGCGGGAGTGCAGGGCCTACAAGTGATCCAACAATTACAGATAGGGACACCGCCGAAGCCACATGCCGGCTTCGAATCCAACGTGGCCGCGTTTGTGTTGCACCCGGTCATTACTCCCCAAACCGTCACGTCCACACAAATTAGTGTGAAGGTTGCTCCGACGGCGCAGCAGGACCAGCGGGTCACGCTCCTGCTCAATGAAGCCACAACTCCGCCTCCGCCGGCGCCCGCGGCGTACGCTTTCTCTCTTCCGCCGCTCGCGAACGATACGAATACCCTAATATTCACCATCAGCAACGTCCAAGGCGGCAATACGACTTACTTCATTCGGGTAACGGTTGACGGCGCTGAGAGTCCGCTGGACCTGGACCCCAGCAGCGCGACTTTCGGCCCTACGGTAACCATCCCATGAGCCGAACTTCAGCCATCAGTTGGGAAGAGGCCAACCAGAGTTACCTGATGGTGGCGCTCTCCGAGGTGCGTGCCGCGCTCGCGAGGTTTTTCTCGGGCGCTGAAGCTCAAACCGCCACAGAGGAGAACGCCACACCGCCACAACCGAATCCCGAGGATGTTAGCTCATCGATGCAGGCCCCACCGGCACTTGAAAGCCTTTGTGCGACGTTTGGCCTCTCCACGTTCGAGCGCAAGATTCTGCTCATGTGTGCCGGAGTGGAGCTGGATTCCTGTTTTACGAGCCTCTATGCAGCGGCCAGCAAAGATCTGCGTCATGCACTCCCAACCTTCAGCCTGGCGTTAGCGGCGTTCGAGGACGCGCACTGGAGCGCCCTCTCACCGGCCCGGCCTTTGCGCCATTGGCATCTCGTGGAGGTGCTGTCCGGCGATACGCTGGCTGCCAGCCCGCTGCGCATCGACGAGCGCATCCTCCACCATCTGGCAGGGGTTCCTTGTGTCGACGAGCGCTTGCGCGGTCTCACCGAACCGCTGAGCGCGGTTGGCGGATTGCCTCTGTCACAGCGCGCGGTGGCGGAGCAGGTCGCCAACAGTTGGTCGCGAGCCAACCGGCAATCAGCGTGGCCCGTGGCGCAGTTGTGCGGCGGTGAGCCGGGTGGCAAGCGGACAGTCGCGGCGGCAGCGTGCGCCCTGCTCGGCCTGAATCTGCGCGTGATGGCCAACAACGTCGTTCCCCGCGGGGCCGCCGAGCTCGACCTCTTCATCCGGCTTTGGGAGCGCGAAGCCACGTTGAATTCGAGCGGCTTGCTGCTGGAATGCGACGAAATGGAATCGTCCGATGCGCTGGGGGAAGCCGCCATCAATCGGCTTTTGGAAACTGTTCGGAGCCCTCTCCTGGTTTCTGTGCGCCAGCGTCGAAAGTCCGTGGAGCGCCCGCTCCTCTCGTTCGATGTGCCCAGGGCAACTTCCACTGAACAGGTTCAGATCTGGAAGGAAGCGCTGGGCGCAGCCGCCTCCGCCCTCGATGGGAGGGTGGAAACGCTGGTCTCCCATTTCAGCTTGAGCGCCAGCAACATTCATGCCGCCGTAGCGCAGGCGCTCCCGCCGAGCGACGGCGCGTCGGCCGTGGCGCTCGGTCCAAATGATCCCGGGCCGCACTCGCGACCTGAAACCTCTGCGAGGGATTTGGCCACAGCCTTGTGGAATGCGTGTCGCGTGCAGGCTCGGCCCCGCTTAGACGGGCTGGCGGAGCGGATTGAGCCCTCCGCCACCTGGGACGATCTGGTGCTACCGGGACAGCAGAAACAACTTCTCGGCACAATCGCCCTACACGTTCGGCAGCGTACCAAGGTCTACCAGAGCTGGGGTTTTGCGTCCAAGGGTTCCCGCGGCCTGGGCATCAGCGCACTATTTGCCGGCCCCAGCGGCACCGGCAAAACAATGGCGGGCGAGGTGCTCGCGAACGAGTTGCGGCTCGATTTGTACCGGATCGACTTGAGCCAGGTAGTCAGCAAATATATCGGTGAGACGGAGAAGAACCTGCGCCGGGTTTTCGACGCCGCCGAAGAAGGCACCGCCATCCTGTTGTTCGACGAGGCCGACGCCCTGTTCGGCAAGCGTAGCGAGGTTAAGGACAGTCATGACCGCTACGCCAACATTGAGGTCAGTTACCTGCTGCAACGCATGGAGGCCTACCGCGGCCTGGCCATTCTGACCACCAACCGGAAAAACGCTCTCGATGCGGCTTTTCTGCGCCGCATTCGATTTGTGGTGGAGTTTCCGTTTCCGGAGGCGGCGCAGCGGGCCGAGATCTGGCGCCGCGTCTTTCCGGGGCAGACACCCACCGAGGGATTGCGTATCGACCGGCTGGCGCGTTTGAACGCCGCCGGTGGACACATTCGCAACATTGCAATGGGTGCTGCGTTTCTGGCAGCGGATGCCGACGAACCTGTGCGCATGTCGCACCTGCTTTGCGCCGCACGCTGCGAATTCGCCAAACTCGAACGGCCACTGACCGATTCGGAGACCGCCGGATGGGTATGACAACCGGAAGAAGTCAGAAGTCAGAAGTCAGGAGTCAGAAGTCAGAATGAAGGACCAAGACGAGGGAGGGATGGGTGAGTTGAAGGAGACCAAGCAGGCTGCCAAATGGACCCGGCGCGGCAAAGTTACAGCGGGGCCGGACTTCGGGGCGGGTGTCCCCGCCGCCGTGGAGCTGCACATCGAGGAACTCGTGCTGCACGGCTTTGCCGCAGGCGACCGCTACCGGATTGCCAATGCTGTGGAGCATGAGCTGGCGCGGCTGATGAGTGAGGGGGGCCCTCCGGAATCTCTGAAGAATACTCTTGCCCTCGAACGGATTGATGGTGGGGCGTTCAATGTCAAGGCCGGGTCAGAGGCCCGGGCGGCCGGGACCGAGATCGCGCAGGCGGTTTATCGAAGCTTACGACGGAACACAAGAGCCTCGGCGAGTGCACCGGCTATCTGGCCCGGGGCTGGAGTTCACCACCGATGAGCACGCGAGTCCAGAGCCCGATGAAGCGAACCGCCGCACCGGCGCGGTCCCTCACGCCGGTGCCCTTTGGAATCCTGCAACGGAAGTGTGCTTGCGGAGGGTCCGGGGGTTCGGAGGGTGAATGCGAGGAGTGCAAGAAAAAGCAGATGACTCTGCAGCGCTTTTCGACCGGTCGGGCTGCGCCAGCCAGCGTTCCCCCCATCGTTCATGACGTGCTGCGCTCGCCGGGCCAGCCGCTCGACCCAGGTACGCGAGCCTTTTTGGAGCCGCGCTTTGGACATGATTTCGGCAAGATCCGGATTCACACCGATGAAAAAGCCGAGCAGTCGGCCAAGGCCGTCAATGCCGCAGCATACGCAGTGGGCCGCCACGTGGCGTTTGCATCCGGCCAGTACAAACCGGGAACCAAAGCAGGGCAGTGGCTCATCGCCCACGAATTGTCGCATGTCGTGCAACAAGGCGGCGCTGGATCAGGGCGGGTGGACAGTGACGCCAACTTCAGGCTGGAGCTTGGCCATTCGGCAAACCGCGCCGAGCAGGAGGCATCGCGGACTGCTGACACAGTTACTGACCCACGGGGCGGTTATGCTCCGTCCACCATTCTCCATGCGGCAGAACCAGCGGTCCAGCGACATCCCGATGACGAATGGGACAAACCCTACGTTTCGTACGCCACCATCAATGCGACGCAACCACCCAAGCCCGGAGTCTATAGCTATCTTCAGAAACCCTATGAGGAGTTCAAGTCTGGGCTTGGCGAGATCAGGCCCTCAACTGAGGGTGGGCTAGCGCAGAATGTGGGCCGCTGGGGGAAAACTGAGCCGAGGAAGGGAGCAGGTATCCCGGCGGGACCTGAGATTACCATGCCCATGCTCAAAGAGATTTACCCAGGCCTTGCAAAAGACGTTGCCGCCGATAAGGGTAAGGAGGAGCAAGCGAAGAAATACCTCGACAGCCTTAACCAGGCATTCAAGATCATGAAGATCGACACGGTTGAGGCACAGTCGAACTACCTGGCGCACGCCTTCATTGAGTCCGATCAATTTCGGCAGTTCACAGAGACTCAGGGATCACTGGACGCGTCTGGCAAACCCGTCCAGATCCGGGACGAGGCTCACCCCGGCAAATTCAAGCCGAATCCGGAAGCAGGTCCACCCCAAAAATGGGTGGACAAACCACAGGATGTCAAGCTCAACAGAAGTGAGCTGAAGAAGTATTCGGAGACCGGAGACGTCAATCCGCAGGGAACCGCCGCCTTTATCGGACGTGGACCTGTTCAGGTGACACATAGGGCCGAGTATGTCGAAGTGGTTGCCACGCTCGAGAAGGCTGCCGAGCAGTACTACGCTAATGGGCTCCGGGAAATGAAAGAAGCGGAAGCCCAGTACGAATCGGATAACGACCTCTCTAACTATGGGAAGAAGACGGACAGGTGGATCAAGTTACTAAAGAACGGTAAGTTGTGCCGGGAGGCAGCCCAGGCGGTGAAAGCCCACCCAGAGGAGGCGGCGAACCCGAAATACACTTTCCTGGTCTCAGCAGCTTTCATGAAGAACAAGGGAGCCGACGTGAAGGTCGCGCGAGCTCTACAGCCGAATCTCTCCATAGAGAGAAGCCCCGATTTGGCTAGGACATGGACAGGTGAGGATCCTGCAAGTGGTTGGGTGGCCGGGGTGAAGCAAACACAAAAACCCCAGGTAGAGGCGCTCAAACGGAAGGGTGAAGCCTATGACCATATCTACCGAGTGCTCTGCCGCGAGTCCCCGGCATGTAGCAAGGCGGCGCCTCAGGCGTTCCAAGAGTAGGCCGCCAAAACCCGGGAGAAAAAGTAGACCGTCTCCATGGGGACATCGCCTTAGGTTGTGGATTGGAGAATTGCGGACAAGGTAATGCGCGACTCGCAGGTCATGCAACGCTCGCGCGTTACCAATTTCGGGTGGTGTAGCACCGCCCTTTAGAGCGGTACGTGCCGGGCTCCCGACAATGTCGGGACAGGTTCCGCTCGGCGTTACGTTCGTTGCCACTCAACAAAAGGGTTTGGGTAATGGTGATCAATGAGCTTTAGAGGGCAAAGTCAGACTCACCTTCCGGACGTCAGGGGTTCGATGCCACAGCGTCGATGCTCGCCCGACCTGGACGGGGGCGAGGGCAAGGCGTGGCGAAGGAAGCCGATGACTCTGCGGCGCCCTTCGACCGGTCAGGCTGAGATCATGAACCAGACTCTGACGGGCAAACTTCCAACCGGTTGGGACGCCATCGATAAGGCTCAGCTTGCAAAGGTTATTTGGGGGATTTTCTCAACGCATATCGCCCCGGAGGTGGCTCAGAAACTCACTAGCAAAGTTTCGGGACCGCCCGGCGCTACGCGAGAACTGAACCTCGTCCTGAACGGTGACTTTAAGGGGGTAGGGATTTCGTTCGCAGCTCAGTTTTGAGCAGGAGACGTTTGGTACAAGCAGATTACGAAGGAGATTAGAATGCCCGGCATTTCACCCCGACTACTGAAAGGCGCAATCGTTTCAGTCGATCCGAACGTTGGTACTCCCCTGGGTACGATCACATTTCAGTATAACCCGGACGAGGTCACCCGGACCCTTAAGCCCCAGAGCGTGGGCGACGAGCCGGATCGTACAGAAATTCTCCGGCTGAAGGGTCCACCGGTTGAGACGATCAAGTGCGCGGTCGAGATTGACGCGACAGACCAGCTCGCCAGCGGAGATTCAAACACCCTGGCCTATGGGATCCAACCGCAGTTGGCAGCTCTCGAGTTGCTGGTTTATCCCTCCAGCGCGGAGCTGCACGCGAATGAGACGCTTTCGTTGGTGGGCACGATTGAGATTCTTCCCATGGAGTCGGCCCTTACACTATTTGTCTGGAGCAAGACACGCGTTACACCGGTACGCATCACGGATCTCGACGTCACCGAGGAGGCGTTTGATCCACAACTGAATCCCATTCGCGCCAAGGTGTCGCTGGGAATGCGCGTGCTCAACGTTAACGATGTGGGATTCCAGACCCCTGCGGGGGCGCTGTACATGGTTTATCAGGTGCAGAAAGAGGCGCTTGCGGCGCTCTTCAGCTAAAGGGAGGCGGTATGGACAGTGCACTAAAATCCATGGTCCTCGCGGCGGCGGGCACCGGCGGGCCGACCAATCCCAGCAGTCGTTACTATGGCTTTGCCGTGGAGTACTTCACGCGGGCCGATGGTGTCCAGGTGGCGTATTTGCAGCGCCGCATCATTCCACAACCGGATATCTACACTTCGCTCCAGAAGTATGCGGTGGTTGACGGAGACCGTCTGGATAACCTGTCGGCAAAGTTTCTTGGTGATCCGCTTCTTTTCTGGATGATTGCTGACGCTAACCGTGCAATGGGTCCGGATGAGTTGACCGCACAGGTAGGCCGCACCATCCTAATCCCCCTTGCATCGGGTATTCCCCCGGGAGCGCGGAATGGCTAGCCCCTTGTATTTGACACTCCTGGTGGGTCCGGTCGAGGCGATCCCGGCCCCCAAGCCGGTCATGGATGCACTGACTTCCGTGGAGGTCACTGTATCAGCTACTGGCCGGAGCGGGTTTCAGCTTGGCTTCACGCTGGCCAACAACTCGCCGCTTCAGACGTTCTTCCTGCTCGCGGGGGCTGCACCAGTTCCGATCATACGCGTCATTCTCATGGCGACTTTTGGCGGACTCCCGCAAGTGATTATGGATGGCGTGGTGAAACACCATGAGGTGGTGCCGGATGCGATGCAAGGTTCCTCCAAACTCATGGTGACGGGCGAAGACCTCTCGGCCGTGATGGATTTGATCGACCTCTCAGGAATTCCCTATCCTGGGATGACTCCCGATCTGCGCGTCCTGATGATTCTTGCCAAGTACGCCATGTTCGGCATCGTGCCGATTGTGATCCCCATGTTTATTCCGGACATCGAGGTACCGGTCGACAAGATTCCGAGTCAGAAGGGGACGGATTTGACCTATATCCGACAGTTGGCCAAAGAAGCAGGCTACGTTTTCTACATTACGCCTGGCCCGTTACCAGGTATGAGCCAGGCTTATTGGGGGCCGCAAATCAAGATCGGCGTTCCACAACCGGCGTTGAACGTGAATATGGACGCGTGGACCAATGTTGAAAGCCTGAATTTCCGCTTCGAACCTCAAAGCTCCGTACTGCCGTTGGTGTTCATTCAAGAACCCATAACCAAGCTGATTTTCCCGTTGCCAATACCCCCCGTGACCCCCTTCGATCCGCCACTCGGCGCTGTGGTGCCCATTCCAATGAAGATCGACGAAATGCAAGATGTGGCCAAGCTCTCGCCGGGGCAGGCGATCATGCAGGGCTTGGCCAGGGTATCGGAAACATCAGATGTGGTCTCGGCCGACGGCACGATCAATGTGTTGCGTTATGGCCAGATCCTCCAGGCACGACAGTTGGTTGGGGTCCGCGGGGCAGGGGTGGCCTTTGACGGGTTGTATTACGTGGAGAGCACGAAACACCAAATCAAGCTCGGGGAATACAAGCAGAGTTTCACTTTGAAGCGAAACGCGCTGATCTCAAATGTGCCTGCCGTTCCAACAATGGCATTCTGACGATCTGGGGAGAAAGGGTCACTCGTGGCGAAATTTTTCGGGAAGTATCGGGGCACGGTGCTCAACAACATCGACCCGTTACAGATGGGCCGGCTCATGGTTATGGTGCCGGATGTCTCCAATGTGTTGCCCTCGACGTGGGCCATGCCGTGTGTCCCCTTTGCAGGAATTCAATGCGGCTTCTTCGCGCTCCCACCCACTGGCGCAGGGGTATGGGTTGAGTTTGAGCAAGGGAATAGCGATTACCCCATCTGGACGGGATGCTTCTGGGGTTCCGCTGCGGAAGTTCCGGCGCTGGCCCTGGCGGCGCCACCTGCTCTACAGCAGGTCGTGATCCAAACGCTCACCCAAAATACACTCATGATCAGTGATGTGCCCGGTCCAACCGGTGGCATTCTCCTGAAATCGACAACCGGAGCCATGATCATGATCAACGAAATTGGGATCACCATCAGCAACGGACAAGGGGCCACGATCGTTCTTGCGGGCCCGAGCGTGACAGTGAATGAAGGGGCACTAGAAGTCATTTGATCAGGTGATCGGGTGATCGCGTGAACGGAAGACAATACATGCGACATTGGCTCTTTGCTCACCCGATCACATTCAGGAGGTTCCGCAATGCCGGGTTTCTTGCTTCATCAGGGCGCCACGGTCCTCTGCAGCCACGGAGGACAGGCAATGCCCACAGCGCCCAATCCGCGCGTGTTGGTCAGCGGCCAGCCGACGGCTCTTCTTCCCGTCCCGTGGACGATTGCGGGGTGTCCTCTAGTGCCGCCACCACTTCCACCCTGCGTGACCGGGCAGTGGATTCTGGGAACTCTGCGCGTGACGTCCAACGGGCAGCCCCTGGTGGTTCAGACGGGTCAGGCGATCTGCATTCCTACCGGAACACCGCTTCTCCCCGTGGTGATGCAGATGCGCGTTAGTGCGATGTGAGGCGTTATGAATGTGAAATACCCGTACGGATTCGATAGCAGCGGGCGCACAGCGCAGACCGATTTGCCCGGTCATATCAGCGACATGATCGAGCAGATTCTGCTGACTTCGCCTGGAGAGCGCGTGAATCGTCCAACCTTCGGCTGTGGTACGGCCCAACTGGTGTTCGCGCCGAATAGCGATGCTCTGGCTGCGGCCCAGCAGCAAGTGATCCAGGCCTCCTTGCAGCAGGGGCTTTCCGACCTCATTCGTGTGAACGCGGTTGATGTGTCTGCCCAAGACTCTACCCTGCGGATTACGGTCACTTACACGATCATTCAGTCTCAGCAGCAGCAGACCCAGCAGTTCGTATATGGCGGAGCTACGACATGATCTATTTTTGCTCACAAAAGAACCGCCGCGCCTTGGTGTTGCAGCACCCCACTCTTAACGGCATCGATTACCTGGAGGTGTCGAGAACAGGTGGCGGCTGCGGCAAGCAGCTCATGATTACGCTACTCAAAGATGGTCGAAAGCTCACCCTAGGTCCATCCCAGGTGAAGATTACCGGGGGGGCGTCCACCTCCCAGTTGAAGGTTCTCTCCGTTTCGCCAGGCACGAATGCCACGCCTCGCTTGCTCACCGTGGAAATTGATCAGTCCGGTGATTTTTCAACTTACACGCTTTCACTCGTGGCTAGCCCTTCCACGAACGACCCTCCGGACGGCTTCGACCCGCAGCTCTCTACGGTGGAGTTTTCCTTCAGGGCAGGCTGCCCAACCGTCGGCGATTGTCTCCCGAACAATTGTTGTCCACCGGATGCAACTCCCGAGCCGGACATCAACTATCTGGCCAAGGACTTCGGCGGCTTCC
>Ga0187858_10002512_pt1 | contig 18784 bp, 28 predicted proteins | sample June2016WEW_8_15_FD_133015 | JGI IMG/M metagenome (GOLD analysis project Ga0187858, IMG submission 133015) | Peatland microbial communities from SPRUCE experiment site at the Marcell Experimental Forest, Minnesota, USA - June2016WEW_8_150 | ecosystem: Environmental > Terrestrial > Soil >...
CACCAGCCGCGGTGCCGACCACCGCGGCGCCATCCGCCCCTCGATGCCACTTCGCTGAACCCAATCCTCATGATCACTTCTGTCAGTCACCTCTGCGCAGCAACCTGTGCAGAGCTTCCCTAGAGGTTCCGAGCGAACCAGAATAGTATCCGCGAACGATTTAACGAATCGAGCAAAAACTGGATCGCATGCAGAATATGCGAATGACCAAACTCAACCGCCTGATAGCGATTGGTCTTTGTATCGTCGCGACAGCCGGATGTGATCGAGGCGCTCCACCAGCCACCTCAAATCGCCCGTCCGTTGCGCTCCCTGCGGTGTTCTTCATCCAGCCATCGGCCAGCCGGGGGCCGCAGGGGGAGGTAGTCATCGAGGGTAAGACCAATTTGCCCGACGGCCTAATCATCGGAGTCGAGTTGCACAACGGCAAGAAATTGGCCGCGCAAGATTTCAAGGTGAGGGTGTACGGCGGTCAGTTTCAGTCGACCGGCTTCACGAATCTAGGTTCGCCGTACGCGCCGGGCCGGTATCGGGTTCACTTCCTGTCGTATTTCAATGTTGCTTGGCAAACTCCTGAGATACTCGCGCTCGTCGGCGACGGCGGCAGCCGGTTGCGGGGCAACCTTTTCAAGCTGACTGATCCCGATGTGATCGATGGCGACAGGGCGCTTGATCTGAACGCAACGCTGTCTTTCCCGCCGCTCTCGCAAGGGGCGAAGGCCATCACTTTGGTAAAGGCGGCGGTGCTGATCTCTAATGGTTCACGTTCTTCGGCCAACGTTGGGACGCTCGTCGGGTCTTTCATGACGATTCGGGGCGTCACCCCGCACAACGGTTGGACCGCGAAGCGCATGGCGCTCGCGTCGGGAGACGACACGTACATGGTCACGTTCGATTTCATCGACAGCCGAGTAGGTGAGATGGAAGCTGTGTGGTCGGCTAATCTAACTACCGGGCCGGTTCATTTCACGAACAAGGCGGCGAAGAACCTGAGCTGGCAGCCGTAATCGCTGCCGCCAGAACGCGGAGACAATGTAGCGGTGCCCGGGCATGCAGGCGGCGGCGTTACAAGCCTTCCGTCAAAGTGGGAACCTTTGTGATAATGGCTGTGACAATAAGTCGATCATCTCGGCCTGCTTGTCTTTCAAGGCCAACACCTCTCGAAGCTTGCGCTTAATATGTTCTATCTTTCTGCGAATCCTAGCGTCTGCCCTGTCGCGCTCAAGCCGGTCCTCGGCGATCTTGCGCTGCATCTCTTCGCTGGAGAGACTGGCTTCTTGCTTCTCCAGCTGCGAAAGCAGTCGCAATATGTTATCGCGCGCGATCTGGACCTGTCCCTTGCAAACTGCGAAATCAGAGTCCTTGTCAATGACGATATCCGGTATCGCCTTGAGGGCAAAAAAGGGTGAGATGGCAGCGCTCTTACCATCGCGCTCCGTCAGCCGTCCGAAAACGGTCCTGACGCAACTGTCGGTCTGTTCGGCGACATAACTGCATACCTCTGGATCGATTTCGATAAAGGGCGTGCCCGTATCGGCCGCGTGCCTTTGAAAAGTCGACACCTTGTTTTCGCGCTCGTACGCGCGCTGGTAGCCGGGGCCAAAGAATTGCGTATCCGTGTGATAGATTTTCCCGCGCGTAATATATCCCCTGCAAAGATGGCCGACCTTGAGGAACCTGAACGCAATTTTGTAACAATGGTGCACCAGATTGATCAGGCCTGCCGATGACTCCTCGGCAGAAATCACGGCACAATCTGAGATCTGGGTCACGCGGAAATTCAAGTCCCCTGCAATGTGTGGCGCACAGGGGCAGGTCGTCGGACCGTATCTAGCGAAGTCCTCCTCTGTCGACGAACCAAACCTACCTGTAAGCTCAAGGATATATTCCACTGTCGTCTCAGATCGGTCCACGAGTTCCTTGAACCCCAAAATATCGACGAACGCGATGAATTTGTCCTCGTACATGCCGATACGCTCTCCTCAGTTATGTAGCGTGGCGGGGTTTCATTCTACTTTCCCTTGAGCCGGGGATCGTCGGTTGCGATGCATCGGGCGAGGCTCATGAAAAACGCGCTAGCAATTGCGGAAAGTTTTGGAGGCGGCGATCGGATTCGAACCGATGCATGGAGGTTTTGCAGGCCACTTATTCGCGGATGATGCGGTGCGGGATAGAGGCCATTACTGAAGATAGCGGCCTACATCAAGCCTTTTTCCACTGTTGGGCGATAGGATAGAGACGAGCTTCGGCTTTCATCAATCACGGGTCCGGGCACGGTCCGGGCACGGTGAATATCCAGATATCTAGACGGGCAGCGGCTGGATGTCGCGCGATGCGGCGCGCGCGCTGGCCACCAGAGGCAATGGGAATGGCCGAAAGACGCGGTAGGGGCCGCGCAGGGGCGCGCGCGCCGATTAGCGGCTCTATTTATCTGTTCGACGAGTGAAGTCCAAGGTCGATTGCTTCGCGGACCGGCGACGAGCTGGCCGGTTCTCTACTCGGTCGCTGAGCGGGTCGCCGGTTCTTTGGGCCATCAATAGGGAGATGGCGAGCCGCGAAGCAAGCAGCCGATGCTCTTTCGGTGGAATGCCGGTCCTTTCAAGCAAATAAAAGAGGCGCTTGCACAACTTGGACGAGTTACTCTCTTCAAAGATTTCATCGGCCAACTTAGCCGCCAGCGAAGCCTTGGTCGCAGCGAATTGCGCCTGCCATTTTCCCGGAGGCAGAGGGCGTCCAGAGGTCGGATGCCGCCTCGTCTCCCATTTAGGGGCGAGGCTGACCTGAAGCAGCGAACCGGCAAGCGCCAAACATTTGCGTTCTCTTTCCTTCGAGGATGGAGAGCCGAGCGCCTGCACCAGTTCCTGCATCAGCCTTAGCGCCTCGCCAGACATCATTTTGCTTAGGTGCTGTCTCAAAGTGTTGGCCATCGGGCACCAGAATCGCGCTGTGGGGCGACCAGGGCGCGGGATAGGACGGCGGCGGCAGTGTGCATCATCATCGCGCGCTTTAGCCGGGCCCGGGAACGTCCGGAGCGGGAATCGCGGCGGGCCGCTCTTCCGCTTTTTCTCCTCGCAGGCGAATCGTCTGCTCGATGAATACGAGGCGCAGGTCAATCGTGCGGACCGACGAATTGAGCGTCTCAAATTGCCGGTCGATCGCGGTAAGCGACGACGTGATTTTGCCGAGAGCCTCCAAGACATCTGAGAGCGCCAGGACCTTGAGCATTTCGACATGCGCCTGGGCTTTGCTCATTCCGCTTTTTTCGAGTCCTTTCGCGAGGTCATTGATTTTCTGTTTTCTTGTCTTGGTTTTTACCAATGCGATCTGTGGGTCGCTTCGCCGGGGGGGCTTCATTGCTTTTTGGTCTCCTTCTTCGTTCTGCGCGGCCGCGGCGCCGGCGCCTCGCGGCGCGAGGTCAGAGGTCGAACAATCTCAGCGTGGCGGCCGCCGTCGTGGGCCTCCATCCGCAGTCGAGTTCCTCCTGTATCGTGCAGATCGCATCGGTGCCTAGGAGCCGACGCTTTTGAAATGGAATCGCGTAGAACACAGCCTCGGCGCGGAGTCTTGTCTCGCCGCGCTCAACGAGTCGTTTAATCTCGCGCACGAAGTCTGGTCCGTGGCCTGGCTCGCCCGGCTTGGCCGGCTTGCAGACGGCGTGCGCCATCTCGTGCAACAGGGTATCGCGAATCAAATCCTTGGCCGGGCATTGCGCCAGGTCCTTCGCGAGAATCACTTGACGAAATTCGTGGGCGCAGACGCCGCTTAGGTGTTTTTTGGTGCTCGAGGGGAACCTCACGAGGTCAGGCGTACCGTCTGGGCTTCCGAGGTATGTCGACGCCTTCGACGTCGCACACAAAGGCGAGCCAGCCTGACGACCGTAATCTCCCATCGAAATGGAGGTCGTCCAGTCGGTGAAAAAGCAGGCTGATACGCCGATTTTTCTCGCGTCGGACGGAACCGGGGATGAGAGCACGATTAAGCCGCCTGGTGGCCTCCTGGGCGGTCGCCATAAGTTCGACGCGGACGGGATCGGCGATGGGACCAACGTTAAGCTGCCTGATGGCCTCCTGGGCGATCTCCGAAAGTTCTCTCGGCGTGGCCGGCCATTGAGAATTCATCGCTTCGGCGCCCTCCTCTTCTGGCGCTTGGCGGCGCGCTTCTTCATTTCGACGGAACGCTGCTTCGGCGTGAGCGCGTCCCAATAGCCGTGGGCGGCTTTGGACGCGGCTGCCTTCTTTTCGGCCTTGGTCTTCTTTTCCCAGGCCGTGCGCGCCGCGTCTCTGGCCTTCTTGAGATGCTTTTCGAGAGCGTTCATCGAGCATCAGGATCGCGCGGAATGGACGCCAAGGCAAGCAAGTGGCTAGACTTTATCCACAGGCATCTATAGATGCCTATTGACGGGCGGCGAATGACGCCTTATCTTGTCGAAGAAGGGCGAGGAGGGGCCAAGCCGCATGATGCTCAAAACCGCCATCGAGGAATTCTTAAAAGCCCTGGGCGCTGCCCAGTACAGTCCGCACACCCTGAGCAGCTATGCGTCCGTTCTTCGTGGCCTGCGCGAGCACGTCGCTGTATCGCTCGGCCGCGAGCCCGAAGCCGACGAAATCGACCGGGATGCGATGCTCAATCATGGCCGCGAGCGGATGAAAACGCTTGGCCGGCGCGCGATGGATCACCGGCTCTACACGCTCCGAAGCTTTTTCAAATGGCTAGAGGCCGCACACGGAATCGCAAATCCGATGCGCGGCATGGCTATGCCGCGGGCGGTTCCTTCTAGGTCGCCTCGGACCATCAGTCCTGAACAAGTTGCGTCGATCGTTGCCGTTGAAGTGAGCCCCGGAGCGCGCAGCCGGCATGAGCTGCGCGATCGCGCCCTGGTCGAGGTTCTTTACGGCTCGGGGATCAGAATCAGCGAAGCGATTTCGCTCAACTGGGAGGATTTGGGCGGCGGCAAGCCCGGCGACATTCGAATAACAGCGGGCAAGGGAGGCGACGACCGCATTGTCGTGATAGGCGAACCTGCTCTCGACGCGCTCGCGGCATGGCATCGAATCGCGCCGGCGGCGGACCTGGGCGCGCCCGTCTTTCAGAACCGGCGCGGCGAACGCCTCACCGTAAGGGCGGCGGAGCTGATGATTCGAGACCGCGCCGCGCGCGCCGGTATTCCCGATCATGTATCTCCGCACACGCTGCGGCATTCCTTCGCGACAAGCCTCTTGGAGCGCGGCGCAGGAATCGCGGATATCGGTGCGCTACTCGGGCATCACCGGCTCTCGACGACGACGCTTTACACGCACGCGAACGCTGAATATCTGCGCAGGCAGATCGCCTTTCATCCGCGCGCCGACGTGCCGGGGCAGAAGGACATCCGAGGCTTCTGCGAATTATATGGTTTATCCGAAGCCACCGGGCGCAGGCTCCTGGAGATGCCCTTGAGGAATTGGATGATCGAGGAGAACGGCCAGCGGCGAATCGATCTGGCGCGATTCAATGCGCGGTTCGCAATGTCGCCAAGCCATGCGCGCAGGCATCAGGTTTGAACAGGGCGAGGAGGCCCGAAAGAACATGAAATCCAGCGGAATGACGAAAAAGGTAGCGCAGGAAATCGAAGTGGCGGCGGAAGCGCTTGGATTTCCGCGTCGCGTGTCTCAGGCGCGAGTCGAGCGGGAACTCGGGCGATATGCGCCGCGCCGTCCCGGAAGGGCGGATCTCGACTGTGGGGACCGGCCACGATTTCTCGCCGTGGCGTCACTTTGTTTGCTCATGGACGCGGCGCAGCGGCGCGATCGTGAGATAGCGAAGTTGCGGAGGCAGCTCGGCGAGCGAGTCGAGCGCCTGCGCGGGCGCGCCAGGGCCGCGGTGTGAAACTGCAGACGTCTGCACTGCGGGCGCGGATGACCGCGGCGACGATCGCCGGCGTCTTGCTCGGGATGATACTTGCGGGCGGCGCTGCGCGCGCGCAATCGGTCGCCGAAATTTCGCCCGGCATGATGGCAAGCAAGGGCTGGTACCTGATTGCGATTCCGCCAATCCAGGCGATCGACGGGCGCCGCGTCGTGGTCGCGTCGGCGCCGGAATCGGAATGGACCGTTAAGCTCGGGCCGTTCCTGGATATTTTCGATTGCTCGCATTCGCTGAGCAGCTATTCCAAGGGCACGTTGCTGGAGAGCGACTATGAAGCCTACAAGGCCGGCGGAAGTTTTAGCGTCAAGGAGACGGAGATTCTCGAGGACGTGCAACAAAGAAACGCCAAATGCGTCGTTAGCGACGGCATCTCCGAGCGCTTCAGAACGCCGGGCCGCTTCGAAAAAGACCCGACGACGGGTTTCGTCAGGTAGGTCTGCTCTGAGCGTGCCTTTCTCTGTAGGCACGAACGCGCTCGCGCAGGCCGCATTTCTTGCCGCAGAAGATTCCCCTCTTCCGTCGTATGAATAGACGGCGGCATTCCTTCGCATCGCAGCGTGCCAGGCGAGCGCCCTCAAGCTTGACGAGGTCCTTGGCGCGCAGAAGAAACGCGGTCGGTCCATCCTTGCTTTGATAGGTCTCATCGAGAGGCCCGAACGTGCCGATCGTCCGTTGCTGGTCAGTCTTACCAAGCTCTGACGTTATTCCGGATGGATAACTCAGAATCCAGCCGCCGCCATCAGCGAGAGAATCGAGACCGCGCTTTATTTCCGCCAGGGACTTGAGGAGACCTGCGCGCGCAGCGTCTCGGTCGCCACGATGCGCGAACAACGCCGGGTCGTATGCCGTGAAAAGCGCAAGCTCCAGCGGCAGGGATGATTTCGAGCCGGAGAGTTCCCGTACCAGGTCCTTTTCGCTGAGCTGCGATAGCCGAACGAGCCACTGGAATTGTCTTATCGGCGAGCTTCCCAGGCGCCTTTTTGCTTGGACGCGAAGGCCGGCAAGTGTCTCGGCTTGGCGCTTTTGTTCGGAGGTCGGGCGCGGCGGTTGCAAGCCGGGAGCGCCGCCCGGGCGTGCTTCGAGTTCTTTTCTGTGACGAGCGCGCATCTTCGCCAAAAGGTCGGCTGCGAGCGCTCTGGTTTTTTTCTCGGTCAGGTTCTTTTCCATCGGGCGCCTCGCTTTTGATTTCGTGTAACGCTCATCTGAGATTTTGAGTAGCGGCTAATCTACATGATGAGCCGCCGATTACCTTGCAAGCAGTCTCTTTCTGTATTCTATTATTGAGTGAAGGTCAAGGAAGTCGTGGGAAACCTGAGGAAGGCTGAGAGGGAAAACGCGCAGGGCGACCTGCTGCGCTGCGAAGAAGCCGCTCAGCGGCTTCGGGTAAGCGAAGACACGCTCGCGAGCTGGCGGCGTTTGGGCAGGGGCCCAGTCTTTGTGAGATTCGGTCACCTTGGCCGGGTGCGCTATCGCTCGGCCGATATCGAAGCCTGGCTTATCGTGCAAGAAGTCGTGCCGGCGCGATCGTTCGGGTCGGGAGGCCGCTCAGACGGGGAGTCAGGCGCGGGTTTGCGCGCGGCGCGGGGCGCCTCATGAACGAAGCAGCGCGCCGCGCGGTGCCCATTTTTGACGGTCCTGAGGACGTGCGCGACTATCTGCGCGACCTGGTCGGGCGCTACGGGCTCCTGCGAGAGTGCGTAGTAGACGAAACTTTCGAAGCGGACGGTTGTCCGGGAGCTTATCGAGCTGCGCCGCGCCGCCTTGATGCGTCGCGACCCGCGCAAAGTCGATCAGCGGCCATACGACGGGCCGGCGCGATGGCGCGCGGGCTGTTTCGAGAGTGTCGAGTCGGCGCCGACGCCGGCGCCGGAAGTACAAGCGGGCGTCAACTTCGTCGGTGCGTTGACGGGCTGATAGACGTCGGGCGGATGAGGACGACGGGAAAAGAGGCGGGCAGGGATGGATGTGGATTTCGGCGATGACCACCACAGGGCGTGTAAATCGGGGTTCCTGCCTACGCACGCGGCGCGTCAGCAATGGCCGTTCTAGGGGCGCGCGGATGAGCGTTCGAGTCATGACGTTTATCTGGGAGCATCGGCGCGACCTCCGGGGCACTGCGCTTAACGTCGCGCTCGCCTTGGCAGATTGGGCCGCTGATGATGGCATGCACATTTTTCCGTCGATGGCGACGCTCGCGCGCAAAGCGCGCATCGGTGTACGCCAGGCCCGACGCATCGTCGGCAAATTCGAAGAGTCCGGATTGTTGATTCGCGAGAAATCAGGTGCCGGACGCGGTAATCGCCCCGAGTGGCGCATGAAATTGCTGATAGGCGAAAACCGGACAGCCACGCCCGGTTTTACGCGCAGTGAAAAGGGGGCACCGGCGTCCCCTTTTAGCAGCGAGAAAACCGGACAAGCTGGACCCGAAAATAGGACGAATGGCGCGCCGAAAACCGGACAAAATGAGCCGAAGCCGCGCGCCGGTCTATTATATGATCCGCCAGGGGAACCATCAGAGAACCGAGAGAGAGAGCGCGACAAGTCGCGCACGCCCGCTCCCGTTTCCAAAAACGGCCATCAAAAACTTAAGACGCCGTGGCCTGAGAATTTCGAACTTACGCCGGAAATGGCGGCGCATGCCAAGGCGCGAGGAATCGACGCGAAGGCCGAGTTTGAAGCTTGGCGCGATCACTGCGCTTACAACGACGAGCGCAACGCAGATTGGTCGGCACGATGGCGGACCTGGATCAGGCGCGCCGTTGAGCGCGGGAAGAAGAACAGCGGCGCCGCGAGCAATTCGAATCCGTACGCGACGGGCGCCGGCGAAAAGCTGAAGCGCGAGCAGGAAGCGATCGAGCGGGAAGATTTGGCGCGGACACCGGAACAGCGTGAGGCCGCGCGCCAGGCGGTCCACGAGATAGTCCGCAACGTATTTCCAGACGACGCCGCGAAGGCATCGTGAGCGCAATGAGGAAACCGATGGCAATGGCGAAGAACGGCAGGATCGACGTCCAGGGATACCGCGAACGAATTGCAGATGCGGTGGGGATGGCGGTCGGCGAGCTGATTGCAGCCAGGCGCAACGATCCGCGCGCGGCGCTATTGCGGCAGGTCGCCGCGTACTTCCTGGCGCAGCAGGACCGGCTGGAGGTCGACGAGATCGCGAAGATACTCGACGCGCCTGAGCAGTGGGTGCGCGACAGCATCGCCTATATCGAGCGGCGAAAATTTCACTACTACGCTTTCAGCGTTTACCTCGAGAGGGTCGCGGCAACCTATGAACTCGCGAGCAGGGGGACGGCCCAGCCGATCGGCAAGACGGCGGCATCGGGAATCGACGTGAACCTTTACCGACAGCGAGCCGCAGCCGCAGCCGGCGTCACGGCTGGTGAGCTGGTCGCGGCGAGCAGCGATGATCCGGATGCGGAGACAGTCCAAAAGGTCGCGGCCTACTTGCTGCTTTCGCGGGACCGGCTGGAGGTCGGCGACGTCGCGAGAATCCTTTGCCGCAGCGAACAATGGGCGCGCGCTTCAAACGATTATGTCGAGCGTCAGGTCAAGCGTAGCGGCGAGCTGAGGACGTTCGTCGAGAGGGCGACGGCAACGTATGCGCGCGCGAGCAGCTAAAGACATGCGCGAAGGGACTGCCAGGAAAGTCGAGGGGATAGGGGGTCGAAATCACTGGGAACCGCGCGCCGTTGACCGTGGTTTGCCACAATGCGCATGGTCGCAAATCTGAGCTTGTTGTTTATGGTTGGCGCAATAATCAAAAAAAGTGTGCAGGCGAGGCTTGACCATGCGCGGTCGTAAGCCCACTCCATCGCGCCTGCACGAGCTCAACGGCGATCCGGGTAAACGCCATCGCAGTCGCGACGGCGAGCCGCGACCCGAGGCGCTGGAGAAAATACCGCGGCCGCCGGCGCATCTGAATCGCCGCGCAGCGGGCGTGTGGCGTCGGACCGTCCCCGAGCTGATCCGCATGCGTCTAATTGCCGGCATCGATAGCGCGTCGCTCGCTGCATATTGCTCGGCCGTCGCGACATACCAGGAAGCCGACGAACGCCTCAAGACTGAGAAGTGGACGACCAGCACGGCGCGGGGCGGCTCGCGTCCGAATCCGCTTTTCAAGATCCGCGACGATGCCTTGCGCCTCGTCCAAAAATTTGCGGGAGAATTTGGCCTCTCGCCGTCGACGAGGGCGAGGGTGAAAGGCGCTAGCGCGCCGAAGCAGAGCACATTCGATTCATTTCTCGACAATGATAGCGACGGCGAGGACGCCCAAAGCGGAAAAAGTTTCGCCGCGAATTCGGAGGGGGTGGGGAGTCGGGAGGCTCGGCCGCCAGCCGAGAGGATGAATTGACTTTGCTGCAAAGTGCAGACGTCTGCACTCGAGGCGATGAGGCATAGGCGCAATGTTCGAGAAAACAGGAGGAAAGGGAAAATGCAAGTTTCAGAAGAAGTGAGGTCCGCGATAAAAGCGAACGGCGCAACGGCGCTCGACAGCCTGGGAATTCCAGCGTTGGAAACCTTCCCGGGAGTTCGAGAAAAGCGCGAGGCGTGGCGCGCGGCCACTTCGCGCTTCAGCGAGTGCGAAGAGAAGATCAAACGCGTCCGCGAAGAGAGGGAGACACCGCCGGCGTCCATACAAGAGCGAGCCGAGGCCTCATTGCGAGGCGAGAAGCCGGCCCCGAAGATCAGCGCGGAGGACCGGGCCGCGCTCTTCGAAGATCGCCGGGTGCTCGCAGCCGCGGTCAACATAGCAAAGAACGCGCTCGATGAAGCGATCGCCGCCGCGAGCGTTGAAGTCTGCAAACGGCTCACACCCGAGCACCGCTTGCGCGTCAAGGAAATCGCGAATCGCGCCATCGCTCTTCAAGAGGCAATCGAGGCGGAAGCCAATCTCCGCCAGGCAATCCAGGCCAAGGGACTCAAGGTCAGTTCGTCGATGACGGAATGCCCGAGGTGTCCGGTAACTCTTGGCCGGCCCGAGGCTCAGGGATCTCCGCTGAATTACTTCCTGAAGGCGCTGCGAGCTCGCGGCGTCGAGGTCGGGCGCTAGGCGAGCCATGAATCATTCACCAATTTTCGCGAGGGGCGCCGGGCACGGCAGTTGCGCGCCGCGTCGGCTCGTCCGGTTTCGCTCCCTGGTCGGCGATCCTCCTGGCGCCCCTCGCGTGGCCAAGCGGAGGGCCGTCTGATGGACTTCAGCGGCGCAGTATTGAACAGGCCGTGGACCCTCACGGCGGAACGATTCCATTCGATGGTCAAGCTGGCACGTGCGACGTCGCTGGCGGCGGGCGCGCCTTCGGCCGCGCTGCGAAGGGCGGCAATCGCGCAAGGGAATCGACCCGGCTCGGCGCGGATCGCGGTCCTGCCACTGCTCGGGACGCTCTCCCAACGATTGCACCCGATGGACTTCTTCGGCGAAACCTCGCTCGAGGCCTTCGGCGCGACCTTCAACCAGGTGCTCGCGGATCCGTCGATCGAAACGATTGTGATCGAGGTTGATTCACCGGGCGGCAGCGTTTATGGAGTGGCCGAGTTGGCGGCGCTGATCTTCGCGGCGCGCGGAAAGAAACGGATTGTCGCGATCGCGAATACCCTGGCGGCCAGCGCCGCCTATTGGATCGGCTCGGCTGCCGGCGAGCTGTCCTGCACGCCAACCGGCGAAGTCGGTTCGATCGGAGTCCTCGCCGTCCATGAAGAATTTGCAAGAGCTGAGGACGCCGCCGGCCTCAAGGTCACACTAATCAGCGCCGGCAAGTACAAGACCGAGGGCAACGAGCACGAGCCGCTAGGCGATACGGCACGCGCCGCGCTCCAGGCCCGCGTCAATGCCTACTACGGCATGTTTGTCAGGGCAGTCGCCAGGCATCGAGGGGTATCGCAAGCCGGCGTCGTCGAGGGATTTGGCGAGGGCCGCGTCGTCGGCGCGTCCGATGCGCTGAAAATGGGGATGGTCGATCGGGTCGAGACGAAGGACGAGATGCTCAAGCGACTGGCCATGTCGCCGGCGCGGGCGACGATCCCGCGCGCCAGGGCTGAAAATTTCGGAATAGAAAAAGAGCGCGCCGCGCACCTGAGGCTGCGCGATGCGCTCGCGAGGGGAGGGCCATGAAAAGACTCCCGAAGTTGGTGGGCTATGCCGCCATCTGGAGCGCGGTCGGTCAGACGCCGAAGGATGGATATTGGAAGCGATTCGCATGCGGCGCGTTCGGCCATTCAACTGATTTCGACGATGTCAAGGCACTCTGGCAACACGATCACGCGTGCTGCGTCGCATTCAATGGCTACGGGAGCCGCAGCGGCAGCGTGAAGTTGTGGGAGGATGGCCGCGGCCTGGCCTTTGAAATCGAGCCGCGCGAGGACGCCGACTGGATCGATGGCATCATCTCCGAAGTTCGCGCTGGAAGGGTCCGCGGAATATCGACCGGTCACGAGCCCCTTGAAGGCCGCGTGGACACGCTCTCAAGCGGTCTGGCTGTGTACACCGTGCGTCGAGCCCGATTGCTGGAGATCTCGCTGATTTACGATCCGCTCTTCCGAGAAACGAGCGTCCGCCTGGTCGAGCCGCCGGCGGCGAAAGCAGAGCCGGGCGCCGCCTCGGCCGTTATCTATTACGAACTGCATGGCGCGAGGTTCGCGCCGTCGCGATCTGGAAGTGCGGTCGTGATTTGCTGAAGGGGAGCTGAGGGAGTGGGAGAACGAGGGAAAAAATGGAAATCGAACAGCCTGCGGGTTTGAAGACCTGCGTAAAGACCGTAGGTCTGCTGCGCGGCGAAGAAGACGGTCCTGGCATCGTCAATCTTGAAGCCGCGTTTCGCATCGTAGATCTCATGGGTGGAGACGCTGGCACGGACGAACCTGAGCCCGCGGCCGCTGGAGGGGAATAAAATGGCTTCAATTGGTGAACTTGTAATCTCGCTGCGGGCGGATATCGCGAGCTTCCGCTCGGGCATGGATGATGCCAATCGAAAGCTCAAGGACGTCCAATCGCAGTTCGAAAGTGCGAAACAGGCGGCGGCCCATTTCGTCGAGACGGTCGCGAGTCTGTATGCGATCCGCGAGGTCGCCGGCTTCATGGAGCAAGCGGCGGCCGCTACACAGGCCTGGGCGGACAAGCTCGCGACATTCCAAGGGCTGGCGGGCGTCTCGTCGCAGGCGGCTGCGACGCTGGCCGGCGCGACGCAGCTCGCCGGGGTGAACGCCGACGTAGTGACGCAGGCGATGGCGCGGCTGGGCGTCGTTATGGCGACCCATCCGCAAAAGCTTGTGGACATCGGCGTGGCGACCGACGTCGTCAAACTCAAGCAGATGTCGATGACCGAAATCTTGCGCGCCACGGTCGGCGCGCTTGACCAGTACAAGGCCGGCACGGATCGCGCGCAAGCGGCGGGATACGCGATGGGCCGCGGCGCCGAGGCGTGGCTGACGCAGCTCGACAAGCTCGGCCCTGAGCTGCAATCGGCGGAACTGGATAAGACCACCGAGATGATGCAGGCGCTGGGACTCTCAATGGCGGACGCCAAGAGAGAGGCGGCGGATTGGGCGAATGCCACGGGCACGCTGAAGCTGGAATGGCTGGCCTTCCAGGTCCAGGTTGGCCAGCAATTGCTGCCTTACCTCAAGGAACTAGGAACAGAGATTCTCACGCTCGCGAAGGATGGCAGCTTCAAGCAATGGGCGCAGGACTCGGCCTTTTTGATTCACGCTCTCGCGGGCGAAGCCGAAGGCGCGGCATGGGCAATCGACAAGTTGGCCAATGCCGCGCGGAACATGAGCGACGAATCGAGGCTGAACTATCGCGGCATGGGCGCGATGAACGCTGGTGCGCCGCAGGGACGGGCCAGCCTCCTACGGCCGTGGATGCCGACTGGCGATATCTCGGACGCGCTTTCTGGCGGCGCGTTCGGCCTTAGCCTGCCTCCGGGCGCGGCGGGCGGCGGCACTGCGGGTCCGGATGGAACGAAAACCTTCAACGTACCGGACCCGAAGATCAAGCAACTGAATGACAGCATCGCGACGCTGACCGCGAGCTACCAGCGGCATATCGAAGAGAACACGCAGCTCATTGCCGCGATGGCGAAAAGCAAGGACGGGGCGAAGGCACTGGCAGATCAGTTTGCGGCCGAAGATAAGATTTTGGCGATTCGCGCGCAGGCGATGCGTCTTGGAATCACGCTGACTAATGCGCAGGCGAGTGCTTTGGAGACCTTGGCGCTTAAGGAAGGGGCTTCGAAGGACCTGCTCGAGCGGCAGACTCAGATCCGCGCGGCGCTCGACGCGCAGACGAAGAGGCAGAACGAGGATCTGCTCAAGATTGCGCAGAGCGCGGACATGCTGACGGAGAAGGAACAGAAGCTCGCGGATGCGGAAGGCGCGCTTTGGGCGGCATTCAATCAGGGAGCGATTTCAGCGCAAGAGTTTGATGCGCGGCTCAAGGTTCTTGTCGCGGAATTCAACGGCCCCGACAAGGGGATGAAGGAATTTACCAGCGGGCTGTCGAGCAGCCTTTCGACTGCGATCGGCAAGATGACGGATTTCAGCGCGATAATGGCGGAGGCCGGCAAGAAGGGCGGCCAGAGCGTGTTTCAGCAGCTCGGCACGGACGTTATGGACTTTGAGAAATCGCTCGACCAGCTTTTGATGAAGCTGCTGGTAATCAACCCGATCCTGAATTCGCTCGGGCTGGGCGACCAGGGCAACGGTAAGCTACTGCCGACGCTGGGCGGCGCAGGCGGCTTGCTTGGCTGGTTAAGGGGCCTGTTTGGCGGCGGCGCCGGTGCTGCCGACATGAGTTTTACCGGTGTCGATGCGGGACTCGGGAGCACGTTCGCCGACGCCGGGATGGCGGGATTCGCGGGCTTCGCATCCGGCGGCGCGTTCGACGTTGGCGGGAAGGGGGGCACCGATTCGAGCCTAGTACAATTCAAAGCGACGCCGGGAGAGCACGTCAGCGTCGGACAGGATCGCGGCGCGGGCGCGGCGCCGATGAACGTGATCATTAACAATAACCATTCGAGCGCCGACGTTTCCGCCGCGCCGCATCCTAATGGCCGCGATATGATCGTGCAAATCGACGAGATGGTGGCCACCAAAGTGCGCACCGGCGGCGCGACTGCGCGCGCGATGCAAGACAGCTTCGGCGCGAGTCGCGTGCCGATACAGCGATGAGCGAGATGGCACAATTTCCCGATGCGAGCGGTCAGGTACTTAAGGCGTTTGATCTGATGCTCAAGCGCCTTGAAGACGCCGAAGTGCGAGGGCTGCGCGTTGACGCTGCCGAAGGCCGCAGGATGGGCGAACAGATCGAGCCCTTCGAGACGAGGTTCGCGGCGTTCCTTGCGGATACGGCGGGAATTGCGAAGCAGCGCGATGCGGCGCAGGCGCTGATTCTGAAGTTCGCCGAGTTGCGAGAAAAGCTGAAGCGCGGCGGCGAATCGGGCAACTGAAGGAGGCGAGGGGATGGCGTCAACAGGATCAATCGTCGAGACCTTTCAGGGGTATCGGAGCGTCAGAACCATATGGCTGGCATGGACTAGCGCGGCCGACGGCACGGTTTCCGGGATCCCGACGCAGAGGAAATATTCGGGCGAGCTGTTGCGCGTCGATTTCGCTCCCGGCGCAGCCGCAGTGCAGCCGACGAATCTTTACGGCGTCGCACTTATCGATGACGCCGGCCTGGATGTGTTGCAGGGTAAAGGCGCGAACCTGAGCAATGTAAACGCGAGTTCGATCTGCCCGCTGATTGGCGACGGCACTACGACCGATCGGCCAGTCGCGATCGATGGGAATCTGACGCTTGCGGTTTCGGCGGCGGGCGACGCGAAGGCCGGCACGGTCAAGCTGTATTTCCGTTAGGAGAATCGATTGACGCTGACGCTCAAAACCGAGCCCGATGCCGAGCCGCTTAGCCTTCTCGAGCAGGCTGCTATAGCAGCGGAGACGGATACCGTCGGCGGTCTGCAGACGTCTGCACTGGTCGCGAGGTGCGAGGCGTGCGGCGAGCCGATCGAGAATCCAAAGCGCGGGCAGCGCTTTTGTTATTGGCCGCGCAAGTGTCGCGTGTCGCAATGGGCCGAAGAGCATCGAAGGCCCTACATTGTCGCGAGGGCGCCGCGGCCGTGCGAATTTTGCGGCGAGCCGATTGAGAACCCGCGGAGAGACCAAAGATTCTGCCGCGCGCCTCGGGACTGCAGAGCGCGTGCGGGCTACGAGCGCTTCTGCGGACGCGACGGAGCGACCACGAGATATGTTGCGCGGCGGCGCGAGGCCGGAACCGCCGAGGGCGCGAATGCCGTCGCCTCGCTTCCGGCCGTGGTCTCGGCCGCGAAGCCGTCGCGCGTTTCTGAAGTGTCGCCAATGATCGGAATCTTGCTCGAATCATTGCCGGCGCCAGGTGCGAGCTGGCCGGCCGAGGCCCGAGCGCAATGGACGGCAGTGTTCGAGCGCACGCTCGACGCGCTCTATCCTGCGCCGAGGGAATGACGGAAGTGGAAGCCGCAACCGAACAGCGCCTCGCATCCGTGCCAAGCCTGGACGATATCGCCCGCGATCCGGGATGCGCTGGCGGCCTGCCGCCTCGCACGCTGGCGGCGTTACAGAGCCGGGCGGCCGTGGTGCAAGCCGCGCTCGCGGCCGAGGCGCTGGCGGCGGCCATCGAGCCCGGCGCGCAGCCAGCCACGGCGGCCCAGGAAGAATCCGCCAAGATGCTGACGGTCGATGAGGCGGCCGCGATGCTGCGGCGTTCCCGCCAGTGGATTTACCGCCAGGCGCCGCACCTTCCGTTCGTTAAACGTATATCCCGCAAATCTCTGCTCTGTTCGGAAGCCGGTATCAAGCGCTGGCTGGCCACGCGGAAAGCGTGATTGACATGCGGATATCTATACTGCTAGATATCTGGATATGGCGAAAGAAAGAGCGGCTAAAGCGGACGCAGTCGAAACCGTGAAAACCAGCGTCAAGCTGCCCAAGGCCTTGTGGCGCGAGGCCTCGGTGAGAGCGCTGGACGAAGGGCGCGACCTCCAGGACGTCGTCGCGGCCGCGCTGGCGGCCTATCTGGCGCCGAAGAGGAAAGGAGAAAGCCGATGAAGCTGCCTGAGGGTCTATATCGCCCGAAGTACCGCGATCCGAAGAGTGGCGAGCTCAAAGAGAGCGCGATTCTTTGGGTGCGGCATTACCACAACGGCAAGAGAGTGCGGCTTTCAACCGGAACCGACAATATCCGCAAAGCGGTAGAGTTTCGCAATAAATGCCTCGGCCGAGCGAGTCAGGGCCGGCCGATGACTGCGGCGCTGCATCGCACAACCTTCGAGAATCTCGCGTCGCTCGTGACCGACAACTATTCGGTGAACGAATTTCGGAGCCTGAGGCGAATCAAGGAGGCGCTCGAACATCTGCGCGGGTTTTTCGGTCCCGACCTCGCGCGCGATATCACGACTGACCGAATCAATGCCTACATCCTATGGCGCGGAGAGCAAAAGGCCGCGAACGCGACCATCAATCGCGAGCTGGCAGCGCTGCGCCGGGGATTCAAGTTGGCAGGGCAAACGAATCCGCCGCGGGTGGAGAACGTGCCATTTTTCCCGCATCTCAAAGAAGCATCGGCGCGCAGCGGGTTCTTTGAACGCGAGCAGTTCGACGCGGTCCTCAGCCATCTTCCGCACTATCTCAAGGCGCCGTTCACGGTCAGCTACATAACTGGCTGGCGAACTCCGTCGGAAGTCCTGACGCGCCAGCGGAGTCATTTGAACATGGGCGCCGGGTTCATTCGTCTGGAACCGAACGAATCAAAGACGGGCGAGCCTCGCGAATTTCCGATCGACGCCATACCGGAGCTGCGGGAAGTCCTGGGGCGCCAGCTCGAGGCCACGCGGCAGCTTGAGATCAAGAAGGGCCGCATAATTCCCTGGCTCTTTCACCACAACGGAAAGCCGATTCGAGACTACTACCGCGCGTGGCATAGCGCCTGCGACACCGCCAAACTCTCAGGCCGCATCCCTCACGATTTCCGAAGGACTGCCGCTCGAAACCTAATCCGCGCCGGCGTCCCGACACTGATCGCGAAGCGCCTGACGGGCCACAAGACCGATGCCGTCTTCGAACGGTATGGAATCGTCGACAAGTCCATGCTCCATGAAGCCGCGGCGAAGCTCGCCGTCATCTTGCAGGCCGACAAGGACCGGCCGGCGAAGGTTGCAGCTCTCGCGGCAGCGGCCGATGTGGGCACGGTGCGGGCACGGTAGCCTCGAAAGCGACCTAAGCTCATGGAAAAAGTGCTTGCGTCGATTGAGAAATTTGGAGGCGGCGATCGGATTCGAACCGATGCATGGAGGTTTTGCAGACCTCTCCCTTAACCACTTGGGTACGCCGCCCCGCGCTCTGTCTTCGTCGCGACCGGACCCAACCAAGTATCACGCGCGCCAAACCGCATCAATTGAGCATCCGCTCCGGCCACTGGTTCAGCTTCGATGAAATGGACCAAATCCCTGTGACTCCTGAATCCCGGTTTCAGGCCAGGTCTTGGGTATGAACTGGCCCGTACCGCGAGCTCTTCCATCGCGTAGTCGCGAAAAGATGCGCTGCGCAGATTTTCGCGTCTTCTCACTGCGAGTGCAGGGGCCGCCGCCCCTGGCCGTGGCGACGGCAGCGCAGTATTAAGCCTTTGGCAGGGGCCGCGCCCGCCAACGGGCAGGGCTGAGCCCTGCACCCGGTATTAACTCCGCGCTCCGTTGTCGCGCGCGGTCTCTTCTATAGTGTAGTCGCGAAAAGATGCGCTGCGCAGATTTTCGCGTCTTTTCACCACAGTGGGTGCAGCGACTGTGTTGATAGTCAAGCGGGATTTGGGCATGGAGCACTCCAATGAGTGCGATGTTTAAGC
>Ga0187858_10002520_pt1 | contig 18753 bp, 20 predicted proteins | sample June2016WEW_8_15_FD_133015 | JGI IMG/M metagenome (GOLD analysis project Ga0187858, IMG submission 133015) | Peatland microbial communities from SPRUCE experiment site at the Marcell Experimental Forest, Minnesota, USA - June2016WEW_8_150 | ecosystem: Environmental > Terrestrial > Soil >...
CACCTGGGCGACCTTTATTTCAAGACCGGTGACCTGCAGAAGGCGCAGGAGTTCTGGGAAAAATCCGTGAGTATCGGAACAGAACAGGACGACATCCAGAAGGTTCGCCGAAAACTGGATCTGTTGCAGCAGACCATTCGAAAACAGAAATCGGCAAAGTAATAACTCCATTTTCGATTGATGATTGACGATTGCGGATTGAAAAAAATCGTCAATCGTCAATCGTTAATCGTCAATGCTCAAGATCCGTTCGTTTGCCAAAATAAATCTTGCCTTGGCGGTACTCGGACAGCGACTCGACGGGTACCACGATATTCAAACCGTATTCCAGACCATCGATTTGTGTGATGAGCTGGAATTCCGCGCATCCCGGCAGCTTGAACTTTGTTGCGAAAACCTCCCTGGCATAGATCAAAGAGATAATCTGGTATGGAAAGCGGCCAGCCGGCTGGCCTCGTCCTGTGGCGTGAAGCAAGGGGCGTCCATAACCCTGCGAAAAAAGATACCTGCCGGCGCGGGCCTGGGCGGGGGGAGCAGCAACGCGGCGGCTGCGCTGCTTGGCCTGCGGCGTTTCTGGAACCTCGATGCCGCTGATTCCGACCTCTTCTCGCTAGCCGAAGAACTTGGCTCCGATGTTCCTTTCTTCCTGAACGGAGGAACTGCGCTTGGGACCGGGAGGGGGGAAAAAATTGAACCTCTCCCCGATGTTCCTCCGAACCGCCTGGTTGTGGTTTTTCCAGGGGTTCACGTTTCAACGGCCGAGGCGTATCGGTCGCTGAATTTGGGGTTGACTTCCTCTGCCGAGGACCTTAAAATTCAACATTTTATCGGTCAGATGCAAGCCGTAAACGGCTCCCTGACCGGGATCTTTAACGATTTCGAGGCTTCGATCCTCGCTGCCTACCCGCCCATCGTGGAAGCCAAGGCTTTCCTGGAAAAGCGGGGCGCTGCAACGACCTTGCTGTCCGGCAGCGGATCCTCTGTCTTCGGATTCTTCTCTGATGAGGAGTCAGCAGTCGCTGCCTCCCGTGATGTACCACGGCAGGACTGGCGAGTGTTTCCGGCGAAGACCCTTTCTCGGGCTGAGTATTTCCAACAAATGTTCGGGTAAACGCCGGCACTGTTAATTTACGATTTACGATTGATGATTTTAGATTGGGAACAATCGTCAATCGCAAATCGTCAATCGTAAATGCTTTATTGCTGGGGCGTCGTCAAGCGGTAAGACACAGGTCTTTGGAACCTGCATTCGGAGGTTCGAATCCTCCCGCCCCAGCCATCTCGCAGCACCTCCAGGAGTGAGCGGATGGATAACACTGGATACAAGCGGGTCAATAGAGAATTGAAAATCTTTTCGGGAAATTCCAATGTCCCGCTTGCGCAGGAAATCTGCGAGTGCCTGAAAATCCCTCTGGGAAAGATCAACCTTGCCAGTTTCAGCGATGGGGAGTTTTACTGCCAGATACTGGAAAACGTTCGCGGCACCGATGTATTCATCATTCAGCCTACCTGCTGTCCGGCGAACAACAATATCATGGAGCTGCTGATCATGATTGACGCGTTCAAGCGCTCCTCCGCTACCAGGATTACGGCTGTAATTCCCTATTACGGGTATGCAAGGCAGGACAGGAAGGACAAGCCGCGCGTCCCGATATCATCAAAACTGGTGGCAGATCTGCTGACGGCAGCGGGAGCCGACAGAATATTGTCGATGGACTTGCATGCCGGACAAATTCAAGGGTTCTTCGATATTCCGGTTGATCATCTGTATGCGATGCCTGTGCTGATTGAATACCTGAAAGGATTGGATATTCCAAACCTCACGCTGGTTTCTCCCGATGCGGGGGGCGTGGAACGCGCCCGGGCATTTGGCAAGCGTCTCGATGCGGATCTTGCCATCATCGACAAACGTCGTACCGGGCCCAACGAGGCCGAGGTTCTGCATATCGTCGGCCATGTAGCCGGAAGGAACGTGATTATCTGCGATGATTTGATCGACACCGCGGGAACCATTGTAAACGCGGTCGCGGCGCTCAGGAAAAAGAAGGCTGAAAGGGTTTTTGTGTGCGCAACGCACGGAGTTTTGAGCGGGCCGGCGATCGAGAGGCTATATACGGCTCCCATCGAGGAGATCGTTCTCACCAATACGGTTCCGCTGGATAAGTCCAAGATTCTCCCGAATATGAAAATATTGAGCGTGGCGGGTTTGTTGGGCACCGCCATCCAGAGTATTCACGAAGAGACGAGTGTTAGTAATTTGTTTGTTTAGGTTTATTAAGTCGAGTCTTCGAACATCGGAGTCTTCGCCTGCTGATGCGAAAACTCCGGGACTTCTTGGGACTCCGAGGAAGGAGTTGGGTTCATGCCAACAGTCATTGAGGCTCAATTACGGACCCCGGGCGGCAAAAATGCAAATAGGCGGCTCCGGAAAATGGGGCAAATCCCTGCCGTCATATATGGCCCCGGAAAGCCCCCGGTGGTTATTTCCGTCAACCCGAGCCAGGTAAAGGCCATTTTTCATTCCGAAAGCGGTCGAAATACCATTTTCGGCCTAAGCGTGGACGGTTCCGAGCAGAACAACGCAATGGTAAAGGACTACCAATTGGATCCTGTCCACGGAAATCTGATCCACGCTGATTTCCTCGAAATTGCGATGGACCGCCTGCTCGAGCTTACCGTCAATATTGAAATCAAGGGCGAAGCGGAGGGCGTTAAGATTGACGGAGGCATCATGGACTTCGTCACGCGCTCGATCGAAGTCGAGTGCCTCCCTTCGGACATTCCGGATTCGATTAAGGTCGATGTCACTCCTCTGAAAATCAACGACTACATCCGCGTGAAAAACATTCAGACGGATGCCAAAGTCAAGATACTAACGGATCCGGAAGTGGTGATTGTGACCATCGTTCCTCCGATCAAGGAAGAAGAGGTGCCGGTGGAAGCGGCGGCCGCTGAGACTGCTGAACCCGAAGTGATTAAGAAGGGCAAGGCGGTTGAGGAAGGCGCGGAAGAAGAGTCAAAATCCAAGGCTGCAAAGCCTGAGTCCAAATAGCGAATGGAATGAAAAACTTTAGCCAGGAAACACGCGAAAGGGACTTTGCTTTTTCGTGTATTTCGTGTGTTTCGTGGTTAAAAAAGGTTGCCTACGGAAGCACGAACCAAAGTCATTGTCGGGCTGGGGAATCCGGGCAAACAATATGAACGGAATCGGCACAACATTGGATTTATGGTTCTCGATGCCCTTGCCCGGGAAACATCGGGCAAATGGTCGTCCGACATGCTTTCGCGAACGTGCCGGGTCGAAATCAGCAGATGTCCCGTGCTTCTCGTCGAGCCGCTGACGTATATGAACAACAGCGGCAAGGCTGTTCGAGTCCTGCTTGCAGCCCTTCAGCGGGGCCCGCAGGATCTTCTGCTGATTTTCGATGACTTGAACCTGCCGTTCGGCCGGATACGGATAAGAGAACGCGGATCGGCCGGCGGACACCATGGGCTTGAATCGATCTTGAGCACGTTGAGCACGGAAGAGATCGTGCGGCTTCGGATTGGAATCGGCGAAGATCAGATTCCCGAAGACAAATCGGATTTCGTTTTATCCGATTTCCCGCCGGGGAGACAGGCGGAGCTGAATGAAACGATTATGAAAGCCGGGAATGCAGTCAAATCCATACTCATGGATGGCATTTCCAAGACAATGGCGATTTTTAACGCATGACAGGAGAAGACCGTGAGAAATTACGAAGTGGTTTTCGTTGCCGCTCCCACTTTATCCAGCGAGGAGCTGGACGGCTTTATCAACCACATCCAGACCGTGGTTGAGGGCAAAAACGGCAAAGTGGTCAAAGTCGACAACTGGGGGAAGAAATCCCTGGCCTACAAAATCAAAAAATTTCGTGAGGCGTACTACGTAGTCCTTTCGATCGAGGGAGACGGCAGCGCGATCGCGGAACTCGAACGGCGTTTCAGGGTAACCGACTATATCATCCGGTTTATTTCGGTCCGAATTGACGAAGACGTCAAACGCTCTGAAAAGATCAAGGCCGCCAGGCGCAAGAAGAGCGCCAAGCCCGAACCGGAAATTTCCAATTTTCCCGAGCCTTTGACGGGCGTGGGGCCGGAACAGGCAACCCCATCAGATTTGTAAGCATTTATCATCAGGGAGAAAGGCTAAATTATGCCAGGTCCAAGAAGGTTCAGCATTCGGCGCAAACGAGTATGCAAATTCTGCGCGGAGAAGATCACCTATATCGATTTTAAGGATGGAAAGCTCCTCGGCCATTTCATCCCCGAAAGGGGAAAGATACTGCCCAGGAGAATCAGTGGAGTCTGCTCTACGCATCAGCGTTTGCTTGCGGAAGCCATTAAACGTGCCAGGCATCTGGCCATCCTTCCATTCGTCGCGGATTGAGACATTTTCTTCAAAGGGTGAAACATGAAGGTCATTTTAAAGCAGGATGTTGAAAAACTGGGCAAAGCTGGTGACGTTGTGAAGGTGGCCCCCGGTTACGGGCGCAATTACCTGGTCCCGGGAAAATTCGCGATGGAAGCCACCCCCGGAAACGTCAAGATTGCCGAAATGGAAAAAGTCGCGCAGGCGCGACGGGATCACCGCGAAAAAGAAGCTGCCGCGCTTTTGGCCAAAGAGATTGTGAAGTTCGCGGTGACGATTCGGCGGAAGTCCGGCGAAGGCGGCTCCCTCTATGGCTCCGTAACGGCTCTGGATATCGCGGATTTCCTCGTCACTCATAAAATCGACATCGATAAGCGCAAGATCCAGCTGGAAGAACCGATCAAGACTATCGGTGAATACCAGGTGCCCATCCGTCTGCACCGCGACGTCACCGTCCCGATCAAGGTCATTGTAGAAGCTGAACCTGAACCTGAAGAAACGACCTAATTGATGATTGCTGATTGCCGATTGACGATTTGAACGAGTCAATCGGCAATCGGTAGTCTCGTCCGACTCCTCCTGGAAGTGTGCTTCCATTTGCCTTCATGTTTACAGGGACGGCGCTTCCAGCACTCGCCAGACAAGGCTATTCCCCGATCATTTTTCTCGCGCTGATTATTCCGGCGGCCCCTTTAGGCACGCGTATTCGCAAGGGATTCATCATCCTTGTGCATATCGAAACTGTGGGGTTTCTTATCAGGCTGAACGATCTGCTCACCTGATAATGATAGAAGTCAGACGGGCAATCCCAGTTCGCGGGTTGTTTTAGAAGATGTATGGCAGTAATGCGGAAACCCTCCGGGCGTAAGATTCATACGATACGCCAAAATGGGCGCTCATCCACTTTTCCTCAAGCTTGAGCTTATGCCACAGCACGCTAAAGAGCAGGATTACCGCAAGCAGTCCCCGCCATTCGCCTCGCGCCAGGGCGGAACCGGCAAACCCTAGGAGAAACCCGGTATAAATCGGGTGACGGACCAGGGCATAGGGGCCGCTGGTAATGAGTTCGTGACCTGATTTGACAGTGACGGATTGGCTCCAATTGCCCCCCAGATGTCGGCGTGCCCAAACGGCAAAGAGCAGCCCAATCGCGGTAATGGCCGCGCCCATCCAGAAGCACCAGGCGCCATGTGGTAGAAATCGATCCCCAAGCAAAGGAAGCGGAACCTTAGGCAAGAAGAGAAGCATCGCCGCGCAGACAATTACGATCATGCGCACCAGGCGCGAAGGCAAAGACTCGCGTCGCTCATTCGCCTTGACCTGTCGCGACATGGAGCACCAATAGAGCCAAAAAGCCAACCACATTGCCGGAAATAGATAGACCGCCATAGGAGTCACGAACCTTTCTCCAAATCTGATAATGAAAATAGGGTGTCAGGCCAAGTTTATCCCAATTCAAACCATTCCAATATGGTCTATCAATGGGTTGGTTTGAGGCCTCGTTTTCCTGGCAGCGATTGTTTCCCCAGCTTGAAACCGGGCGGATACATTCTGCCTCAATTAACGATTGACGATTTTAGAATGAGTATTATTATCGTACGGCAGTTCAAATCGGCAATCGTCAATTGAAATGGCATCAACACCAAAAGTACGACCTGACATTAGTCTTGAAAAAACCCTGCCCAGCAACCTCGAAGCGGAACGCTCGATACTCGGGGCAATCCTGCTCGACGACAAGGCCGTCTTTACGGTCTTCGAAACGCTGAAACCTCAGGATTTTTACCTGGACGGCCACCGGCGGATTTTCGAGAAAATGATCTTGCTGATGAATGCCTCGCGGCCAATAGACCTGGTCACGCTCAAAGATGAGCTTCAGCGCGCGAATGAACTCGAGAGCGTCGGAGGCGCTGCCTACCTGGCAAGCCTGACGGATGGCTTGCCGCGCGCCTTGAACATCGAGTATTACGCCGAGATCGTTAAAGAGAAATCGACGCTGCGCCGCCTGATCCAGATCTCGAACGAAATCATGGCCCGCAGCTACCAGGACGAGGAGCCAGCGCAGGAAATCCTTCAGCAAATCGAAAAGTCAATTTTCGATATCGCCAGCCAGCAGTTCCGCTCGGGCTTTTCTTCCATCTCACCTGTTGTCAGCGACGTTTTCAAACAGATCGAGGAACTCTCAAATCGAAAGGTTCCGGTTACCGGTCTGGAAACCGGTTTTACGGATCTCGATCGCATGACCTCGGGAATTCACCCTTCGGATCTCATCATCGTTGCCGCGCGACCGGGCCTGGGGAAAACGAGCCTTTGTCTTAATATCGCCGAGTATGTCGCGATCCGGAAACACAAAACGGTCGGGATCTTCAGTTTGGAGATGAGCAAGGAGCAGCTGGTAAAACGGCTTCTGTGCAGCGAAGCTAGAATTGACGCTCATCGGATCAACACAGGATACCTGAACAAAGACGATTGGCATCATTTGAGCCGCGCGTCGGGAGATCTGTCGGAGACAAAAATTTTCATCGACGACGCCGCCAGCATCACAATCCCGGAACTTCGTTCGAAATCCCGCCGCCTTAGCCTGGAACACGGACTCGACCTCCTTATTGTGGATTACCTGCAGCTGATGTCCGGATCCACGCAGCGCTACGAAAACCGCACGCAGGAGATCTCCCAGATATCGCGGGGATTGAAGGGCATCGCCAAAGAGCTCAGCGTGCCTCTCATCGCCGTCTCGCAGCTCAGCCGGGCGATTGAATCCAGGACCGGCGAGCATCGCCGACCGCAACTTTCGGACCTGCGGGAATCCGGTTCGATCGAACAGGATGCCGATCTTGTGCTCTTTATTTATCGCGAGGATATGATCAATCCCACAGAGGAAAACAACGGGCTTGCAGAACTGATCATCGGCAAACAAAGGAACGGCCCGACAGGAACGATTCAACTTGCCTTCAGCAAACAATTCACCCGGTTCGACAATCTGTATCAGGAACAGAACTAGCATGCAGGGGGCAGTTAAAAGACAATACGAATACTGACTGTCCACTGGCATTACAATGGCCGGATAGTTCGGTTAGAATAATCCCCATGAAAATCTGTCACGATGTAATTGCTACAGCCGGAGGAGTCCGGGCAACCTGGGTAGAAGTGAACCTGAAGCGCCTGGAAGACAACATGGCTGCCATCAGGCGTCGAGTCGCTCCCGCCAAAGTGATGCTGGTGGTTAAAGCCAATGCCTATGGGCACGGATTGGTGGAGGTATCGAAGGCCCTGGCCGGGAAGGCGGATTATATCGGCGTCGCAGTGCTGGAAGAGGGCGTCCTCCTGCGCGAATTGGGCATTACGGCCCCGATCATCGTTCTCGGTGGCATATGGCACGAGCAGATCCATCGTTATCTTGAGCACGATCTAACCCTGACGGCTTCGTCGGCGGAACGGTTGGAGCAGATTAATGCTGCGGCCGGTCAGATGAACGTGAAGGCCAAGGTTCATCTGAAGATCGATACAGGCATGGAGCGTATTGGCGTCCATTATTACAGCGCCCAGTCTCTTCAGGAGTTCGCGCTGAAGTGCGCAAATGTGGAGGTCGAAGGAATCTATTCCCACTTTGCCAATGCCGATTCCCATGATCTGGCTGACGCCCGGCTTCAACTGGAGCGCTTTCATGAAGTGCTGCGCTTTTACGAACGCCACAGTCTGCCTATGCCGATGCGCCATATCGCCAATTCGGCAGCAGTGCTCCAACTCCCGGAAAGCTATCTGGACATGGTGCGTCCGGGCATCATGCTGTACGGTGTTTATCCATCGCCGGCCACGCCTCGTGTCATTGAAGTTCAACCGGCGCTGGCGTGGAAATCGCGTGTTGTCTATTTCAAAGTGGTCAAGTCCGGCCGTGCAGTCAGCTACGGTTCCACCTGGCAGTCCGACCACGACGTACGCGTCGTAACGGTTCCGGTCGGTTACGGGGACGGCTTTTTTCGCAGTACGTCCAATAAAGCGCAGGTTATTATCCGAGGCATCAAATATCGGCAGGTCGGCGCAATCTGCATGGATCAGTTGATGGTCAATATAGAGCAGGATTCCGCCTATAACGGAGATGAGGTAATCCTGTTGGGCGAATCGGGTGTCGAGAAGATCACCGTCGAGGATCTGGCTGAATGGGCCGGAACGATTCCCTATGAAATCCTGACCAATATCAACACACGGGTGCCCCGCGTATACGTCTAAAAAGGGACGCCACCCTATTTCGCCTGCTTGCAGTCCCTTTAACCGATGCTGATAGGGCGAAATAGGGTGGCGTCCCTTTTTTCACGGGATCACTGCGACGACGGGAGCATGATCGCTGGTCCCGAGCTGAGCAAGCACAATACACTGCGTTACCCGCGCCGCCACCGGTTGACTCGCCAGAATGTAGTCCAATCGCCATCCGATATTTCTCTGGCGCATGTTGCGCCAGGGAGGCCACCACGTGAAGAGCTCGTCGTTGTCAGGATCCATGGCTCGCCCCACGTCTACCATACCTCCATTCGCGATGACGCGCTCGAACAGCTCCCTCTCATCCGGGCGCTGGCCGATGATGTTGGGTTTGCGTTCTTTGGGATGGACGTCGCGATCGGTGCGGGTGACATTCATGTCACCGCAGAGAATTAGATCGAGCCCCTGGGCGCGGCAAGAGATCGCATAGCCCTCCATGGCTTCGAGAAACCGCATCTTTGCAGCGAAATCCTTTCCCCCATTTGGGACGTAAACGGAACCGATCACCATGTTCCCGAGGCGCACAGTCACGATGCGGGTCTCGTGATCAAAATCGGGGTGTTCGAACCGCGGCGGATCCGGGGCGATTTCGCGGCGAATATGAAGGCCAACGCCGGAGTATGCACGCTCCCCATGCCAATAGCACCAGTATCCCGCCATTTCACAGAGAGATTCGGGAATCTGTTCGCGGGAAGCCTTGATTTCCTGCAGGCAGATTATGTCGGGTTGATCGCTGCCGATCCATTCAAGTACCTGGCTCTGTCGGGCACGGATTCCATTTACATTCCATGTCGCGATTTTCATTGAGCCTCCTCTTTTGATTCGAGATTCGAAATTCGAGATTCGAAATTGGGATTTAATCTCGAATTTCGAATCTATTTATCAGCACCGGCTGATAAGGATTCGCATAACTTTCCGGCGTAGGGGTCGAAATTGGAGTAGGTACGATAAATATCGGTTCGGGATGAACTCAGAAAATCCTCGCAGCTGCGTCCGGCCTTGATCGATTTCGAGATGTCGGCACGGAGCTTTTGACAGGCGCTCAGCAGATCTTTCATATTCTGAAAATTCGAGACTTCGCCGCGCGCGGATATCACCGCAATTCCTTCTTCCAATGTCTTCTCAGCCGCCGTTTTGCTTTCTGCTTTGGTTTGCGGGATGGCAGGTTTCAGCACGGGAATGGAATCAACGACCTGCTTCAGGCCGTCGATCCAATCGGTTACATCTCCTTGTGCATCGGTGTCAATGTCGGGATAGCGCGCTGCTTCATAGAGTCCTCCAACGAAAAGGACCTTCTCGGCAGGAACGTACACAACCACATCCCCGCCTGTTTGCGCTTTGTGTTGAAGCGCTGTTATCCGTATCTCCAGGTTTTGCGGAAACAGATGCATCTGATGGTCGAAAATGAGCCAGGGGAATGAAGGCGGTTCGCTGGAACTGTTGCCGGGTGCAACCGGCCCTTTGGCATCGGTTCCCGGGATCGACGTTGATATGGAGCGGAGCTGGGCGCCGGCCAAAAGCATCGCACCCTGTTCGGAGAAGAAACGCGCTCCCCCGGAATGGACAGCGCGGGGACCGGAGAATGCGACCCAGCGTACGGCTTTGGTACTCAGACGCCTCAACGCATCCACGGTAGCCGACAGATCCGGTTCCGACGGCGGATTTACAATCAGAATTCCTTCATCCGTAACGACAGCGAAAACGTTTTCCCCTCCTCCCTTGAGCTGCAGATAGTAGCAATGCTCGCTCACTTTCTCGAACCGGAGCGGGGCGCCGAAAAGTGGAGCACTCATCCAAATCATGAGCGAGAGCAGTGCGGTAATAATCACTTTGTTCATAGGTCCGCGTACCACATGTGCGGACGGGTCTCCAGACCCGTCCGGCCTTTCAGTCTTATCATGGTCCGGGTAGGACGGCTCTGGAGAGCCGCCCCCACATGTATTTATTCAGCGGCTCTTGAGAACGCCCCAGAAAGAATTTTAACCTCAGGGTCACAAACTGCTCAAAAATCCGGTAACAAGCGTTTGAACGGATTCAAGATGGCCGGCGAAGAAATGATCGCTTCCCTCGATCCGGTGCACGGATGAAGTTGATGGAAGCCGGTCTGCAAAGCGATCCAGATTTTCCAGGGAGCAGAACTCATCGTTCGTTCCGATTATGTAAAGAGCCGGCTTTGGATTCGAAAGCAAAAAACCAAAATCATACATGTTTAAAGGAAGCCCCAACCCGACGAGCGCTTTGATGCGCGGCACGGAATGGCCGGCCTCCAGCCCGACCCAGGCGCCGAATGAATACCCGATTACAGCCAAATCCAGAGCGGGATACCGATTCTCCAGCCAGTGTATCGCGGCTGCTGCGTCCTCTTTTTCTCCCAAACCCTGGTCGAACTGGCCTGAGCTCCGGCCTGCCCCTCGAAAATTAAATCGCAGAGCCGCATATCCCGCGTCGGCAGCTGCTTTGGCTGCGCGGTACACCACGCGGTTATCCATGGTTCCCCCATAAACAGGATGGGGATGACAGACGGCAACGGCACCCCGAAGGCCTTGCTTGGGCTCGCGAAGCTGCGCTTCAAGTTGAACGGCTCCGGCCGGAATCATGAACGACATAAACCAGCTTTCAGCTCTCAGCTATCAGCCGTCAGTAAATGCCTTTTTTTTGCTGATAGCTGACGGCTGAAAGCTGACAGCTAAGTAACCACTGTTTTCCTGAGGCTCAAGGGCACCTCCAGACCGTGCTTCCCCATCAGCTCGGCATCCGAAAGCATGGAGCGGGTTTCACCCTCAGCCCATATTTTGCCGTGATCCATGAGAACCGTTCTCGAGCAGACATCCAGCACAAGCTCCAGATCGTGGGTTGCGATGATCAGGGTTGCGCTAAGGCCGGAGACAACTTCGATCAGATGATGGCGGTTTCGGGGGTCCAGGTTGCTTGTCGGTTCATCCATTCCCAAAATCGCCGGTTCCATCGCCAATACTGCCGCAAGGGAAACCCGCCTGCGCTCCCCCAGGCTCAGATGATGCGAGGAGCGGGAACGAAAGGATCGATCCAGGCCGGAATCAAGCAGCGCTTTGTCAACTCGACTGGAAATCTCAACGGCCGGTACATCGAGATTCAGTGGGCCGAATGCAACATCCTCGAAAACCGTCGGGCAGAACAACTGATCGTTGGGATCTTGAAACAATAGTCCCACCTGTTTCCGGATCCGCTGGAGGTTCGACGGTTCCAAATCCGATCCCATGATCTTCACGGATCCGGTTCCGGACAGGACGCCGTTCAGGTGCAGGAGCAAGGTGGATTTTCCCGCCCCGCTTGGCCCGACAATCGCGATCCGCTCTCCGCAGCGCACATCGAGGTCGATCCCTTCCAGCGCCTTTGTTCCGTCGGGGTATGTGTAGCTCAGCCGAGTGATTCGAACCGCATAGTCAGCCATATCACTTCAACGCAGGACAAAAGTCAAAGCAATGAAAAGCGTCACGCCGTCCAGAAAAAGAAAATCATGCCACGAAAATTTTTTCGGCGAAACCACCGGGAAATCGCCGGTATAGCCGCGGGACAACATGGCGGAATGCATTCTCTCGGCCCGTTCGAATGAGCGGATCAGGAGAGTTCCCATCATCGAACTGAGAATTTTCAGCTCTTCCCTGAACGGGGCTCGCCCTACCCGCCGGCAATCCCGCGCCTGTTTCATCCGCATTGCCTCTTCCGTAAGGACGAAAAGATACCGGTAGAGAAAGCCCAGGTTCATTACAAGGATTTGAGGACAACCCAATTTCCGCAATCCGCGCAAAAGTTCGACAAATCGGGTCGTATTCGTCAACAATATCAGCATCATCAGGCACAGAACCGCCCGGACGAACAGAAATCCGATTCCCGCGTACCCCTTCCAGGGCGCCGCCAGGCTCGCAAGCACAATAAATGGCAGAATGACGAGAGTGCGTCCCAGGATGTAACCGAGCGGAATCTGCGAAATGCCCATCAGGATGGCAGCGGCGAAGAAATACGCAATAAACAAGCGTCCCTTGTCCAAGGGAATACACAGGACAGCCACAATCAGCGCGGTAAATCCCAGGAGTTTTGTTCTAGGCTCCAGCACGTGCAGGGGCGAGTCGAGAGCAGCATAACGATCGATAAAATTGTGTCTCATGGCCGGCTGCTCCTGCGCCTGCCCAGGAAACCGGCGAGAATGCCGAGGCCAATCAGAACGACAAAAACAGCGGCCCGGATCAAGTAGTCCATATACCGTGTGCTCGAATACAGCCTGTCCGCTCCGGCGCCGGTCGGGAGCAGCGGCGAAACCGCGAGAAGCTTTTCCAGCGGGTCGGGGAGCCTGGAACTTCCGGCCAGCACCAAAATCGCAAAGGGAATAACGACCAAAACGACGGAGCCAACCCAGTCCGCGAGTCCAAAGCGGCCGGGTCCGTTGATCTTCATTAAGTCCGGACGCACCTTGAACAGAAAGGTCAGGACACCGGCGGTCAGCATGCCTTCGATAATTCCGACTACCATGTGGTAGCCCACCATTGTGCTCAATCCGATGCGCAACGGGATCGCTCCGGATATCCCTATTTCGAGCGCGCAGCAGGCGGAAGAGAATAGCAGTGAAGCCCATCCGGCGATGAATCCGATCAAGGCCAGCCGTTTACCGCCGGACGATCCTCCGCCCAGGGACCTGAAGATCGCATAGCCGCTGAAGCAGGTGACGGCGCAGATATTGAAGACATTCGCTCCCAGGGCGACGAGGCCCCCGTCCTGCAGAAACAGTGCCTGGGCGATGACCACAGTTGACATGGTTAGGAAGCCGGCAATCGGTCCCAGCAGTATGGCGAGCAAAGTGCCTCCGACCAGGTGGCCCGATGTCCCCCCCAAGATCGGAAAATTGAGCATCTGTGCGGCGAAAACGAATGCAGCAAGAACTCCCATAACAGGGACCATGCGGCCGGAGAAATCCACCTTAACCCGCCGGGCCGCATAGAGGATGGTTGCACCGGATACGACATCCAGGGAACCCGCAATGCGATTCGTTAAAAAGCCATCCGGTATATGCATCCGCGGAATTGTAGACCAATCGGGACCTTAATGACAGCATCAAAAAAGCAGCAAAAACGCCACGGATTTCACGGATTCCACAGATTCTAAATCAGTGATAATCCGTGAAATCCGTGGCGTTTTTCCGAATTATTGCGATAAAATTAGCCGCCCAAATAAAGGAGTTCCCGATGACCGTCGCCAATATCATAACCCAGCAACTCGAGCGCTCGTCCTGGATCCGCAGGATGTTTGAAGAAGGCATCCGATTGAAAGCCGAGCGTGGCGCAGAAAACGTTTTCGATTTCTCGCTCGGCAATCCAGCCGAGGACCCGCCTCCGGGCGTAATGGCCACATTCCGGCGCCTCGCTGAGCTGAATGCGCCGGGCTCTCACGGGTATATGCCGAATTCCGGATATCCTGCCACACGGAAAGTGGTCGCACAGCGTCTGCGGCGGGACACCGGCGTCGAATATACCGAGAATCACGTACTGATGACGGTCGGCTGCGCAGGGGCGATGAATGCTGCGTTGAAGGCCATCCTTGATCCGGGAGATGAAATCATCGTGCTGATGCCGTTCTTCCCCGATTATCAGTTTTATATTACCAATTACGGTGGACAAATGGTCCCCGTTGAAACCGACGATGAATTTTCGATCAATGTGCCCGCGATTGAATCGAAGATTACGCCGCGCACCAAGGCCATTATCCTTAATTCGCCCAATAATCCAACCGGCGTGATCTATTCGGAATCCGTTTTACGGAATCTGGAATCGATGCTGCAACGGGCTGGCCATAGGATTGTCGTGCTGAGCGACGAGCCCTATAAGTCAATTGTTTATGATGGAGCGAAATGCCCGGAAATGGCTTCCATCATCTCCAACTGCATCATTACCACTTCATGGTCAAAGACATGGGCGCTTGCCGGCGAGCGCATTGGATATCTGGCAATTTCGCCCAGAATTCCCGATGCGGAGGCATTGTCAAACGCATGCAATTTCACGAACCGCATTCTGGGATACATCAACGCACCTGCAATCTGGCAGCATGTGGTGGCCGAAGCGCCGGAAGAAATGACGGATCTGGTTGCCTATCAGGAAAAGCGCAACCTCATGTGCAGCGGTTTGGCAGAACTCGGCTACGAGGTTCGCAAACCCCAGGGTGCTTTTTACATTTTCCTCAAAACCCCCATTTCGGATGACGTTGCTTTTTCGCGGCTTCTCCAGGAAGAAGGGGTTCTGGCGGTGCCCGGCAGAGGTTTCGGGCGCGGCGGTTACATTCGGCTGTCGCTTACGGTCCCGCGCGAGACGATCGTACGATCGCTGCCTGCCTTTGGCCGCGCTCTGCAGAAGCACCAGGGCCTCCTGGCATAAGACCAAAAGAAAAAACGCCACGGATTCGCCGAATGATCACGGATTCAAATCTGCGACAATCCGCGTAATCCGTGGCATCTCTTCAGCCCTTATCGAAATCTCTTCTGCCGCATGCTTTGGAGGCTGGTTTTGCAGCAGACTGGGGTTCGGAGCACGAAGAGGAGGAAGAAGGCGATGGGAGGAAATAGAGCAGTCATTGCGAAAAGTTGTTGTCATCCGGGAATTCATAAAGTATTTTTCTTATGCGTGTTGACGTTTACATAACTTTTCAGGAGTATGGCAATGAAGAATGTTTGTATTGTAATGGTTTTGGTAATGCTTGTTGCAGCCCCGTTATCGTTGTGGGCCGCTGAAGATGGCGCCGCGCTTTTCAAATCTAAGTGCGCCGCTTGCCATGGCGATGAAGGACAGGGCAAGCCCGCAGTAAAAATGCCGGCCGTCAAGGGCACCAAGATGACTGCGGACAAGATCGTTGAATACCTCACCAAGGGCGAGGCCGGAAAGAAGTTTCCGCACAACAATCCTGTCACCGGGCTCAATGAAGATCAGGCAAAGGCACTCGCGGATCACGTGGTATCCCTTAAGTAGCTTTTCAAAAACGCCACGAATTCCACGGATTTCACAGATTTTAGTCCGTGATAATCCGTGAAATCCGTGGCGTTTTTAGCTTTTCCCGCAGATCCGGCACTCGGGATCTCTGGAGATTTTGAATTCCCGGAATGTCAGGTCGTTCCCGCAGAAACACAGCAGCCTGTTCACCAGAAGCCCGTCCAAGCCAAGTATTATTTTGATCGTTTCAATCGACTGAATGCACGAGATCAGTCCCGGTACAGGTCCGAGGATGCCGGGGGGCGTGGAAGTCGATTCCGCATGATCATCCGGAAAGACGCACTCGAGGCACGGCGTCCTGCCCGGAATTATTGTTGTGGCCATCCCATCAAGTTGATGCACTCCTCCGTAAATATAGGGAATCTTTTTCCCAACCGATACGGCATTCAAGATTCTCCTGGTCTTCATGTTATCCATGGCATCAACAATGATCGAACAATCTCCAACGAGTTCCGCACAATTGCTTTGGGTAATCTCGGTTTGGACCGCCTCGATATCGCAGCAGGGATTCAGGGCTTCGAGTTTCCGGGAGCCCGAAACCGATTTCCATTCACCGATATCCCCGGTCCAATGAATAATCTGTCGATTCAAATTGCTGCAGTCGACTTTGTCTTTGTCGACAATTCTCAAGTGGCCGATACCGGCAGCCGCGAGATAGTACGAAGAGATGGACCCCAATCCACCGATGCCGGCGATAAAAACTTTTGCTTCTTTCAGCTTCCGTTGTCCCTCTTCTCCTATTTCGGGAATGATAATCTGCCGGTTATACCGGAGAAGTTCCTCGCGAGTAAGTTCCATCGGCTCTCCTTAACCACGGATCGTTTACGCGTTACACCCGCATCCAGAAAACGCGTAAACGCGTGAACCCGTAAACGCGTAAACGAATAACCATTTCCCTGGCATTCCATTCGTCATTCGTAATTCTAAACTCGTAATTTCCTTGTCCAGGCCACGAGATTTTCCAAGAGTTTGCCTATAAGCTCCTTCATCTTCTGGTCAACAGGATTCCCCTGTTCATCAAACCGTTGTGCGGCATTGGAGATCATAACTTCAGGCTGATTGACCGGATGCATGTTGAAGAAGACGAAACTCTGGCGTAAATGGTACTGGGCGCGGGCCGTTCCAAGCGTGCCGACGGAAGCGCCCATCACAGCAACAGGCTTTCCAACCCAGGCATTGTCGCCATAGGGGCGTGAAGCCCAGTCGATCGCATTCTTCAGCACCCCGGGCACGGAATAGTTATATTCAGGACTGGCAAACAGAATTGCATCTGCCGCCCGGATCCGGCTCTTAAATAGAGTCACCCGCTCCGGCGGATTCTGTTCGTCATCCTGGTTGTACGGAGGAATCCCATCAAGATCGAATACCTCCATCCGGGCATCTTTGGGAACCAGCGGCTGGGCGATCCTGAGCAGGGCGCGGTTGTAGGAACTCCGTCGCAGACTGCCTGCGATTCCGAGTATCATTACTGACTTTTCCATAAACCTCCTTTTGGGTTACAAATTCCCTGGCTGAAAGTATCGCCGTTATGTGTCGGGATCAAGTTACAATTAAAATTCGGTTTTGGCCGGGAGCGCCGGCGCTCTCGGCGGGTCCCCGAGGATAGACAATCCCCAATCCATTTGCTAAGGTTTTCATGAAGACCGCTAAACTCAATGACTCTACAAACCAACATTGACGGTTTACGATTGAGAACGTCAATCGTAAACCGTCAATCGCCAGGAGCTGTTATGGCCGATTCGGCTGTCAAAGTGCAGTACGAAATCAGCTTGATCACGGATGAGGATCTGTACCTGTTTAACGAGGGCTCGCACTTTCGTCTTTATGAACGAATGGGGGCACATCCGCTGACAGTTGCAGGTCAGCATGGAACCTTCTGCGCGGTCTGGGCGCCCAATGCCGAACAGGTTTCCGTGGTCGGGGATTTCAATCAATGGGATGGGACGCGTCATCCCCTTCGCTCCAGGGGTGATTCTGGCATATGGGAAGGCTTTTTGGCCGGGCTCGGAAAGGGCGCCAGCTACAAGTTTCACATTGCCACGAAATACCTCGGCTACGTCGTTGATAAGGCAGATCCCTTCGCCTTTTACTGTCAAACCCCTCCCGAAACGGCTTCGGTGATATGGGACCTGAATTATCAGTGGGAGGATGAAAAATGGATGGAGGAGCGGCGCGTGCACAATTCGCTGAACGCGCCCATATCCATTTACGAAGTGCACCTGGGTTCATGGAAGCGCATTCGTGAGGAGGATTGCCGGCTGCCGAGCTACCGGGAGGCAGCGCCCGCGCTGGCCGATTATGCAAAGAAAACCGGCTTCACTCACGTGGAGCTGATGCCTATAATGGAGCACCCCTTCTATGGCTCCTGGGGGTACCAGGTCACGGGTTACTTTGCACCAACCAGCCGGTACGGCGCTCCCCAGGATTTCATGTACTTTGTCGATTACCTCCACCGGCAAGGGATCGGGGTTATCCTGGATTGGGTTCCTTCCCATTTTCCCAACGACGAGCACGGACTGACTTTTTTCGACGGGACTCATCTCTACGAACATGCAGACGCCAGAAAAGGGATGCACCCGGACTGGAACACTTCCATTTTCAATTATGGCCGGAATGAAATTCGCAGCTTCCTGATCAGCAGCGGTCTCTTCTGGCTGGATAAATATCACATTGACGGGTTGCGTGTGGACGCGGTCGCTTCCATGCTCTATCTCGATTATTCGCGCAAGGAAGGGGAATGGATCCCCAATCAATACGGCGGGAGAGAGAATCTCCAGGCGGTCGATTTCATCCGCCGCTTCAATCAGGAAGCGTATATAGCACACTCGGATATTCAGACGATTGCGGAGGAATCAACCGCCTGGCCTATGGCGACCAAACCTCCCTATGTCGGCGGACTCGGTTTCGGGTTCAAGTGGGATATGGGCTGGATGCACGATACCCTGAAATACATCAACCAGGATCCCGTTCACCGCAAGTACCACCACAATGAGCTGACTTTCCGCTCTCTCTATGCCTTCTCCGAAAATTTCATTATGCCTCTTTCTCATGATGAAGTCGTGCACGGGAAGGGCGCGCTTCTGTCGAGAATGCCCGGCGGCGACG
>Ga0187858_10002530_pt1 | contig 18736 bp, 21 predicted proteins | sample June2016WEW_8_15_FD_133015 | JGI IMG/M metagenome (GOLD analysis project Ga0187858, IMG submission 133015) | Peatland microbial communities from SPRUCE experiment site at the Marcell Experimental Forest, Minnesota, USA - June2016WEW_8_150 | ecosystem: Environmental > Terrestrial > Soil >...
CTCATCCTTGTACTTCATCACGGCCACGGGATCGAAACCCGCACCATTATAGATGCCGCCTTTGGAATCGCTGACGGCAATAATCCGTGCGCCGTCCTCGTGCAGCAGCTTGGCGGAAATGCTGCCGGCATTGCCGAAACCCTGCACCGCAACCGTCGCCTTGGACAGGGTAATGCCCTTGGCTTCGCAAGCGCAGCGCGAGGTGAACTGGCAGCCGCGCGCGGTAGCCTCGTTGCGGCCCTTGGAGCCACCCAGACTGAGCGGCTTGCCGGTCACACAGCCCAGCTCGGTGTGGCCATGGAACATGCTGATGGTGTCCATGAACCAGGCCATGGTTTGGGAGTTGGTGTAAACGTCCGGCGCGGGGATATCGCGGTCCGGCCCGATGATCGGCGAAATCTCAGTGGCGTAACGCCGGGTCAGGCGCTCCAATTCGCCAAGCGAAAGCTGCTTGGGATCCACGCGCACGCCGCCCTTGCCGCCGCCATAGGGAATATTCACGGTGGCGCACTTCCAGGTCATCCAGGCCGCCAGGGCCTTCACCTCGTCGAGGGTCACGCCGGGGTGATAACGGATACCGCCCTTGGCGGGGCCGCGGGACAGGTTGTACTGTACCCGGTATCCTTCGAATACCTGAATTCGCCCGTCGTCCATGCGCACGGGGATGGAAACGATCAGTTGCCTTTTGGGTTGTTTCAGGATTGCTCGTAGACCGTCGTCCAGTTTGAGGTAATCGGCCGCGATGTCAAACTGCTCTTGGGCGATCTCAAATGGATTCAGGTTCTCTTTGGTCAAAACGGCTGTACTCATGCTTTCTCCTTGTTTTAGAAGCTGCTTGCGGTAACAAGCTCTTCGCGGTTCTGCACTTGCCGCACGACGCCCAACCGGTAGAGCGGGACATCTTGACGGCATAACTCGCACGCGCCGGCATCGGCATAATAGCTGGCCTCGATCTTGGCCAGGTAGTAGAACGGAATGGATCCGAAGCCGAGGGTCTGCGGCGTCGGCTGATAGGCCAGTACGGCCAGCGCCACCACCTGGGCCCCACGGGCTTCCAGCAGCGCTCGGGCTTCGGTGAGGAGCGCCCCAGACCGCAGAATATCGTCCACCAGGACGACCTTCTCGCCCGCCACCGGCTCCAGAAACTGGCGGAAGCGCATCGGAACGTCCCGGCCTTCTTTTTCGGCCCAATAGACCTGGCCTGCGCGCAGCGCCTCGCACAGTCCGTAGGCCACCGGCAAGCCCGCCGGCGTAGCCGAAACGATTGAAAGCTCGGGAATTAGCGCGCGCAGCTCGGGATTGGCGCGGAGCCGGCGGCTCAGACCGACGCTGAGCGTCTTGGCGTGGCGATGATAACGCATGGCCAGCGCCGTTTCCAGGTTGATGTCCGTGTGGAGGCCGTTGAGGCACTCGAAATGTCCGCGCTGCAGAGCGCCGGTCTGGCGCAGTAACGAGAGCACTTCATCCTGCGTAGGAACCAGTTCCATGGTTTACCTCTCAATATGGTGACGATTACATATTATCAGAGGTTTTTGTCGTTTACCAACGAAAAAGTGGTGCTGCCGCAAAATTCAACGCAGTTTGTCCTCCACCCTGCGTATTTTATCCTCCATATGCTCCTCGCGGTCGATCCGGGTGCCGAAACGCAGAATGGCTGCGCGGCGTGCCAAGCTGGCCGTTCGTTGGAAGAAATGTGCGCTTCATGGGATAATTCAACCTGATGAGATAATCTACGGATGGAGCGGCGATTCGAGCACCGGTTCGAGTGGGATACAGGGAACATAAGGTATCCTTCGAGCGGGCCGCGACATTGTTTCTCGATCCAAACGCGATGTCGATATTCGACGCTGCGCACAGCGAGGAAGAGGAGCGTTGGGTGCCCCTCGGCATAGATCGAGCCGGGATGCTGTTGGTCGTTTGCCATACGTTTCGCGAAGATAAAGCGGCTGGCGGCAAGGCGGGCGCAAAGGTGCGTCTGATCTCCCCCCGGCGGGCAGACCGTCGGGGAAACCGCACAGTATCGGGGACTTGAACGATGAAAGCACATTACGACTTTTCGAAAGGGGAGCGGGGCAAGTTCTACCGGAAGGGTGCGCGCCTGCGGCTCCCGATTTACCTTGACAGCCGGTTGCAGCAGCGCCTGGAGCGCATCGCACAGAAGAACGGCCAGGATCTCGGCGAGATTGTGAGCAATGTCCTGGCCAAGGAAGTCGAGTTGCTCGAAGAGTTGACCTGATGCAGACGCCTCCGGCGCACCGTCCCGGCTAGAACCACATCCTACTCCGGTAGTGGGAATCGCGAAATTCATCGCAGCTTCTCCTCCACACTACGGATCTTATCCTCCATAGGCGAGGTGTTCCCCTCGCTCCAGTCGTGAAGGAATTGAGTTATGTGGTGAGCTGGCGGATCCTCGCGGCGACCCTCCGTTACATGATCTTCAGGAAACGCTACCATATCCGCGCCGCGTTTTGAGGAGTGGCCCCGCGCGGGGAAGTCAGCGCAGTTTTTCCTCGACACTGCGGATTTTGTCCTCCATGTGCTGTTCGCGGTCGATCCGAGTGCCGAAACGCAGGCTAGATGTGATACGCGGCACGCCCATGCCATGCAGCACCTCGTGACAGCGTTTGATGGCGGCAAAGACCTCGTCCCATTCGCCTTCGATGTTGGTGCCGTAGGCGTGCAGTTTGGTCTTCAGGCCAGCTTCGGCCAGCACCCGCTCGCAAGCCGCGACTTCTTTGGACACCGAAGTCCCGATGCCGATCGGGACGACGCACAAATCTGCGATGACCTTCATGGGATGCCTCCTGGACACCCACAGTCTAGCGCGGATGGTTGAAAGGGGCCAATAACCAGAGGGCCGCTGATGAACACGGATTAACGCGGATGAAAGCGGCGCCCCCTCTACCGCCGTGGTAAGCCTCCCGGCGTGATAGCGTAAGGCAAGGAGCAGGCAATGGAAGTGCACGTCACCGGAGATTTGGAAGTGAAGCTGACGGACTCCGCCGCCAGGCAGGGCCGCACCTGACGAACTAGTGCAGGACGTTCTAACGCGCTATTTCGAAGAAGAAACCCGCTTCTTCGAGGCCGTGAAGCGCGGCGAGGAAGCCATCGAGCGCGGCGAATATCTCACCCATGAACAAGTCGGCCAGCGCCTTCAGCGGTTTTTACAAACCTGATGCAGGTCCGTTGGTCGATGCCAGCGGCCGAAGACCTAGAGTGACCTAGAGAGGAGGTTACGACCTCGGTCTTCCAGCCGCAACCAAGTGCTCCTCAAGGCACGGCAGCGCGCAAGTACAACTCCACCCGGTCCGATGTCCAGGTAGCAACTCCGGACCCGAAGAAGTCGGTGTCTTCGGTCCAGATCGGGCACCGAAGGGTAAGCGCGGCGGCCAGTACCGGCCAATCGTCCATATCGCGAACCGCGAGACGCTGACGGGCAACGGATTCAAAGCCCGAATAGGTGTCGAACTCGACGACCTGAACGAGTTCGCCAAGCGACGCCAGAATGTCCACTGCCGGGCCGACGGGGACTCGCCGCTTCTGCAGCACGCCCGGCAGGTGCTCGCGAGCCTCATCGAAGGCGACATCCGGAGCAAAGAAGTCGACTCGGCCGCCGTACTTGATGAGCAGCCCACGGACTCGGTGTCCGAGGACGGCGCGAATCAAGATATTCGCGTCGAGCACCAGCATTGTCACCCCTTCGACTTCCGGCGGTTACCGCGAGCTTTCTTGAAATCCTCAACAAGCTCATCCTCGTTGGTTCCGGCGGCAGAGATCAGGGCTTCCAGTTGTTCTCCGGCCGCGCGTAGAGCTTCCAAATCAGCCTCGCTCGGTTTCCGGCGCGCAGGAACGTAGAAACCGATGGTGGCGCCGTGCCGCGTGATGGCAACCGGGGCGGGCGATTCCAGATAGCTGGAGAGGTTCTCCCGGAACTCTCGTATTCCAACCTTGGTGCTTTGCATAATTGTGTCCTTCATGCGTACACAATGATACCACACGGCCCTCCAACTTTGGGCGGGACGCCGACGACCGCCAGGAGGACAGCAAAGCTCGCCGTACATTTGTTATGCTGATCGCACACGAACATGGCTAAACCAACCAAACCGCCCGTACGCGCGAAGCGCGCCAAAACCGAAGTCCAGGAAGAATTCGCAGAGATTCGCCAGGAGGCCGAAACCGCCCGCGAGTCCGCCGATGCCAAAGCCCAGGAGGCCGCCCGCCTGCGCGCGGACGAGGTCCGGCAGACCGTCGCCGGCGTCACCGTGGAAGGCGTGGTCCAGCGGATCTCCGGCCTGGGCCTCGAGATTTCCAAGGCGCTTTCCGATGTCTCCGGCAAGCTCGTCGAGGAGGTCGAGCGGCTCTCCACCGTGCGCGAGGCCGTCGGCCTGGAGCGCGCCGAACTGGAGCGTCTCCACAAATGGCCGCCACCGCGCTCGACCAGTTGGTGCAGGATCATGCCCGCGAGAAGGAGCGCCTGGAAGCCGAGATCGCCGCGCAGCGCGCCGCCTGGGAGGAGGAAACCGGCAACGCCGAGCGCGAACGCAAGGAGCAGGAAGAGAGCCTGAAAAAGGCGCGCGCCCGCGAAATCGAAGAGTACGAATACAAGAAGAACCTGGAGCGCAAGAAGAACCTGGACAAGTACGAGGAAGATCAACGCCTGCAGGAGAAGAAGAACAAGGAGCGGCAGGAAACGCTCGAAAAAAGCTGGCAGCAGCGCGAGACCACCTTGAAGGAACAGGAGCAGGAGCTACTGCGGCTGCGCAAGGAAGCGCAAGAGTTCCCCGAGACGGTGAAGACCGAGTCCGAGAAGGCAGCGGTGCTGGCGGCCAAGGCCGCGGAGCAGAAATTCGAGCAGGAGATCCTGCTGCTGAAGAAAGAAGCCGATACCGAGAAGCGCCTCTCCAGCCTGCAGGTGAAGACGCTCGAGGAGACTATCGCGCGCCAGGCGGCCCAGATTACGGCGCTACAGAAGCAAGTGGACGAAGCCAAGCAGCAGGTGCAGGACATCGCCGTGAAGGCGATCGAAGGGGCATCGGGGGCGAAGGCGCTGGCGCATATCAACCAGATCGCCATGGAGAAGGCGAAGCGGCCTCAGCAGTAAGGGGTAGGTGATCGACGCTTACACCGCCCGCCACTGATCGGGGTGCGAAGTGCGTGTTGTGTGTGTGGAGTTAGCACTCGCGGATCGACGACCGTCGTGGCCCATCGAGTCCTCCAGCCCCGCGCGGTCCCTTACATATCTCAAGTTTGCACCCCCGCCCTTCCCCATAGCAAAATAAGATCGCAGCATGCGATTGTTCACCGCCATCGATCTTCCCGCCGAAGTGGTCCGCAGCCTCGATACCCTCCTGGACCACCTACGCCCCGCGGCGCACATCAAGTGGAGCGCGCCAGCCAATCTCCACATCACCATCCGCTTCATCGGTGAATTCGCCGAACAACGCCTGCCCGAGCTTCGTGCCGCGCTAGCCAGCCTGCCCGCACATCCGGCTATCCCCATCGCGGTCCGCAAGCTGGGCTTCTTCCCCAATCCCCACTCCCCGCGCGTTTTCTGGGCCGGCGTGGAAGCCTCGCCCGACTTAGCCGCGCTGGCCTCGGAAATCGACGCAGCCCTCGAGCCTTTGGGCCTTCCGCCCGAAGGCCGCCCGTTCTCCCCCCACCTGACCCTTGCACGCATCCGCGAGCCCGCAACCATGCAAAAGCTGCGCGAATCCATCGCCGCGCTGCCTTCACTCGAATTCGGCGCCTTCATCGCGGACCGTTTCTACCTCTATGAGAGCCGCCGGACTCCCGCGGGTTCCGTGTACACTAAACTTGCGGAGTTTCCGCTTTCAAAGTAATGACCGGCGTTCTGGCACTTCTGATCGCTTATCTGCTGGGCGATATCCCGTTTGGCTATCTGTTGGTCAGGCTGACCACCGGACGCGACGTACGCGCTTCAGGCAGCGGCAATATAGGGGCCACCAACGTCCTGCGCACCACTGGCCGCGCGGCGGGCATCGCCACCCTGCTGCTCGATATCGGCAAGGGCTACCTGGCGGTATGGCTCGCCGGCCGGCTCACAAACGGGAACGTCGAGTGGATGAGCGGCGCCGCGTTGGCAGTCATGGTCGGCCATTCGTATCCGGTGTTTCTGCGTTTCCACGGCGGCAAAGCTGTAGCTGCCTTCGTCGGCGGATTCCTCTGCCTGACACCCATACCGCTGGCGGCCGTTCTGGTGGTCTTCGTCGCCATGGTCGCCTGGACCCGTCACATCTCGCTGGGCTCCATCGTCGGCGCCGGCACGTTCCCGCTGGCGGTGTGGCTGATCGAGCATCCGCCGTTCACGGTCGTGATGGCAGCGGTCCTGAGCGGCGCACTCATTATCTATCGCCACCGCGAAAACATCGCCCGGCTGCGCGCCGGAACCGAGAGCGTGTTCTCGTTTGGGAGCCGCAAGTGACCGAGCTCGCCATCGTCGGCGCGGGCAGTTGGGGTACTGCGCTTGCTGTCGTCCTCGCTCCCCGCTTTGCACGCATCCGTCTGTGGGTTTACGAAAAGGACCTCGCCGAGCGGATGCGCGCCACCCGCATCAACGACGTTTACCTGCCCGGCTTTCGCCTGCCTGCCAACGTAGCGGTGGAGACGGAATTCGCGGATGCGCTGCCCGGCGCCGAGATCGTCCTCAGCGTGATGCCGTCGCACCTGGTGCGGCCGCTCTACCAACAAATGTCGGATTGTCTGGCGCCCTCCATGGTCTTCGTAAGCGCCACCAAGGGCCTGGAGAACGGCACCCTGCTGCGCGCCTCCGAAGTCATTCGCGAGATTGTGGCCCTGCGCTTCGAGCCGCGCGTCGCGGTGATTTCCGGGCCCACTTTCGCCCGTGAAGTGGCGCGCGGCGATCCTACACTGCTGGTGGTGGCCTCATCGGATCCGGCGCTGGCCGCCAGCGTGCAGTCTTCCTTCTCGGGCCCCACCTTCCGCCTCTACTCCAGCGGCGATCCCGCCGGAGTGGAAATCGGCGGCGCGGTGAAGAACGTGGTGGCGATCGGGGCGGGGGTCTGCCATGGCCTGGGGCTGGGCAGCAATACGCAGGCCGCTTTGATCACCCGCGGACTGGCCGAAATGACCCGCCTCGCCATCGCTATGGGCGGCCGCCCGCAAACCCTCGCCGGACTAGCGGGGCTGGGCGACCTGGTCCTCACCTGCACCGGGGAGCTTAGCCGCAACCGCACGGTCGGCCTGGAGCTGGCTCGCGGGCGTAAACTGGAAGAGATCGTCAGCTCGATGAAAATGGTGGCCGAAGGTATCAAAACGACCAGTGCGACCGTCGACCTGGCCCGCCGCCATCAAGTGGAGATGCCCATCTCCAACCAAATGTTTGACATGCTTACCTTCGGACTACCTCCGCAAGAGGCTATTCGCCGGCTGATGGAGCGCTCGCTTAAGGGTGAGTAAATGAGCGCAACCTTGTATGCAGCCGAGGGTTAAAAGTGATATGGGGGCAGCCGCAGCCACCCTGGACTACGACGCCGAGTTGATGCTCCGCGTCAAGGACGGGGATGGCATCAGCTTCGGTCTACTGCTGGACAAACACCGCGCACCGGTCGTTCATTTTCTCTACCGGCTGGTGCAGGAGCAGCCGGTAGCCGAGGAACTGGCGCAGGAAGTGTTTCTGCGCGTGTATCGCTCCCGGTCGAGCTATGAGCCCACCGCCAAGTTTACGACCTGGCTGTTCCGGATCGCCACGCATCTGGCGCTCAACTGGCTGCGGGACGGCAGACACGAACGGGGGCAGCAGCGCCTCGATGACGGGTTGCCGAACGCGCCCAGCCGGCAGATCTCCGACGGCCGGCCTTCCGTGGAGCAGCAACTGGTGTACGAGGTCAAACTGGAGCAGGTCCGGCAAGCGGTAGCTACACTGCCCGGAAAGCAACGGGCGGCCGTTTTGATGCACAAGTATGAAGAGATGGAATATTCCCAGATCGCGAAGGTGCTGGGATGCTCGGAATCGGCGGTGAAATCGCTGCTGTTCCGGGCTTATGAATCGCTGCGCGCCCGTTTGGCGCATATAGGATGACTATGAATTGCCCGATAGAAAGCCGGAACCCGGAGATGCTGGTGGCATATCCCGCCGGCGAGCTCGATCTGGAAACCGCGAGTGCAGTGGAGCGCCACTTGGCTCAGTGTCCAGCCTGCCGGTCGCTGGCCGCGGACCAAGCCACCGTTTGGAAGGCCTTGGACGCCTGGGAGGCGCCCCGCATCGCGCTGGATTTCGACCAGCGCCTCTTTCGCCGGATTCGCGAGGAGGTGCGCTTCTCCTGGTGGGAGCGGATTTCGCGGCCGTTCCGTCCTCTGCCGTTCCGCCAAGCCTTGCCGCTGACGGTCTCCGCCTGCCTGCTGCTGATGGCGGGCCTTGTTTTGCAGCACCCGGGCAAGATTGGCTTGGTCAAGCCGCGCCACGAAACCGTGCGCTTGGACCAGGTAGAACGAACCTTGGACGATCTGGAATTGTTGCGGCAGGTCGGCATGGCAAATCAGCCAGAAAACGTGAACTCCCATGCGATGTGATTTTATGCGCCCCTTGGCCCTCAGTTTCGGATTAGCAATCGCGTTCGCGGCCGCGGGGCAGACCGCCCCGCCCGCGCGGGCGGCGGACGAGTCCGCGGCAACTCAACAGCAGCCAACGGGGAATCCGATCGACCGTTGGAACCGGATGTCTCCCGAGGAACGCGAACGCCAGCTTGCCAAGCTGCCGCCCGAGCGCGCGCGGCTGATCCGCGAGCGCCTCCGGCAGTACAACCAGCTCCCGCCGGAGGAAAAGGAAACGCTGCGTGAGAATTACCAGAGATTCACCCAACTTCCTCCCGAAAAGCAGGAGATCGTCCGTCAGCGCATGCGCGAGTTCCGCGAGTTGCCGCAGGCGCGCCGCCTTGTGATTCGCCACGAAATGGAGGCGCTCCGGGCGCTCCCGGAAAGCGAGCGCCACGCCCGCATGAACAGCGAGGCGTTCCGCACCCAGTTTTCGCCGCCGGAACAGCAAATCATCCGGGACGTCACGGAAAACGTGGCCCCCAAAAGATAGCGATCTATTCTCTGACGGCCGGCAAATCCGCGTCCAGCGTGCCGCTCAGGGGTTCGCTGATGTTTTCGAGCGGCGGTTCAGCCGGAGGATCCCAGGTGTCCACAGCCGCCGGCGAGTCGCCAGCCAGCCGGTAATCGGCTTGGCTGCGCAGCCAACCGATAATGAACGCCGCGTCGCTGTTCAGTGTGATGGCGTGCGTCAAGGCGGAATCCCATCTGCCGCGTCCGGCATCTTCTTCTACCTGAGTAGCCATCTCCCGTATCCTGGCAAATCGTCCTTTTACGGTGTAGTCCATTTTGGCTCCTTCCTTCTCGGCCACGAATATTAATGGTTTTCAGATCCGATTATATCCTAAATCTTCCGCTGAGGCAAAGCCGGTAGCCGCTCGTAAAACGCCGCCCGGGGACACGTTGGCTTGATTCGCCACAGCCCCGATCTGTTCCCGGAAGTTACTACAAAGGTTAGCCGTTAACCGAAGAAAATCTTGACAGGACTTGCTGGCGAAAGGACACTCAAGGACATCGTACACGACGACGGAGAGCGCCCGGTGAGCGCTTTCAGCGATCCACAAACCACCGGAGAGATACCATGCGAGACGTAATGAGATACTCACTGGCTGCCGTCCTGCCGGCAGCCGCGATATTTAGCACTAACCTTTTGGCACAAGAGCAAGCAGCGGCGGTCACACTCAGTACGATTTATTCGTTCGCGGGCACGGACGGGCTTGGCCCGGATGGCAGCCTGGTTATGGATAAGACCGGCGCGCTCTACGGCGTCACGTATCTTGGCGGGGCCTCGGGCTTCGGCTCGGTGTTCCAGTTGATTCCGCCCGCGGTGGCTGGCGGCGCCTGGACCGAGAGCGTGCTGTACAGCTTCGCCGGCGGTACCGACGGGAGCCATCCCTATGGAGCCCTGGCGATCAACACGAAGGGCGACGTGTACGGCTCTACCGAGCAAGGCGGGACCGTGAATGCGGCCTGTCCGAACGGTTGCGGCGTGGTGTTCGAGTTAGTGCCGCCCGCCACTGGGGGCGCAGCGTGGACCGAAACTGTGCTCCACAGCTTTACCGGCGCCACCGATGGAGGCACTCCCAACGGCGCATTGGCGCTGAAAGGTACCTCGCTCTACGGCACCACTCCGATCGGGGGCGCATCCGGTAATGGAACCGTGTTCGAGTTGAGTGCGCCGACGAAAAAGGGACACGGCTGGACTTACAGCCTGCTCTACAGTTTTGCGGCGGGCACCGATGGCGCGGATCCCGCGGCGGGTGTGGTGTTCAACAAGAGTGGCGCGCTCTTTGGCACCACCAACGGAGGCGGGGTTTCCAATGCGGGCACCGTCTTTGAATTGGCCCCGCCGGCGGTGGCGGGCGCAGCCTGGACCGAGACACTGATTTACAGTTTCGAGGATGGCGCCGACGGCGCTTACCCAGGCGCAGGCCTGGCGTTCGACGCGAATGGCGCGCTGTACGGCACCGCCGAGTTTGGCGGGTCGGCGAACGATGGCACGGTCTTCCAGTTAAAGCCTCCCGCCGTGGCCGGAGGCCCTTGGACCTTCACTGCGCTCCACGCTTTCGCCGGAACGGACGGCGCCAACTCCTATGGCAGCCTGGTGGTGGCCAAGAGCGGTGTGGTGTATGGCACGACCTTGTTGGGTGGGAAATACGGCTACGGCACCATCTTCGAGTTGAGTCCCCCGAAGACGGGCGCCACCTGGAAGGAGACTGTACTTTACAGTTTTTCGCTCGCCAACGACGGCGGGAATCCGAGTGCGGGTGTGCTGCTTAAAGGGACTACAGCCTATGGCACGACTGACAACGGCGGGAGTTCGGCCGGCGGCACGGTGTTCGAGCTGGTTCTATGACCTTGCCTAAGACCCCAAGCCTCCATCGCTTAGCCTGTGGTTATCCAAAGAGATCTAGACCCATCCGGCTTAACAGTGACAAACTGAAGCACAGGAATTCCGATATGCGGTCCAAACGAAAAGGGCACAGCGTGATGGAACTCGCCCTGTTTCTTCCCTTTCTCCTGTTCCTGTTTATAGGTGCATTTGATTGGGGCTTTTACAGTTGGGCGCTGATCGCCACCCAAAGCGCTGCACGCTCCGCCGCACTGTATACCTCCAGCAGTTCGGCGACGGCCGCGGACTCGAGCGGTGCGTGCACTTATGCCCTCGCGGAGCTGACGAACGCCCCCAACGTTTTCGGGAGTGTAACCACTTGCTCGGCATCCCCCGTGACGGTGACGGCGACCTCCGTTACCGGGGCCGACGGAACGGCTGCGTCGCAAGTTTCCGTTACCTATCAAACAATCAACCTGATCCCAATACCGTCGCTACTACCCAGCCAGATGAACATTACGCGAGTGGTTCAAATGAAGGTGCAGTAGTAGGCCTATGCGTGACCAAAAAGGTAGCGTTACAGTCGAATTCGCATTGGTAGGCATTCCGCTGATCTTCGCTCTGATTTCCACGGTCGAGATGTCGCGCGGGATGTGGATGTACGACACTCAGGCGCATGCCATTAACGAGGGCGTCCGCTACGTTGTCGTGCGCGGCCAGCATTGCACCAGCGGCGGGAATGCTTGCGGCGCGACAGTCGGCACGATCGCGACTCACATCGCGAGCGCGGGTGTTGGGTTGGTGTCTTCCCAGTGGAATGTATCGCTGTACTCCAACAGCGGGTCTAACAACATTACGTGCAATCCGCTCAGCAGTTGCCTGAGTAACTCGACCGCCTGGCCGCCGTCGCCGGATAACAACGTGGGAGCTTACGTCGCCATTTCAGGCAGTTACACATTCAATTCGGCGCTGGGAATGTTCTGGCCGGGCCTTAAACCGGTGACGTTCGGCACGTACAATCTGCCGGCCTACGCCAAGCAAGCGATCCAGTTTTGAGAGGTAAAAGCCATGCGGACGCATACATCCAGCCGACGGGGCCAGGCGCTGATCATGATTGTTTTAAGCTGCCTGGTGATATTTGGAGCTGTAGGGCTGGTGGTGGATTTGGGCTGGGCACGCTTCCGTAAGCAGGCGGCCCAGGCTGCGGCGGAGTCCGCTGCGCTGGCTGCCGCAGCTTCGGCAGCGTCGACCTCGTGCACCCCTAGTTGCGCGGGCACAATCGGTTGTCAGGCGGCCACCGCGTGCCCCACCAGCATTTCCACGCCGCCATCCAACAACCTGCTGGCAGGGTGTCTGTACGCCAGCGCCAATGGTTTTAAGGCATCGGGACATCAGAACGTGACCATCGCCGCGAACGTGACGGCTCCCCCCAGCGTGCCCAATGTGACGGTCCCCTACTGGGTGTCGGTGAGCGTCTCGGAAACTATACCCCAGTTGTTCTCCGCGGTATTCGGCAACACGTATTTATCCTCTGGCGCCCACGTCACAGCGGCCGTGCTGCCCAGCACCAGCAGCGGGGGATGTATTTATGTCCTGGCTCCGAGTGGCTCCTCGGTAACCAACAGCGGCAGCGCCTTGTTGCAGAGCGGCTGCGGCATCTACATCGATTCCAGCAGTTCATCCGCGGTGCTGATGAGCGGCTCGGCCACGATCAAAACCACGGGCACCGCCAAAACCAACATCGTCGGAAACTGGTTGGCAAGCGGAGGGGCGACCATCACGCCGGCCCCCAACCTGGGCATCTCGCCTCAGGCGGATCCGTTCGCCAGCATGCCGGCCCCCACTGTCGGTTCCTGCACTTATACTAGCCCGGTGGTAATAACTACGAATACGACGCTATCTCAGGGCACTTATTGTGGCGGGATCATCACTAGCGGAACCGAAACGATCACTATGAATCCCGGGCTTTACATCATCAAGAGCGGTATCACCGAGAGCGGCAGTCCAACCTTCAACGGCACTGGTGTGACACTCTATTTCAACACCGGCGGGATCACCGGGAGCGGAACTGGGGGCTTCAATCTGTCTGCTCCGACTACCGGCACTTACCAAGGCGTCGTCCTCTTCGAGGATCGAAGCGATAGCAGCGGTATCACGTTGTCTGGTTCTACGGGCACCCAGGTAAGCGGGCTGGTCTACATGCCCAAGGGAAACCTCACCTACTCAGGCGATAGCGGCACCAGTGGTGTCGTCAGCACCCTCGTGGTCAACGCCATAACCTTTTCCGGGAGTTCGTATATCCAGCAGGCGGCCACCACCGCCTATGGCGGCGGCAGCGGAAGTTGCCCGGTAGCGCTGATCGAGTAAAAAGCCGTATAATGGGCTCTTGCTCCTCTCTCGCCATGTGCCGTAGCATAAAAGTACTCCGGCGTCCGGATACTCCCGTCACTTCCGAAGAGATTTCGGCCGCGGCTCTCCAGTTCGTCCGGAAGGTCAGCGGCTACCATAAGCCTTCCAGATCCAACCAGGACGCCTTTGATGCCGCCGTACAGGAAATCGCGGCGGTTACACGCCGCCTGCTGCAGAAGATTGGCGAGGGGCAACCACGAGGCCGCGGTTCCGCCCCGGCAGCATGAAGCGCCGGCGCGCACTCAGGGCTGCGCCCGTTCCAGCCGATAAGTAACCTTGGAACCTTGATGCAGAGCCGCTCCTCATCGTCGTTGATCTGGATCGCCGCCGGGCTCGCCCTCGTCCTCTTCCTCCGGCACGATCGGATTGGACGCGCCGCCCCGGACTTCGCTCTACAGGGCGCCTACGGCGGACAGTATCGCCTAGATTCGTTTCGCGGTAGGCCCCTGCTGCTGGTCTTCTGGACGACCTCCTGTGGTATCTGCCGGCACGAATTGCCCATCCTCGACCGCCTTTATGCCGAAGCCGCCCGAAACGGCGTGCAAGTCGCCGGCGTCAACATAGGAGACGTGGAGGGCGCCAGGGAGGTGATGCACCCTTTGCATCTGCTGAACCTCGTCGATCCGGATGGAAGCGTAGCCCGAAGTTACGGGGTTAGCGGTGTTCCTAAGCTCGTCCTAATTGACGCGGATGGGAAGATCAAGCGGGCCGCTGCAGGCCTGGAGGGAGAGGCGGATCTGCGCGAGTGGCTGCATTGACCGTCCGGGCAGCGGAAGACCGAAGCTTTTTCGTGCATTCGTCCCGTCCCGGCCGTTCGTAATATTCCTGCTGAAGCGGCGTCTAGGATTCAAAGGAGAACTATGCGGATCGGCCCCGGCCTCCTCGCTCTTGTCTTGGTGCTTGCCTCGCCGCTGGCGCCGGGCCAGACAGGCCAGACGCCGCCATCCGAGGTTGCCTCCCTTTCCCAGGATCAGCTCCGCGAACTGGTCCAGCGGGTGGCCGACGCGGACCTCCAAAACGACAAGAAACAGCGCGATTACACTTACACGATGCGGCGGGTGGAGCATAAGCTGGATGGCAAAGGCCACGCGAAAACCACCGAGTCGAAGACCTTTGAGGTGATGGAACTCTACGGCGAGCAGGTGCGGCGCTTGATCGCCAAGAACGACCAGCCGCTCTCCGGCGACGATGCCCGGAAGGAAGAAGAAAAGATCCAGAAGGTGGTCGCCGCCCGCGCGAAGGAATCTCAGAAAGACCGCCAGAAGCGCCAGGAGAAAGAGGAGAAAGAGCGCGAGGAGGACCGCAAGTTCGTTAAGGAAGTGTCGGATGCCTACCGTTTTCATCTGGCGGCCATCGAATATCCCAGCGGGCGCGAGACTTACGTCATCGACGGCGATCCGCGGCCGGGATATCAGCCGCATCTGAAGGACGCCAAGATCCTGCCAAAATTCCGTTTCCGCGCCTGGATCGACAAGAGCGAGTCGCAGTGGCAGAAGCTCGATATTCAATGCATCGACACGGTTTCCTATGGACTGGTGGTGGCGCGCCTGCACAAAGGCTCCCGCATCGTGATCGAGCAGACACGCGTCAATGACGAAGTCTGGCTGCCGCAACACGTGGCGTTGAAGTTAGACGCGCGCGTTGCCTTGCTGAAGGAATTCAATATAGATGAGGATGTGACCTTCCGCGACTATAAGAAGTTCCGCGCCGACACCAAGATCACGACTGGCGGCGAAGTGCCGGAGCGGCACTAAGGCAGGCCGAACGTGAATACGTCGGTCTCCGACACCATCGTCACATACTGCTTGCCGTCGGCCTCGAAGGTGATCGGCGACGCGGTAAGCGTTTGGCCCAGGTAGAAGTGCCACAGGTGCTCGCCGGTCCTGGCGTCCAGGGCCACCAATTGCCCGTCATCGTCGCCAAAGAAGATCGCGCCGCCCGCCGTCGATACGGTCCCGGCCCACATATCGCCGTGGCCGGTCATCGGATATTCCCAGCGCTTCTCGCCGCTCGCCGGATCGAGCGCGCGCAGGTAGAACTTACCCGGCTCTTTGGGGATGGACTCTCCTCCGGTGCCCGCGAAGTTCTTCATCGGCTCCGGAGTCTTGGCGGACGACATGTAAACGTCGCACTGCTCCAGCGTGGGCACGTAGAGCAGTCCGGTCTGCGGGTTGAAGGAGGGCGACATCCAGTTGGAGGCGCCGCGCACCGACGGGCAGACGCGCCGGCCATTCGGCGACGGCTCCATATCTGGGACCGCCATCGGCCGCCCCTTGGGGTCGATGCCCTTGGCCCAGTTCAGCCGCTCGACATAAGGTGTGGCGCGCAGAAACTCGCCGGTGGTGCGGTCCAGAACATAGAAGTACCCATTGCGGTTGGGATGCAGCACGAGCTTGCGCTGGCGGCCTTCGTAGACCGTGTCCAGCAGTACGGGCCACGATTGGGCATCCCAATCGTGCGTGTCGTGCGGCGTGAACTGGAAATACCATTTCAGCTTGCCGGTATCGGCGTCCAGCGCCAGCAGCGAATCGGAATAGAGATTGTCGCCCTGGCGCGCGCCACCATAGAAATCGGGCCAGGGATTGCCGGTTGTCCAGTAGAGGAGGTTGAGTTCCGGATCGTAGCTTCCGGTTAGCCAGGTAGCCGCGCCGCCCCATTCCGGACCCAGTGCGCCCCAGGTTTCGGCCCCCGGCTCACCCTTGCCGGGAACGGTCCAGAAGCGCCACATCTCCGCGCCGGTGGCCGCCGAAAATGCCGCGACGAACCCGCGCATGCCGTTTTCACCGCCGGACACTCCGGCGATTACGCGGTCCTTCAGAGCCATGGGCGCCAGAGTGGCGAACTGGCCGCGGTTCGTATCCGCATACTCCCTGTCCCATAGGGCTCCGCCAGTCTGGCGATTGAGCGCCACCAGGTGCGCATCGCTGGTGACGAAGAAGATGCTGTCACCGAGAATGGCGGCGCCGCGATTCACGTCGCTGCGCTTGGCCCGCTCTTCGCGATAGATCCAGATGCGGCGGCCGGTGCGCGCGTCCAGCGCATGCACTTCGTTGCTGTTGGTGACGTACAGAATCCCGTCGTAGACCAGCGGCGTGGCTTCCAGGTGTGTGGCGCCTTCCACGTGGTAGACCCACTTCGGCACGAGCGCAGCCACGTTGTCGCGCGTGATCTGCGTGAGCGGGCTGTGCCGGTGCGCTGCGTAATCGCCGGCGTAGGTGAGCCAGTTCGCGCCGGGACCTTTGCGAATCAGGTCGTAGGACGCCCCGCCGCTAAGCGCCGGCGCTGCAGGCGGAGCGCCGTCGCCGCCGCGCATCGACTGCCGGCCCAGGAAGGCCAGCAAATTCTGGAGATCGGCGGCGCTGAGCCGCTGTTCGAAATCGCGAGGCATCAGCGAAGTGCCGCGAAACACCACCTCGCGCAAATCCTGCTTCAGCAGGCGATGGAGATTGCCGCGCGCGTCCAGAATCTGGATGGCGTAATTGGTATTGTCGCGGGCGACCCCGGAAATCCTCTCGCCGGATTGGGTGATTGCGGTGACGCCGCCATAACCTTCGGCGATGTGCGCACCGGGATCGAGCAGCGATTCGCGCAATTGCCGGAAGGAACGCATACGTGCGATGTCGGACAGGTCGGGGCCGGGAAAACCTCCCCGCCCGCGGATCGTGTGACAGTTTGCGCAGCCAGCCTTACCGAAGAACAACGCGCCGCCGGCCTTTGCATCACCCGGCGCCGTGCTCTCGAACGCCACCGAGGTGAGATTGCGAAGGTAGGCTACGATCTGCCAGACCTTGTCTTCGGGCAGGCCGGAGGGCGGCATCTCGGACCCCTTCACGCCCCCCTGGATGGCGGATAACAGTTGACGGTTGGTGGCGCTGCGGATCTGTTCACCCTGCGCGAGGTTGGGGCCGCGACCGCCCTCAGCGGTGGGGCCATGGCAGCCGCTGCAGCCTTCCAGATACAGCTTCTGGCCAGATGCGATCGCCTCCACTTGGCCGGCGACCGGGTTCTTCAGGTCTTCTTTTTCTTCTGGCCCCTGGGCGAACAGCAGGGGCACACCAAGAAGGCAGCATAGCCAGGAACGCATGGGAGTGTATGCTTCAGTATAGTTGTCGCGAACGCTTCAGCGTGCCGCCGTGGGCTTGAGCTCACGGCCAAATTCGGCGAGCTGAAGCTCGCTACAGCACGCTAAAGCGTGCGGCACGGGTCATTTTTGCAGGAAAAAATTCCCCACAAACATAGCATCGATTCCCGAAGAGTAGAAGCTGCGCACGGCGTCGCGCGGCGTACACACCAGCGGCTCGCTGAACAGGTTAAACGAAGTATTGTAGAGCACCGGCAGGCCGGTAGCCTTGCCGGCCGCATGCAGGAGTTTCCAATACAGCGGATTATCCTCCTGCGCGACGGTGTGCACGCGGATAAGATCGCCTTTCAGGACGGCGCTCGCGAAACGGCCGCGGTGCTCCGGGCGGACTCGGCCGGCGGTGGCCAGAAAACGCGCGTTGGGGCCTGTCTCGAAGTACTCGCCCGCCAGTTCCGCGGGCACCGAAGCGGCAAACTTGCGGAACGGCTCGCGATGCTTGATGAACGCATTCAGGTTCTCCGCGGCGTAGGGATCGAGCGGCGAAGCCAGGATACTGCGGTTGCCGAGCGCGCGCGGGCCGAATTCCATGCGCCCGTGCATCCAGGCCACGATGCGGTTCTCGGTGAGCTGCCGGAGGGCCGTCTCGATGGTCTCTTCGGTGGTCAGAATGTAGCGGAAGCTCAGCTTGCAGTTTTCGAGCACGCGCTTGATCTCTTCCGCGGTGTAGCTGGGCCCGAGATAGAGGTTATCTAACGGCACGCGCTCCGTACGGTTGTAGACGGCGTGCCAGGCGTGCAGCACCGCGCCAATAGCCGTGCCCGCGTTGCCTGCCGCAGGCTGCACGAAGACGTTTTCGAACGGCGCGCGCTCCAGCGCGGAGACCAGCAGCGCATTCAATCCCAACCCGCCGGCAAAGCAGAGGCGCCTTCCCTGCCCTGCCATGCGGATCACGATCTCCTCCAGAGCACGCTGCACGCCAGCCGCCAGCGGAGCGCGCAGCGATTCCGGCACGCGCGCTGCGTCCGCGAGGCCCAGCCGCTCGTAAAATCGCGCGCTGAAGCCGCCGTGGGTCAGCCGCTCCGCATCGAAAAAGGACCTGTCCAAGCGCGGCCACTCGCCGTTCCGCATGGGCGCGATTTCCAGGAACAGATCGCGGAAACGATCGTCGCCAGAGGCGGAAAGCCATTGCACTTTGTGCTCTTCCAGGTTCGCGCGAAAGCCGAGTAACTCAGTCACGCGGCCGTATAGATCGCCCAGCGAGTCCGGATAATACAATTCCTTTTCGAGTTGAAGCTGCGTGCCGGAGGCGTGCCAGCGCGTACCGCAGCGGAAGTCGCCGGCGC
>Ga0187858_10002535_pt1 | contig 18711 bp, 17 predicted proteins | sample June2016WEW_8_15_FD_133015 | JGI IMG/M metagenome (GOLD analysis project Ga0187858, IMG submission 133015) | Peatland microbial communities from SPRUCE experiment site at the Marcell Experimental Forest, Minnesota, USA - June2016WEW_8_150 | ecosystem: Environmental > Terrestrial > Soil >...
ACGTGATCCAGGGCATGATCGGCATCCTCGACGTGGGGTGTGGGGACCGGCCGGTGCAGTTTCGAGACGGAAGGGATCGGCGCCCAGGGGCTGGCGACACGGGCGCGAAACGGCCGGGTGAAAGACCCTCCGAGCGGTCGGTAAATTCTCCGGGCGGTTGCATAGATTCTGCGGGTTGAGCGGGCCTAGAAGGAAGCGAAATGTCGAGCTGGAAGGCACGTTGGCTGGATTCCTCGCGCTTGCGTTCGCGGTCGCTTGCCCCGCGTAAGCAGCCGGGGGACCAGGCTACCGGTGGCGCACAAGCCGATTCGCCGGCGCGGACCAGCGAGAGTGTGCTTCTCTGTCTCGCCCTCTTCGCGCTGAGCGCTTTAATCTGCTGGCCCCTGTTCCAAATCGAATATCTCGACGATCTGCTCTCGAACGAAGGTACGTTTATCACGTTTGGAAGGTTTCTGCTGGATCACTGGCCGCATTGCAGTTGGTTTCCGTGGTTCAACGCAGGGATGCCGTTCGAGAATACCTATCTGCCGCTGGTCCCGGCGCTAACCGCAATCCTGGCTTTTCTGGGCCGCTGCTCTCCGGCGCAAGCCTTCCATTTCCTGGCGGCACTGACATACTCACTCGCGCCGGCGTTCTGGTTCCTTTTCGCGCGAAAGGTGTCGGGCCGCCTGGCGCCCAGCTTTTGGGCGGCATTGCTGTGGTCGCTGTTTTCACCTTCCTTATTCATCCCGGCTATCCGGGAGGACACAGGGCCCTGGTTGAGCATACGCCGCCTGAACAACATGGTCTACTGGGGCGAGACGCCGCATAACGTGGCTTTGTGTCTGCTGCCGCTGGCGCTGCTGTTACTGGCGCGCTATTTGGAACGTCAGACCGCGCGCCGATTCGCGGTCTCGGTTCTGGCAGTTGCCGCCGTGATGCTCAGCAATGCATTTGGCGCTGTAGTGATTGGTATTTGCTCTTTGATGCTGTTCGCAGTGCGGCAGGAACGGCGCTGGAGGGAACTGGTATCAACTTGCGCCATCCTGGCAGCCGCTTACCTGCTGATCTGCCGGCTGGTGCCGCCTTCTTTAGTGCGCCTCATCCGAACCAACACCCAGCCCGTGGCGGGAGACCACAGCGTCATCCTTAGCCCAAGCCTGCTGGCCGCATTGTTCATTCTGATGCTGGCGCTGGTGTGGTTCGCCACCCGGCGCCTTCCCAATCCGATGCTCCGATTCGCCGTGCTCTTTTCCGCTTGCTTCGGCGGCATCACGGTGTTGTGGTATTCGGCCAATCTGGGCTTCTTGCCGCAGCCCCAGCGGTATCACCTGGAAATGGAGATTGGACTCTGCCTGTTGGCGGCCTTTGCCCTGGCTCCCCTGCTCGGGCGGATGCCGCGAAAAAACGTCGTGGTTGCGGCCGCGCTTTGCGCGATCCCGCTAGGATGGATTGCGGTGCAGGATTGCCTGTTTGCGCGACGCTTGATCCATCCGATCGATGCCACGCAAGCGATGCCCTTCCGGGAGGCGCGGTGGCTTGCCAGGCATCTGCCGGGACAGCGCATCATGGTGTCCGGGGAAGCCGGTTTCTGGTTCAATCTTGTTGCCGATAACCCGCAATTGAGTGCGGGGCACGAGCCCTCGGCGCCGAACTGGATGCAACGCGTGGCCGTGTACGCAATTTATTCGGGCGAAAACGCGGGCGATCAAGACGGCCCCATCTCGATCTTCTGGCTGAAGGTCTTTGGGTGCGGCGCGATTACCGTTCCGGGACCTGGAAGCAAGGACCACTACCACCCCATCCGCCACCCCAGGAAATTCGATGGATTGCTTCCTCTGATTTGGCGGGAGGGAGACGACTCGATCTACCAGGTTCCGCTGCGGTCGGCATCGTTGGCGCACGTGATTCCCGCGGCAGCGGCGGTCACCCGGCGGCCGCTTCACGGCTTGGACATCGAGCCGGCACGCCGCTATGTCGCGGCTTTGGAAGATCCCCAATTTCCGGCGGCCGATCTCGCGTGGGAGAACCCCGGCCGCGGGCGAATCTCCACGAGAATCGATCCGGGACAAGTGGTGTCTGTGCAAATCACCTACGATCCGGGATGGCGGGCCCGCACTCGCGGCCAGAACCTTCGAGTCTATCCGGATCAGCTCGGCATGATCGTCATTGAGCCGCATTGCTCCGGAGAATGCGCAATCGATCTGGAATTTGCGGGTGGTCTGGAGCGGACAATTTGTGTTGTCGTGAGCTCGATGACAGCTATACTGCTCCTCGGGATGCTGCTCTGGCCGGCACGCTTCCGTCCGGCTACCTGAGCTTTGCCGCCGCCATTTTCTCCCGCTTCGGCGGCGTGATATGCTCAAAAAAACAACCGCACCCACGATCGCTATGCAAGCCGGAAGCGCGTCCGTAACAGCAGTGCGTTATCACAACACCTGCCCAATCGTGCGAGTTTCGGAAGGGCCTTCTGGTTCGCATCCGACAACGAGGCTGACCTGAATGCCCGCGGAGCGCGCGGCCGGTAACCCAAACTTCTCCGAGCTCGTGCAGCAGCAGGTGGCGCTGCTCTCGCGCAGGGGCTGGTACCACAGCATCGAGCTGCCGGACGGCCAGGTGATCCAGGGCATGATCGGCATCGATGCCTTGAAGGCGCGCCTGGCGTCCTTTCCGATCCCCGAGGATCTCACCGGCAAACGCGTCCTCGACGTGGGCGCGTGGACCGGCTGGTGCAGCTTCGAGATGGAACGCCGCGGCGCCCAGGTGCTGGCCGTCGATTGCGTGGAATTCGACGAGTTCCGCGAAGCGCATCGCATGATCGGTTCGAAGGTCGAGTACCGCATCCTGGACGTAGAAGAGTTGACCCCCGCCAGTGTGGGGCTCTTCGATTACGTGTTGTTTTTCGGCGTGCTCTACCATCTGCGGAATCCATTGCTGGGACTGGAGCGGATTTGCGCCATTACAAAGGACACGGCCTGTGTGGAATCGTTCGTCACCGACGACGGCGCCGCGCCCTGCACGCTGGAGTTCTACGAAACCGATGAGTTGGGCGGACAGATCGATAACTGGTTCGGCCCCAGCGTCAAGTGCCTCTCGGCGCTGTGCCGTTCGGCGGGATTCGCGCGCGCCGAACTGTTGTACGTGATGCCCGACCGGCGCGCCGGCGTCGTCTGCCGCCGCCGCTGGGAGCCGCCCGCGCCCCATCCCGCGGAGCCCGCGCCGCTGCTCTACTCCGCGGTGAACAATCGTACCAACGACATCTACTTGCATCCGGGCAAGGACGAATACATCTGCGTGTATTTCAGCAGCGACGTTCCGGATCTGACGCGCGATCGGCTGTGCGTGGAAATCGATGAGTATGGCGCGCCCGTCCTGGTGCTCGCCAATCTACGCCCGCGCGAATGGCAAGCCAACCTGCGCGTTCCGCCGGGCTTGGCAGCCGGACCGCATCTGGTGCGCTTGCGCACGGCGAACAGCCCGCATAGCAACGAATTTCGCATTCACATGCGGGCCCCGGGCGAACAGCCGGAGCCTCTCTCGCGGCGCGTGTCCGAGCCCGCGACAATCACCGAACCGGCGCCGGAGATCTACGAAGTCGGAAACGGCATGACGGAATCTGCCCTCTTCCATGGCCACCGGAATGAGTACGTGTGCTGCCGCTTCCGTACGGCGGAAGCCGGCTTGGACCGGGACAGCGTGATCCTGGAGATCGATGATTCGCCTCAGCCGGTGCTGTTCCTCACGGATCTTGGAGGCAACTCCTGGCAAACAAATTCCCGGCTCCCCACGGGTTTGGCGCCAGGCCCGCACAACTTGCGGGTCAGGACGCTCCAAAGCGTCTTCAGCAATTTCGCGGAGATCGTGTTTCTGCCTTCCAACGGATAGAACAAGAACGCCTCGCGGTGTTTTTTCCACAGGTAGTACACCCTCCCCTCCCGCTATGTGTATGAAAACCCTCCAAATAAAACTTGAGGAAAACAGCCCTGAAACCCAATTTTCATTTGACTGTAACGTGCCTGTGGGTGCATGATGAATTTGGTTCCAAGAGGTCTGAGGAACAGCAAGCCACTGGGCGCTTAGCGAGCCTGGAGCGATGATCTGGTGTCGGAACTAATAAAATAGAACCGGCAGTGGGGAGTGAGAGGCGATCGGGAGTGCTTGGAAGGTGAGCTTCCTGGCTCGGAATCGGGTTGAACGCTTTGATCCGGAAGGGAACGAAAAGCCCCGAAGGGGAGTGGAGATCCGAGGAAGGGTTGGGAGGGCCGGTCGGGAGTCAGGCAACGGGCTTTTGGTATTGATCTTGCGCGCACCGGGGCGAACCGGCGCGCGTGAGGGAATCGGAAGCCGAACGGGCAGGACAAACGATCGGTACGGTGTCGAAGGAGTAGGTCGGGAGCTTTGACCTCGAAATGGGGGCTCGGAGACGGGCAGTCGTTTCGGGAGAGTGAAAGGCCGCTTCGAGATACCGGCTTCAGCCAGGAAAGCTAGCAGGTGAGCCTGGAGGCATTGATCCGTTGCCTTCAAAAGAAGGTGGCGGGGAGCCGAAGGGACGAACGCCCGGCGATTCTGGCCGCAAAGCTCTGTGCCGTGCATGCCGGCGGGGAGTTTGGCTGTAACAAAGGTCACTTGGAACCATTTTTTTGTTAGACGCTACGCACAGTCCTACCCTGACGAGTTGGGTCGAATCGGCCAATCAACCCGGCGCCGATTTTCCGATTCAAAACCTGCCGTTCGGAGTCTTCACTGGTCCGAATGAGGGCCTACCCTCGATTGGCGTAGCCATCGGGGACCACATCCTGGATCTGCGCCGGTGCGCTAAGGCACGTCTGCTGGACGGCCTTCCGCCGGAGACGGTTTTCGCTTGTTCCGCGCTGGGCTTGAACCCTCTCATGGCCCTCGGGCGCGAGCACTGGTCGCCGCTGCGGAAACGGCTCAGCGAGTTGTTGCGATCCGGCAGCGGACATCAAGCCGCCGTCGAAACCTTACTGGCGCCGATGAGTGAGTCTGTCGCATTGCGGCCCGCCACCATTCACGATTACACCGATTTCTACGCATCCATCCACCATGCGACCAATGTGGGCCGGCTCTTCCGCCCCGACGCCCCTCTGTTGCCGAACTACAAATACGTGCCGATCGGGTATCACGGTCGCGCTTCATCGATCATCCCTAGCGGTATGGCTGTGCATCGCCCCAGCGGCCAGACTAAGGACGCCGCGGCAGAGGCGCCGGTCTTCGGACCGAGCCGCGCGCTGGATTACGAGGTAGAAGTGGGATTCTTCGCCGGTCCCGGCAACGAGTTGGGCCAACCGATCCCCATCGCCGAAGCGGAATCGCACATCTTCGGTTTGTGCCTGCTCAACGACTGGTCCGCCCGCGACATACAGTCCTGGGAATATCAGCCGTTGGGACCGTTCCTGGCGAAGAGCTTTGCCACCACGATCTCTCCCTGGGTCGTGACGATGGAAGCGCTGGCGCCGTTCCGCGTGCCTGCGTTCCAGCGGCCGGATGGCGATCCCGCCCCGCTCCCACACTTGAGCTTGCCGGAAGATCGGGAACGCGGCGGAATCGATCTCACGCTGGAGGTGCATATCGCGTCGCGCAAGCTGCGAGAGGCGGGCCTGCCGCCGATGCGCTTGAGCCGCGGCAATCTCCGGAACCTGTATTGGACGCTCGCCCAGTTGCTCACGCACCACGCCAGCAACGGCTGCAATCTGCGATCGGGGGATTTGCTGGCCAGCGGCACCGTGTCAGGGCCGCTGCCGGAAGAGCGCGGATGCCTGCTGGAGCTGACCCAGCGCGGCGCCGATCCGATCCGCTTGCCCACTGGCGAAGTCCGCAAGTTTCTCGAAGATGGCGACGAAGTGATTCTGCGCGGCTACTGTGAACGCGCTGGGTTCGCGCGCATCGGTTTCGGCGAGTGCCGCGGAACCATCACGCCAGCCACCCCAACTCCCGCAAATCCGCGATAGGTTCCTCGAACGAGCAGGAGCCAAAGCTGTGGGCAAAATCGCGGCGGGCGGATTGGACCCCGTTGGTGGAGACCGTCCGGTTACGCCAGCGCAGCTCATCCTCCAAGAACCTGAATGACTGCGGATCGGTGTCGTTCAATAGATCGATCACCGCGTCGCGCTCCGCGCCCTGCCAGGCGAATGCGGCGGCCGCGAACACATTCACGAAACCGTGCATCGTGGCGCGCGGACTCTCGGACGCGTAGGTCAGCGGGCCCAAAGAACGTATGGGATGGTGCAGTCCCGCCGTAGCTTTGAAAGGCAGGCGGCGAACTGCCGCCGTGCACAGGAAATCGGCCAGCAAGCTGGATGGCGGGATCTCTTCGGGCGTCAAACCTCCGGTGCGCACCTTGCCGAAGGCTCCCTGGATCGCATCAAGCGGCGCCTCACAATAGGTCGGCAATGAAAGCCTGCGCGGGAGTTTGGTCTCAAGCGTCTCCACCTGCGCGGGCAGCGGGCCGGGCTCGTCGTCGACCAGCAGAGTCACGCGCCAGCCCTCGCGAAGCTGAGCTTCCGCCAGTTTTGCGGCGGGCAGCACAACGCGGTTGAGCATCCAGCTCTCAGGCGACACGAGGTAGCTTTGGTATTTTTCTAAGACCGCGGCAAGCGGCAGACCCGCTGGCGGATAGAGTCCCGCGTAATCGATCAGGCGGGAGAGCAGCCCACGCAGCGAGTTGGGAATGTGTGCCATCATTTCAACATAAACGCAAAGGAGGCCGTAATGCGCATGAACCGCCGCAATCTGCTGCTTGGTCTGGCCGTGGCTGGACTGGAACTGGAGGCCGATGAACCGCCGCACGAGTCGCTCTACATTCCGAAGCCCCAGCTCGTCGCGGACCGCCAGTTCCTGCAGGACTTCATGGACGAGTTCGCCTTTGCCGATCTCATCACGGCCAGCCCCGGCATCCGCATCACTCACATCCCGGTGATCCTCGATCGCACGGCGACGCCGTACGGCACGCTCTGCGGCCACGTCTCGCGCCAGAATCCGCAGAGCAATGTCTTCGATGGCCGCGAGTCCGCCGTGATCGTGTTCCGCGGGCCGCACAGCTATATCTCGCCCACCTGGTACAGCAAGCCCGAAGCCGTTCCCACCTGGAACTTCGCCGTGGTACACGCCACCGGCAAGCCCAAGCCGGTCACCGATCCGAAAGCGATCCACGATTTCCTGGCGAGGCTCATACAGAAGTTCGAGGGCAAAGACTCCGCCTACGACTTCGCCAAGCTGCCGGAGTCTTACACGAGCAGCCTGATCGCCGGTGTCATCGGCTTTGAGATGCAGATCGATCTGTTGGAGGGCAAGTTCAAACTGGGCCAGGATCGCAGCGATCAGGATAAGCAAGCCATTCTGAAGAACCTGCAAACGGCCAAGCCTCCGCGATCGATGTACGAGTTCACCGCGGAATTCTACAAGCGCTGAAGCCGCCGCAGGGGAGCCCTCCTGGTGGTCGGAGCTACGGCGTCCGGTATTTCAGCAGCAAGCCGGATCTGGCCGAGGCGATAATGAAACTCCAAACTTTGCAGCGCCAAGTGCAGCAGCATTTCAACTGCGCCATTCTGCGATTCGCCAGGCCCCGGAGCAGCCGCGTAAGCCTCCGGTTTGCCGTCCGGGGCGAAGAGCAGCCGATTTTTTGGAGCGTGACCCATAGCCCCGCAAGAAAACATTCACGCCCGATCTAACCAAGCGAGATCGACGACGCTTCGCAACCCTGGACTTGTCCCCATTGCCGCCGCACCGTCAAGCCTCCGTTGACAGAAGCGGGCGCCGCCTTTACCCTAAAAGAATGGAAGTTAATTTCACCCCCGAGCAGGAAGCGCAGCTTTCGCAAATCGCCAACCATAACGGGACAGCCCCTGAGCAGTTGGTGAAGGACGCTGTCAATCGCATGCTCGAAAACCAAGCCCGCTTTATCGCAGGAGTGCAAAACGGAATTGCCGCCGCCGACCGCGGCGACCTCATCGAGCACGATGAGGTGAAGAACCGCATCAACCGGCTCTTTCAGTCGTGATGCGTATTCGGTGGACTACCGAGGCATCCGACCAGCTCATAGGCATTGTTCAACACATTGAACAGGAAGACCCAAGCGCTGCCCGTAATGTAGCTCAGGCTGTCATAGACGCCATCGACAGGCTTGGGACCTTTCCCTATCTTGGGCGGCCCGGAGAGTTAAAGGGGACCCGCGAACTCGTCTCCGCGCCTTACGTCGTCGTGTACCGCGTCACCAGTGAGGTTGTCGAAATCCTGCATATCTGGCATGGTGCACAGGATTGGCGCTGAGATCGGATGCTTGGATGCGCTGAAGCCGGCGCCTCAAGCCAACACCGCCACAAACCACCGGCCGGCGTGCAGCACGCGCCCGTGACCCAGTTCCGATATGAGCTGCGCGGGCGTGAAGTAGCGCTTATAAACCACGTGTCGGGACCCGTCCTGGAGCACACGCGGCTGCACCTCCTCCGGGGAAACGTCGTCGCGCAATGCCGCGTCGATGACGAGCAACTGACCGGCTACCCGCCGCGCCTCCGCGAGAAACCGGCCGCGTGCTTCCCCCTCAAGGTGCCCATAGAAATGGCCCGCCACCAGACACGCAAACGTGCCCGAGTGGAAGGGCAGTCGCAGAGCGTCGCCCTGAATGACGCAGCCGCCCACCAGCCGCTCGCGCGCGATCTGGAGCATCGCCAGGCTCTGGTCGACGCCGATGACGCGGCCGGGCAGGTGCTGCGTGAGGAAGCCGGTGCCGCACGCCACGTCCAGCGCTGGGGCGATGGAAAGCGACCCCAAGACCGCACGCAACGCTTCCAGCTCCGCGTGCCAGCCCGGCCGGACTCGCGCGGCAAAGAGCCCCGTGCCGAGATACCAGTCGTCGTATTCCGGCGCGCGCCGCTCGTAATAGTTCCTCTCCGCTTCGGTCATCCTTCTCCATCTTGCACCACCTCCGCCACGCGCACGCTGCCCCGCCAAGAGGTACCATCAAGTGTGGCCATCGTATAAGGAGACCTTTATGTCAGATTCGCGCCACGATTTCGATTTCGACTTCATCGTGATCGGCTCCGGCTTCGGCGGCAGCGTCACGGCGCATCGCCTGACCGAAAAAGGCTACCGCGTGGCAGTGATGGAAATGGGCCGCCGCTGGACCCCGGAGAACCTGCCCAGCACCAACTGGATCATATGGCGCTGGTTCTGGCGCCCACGGCTGGCGCTGCGCGGCTTCTTCAACATGGAGTTCTTCAAGCACGTGGTGATTCTGCACGGCTGCGCCGTCGGCGGCGGATCCATCACTTATGCGAACACCTTGCTCGTCCCGGTGAATTCGATCTGGGACAACGGATCCTGGGCGGGGCTGTCAGACTGGAAAAGAGAGATGCCGGCCCACTTCGAGACCGCCTTGCGTATGCTCGGCGTCATCGAGAATCGCATCCTGGGCCCGGCGGACCACATTCTCAAACAAGCGGCGGACGCGGCCGGCGTCGGCCATACCTTTTATCGCACGCATGTGGCGGTCTTCGAAGCGCCGGAGGGCGAAGCCGGCGGCCGCACCTATCCCGATCCATATTTCGGCGGCCAGGGCCCGGAGCGCTGCACCTGCATCGCCTGCGGCGGTTGCATGGTGGGATGCCGCTATAACGCCAAGAACAGCCTCGACAAGAACTATCTTTATCTCGCCGAGAAGCACGGCGCGCGAGTGTTCGACGAAACGCGCGTCGTGGATGTGACGCCGCTGAACGGCAAGGCCGATGGCAGCGAGGGTTACGAGGTCCGGACCGAGAAGTCCACGGCTTTCTTCGCCAAGCAGCCGCGGCGCTTCACCTGCCGCGGCGTGGTCTTTGCCGCCTCCGCGCTCGGCACCATGGATCTGCTCTTCCGCCTTAAGCAGAAGGGCTCGCTCCCGGCCCTCAGCGATCAACTCGGCAACCGCGTGCGCACCAATGCGGAGTCGCTGATCGGGGTGCGCGTCCCCGGCTGCAAGGAGGATCTGTCCAAGGGCATCGCCATCGGCTCGGGCATTTACCTCGACGACTACACCCACATCGAGGCGGTCCGCTACCCAGCGGGCTCGGATGCCATGGGCCCCTTGGCCACCCTGCTCACCGGCGGCCGGCCCGGCCACACGCGCGTCTGGCGGTGGCTCGGCAACCTGATCGTTTCGTTCCTGCGCCATCCGATCCGCATCACGCGGGCGTTGCATCCCTTCGGGTGGGCGCGTGAATCGGTGATCTTCCTGTGCATGCAAACTCTCGAAGGGCACATCGACATGCGCCTGCGGCGTCGCTGGTTCTTTCCGTTCCGCAAGATTCTGGCGAGTCAGGGAAAGAAAGTTCCGACCTTCATTCCGCAAGCCAACGAGTTTGCGCGCAAGACAGCCAAGATGATCGGGGGAACGCCCATGAGCATGATCACCGAAATCCTGTTCGACGTTCCCGGCACCGCGCATATTCTGGGCGGCTGCCCGATGGGCGGGTCGCCCGCCGAGGGTGTCGTCGACCAGCGCAACCGCGTCTATGGCTACTCGAACATGTACGTGTGCGACGGCTCCGTGCTGGCGGCCAACTTAGGCGTGAACCCGAGCCTCACAATCTGCGCGGTCACCGAGCGCGCCATGAGTTATATCCCGCCGGCGGCGGATACGGATTGGAGCGATGCGGCGGAGGAAAGCGTGCCCGCAAACGCATCCAGCGAGAGAGACAGCGCTCCGGCTGCTCGATCGTAAACCGGCGCCGCGAACATCAGTTCGGAAATATTGAACACGCGGGCGCTGGCTGGCGTATGCTTCTGAATGGAGGCCCGTGTGAACCAAGCCAAATTCAAAACCCTCGCGCTGCTGGCGGGAACGGCCGCGCTGGCGCTGTTGGGCGCCGGATGCTATGTCGATGTCCACGATTCGCCGAGCGTGGAGCATGTATCCCAGACCATCGATCTTAAGGGAGCCAAATCCGTCCACGTGGATATCGAAATGGGCGCGGGCGAGTTGGTTATGCGAGGCGGCGCGGCGCCGCTCATGGATGCCGACTTCCGCTATCGCGCGTCCGACAGACGGCCCGAGGTGCAATACGACGTTAATGGCACTCGCGGCACCCTCACCGTCCGGCAGCCCAGCCATCATTCGTTCGGGAACAACGATAAGAACCATTGGGAGCTGCGCCTGAACGAGGACGTCCCCATGGATATCACCGTCAAGATGGGCGCTGGCGAGGGCCGCCTGGACTTGGGCCAAGTAGCGCTGCATGACCTGGAGGTCGAAATGGGCGCCGGCGAGTTGAAGCTGGATCTCACCGGTCATCCCCGGAACGACATGGACGTGCGGGTGCGCGGAGGTGTCGGCGAGGCTACCATACGCCTCCCGCGCCGGGCACGCCTGGAGGTCGAAGCCCATGGCGGTATCGGAGAGATCAACGCGCGCGGGCTCACCAAGCGTGGCGACCGCTGGGTGAATGAGCCGTCCGGAGAGAGCGACGCCACGGTGCGCGTGAACGTGAATGGGGGCATCGGTGGAATCAACTTGATCTGCGAATAGACTTGTTAGCCCGAAATTAGCGTTCCATGCCCCGACGATCCTGTCCACGTGGGGCGGGTCCCAGGGCGGGTCCCCTGACCCGCGCCGAGCCCCCTGGCTCGGCTGTCGGACCGGGGGGTCCGACGCGGGCGAGGGCGCCCGCCCCACCCTCTATCTCGCCACCGCATTCGCGCGATAGTAATTCACCAAGTCGAGCTTCTCCGGCGCGTGGCCCATCGCGCGCAAGAAACCGGATACCTGGCCGCGATGATGGGTCCCGTGATTGACGACGTGCAGGACCAGTTGCCACAGCGGCTGCTCCCATGGATTGCCGGACATATCGGAATATGAGATCTTCGCCGCAGCCGCTTCGTTAGTCAGGCCGCTGGCCCACTCAATCCACTGCCGATGCAGCGCGGGCCAATTGTTTTGGAGCACGGGAAGGTGGTAATCCGTGTCGGTCAGGAAAGTGCGGACAATCTCCCCTCTTAGGCGCGCCAGCCAGAGTCGGTCGGCGCCGAAAACGTGGACCAGCGTGCCCAACACACTCTTGTCGGCTGTCCCAAAATCGCGGGTGAGTTCCTCCGGGGAAAGCCGGCCGGCAGACTCTACGAGACACTGGCTCGCCCAGGCAGTGTAACCGATGTGAGATCGCAGGACTTCGGCGGAGACACTCATGCGCTTCACTCGATCGTATCAAAAGTGATTCCGCAGATCGGCGAAGCGCTCCAGCACGATTAGCCGGCCTTTGCCCGGCCGGATTTCCTGGCGCTCCAGTCCCCAAGTATGCGAGTGCGGAATAAATACGGCATTCAATCCCGCCTCGAGCGCCGGGTTGATGTCCGACTTCGCGCTGTTGCCGGCCATCCACGCCAGCTCCGGATCGATGGCGCGCTCGCCGACCAGCGCGCGGTAAGCGGCCACGTCCTTCTCCTTCACGATGGCGGTGTGGCCGAAGTAAATCCCCAGCCCGGAGCGGTCGATTTTGAGCTTCTGCTCTTCGGGATGGCCCTTAGTGAAGAGGGTCAGGTCGTGGCGCGGGGCCAGGTACTCCAGCGTCTCGGCAACGCCCGGGATCACCTGCATGGGACACTCCAGAATCCGCTCGGCGAACGACATGACCGTATGCAGGTCCTCCTCGCGCACGTCCCGTTCGGCGAGGTGCTGATAGCATTGCCGCAAGTTGTGCCCGAAGTTCAAAGAGCCGTAGCCATGGATCTTGGCGTTGGCCAGCTCCATCTCATCCAGCACCTGGCGGATCTCCGGCGGAGAGAGCGTGGAGTGATCCAGGTATTCCACAAATTCGTCGAACGCCCGCTCGAAATAGATGTTGTTTTCCCAGAGCGTATCGTCGGCGTCGACGATCAGGTGTTGCCGCATCAGCGCGCGACCTTGGGCGCCAGCCGGAAGGGGATCTCGATCACGGCGTCCACGTCCACGGGCTTGCCGTTGCGCAGCGCGGGCTGGAACTGCCACTTGTCGATCGCCTGTGTGGCGCTCTCGTCCAGACGGTCGTCCAGGTGCCGCAGCAGCTTGACAGAGTCGACCCGCCCGTCTTTGCGGATCACGGCGGCCAGACGCACCGTACCCTCCACGCGTTCCGCGATCGCCGAAGGAAGGTACTTGGGGTCCACCTTGCGCAAGGGCACCGGCGCGCTCACCTGTCCGTGGGGACTGCTGAAAGGCGCGGCGCCGAACTCCGGCTGCCGTTCCGCGAACCAGATCAGCCAGCTTCCGGTGTAGCTGGTGATGTTAGGCATCTGCACGGTCATTTCGTAGATGGCGCGCCCGGCGAGCCAGGGATCCGGCGCGGATGAGACGCGAATCGCGGCGGGATGCGGGTCGGAGCTGGAGGCCGAGGAGGTGTCCGGCAGGCTGCCGCGCAGCGCCGCGCGCAAGTTTGCCGTGGAAGTGGGCGCGGCGCGCGCCATCAACGTGGGCTTGGCATCCGGAACGCCATTGCGAATTAGCAAACCGGGGACTGTGAGCATCGCGCCTTCCACGGAGCCTTCCGCGCCGCCGGTGGGACGCAGTTTAGGGCCTGCCGAGAACTGTGCGTTCCGCGAGCCATCAGGCAACGGCACAGGCGCGGTGGCGCTCGGATCGAGGCCCACAATGGCCACGCTGATATCGGCAGCGGATGCCGACGCGGGCAATGCCGGCGCGTCGGGCAGGGGAGGCCCGAAGGGGCTGGTCTTCCCACCTCCGGCAGGCGGCTCATAAACCCGGCGCGCCGGCTTGGCCGGTTCGTTGCCCAAAGGGAGGTGGCCGGCTGCACTCAGATTCGTGGCGACTTCCACGGGCGGCGGCGCTGGCAGCGCGGGCGTGCTGCCGCTACCAGCCTGGCCCGCTCGCGGCAACACAAAAGCGCGGGGTTGGGGTCTGGCAGGCTTCCCACCGAGCACATTGCCGATGGTTCCCGCCGCACTCAAGTTCCGCGCCACGTGAATTTCCGGAGGAGCGTCCAGTTTGGGCGCCGGCGCTTCCGCCGCGGGTTTAGGCGTTTCCGGAGGCGGCACGAACAGCTTCGGTTTCGGCGGCGGCTCTATGTGCGGCGCCTGCACGGCTACCACGTTCGGCGACCGCAGATCCTGCTGCAGCTCCAGCTTCGGCGCCGGCTGCCAGATAAATTGCCGCGCGTGCGGCGCATTGGCCGAGCCGGCCACGATCTCCTGCGAAGCGATTTTGAATTCCGCGCGCGGCGGCCTGGCGGCAATGTTCGGCGTTGCGGGCGCCACATTCGGCAGCTTCTCGCGAAAGTTGTACCACACGATCTTGCTCGCGTGGGGCGCGATCACCCGCGTGTAGAGCGACTTGGATTCCTCGTGCACTGGACCCGAGGCCACCCAGGTCAGCAGGAGTCCGTGGGTCAGAACGGAAAGTGCGAAAGGCGCCGGCCTGGGTCGCGCAAACATGACAGCTAGATGCCGGCCGGCTTGCCGCCGAATCCGTTGAGAGGGGCCACCTGCCGCATCCGCGCGATATGCCGTTGCCGCGGGATGTACTGCGAGAGGAACTCGTTCAACTCCCGCAGACGCTGCGATTCCGACCGCGTGCGCAGCAGCGTGCTCAGAAAATCCACGTCCTGGATTCCTTGCGCCAGTTGGAAGCTGAGCTGCGGATCCTCCAGGTCGGGCTCGGCCAGTGGCAGTTGCATGGCGCCCGATTCGAGCAGGCTCTTGTACTGCGTCAGCGCCATATGCTGCGCTTCGAGCGGCGCCGGCTCGCCCTCATCGTCGTCGAAGAACTCGACTTCGCCGCGCAGGTAGGCCTTCTCTTCATTCAGCATCACCACCTCGAAGCGCCTGCGCCCGCAGGCCAGGATGTCCATTTTCCCGTCGGGGTAGCGTTTCAGGACCTTCTCGACGATCACGGTACAGCCGGCGTTGACGATGCCGTCCTCCTTCGCCAGCACGATGCCAAACTCGGTGTTCTCCCGCAAGGCATTGCCGACCATCTCCTTGTAGCGCTCCTCGAAGATGTGCAGCGGCAGGTGCGTGCGCGGGAAGACCACCACTTGCAGCGGAAACAGCGGGAGCAACCGCGAGGACATGCTACTATTATTGCGTTTCAGGCCGGTTCCGGCAATCATGGAAAGGTGTCGGATATTTTGGAGATTTGTGCTTGGCAGACGTAAGCGCCTGCCCCACGTGGTTGCAAGGCCTTCGACAGTGGGGTGGGACAGACGCTCTCGTCTGTCAACGCGGCGACACGCCCGATTTTCACGGCTCCTGACGGTCGCGGCTCAGTAAAGGTCGCGTGTGTCTCGCAAGATGCGCATTGACGGCAAAGTAGTTCTCATCACCGGAGCTTCGGAGGGTATCGGCGCGGCATGCGCGGCAGCCTTCCGGAAGCGCGGCGCGCGGCTATCGCTGGTAGCCCGCTCGGCGGAGAAATTGCGAGCGGCGGGCGGGCCGGAGGCGCTCGTCAATGCGGGCGATATCACGCTGCCTGAAATGAGGGAGGCGGCGGTGGCGGGGACGCTGGAGCGCTTCGGCGCCATCGATATCCTGATCAACAACGCCGGCATGGGCCTGTATGCGCCCGCCTGGGACACGCCGATCGACGATGCGCGCCGCCTGTTCGAGCTGAATTTCTTCGCGCCCCTGGCGTTGACGCAGCTTGTGGCGCCGCACATGCGCCAGCGCCGCAGTGGCGTAATCGTGAACATCTCGTCGATTGCCGGCAGGGTCACGCTGCCGTGGTTCACATTGTATTCCGCCTCCAAGTACGCGCTGTGCTCCCTCACCGACGGCCTCCGTATGGAGTTGCAGAAGGACGGCATTCATACCATGACGGTTTGCCCCGGATACGTACGCACCGATTTCCAGCGGCACGCACTGGGCGGCGAGCCGCCACCCAAGGTCGCGCGCCGCAAGCAATTCGCCATCACCCCCGAGCAGTGCGCGGAGGCTACCGCGCGCGGCGTGGAGCGCGGCGCGCGAACCGTGATGGCGCCCAGGGCGGGCTGGTTGCTGGTGCTGGCCGAGCGCTTGTTTCCCGCTCTGGTGGACGCGCAACTGGCCGCTATTCTGCACGACGTATGATTCTCAAACTGAAGAACACGCCTGGTATCTATCTGGCCGGATTCATGGCGTCCGGCAAGACCACCATCGGCCGGCTGCTCGCCGAACGGCTGGGCTGGCACTTCGTCGATCTGGATGAAGAGATCGAAGCCGCGGAGAACATTACTATCGCGCAGATCTTCGAAACGCGCGGCGAAGAAGAATTCCGGCGGCTGGAACATCAGATGATGCGCGCGCGGGTGAAGGCCATTGAGCGCGGCAGTCCTACCGTGATAGCGCTAGGCGGCGGCGCTTTCATCCAGCCAAAAAATTACGCGCTGGTCGAAAACAACGGCATCACCATCTGGTTGGATTGCCCTCTGGCGACCGTGCGTCGCCGCGTGGAGAAGACGTACCACCGGCCGCTGGCGCGCGATCTGGAACGCCTCGCGCGGCTTTATGAGGAGCGCCGCGAGGGGTACGCGCGCGCCGATTACCGCATACCGATCTTGAGCGACGATCCGGCTGTGGCCGTGGAAGCCGTGCTCGGTTTGCCATTATTCCAATGAAGCTGGAAGCCAGGCTCCGCAAGCAGGCGGTCGCCATTTGGAAAGCCGCTCTGGCGGCAGCCGATCCCGGACAAGCCGTAGCCGCGCGGCTGGCCCGGGAAGATTTCGGGCGCTACCGCAACATCTATGTGGTCGGGGCGGGAAAGGCCGGCTTCGCGATGGCGCGCGCCGCCGAGCGCGTGCTGGGCCGCCGCATCACGCGCGGCCTGCTGAACGTCAAGTACGGCTATGCCGCCGCGTTGCGCCGCATCGAACTGCACGAGTGCGGCCATCCCGTGCCCGACCGGCAGGGTGTGGAGGGCGCCCGGCGTATCGCCGAAATCGCCTCCAGCGCCGGCGCAGACGACTTGGTGCTCTGCCTGATTTCCGGCGGCGCGTCCGCCTTGCTGCCCCTGCCCGCCGATCCGGTCACGCTCGACGAAAAACAGGAAACTACGAAATTGTTGCTGGCCTGCGGCGCCAGCATCCACGAGTTCAACGCCGTCCGAAAACACATCTCCCGCATCAAGGGCGGACAATTGGCGCGGCTGGCGTATCCCGCGCGGGTTTTGTCGCTGCTGCTCTCGGACGTGATCGGCGATAACCTCGACGTGATCGGCTCCGGACCCACTGCGCCGGACGCCTCCACATTCGCGCTCACCCGGGCCATTCTGGAGAAGTACGAGATATTCCAGCGCGTGCCCGCCTCCATCCGCGAGCGCATCGCGCTCGGGATGCACGGCGAGATTCCGGAAACGCCCAAGGAGGGCGACGCGATCTTCGCGCAGGTGCGCAACGTGGTGGTCGGCAGCAATCGGTTGGCGGTGGACAGGGCCGCCGCGCGCGCCCGCGCAGCAGGCTTTCACACGCTCGTGCTCTCGACCTTCATCGAGGGCGAAACCCGCGAAATCGCCCGCATGCACGCCGCAATCGCCAAAGAAATCGTGCATTCCAGGCGGCCGTTGAAGCCGCCGGCGTGCATCATCACGGGCGGCGAGACTACCGTCACGCTGCGCGGCGACGGCTTGGGCGGGCGCAACCAGGAGTTTGTGCTGGCGGCGGCGATCGACATTGCCGGTTTGCCGAACGTGGTTGTGCTCAGCGCCGGCACGGACGGGTCGGATGGACCGACGGACGCGGCGGGCGCCATCGCGGACGGCCGCACGCTGGGGCGCGACCCGCGTGCGCCCGAGTTCCTGGCGCGCAACGACTCGTATCGTTACTTTGAGGGATTGGGCGACCTGATCGTGACCGGCCCCACGCACACCAACGTGGCGGATGTGCGCGTGGTCCTGGTGGGAGAACAACGATGAGCTTCTGGCGCAAAGAGGTCATCGGTTTCGCCCTGGATCGCGAGACCGCCGCGCACATTCGCGAACAGAAGGAATGGATCGCGCGGGAGCCCGACAATCCACAGCCGTGGTACAACCTGGCGCAACTCTACCGCATCGAGTTGCGGCAGGACGAGGCGCTGGCGCTGCTGCTCGAAGCCGTGCGCCTGGATGATGCGTTCGCCGATGCGCACGTAGCACTCGCGGAGATTTACGCCGTAAGAGAGGATTATCCCGCCGCGCGGCGGCATGCCGGCAAGGCCGCGGAGCACGGGAACACGCGCGGCTTGGAACTGTTGCGCCGGCACGGGGTGTAGCCGCGGGGCGGCACATTCCCGCTACAATCAAATGGGAATGCAAGAACTGGCCTTCTGGAAAGCCGTCATTGTGGATGAATCCAACTTCCTGGAAGCAATCGTTACTCTGCTCTCCGAAAACCAGATTCGCTACTGCGTGATCGGAGGCCAGGGAGTGAATGCCTACGTGGAGCCGCTTGTCAGCCTGGATCTTGATCTGGTAGTTGCCGCAGAGCAACTCCCATCGATTGAGCGGCTGTTAGGCTCCCAGTTCCGGATAGAACGTTTTCCCCACAGCCTCAACGTGGCCGGCCAGGGTTCGAAACTGAGAGTGCAAATCCAGACCGATCCGCGCTATGCCGCGTTCGTTGCGCGGTCGCGGCCGGCCGAAATCCTTGGGCTAAGCTTGCCGGTGGCCAGCGTCGAAGACATCCTGCAAGGCAAAGTATGGGCCGCTCAAGATCCGACGCGCCGCCCCAGCAAGCGGCGCAAGGACCTTCTGGATATTGAGCGAATCATGGAAGCCTATCCAGCCCTGAGGGACCAAGTTCCGTC
>Ga0187858_10002550_pt1 | contig 18665 bp, 15 predicted proteins | sample June2016WEW_8_15_FD_133015 | JGI IMG/M metagenome (GOLD analysis project Ga0187858, IMG submission 133015) | Peatland microbial communities from SPRUCE experiment site at the Marcell Experimental Forest, Minnesota, USA - June2016WEW_8_150 | ecosystem: Environmental > Terrestrial > Soil >...
CTAATGTCAGCTCTTGTTTGGGATCGGCAATGTGCGACGCGCCCCAATTCGACCGCAAACACATGCCGGCCGGCATCTGGTTCTCCCAGAATGCCATCGGTTCGCCGAAAACCCTCGTTTCTATTCCCGCCGCTCGCAAATAGGCCGCTGAGGAAAGTCCATAGGGCCCCGCTCCAACAACAACTGCATAACAACCCGACGATTTGCGATTCACGAACTTGTCCCTTTATTGATTCTTGCCCAGTACTGAAGCTTCGCGTCGAGGCTTAGCAGTCAAGCTCGGCTTCGAGCAAGGGCTTCAGTTAAAATGCTTGCGGTTGGGGGTATCGCCTTTCCCGTCGACAATGGCTGAGGGGTGAAAACAAGTCGCCCATCTTTTTCACTGGCATAGGCCAAGCGGGCGCGTTCACTGCCAGGACCTTCAATTCGTAGCGTATCACCGGCTTCGACAAGCCTCATTTCTGCCCTTTGTCTCCACCAGCGATTAACCTCGTCGGGAATCGCTATCCAAATACCCCGCTCCTCCCGCAGTTTCGCCAACTCCCCTAAAAGACCCTTGTAAACGGCTATTTCACGAGGCGTCGTGAGGTAGTCAGGGTGAACAATGAAGCTGATCAGACCATGCCTCTTCATAATGAGATCGATTTGGCGCTTCCATAAGTTGAGGGAATAGTCGCCTAGGACATGGAACAGTGTGTAATCCTGGGTGGTGGTAACCGGTAACTCCAACATCTTGCCGACAAAATAGGGCATCACGGTGCAGCAGCCGCCACGCTGCGGATCCAGGTGTGCGACATTGGGAACCGACATGTCGTAGGAAAACTCCAGGGCGTCAAACCATTCCTGATTGCGATACAAGATCGCAGACCGAAATCCTTCCGCTCCCCATTGACGACCATAACTGTTGATCTTGTGGGCGCGCGCGATAAACTGCCGATGTTTCGCGTAAAGGCGCCCGTCATGGTTCAGGTCTTGAACACCGATTCCGAAGCCGCGGTTCGTGATGGATTTCAGGAAGCCTGGTGGTACTTCATATCGCTCTTCCGGCACCACCTGGAACGAAGCTTTAATTCCAAAAGAATCATTGATGTCCATCAGAGGTACGCAAAGATCTCTTCCTTCAACCGTTTCCACGTCGTGAGTCATCATTGCGCAACTCGGTGCACCTTCCGGCCAAAACCAAATAAATGGCACTTGAGTTATGCCGGCCGACCTCATTGATAGTAAAAGCAAATGGTCAAATAGTGTATCGACCGTTCTATCCACCGGCCAGGCTGGAAACGCTATCCGCTCCCAGCCCTTCAAGTAAAGTTTCTGAAAATGTTTTCTAACCCAAACCGCAAGGAAGGGCCGTAGGCCGTAATACATGCGGTTTACCGCCGAACGTATTCCTGAATTGGTATCTGAAAAACCATACCTGTACCGTTCATTGCGAAGATTGTCGACGACCTCTGCGACATCGAATGGTAGATACATCTTTTGGTTCTCGATGGTTGTTTCCGAGAAAGCGTCGGGCAGATCCGCCAACGGGGAGTGAGGCAGCCGGCGTCCGGCATATCTACCATACAATGCGCAGTCGCGAAAACGAAAATAGCCGCTGGACTCCGAGAGCGAACCTCTCAGAGCGCACTGAACGTAGCGTTCGGGGCAACGGTAGTACTCTGTCAAATAGTCGGCCATCAAAGTCTAGCTCCATTAGCTTGTTGATTTGCGCTGCTTAATTGGGTTGCAAGGTTTCGGTTGCTTAACTGAGAAGCGCATGCCGCTTGCTAACTCGCCGAGGCTCGGGCAATTAGCTCTTCTTCAAGCGGTAAATGAATTCGTTTCCCATCCGCGAGTTACGGTTTTGCTCCGATGTCCCAAACAAATAGCGTGTTATTCGGTACATATCGTCTTGTCCGACCACGCTATGAGTTCCTGCAGGCGGAAGACCATAGCGATACAGAGCATTTGGAACGAGGCCGTTCTCGCGACACAAGTTCATGACATAGCGGTTGTTCAGTCTATTCAAAGTATAGGGATCTGGCCGAATGAGTCTCAGAATCTGCCGATACACAAAATCCGGTGTGCCCCACAAGTGGCTACTATCCGTGAATTCCAGAATGATGCAGCCTCCCGGCTTGGCAATACGCGATAGGGCAGCGATAAGACTGGCGGGCGAGTCCACGTGAGCAAGCACGCCGATGCAGAGAATGAGGTCGAAGGATTGTGGCTCTAAATCGGCGCTCAAAAAGCTCGCATTGATTAGCTCGACGTGGTCAGCGTAATCGGAGGGAACTTTGGTGCGCGCGATCGCCAACATGCTAGATGACACGTCGAGCAAAGTGATTTTCTGGGCGTGAGGAAGCAACGGCAGCGAGATTGACCCATCTCCACAGCCAATGTCCAGTACACGCTCGAAGGCCGCTCCCTTGGTGAACTCCTGGACGGTCTCAAGCCGGATTCGAATGTCGAACTGCCTGCGTTGAAGATACTTATCGGGATTCTCGAACCAGGACTTGACTTGGATACTCTTCGACGGCGCTCTTGTCTCAATCATAGATTATGTTCCTGAGAACGAATTCTTCCAGCCTGCTTTCGTGCCAGAAAGGGTTTTCTAATACCGGACGATCGATGCATATTTCACTTCCAGATGCTCTCTCCTCCACGAAGACGATTGATCTGCTGCTGCCGCAAATACTCGATGGTCGCCGGATCGTCCACGCGCGGTATGCGCTTGAGATAGCCCGACAAAAATCCGCACATCAGCGCAAGCGACCCTATAACGTATGGCTGGCGAACGAGGTGTAGCAAACATTTAGAGAGCATGAACAAAGGATGGTAGCCACAAACGTAATCGGCCCTACCGTCCTTAACCAGTCCAGCCCAAATGCCCTGAGCTGTTCCGGTGCGTCGATGGTGGATGAGATGCAAGTCCGGAAAGCTTCTGGTAGTCCAACCTAATCGGCTCGCCTTTACCTCATCGATTGTGTCCCAGCCGGGCGCCGGCCAAAATCCGCCAATCGCGTCCCAGCATTCTTTGCGATAAATCTTCGTGGCCCCCCTGACGTGAAAAGTTGGGCACTTCTCCGCGTGTTCGCTGCCGTTCGTAACGTGGCAAATCGTCCCGCCTCCAACCCCTAATGTCGGCTCTCGGTCGAAGTTGTCGAAGCACTTCTCGAAGTAATCCGGGGCGAACGTCAAGTCTCCATCGAACTTGACGATGAAGCTCCAATCTTCGCTGCTTAGGATTCGATAGCCGTCATTGAACGCATCCACAACACCCCCGCCAGCTTTTCGGTAACCCCGGTTGCCCCGGTGCACCACGCGAATCCATGAATACCTACTCGCGTAGTCATCAACGATTGCGCCAGTGTGATCCGTGGAGCCATCGTCCACAATAATCCACTCCTGGGGAATCACTGTCTGATTAATCATGCTCTCGAGCGTGAAGCGAATATAATTCTCTTCGTCTCGAATCGGAGTAATCACCACGTATCTTGGCTGGCTCAAGGTCATTTTAGGGCTATGCGATGTTGACAACCAACGCTGCGCAGACTCAATCATAGGACCATCCCGTCAGAAGTTACGGCTTTAGAGATCACGCTCTCACCCGAGCGACTTTTGCCCAGCTTGCCGGTAGTTTGATCGATATTTCGATACCATCGAAAATGCTGCTTTCCCGAGCCCCGTGTTCCCGCACCCATGAGGCCATGGCGTTGACGCCGTCGGGCAACGATTTCTTTTCACGGCTGCCGAACGCCCGTTCAGCTTTCGAGTGATCCGAGAATGCAATCTTAACTTCGTTCCGTGGATCCAGATGCAGCACATTGCAGCGCAGACCCATGGCCTTAGCCACAATCTCGGCAAGCTCGTTCACCATGTACGGCACGTCAGCGCCAACATTGAAAATCTGATTCATGGCAGCCGGGTAACTGACCGATTCAGCGATAATCGGGGCCACATCATCGATGTGGGTAAAAGCCCGCTGCTGAGTTCCATCGCCGAAGATCGTCATTGGCTCGCTGCGAAGCAGTTGGTTCATGAAGATTCCCACAACGTTGCGGTATCGATCGCCAATATTTTGACGCTCTCCGTATACGTTGTGTGGACGGAACACGATGTAATTTAGCCCAAACATTTCGTGGCTGACGCGTAGTTCCTGCTCCACTGCTAGTTTTGAAATGCCATACGAGTCTTCTGGAATAGGAATCATGTCTTCGGACATGGGGCTCTGACCTGCGCCGTAGACCGCAATGGACGAAGTGAATACAAAACACTTCACGCCATGATTTACCGACGCGTTGATCAGATTGACCGAGCCGATCAGGTTATTTGTATAGTTGAACCGCTTAATGAAGTGACTCAGGCCTTCCGCTGCGTACGCGGCCAAATGGTAGACGTAATCGAAGGAGTGACGCTCGAAGAGGCGGTTGACTAGGTCGTAATCGGTCACTGAGCCTTCGACGAAAGTTGTCCCATTAGGAACGTTCTCCCGAAATCCCCCGCTCAAATCGTCGAGGACGATCACGTCGTGCCCTGCAGTTAGCAAACGCTCAGCTACGTGCGACCCCATGAAGCCCGCACCCCCAGTGACCAATGATGTCGGCATTAATATCCCCTTTGTCGGTAGTTTTGATTCGTGAGGAACAGCAAACGTTCAAGATGCTGGATGCGAAGTTCCTTGTTCAATCTGCGGTTCGGTTCCGTGCTCGACGAATTTGATGGGATCGAGCAGCGTGTTCCATTTAACTGCCGCTCTGTACATCGCGAGTCGCCCCTTCAGACTCTCCGAGGGCCTGAAGCAATACATCAGGCGGTAGCCAAACTGCCGGATATGCAGGTGCATCAGCATGACCCGGCGGCAGCGAATTGCGCCTCGTGTTCCGAAGTGTTTGTAAAAATATCGATAGCAGTTGCGATTGGTTTCGAGGGCGAACCGTACTGGGAAGCGCCCCACTGATTGGCCGCCTAGATGCGTGACCGTCACTTCGGGAGTGAAGCGAATCAAACAGCCGGCTTCCCACACACGATGGCACAGGTCCACTTCTTCGTAATGATAGAAAAATCGTTCGTCAAAGCCGCCTAGTTTCTTGAGCAGGTCGCCACGAAACAAAACACAGCAACCTGACTGCCAATCGATCACGCGTTCTGTGTCACCTTTCCACCCTTGGTATGTGTCGGACTGAAACGAGTGCCCCAAGCGCCCAAGTTGTCTCAGGCCAAGGGCAGCGACCAAGGAACGCCCGACCGTTGGAAACGGACGTGCCGACCCCTGATAGGTCCCATCTGGATTTAGCACCTTGCATCCGAAAGCACCGGCGTCCGGATGCAGGTCCGAAAACTCGATCCAACGATCGAGTGAGCCAGCATGAACGATGGTGTCGGGGTTTAAGATAAGAACATACTCCCCGCTGGATTCCCGAATGCCGACGTTGTTTCCCTTGGCGAACCCCAGGTTGGCGCGGTTTTCTATCACGCGAACGGCCGGGAATTGCGCACGGATCCGCTCGACCGAACCGTCGGTCGAGCCGTTGTCGGAGACAATCACCTCAAATTCGAACTTGCTTGCACCCTCAAAAATCGAACGCAGGCAGTTCTCAATGACTTTCCAATCGTTCCAGCAAATAATCACAATCGAGAGCTTCATAGTTGCACACCGTGCTCGGCGGTTGCGCCGACACCTGCGGGTTCAAGTTTCCTGCCGTCGCTCACGACCGCATCCCTCGGGCTCGTCTGCTGCGCGGACGGCAAGCGCGTGACCGCGGAAATCATCACCAGCAGCGTAAACCAGGAAAACATCATTTGATCATAGTACGAAGTGCCAAAGAAACTGCACATGTGGGCGAATAGAGTGGCTCCCACCGCCCATATGAAAAATCCTTTTCGGAAATCTCCCTCGGCGGCTTTGCGAGCCCGGCCCAAACGCTGGAAACCGCGCACAATGACGAGCAGGAACAGCACAAAGGACAACAGACCTCCCTGTACGGCCTGGGCCACAAACCAATTGCAGAGGTCCCACATGTTGTAACCCCAATTGGGATTATTATTCGTTCCGAGCAACCACCACTCGCTGAAGTGATGGATCGTGTTGTCTATAAGCGCGGCGCGGTCCCAGCCGGTCGAGCTGCCAGTCATGTCAACCCGCGCAATCAACCACCACACATTCGCCTTCATGACCAGTTGAAGCCCGACCAGCACCGCAACGGTGCCCCAGCGGACGAGACGCATTTTCTTCCGGAGAGGCCAAAGGCCAAATGCCGCGACTGCTCCCGCCATCGCTAGAACAGGCGTGCTGCAGGCAGAAGTGATGGCAATCGTTAGTGCCGCCAGAATTGCCAGCAGAGCGATCGATTTCTCTTTAGGATCGCGCACCCACAATCCGACAAATAACGGAATGAGTGTCCCTCCAAACGCACCCGCTGGAATCGCCTGTTCAAAAGGTCCCCGCGACCTGACCTGCCCGTTCCGGATTTCAGAAAATTCAGGTACGCCGCCCAAAACCGCGAACGGATTCCGTCCAGTATGGCGCTCGATTGCCATCAGGCTGCCGACAATGCAAGCGATCACCGCCAGAACCCGAATGGCGCGGCAAACATCCTTCTCATCCCGGATCAGACAGCGGAGAACGTAGTAGGCTCCGATCGCGTCAAACGCGCCGCGTACTTGGTTTATCAGTGCGCCGCTGGTTTGCCACCTCAGGGCAAAGATCGCTGCAAAACCTACGCTCCAGTAAACAAAAGCACGATCCAGTGCATTTCTCTGTATCGACTGGGTCAGCAAGCCATCCTTGGCCAGACGGACAAGCGCAACCACGGTGAGGATCTGGGCCATCCGCAGGTGGAGCGCACCTAGCATGACCGCCTGAGACACGGGTATTAGGATCAAGGGAACTAGGTACGCCCAGATCAGGTATCTCCGCGGCAGCACAAAGATCAGTAGGCCGGCCAGTATTACTACCACCAACACTAACGGACTGACGACGGCGTCGCCGGAGCCAAAGTCGTGTAGATTACGCGACGGGAATTGGGTCGTTGGATCCAAGTTCAGTGACCTTTTGTTCGGAGTCCGTATCTTTGTCGGACCGCCCTGTCGGTTTCGCTGTCAGGACGTAAATTATTGCGCAGATTGCGCAGGTGTAATCGCGCGACGCCACGGCAGGAGGGTGTCCAAGATGTGGTCCCGTTCCTGGCGTGAAAAGTAGTTCGTCACGATGAAGGCTGGCCAAATCAAAGCTAGAGTGATGGATGAAATGACACACAGCTCGACCGCTACGAACACCCGTGATTCCGTGCGGAAAGGCAGCGGCACATGCGCTATAACCTCCGCTATCGCAACGAGGGCCACGACCGAGATCGACAGGTGCGCGATCTCCCCGACGAGACGGCGCATACCGAAGCAGCGCAACCGGCGGAAGAGAGCCTCCAGCATGAATACCATCCCTGCCAGCTCCGCCAGCGCTAGTCCGGACAACGCGCCATAGAATCCCCAGTGTCTTCCAAGGATGACAACTAGCAGAAGAATCAGAATCCGAAGCAATTCTGCGGCAATGTCAAGAGAAGCTCCGCCCGTGGAGCGATACAGTACCATTCCGACCTTCGAAAGCGAGCGGAAGAACGCCGCACACGCGACAATACTGATTCCGAGGCGAAAGAGACCGCTAGCCTGCCCGGTCCAAGCCAACACTGCTGCCGGCCCAAATGCGGAGGCCAGCGCAAGGGGGAGCATTGTCGCGACGAGGCTCATCTTGAAGGCTTTCGAGAGGAATGCTCGCATGCGTGCGGGCGACCCCAAACTAAAGATCGTGGTGCTTCCAGAAAGAAGCGGCACGAACGACGCCTCAAGCCCCATCGTGGCAAACCTTGTTAGACGATCACAAATCGCAAACACACCTGCCGCGCCAGCCCCCATCTCCCTCAAGAGCACAATGGGCACGACACCGACATAAAACATTTCCAGGAGGTTTTGCAGTTGATAGCTTCCTGTAAAGCGCACTAGTTCGCGGATCACCTTCGTCGTTAGGTACTTCGGCCTCAAGGAGATTTCAGGGACTACTCGCCGCGCCACCAACAAGCCACACGAGGCGTAGCCGAATTCCCCAATGGCCATCCCTAGTGCCAACGCAGCGAGGCCGTAGCCCAGCCGAAGAACGATGACGTAGAACACCAAGTCTAAAATCATGAACGCCACGTTGAAATACTGCATCAAATCAACGCGATGGACACCCAACACGGCGGATTCAAAAACACCCATTGCGCTCGAGAGGAGATAGGAAATTGCGATGAGAGTAATGGCTGTAGCCGAAGCCGACATGTACTGCGGTGGGATCCCGACGAGATGAGCCAGAAAGCGCGGGAACACTGCTACCGGCACAAGCACGGCGGCGGACATGGCGACAAAAATTGCGGTCCCGGTGGTGACCAGCTGATTGGCGCGTTCGAAATCGCCATTGGCGTAGGCCTCTGCGACGTATTTTTGAAAGCAGGCTTTGACCGCACCGGACCCAAAGCGCAGGTAGCCGGCAATCACCATCAAGGTTGCCCAAATTCCATATCCCCCCAATCCGAGATGGGCAATGAAAATGCTGACCAGAACGAGTCTGGTTCCCATTCGAACCAAGTTCGCAACCACGCTGGACAACGTTCCCTTGCTGATCGACTGCCCCAAAGATCGATGAGGCTGGCCCTCAGTGGGCGTCGCTTTTTGTACTGCCCCGGTTACCATATTTGAACAATCGGAGAGTGCGCGCTCATCCTACTCGACTTTGATCCATCTCTTTAGCTCCAGATCGTACCGCTTGATGACCTTCGCGGGGTTTCCGGCCACCACGCTGTACGGTGGAAAGCTTTTTGACACAACGGCGTTTGCAGCTACGACGCTATTTCTACCAAGTGTGAGCTCGCCCTTGCCGCAGAAGACCACAGACCCATGACCCAGCCATGAGTTGCGGCCGATTACGATCTTCCCGCCCGCTGTGGTGCCTTGGCCGTGTATCGGTGAATTCGGGTCAGAATACTCATGACTGTGGTCGGTCAGCAGCACGGACGGAGCAAGCAGAACATTCTCCTCAATGCGAATACTATTCTTGGCTGAAATCATACTTCTTCGGCCTATCTTGCAACCATTGTCAATGACGATCGCAGGCTCCGGTCCATGTGAATCGTCGGGAAGGGTTAGCCAGACGTCAGGCGCCATGTAGACCGAATCCCCGATACGCACCCGCTTGGCTATCGACCTTTGTATCTCGCATGTATGGTGAATGGAGACACCCTGGCCAAATCCGTTAAAGGGATAAGTCAGACGCATCCAAGCCGTCCGAACGCGGGTCAGGACGCGCGACGGCAACTGCAACGGATCCTCTTGAAAAACTAGCTCTTGGAACTTGCTAAGTACCAACTTTAAGTCTCCGCGGAGCCACCGGAAGGCACAGCACTGTGGGCGGCACGCCTGCGCCAGAGCCTCTTAACCTTCGGTAGCAGCTGAGTGCACTGCAGCGCTTTTTTCAAAACAGCGTCCGTGAAGCCGAAGACGGTTTGCCCCAGATTCAGGGTCACGCCCTTCATCGTTGATGCAAAAATGCAAACGGTCGTTTCCTCGCACTTGCTGGTTCCAAACTGCTGCTTGTACCGGCTATCGCCCGGACCGAAGTCAACCCGCTTCGCGCCTGCCTGGCAAAGGGCTTCGAGCGTTTTGAGCGTAAGGTAGCTTCCTACAGAATGCTCGTCGTAATCGGGATCGTGACCGAGATAGTCGCTGTAAAATACGCCACCATACAGCGCCCCCACCCAAAAGGCACAGGGCTTCTCTTGTATATAAAGGACATAAGCTCGCAACCAGCCTTTGGCCGCTTGAAGTTGCAACCGGTTCCGGACCTCATCACTTACGCAAAAGCCGACGCCGAGGCCGCGCTGATAAGTCTTTTGTGCTACTGCTTCCACGTCCCGCATAATGCATCCGACATCGGGCATCTCGCCAAGACAAACAACCCTGACGTCATTTCCGAACTTTGCAACAAGCTTCTTGGCTTTTCTGCGAAGTTGGCCTCTGTGGTCGCCGGAGAGCCGCGCAAAAACCCCCTCGATGTCACTGGGTAAATCCATTCTCCAATGAACGCTTTGAGAAGCTTGGAACCCTCGCCGCCAGCTATCTGTTAACTCGGTCGCAGCCTTGCAGATGGGAGAGTTGGCGTCCACGAAAGATAGAACAGCAACATCGGACTCTCCCCGCCGCAGCGATTTCAGAATTTCCTCGATCAGGACCCGGCTTGTTTCGGGCGATTCATCTCCTCGCAAGCCCCACGGAATTAATGACAGCATCTGGACTTTCGGTCTGACCACGCTGAGATAACCCACCCTGAGATCCAGATGAGCTTTCTCGATCCGCCCTAGCAGCATTGCAAGTGGACACCCATCGTGATACAGCACCAGGATGTAAGGCCGAAGCACTTCGGGCCTGGAGCGAACAATCGCAAGATAGAAATCGATGTCGGAGTCGCGATGTCCGGGCCAACGACTCCACAGCGCCCTTTCCAATTCCACTTCTTCGATGGTCTGAATGATCTTTACCGTCACCACGTCAGACGCACGCGCCTCAGCGGGGAGCGCGTTATTCGTATCTATACACTGGCTTGTCATTCAGGAAGGTTTCGGGAGGCAGAACAGGTTGAAATTGGGGGTCGATAGCTTCGAAGCGCAGGGCCTTCCACGAGCAAAGGGCCTTGCGCACCGTACGCTGAGAATGAACGAATGGCTTAAGAGTTTGTTGCTATTGAATATTTGCCTGAAGCCCGGTTGGGGGGTTAGGGGCACTATTTCCTGCCGCCAGCAGATGGGCTCCTGCGTCCCAGCACCCGGGAACGCCAAGAGAACAAGTCCCGCTTGCCGCGCGCGTGAGCGGCGTCCTGACTGGGCACACCAAAGCATTCCCGCCGCCGACGTAACAAGAGTAGGCCGTCTCTGAACAAAGCGCGGCTGTACTCCCTGAACAGCTCGACGTGAGATTCGTTCCAGCACCAACCGTCGAGTTGGAAGCCGCAGTGGGAGAATAAACAAACGCCTCGGCAGATGTGTACCCTTGGCTCGCCGCCGTTGCCACACTCATGACTACGTTCTTGGTCTCCGTCAAGTTTGTGACGGTGCTGCAGGCCGAGCCGTTGTTAAAGCAAAGTGCCGCCGCAGTCGTGCCAGTCGGCGTAATGCAGTGATTGTTGACGATATTTGCTGCTCCGATGGTGTTGGATGAGCCGCGGTCGGTGGTAGCGATGCAATAGTAGCCGCTCGTGGCCTGCACTCCGGTGTTGTTGTAGAAATTGACAGTGTAGCCAGGAAAGTTTCCTTGCGTATCAATGTCGTAGCAGTCCTTGGTCACGTTCCAGCAGATGTTGTTGAAGACCCACTCCGTTACATTCGTGCTCGGAGATATTACGAAAGGCCACACGCCAGTGCTCGTCGTGTCGTGGATTTTGTTGTTATAGATGACATTTCCCGACGGCCCTGAGCCATTCAGTTCCAGCGCGTTTGAATGCACACCCTGCCCGTAAGAAGTGTAGATCGGCCCAAAGTCGTTATCGTGGATAACGTTGCCGTAGTCTGACCCGGCTCCGACGTAACCGTTGGCTACGTTCCTGATGACGTTGTTGGAAATCGTACCGCCGATGTACCGGATACACTCCGAAGAGCCATTGCCGTCGCTGGTCGACGGCGGAGTGGCATCTGCCCCATTGCAGTAGTTCGAGTCGATCAGGTTATGGCTCTGTGCACCGCAGCTTCCGTTGCAGCCAGCGATCCATTCCAGGTTGTCGTCGTTAGTGCCTGTCGTGACCCAGCCATGGAAGTACATGTGCTCAACCGTCTGATAATCGCCCATCATCAGGAAACCTGTGTCATGGTCGTAGGCGCCTCCGTCATTCGAATCCTTCATGCCCGTGATCTCGAAGTTGTCGAAGGTGATGTAGTTATGACCGCTAGCGATAAACATGACGTTATTCCCGGAGATCACAGCACCACCGCCGCTCATAATCGGGCGCGACCAAGCGCTTCCCGCATACCAACTCTGGTTTGCGTCCGGGCCGTAGTAGTCAACGTTCCCTGATGCCCCTCCGTCGGCAACCGTCAACGGGAAGTAACTATTCGGACAGGTCACGCCGCCCTTGAAGTAAAACTGGTCGCCGGGAGTGTGGGAGTAGCTGCCCTTAAAGCCGGCCATGTAAGGATGATGCATCCAGGCTGTGGTCTGAGAGGATCCATTACTCGAATCAGATCCACCAGCGCAATCGATGTAGTACGTGCCGGCGAAGGCGTTGAGACCGCAGAGCAAGAGCGTGGAACAAGCTACGAAGAGAGCGAACTTCCTCATTGTGACCTCGGGGGAAAAGGAATTCACACCCCGAGGCTACAATTGAGTGGCACCAAGTGCCAAGTGTCGGAAGTACACGGCCCGACGTCCAAGAGTATACCTGACGAATAGCCAAACGACTGAAACAATGGGCTTAATGGCGGAACGAGCGAAGTACATTGTCCTTATGTGTTTCCATTCTGGGACTCTAGTTCGGCCAGCACCGCAGCGACGGTCTGGATGCGTGCGCCATGCAGGACGGAACGGGAAATCGCCAATTCCAGCAGGCGGGGGGTGCAGCCGAACTCGGAGGGGTTCTCGCGAACATCGTGGGTATAGAAAATCAGCCAGCCCTTCCGCTCTTCGTTTTCCGAAACCAATCGTTCGACCTCCGGGAGTCGATCGGTATCGCCATACAAGCTGTTGGCTCGAAGCAAATTGAGATCCAGGAGCGGCCCATTCACTCCCCGATAGATGCTGCGGCAGCTTGCCATTTCATGTCCCATAGCCAACTTGGCAGCCATCGTCACCTCGCCGTAGGGATACGCAAAATTAGCGGAAGGTACCAAACCCATCTCTCGAATGGCCTCCTGCTCTTTTCGAACATCCTGCCGAAATGCGAGAACGGGGAGGTTACGGCACGAAACGTGACTGTAAGTCTGGTTGCCCAACTCGTGGCCGTTCTCTACCAAGGAGTGCAGGTCCTCCGTTCTCAGGAGCTCGCCCAACTTGTTCGAAGTGTTCATCAAACTGATCGCAACGTAATAAGTACCTCGCCCGCCAAACGTTTTCAGGAGGGAACCGCCTGTCGTGTAAGCCGTGCGAGGAAAATCATCGAAACAAAAGGAGACGATCGGACCACGATTCCCGAGGGCGACTGTGCGTCGGTGAAGAGAACACAATACCTGTTGACGCATTCGCCCGAACATGGACCTTACGGTCATAGCCTAGGTGGCGAAAACTCCTGGGCTTCGACAACAATTCGAACTATAGCGTCGTCCGGAACCCTTTGACTCTCGTCAAATACTAGCGACGACAACCCCCCGTTGTGTTGTAGTTTTTTCGTCATGGAGTTTAGGTAGGACTAGCGCCCAGCAAACGCGTAGAGAAGCCAGCCCAGTTCGTAGGGACGACATTCGCGAAGAACTGTGAGATTGAACCGGCCGATCTGCCACGACCTAACGCCGAGGAATGCGGCAGCATCCTCCGTGTAAGTCAGCAATTGGGGTGTGGGGCGAATGCATCTCCAGACCAGTTTAGCGGCCTCATCTTTCATGTCGCAACCCAGCTCATTTTTATGCTCGATCCATTCCAAGCCGTGGTAGATTGCATCACTGTAGTCCCGTTTTGAGACTTCCTGGAGAGCGAGTAGCGCCATAGGCCCCATGGCGTGTTGGTGGACTGAGTAGACGGGATAGCGTCCGAGGACAGATCCTTTTTCCGAATCGTAGTGCCACCACCATTGACCGAGAGGTCCCTGCGCGCCACATATAACATCGGCGCAGTTTAGCGCTCGGGACAGCGGCTCATTCATACCGTAAGCTTGAGCCATACGCGACAACGCATAAATAGGGTAGACCTGATCGGCAAACGTTCCAACCCGGCCGCGCAACCAGCCTGTCACTGTCCCTTGAGAAGACTGGTGCCTGAAGGCACCTGAAATGCCCTGATTCGCGACCAGCTCTCGATAGGCAGCCAGGGCCGTATCGATGGTGTTTGGCAACTCACTTTTTGCCGCCATTGCGACGTGAGAGCAGCCTGCCAAGAACCATGCCAGGTGCATGGTCTCGCGACGACTCTGGTAGCGTTCGAGAGCGCTGCCGGGATCCAAGACCCGGTAGAGCCTCTCCAAGTACTGAGGAAACGCCTCGGCCGAAAGCCAGAGCAAGAGACCCACATCGCCAATATTCTCAATCCAATCGGTCTTCGCGGTCAGAGACTGGAAAACGGACTCGGTATCGATGGGCACCGCGGCCCCATGCCCCATCTGTCGATGCATGCCAAGCAAGGTCATCATTGTGTATCGGTGGGATATTCCTTCGCGAGTGAGAGTTGCTCCTACTTGGCGAACTCGAAAGCAGAACAGGCTCTGAGCCGCATCGAACATCGCCGGGAGACCGGCTGCGGCGAGAGAACTCAGGTCGCGAATGTTTATTTCTCTTGCGGAATGTCGTTCTGGGGCCACAAACTGGCTGGTCACTTGCGATCCTTTCGAGACAGACCCTTTCCAATGCAGTGACGTGATGGTGCTTTCTTCGATGGTTGTCGAGCGGCTGTCATAACTAGTCTAACCCTACCGAAGCATCTTGCAGGACTGCCTCCGGGGCTTTACCGCCGGGACGATCCTTAGGCAAGGAATCAAAGGAGTCCTCGCGCACAAAATGTGCCGACGAGCGGCCGATGCTGACGTAGTGAAATCCCTTCTGGATCACTTCTTGCGAGTTAAACAGATTTCTACCGTCTACAATCAACGGGTGCTGGACCGCGCTTCTGAGCCTTTCCCAATTGACCGAACGGAACTCGTCCCATTCGGTGACGATGACGACAGCGTCTGCGCCTTGCGCTGCCTGGTACGGATCGACACTGTAAGTAATCTCGGGAAGCACCGCTTTCGCCTTCTCGGTTGCTTGCGGGTCGTAGGCGCTAATCGTGGCTCCTTCCGCGAGCAGCGATCTTATCAACCCGATCGATGGCGCGAAGCGTACATCATCGGTGTCGGGCTTGAAAGCAAGACCCCATACTGCGATCTTCTTTCCACGAAGAACCCACAGTTCGTTGCGAACTTTCTCGACGAGGTGTTCGATGCGGCGTTGATTGATCTTCTCCACCTCTCTTAACAAAGAGAAGTCGCATCCGGATTTCTCGGCAATTCTGATGAATGCCTGCACGTCCTTGGGGAAACAGAAGCCGCCGAAACCAATGCCGGGACTTAAGAACGCGGACCCAATGCGCCCATCCAGTCCCATCCCCTCGGCAACCTTGGTCACATCCGCTCCAACCACCTCACAGAGATTTGCAACCATATTGATAAACGAAATCTTCATCGCCAGGAAAGAGTTGGATGCATGTTTTATGAGCTCAGCCGAGTTCGTGTCCGTGAGCAAGAAGACAGGCTCCTTACGATTGAGACAGGTGGAATGGACGGGGCATTGGAACGTTTGATGGATAATTGGTTCGTAGATCTCACGCAGTAGCTCCGCGGCAGCCGGCGAGTCCGCTCCAACCACGATTCGGCTGGGATGAAGGAAGTCTTCAACGGCGGATCCTTCTCTCAAGAACTCGGGATTCGAAGCGACATCGTAATTAGAGCCATTATTTTTGTGTACCGATAAATGTCTCCGCAACTGCGATCCTGTCTGTACCGGTACAGTGCTCTTTTCGATCACCAGGCGATGACCTTTGGCACGCTTGGCGACAGCCCGCGCCACCGCCTCAATCGCAGAAAGATCAGCATCTCCGTTCGCCAGGGGAGGCGTCCCAACACAAATAAAGATGGCACGGCCCCAATCGATTGCCTCTTCTGTGGAACCAAATTGCAGCTGGCCGGCTTTTCGGGTGGACTCAATGATCTTTTCCAGATGCGGCTCGAACAGTGGCATTACTCCAGTTTGCAGCTTCGCGAGTTTGTCGATATCACTTTCGCTGCAAAAGACGCTGTGCCCAATTTGCGCGAGGCAGGCAGCCGTCGTAAGTCCAACATAACCTGCACCGATTACAGAGATTCTCATTGTCGTTTTATCCTTCCGGTGACCATCTCACCAAAGTGCTTTTCAGATCGATGTCCTGCGAACCAGCAAGAGTCCTTGTGAAAAGAATGCGTTCACTCGGAAGTCCGGCCTTCGCCGACCTTGCTTCTCCCCTGCTGTCCGATCCCTGAGACGATCAATTGCGCCCCGCTGGACGGTTACAGTCCTTCAATTCCACGATTGAAACAATGTGAGAGACAATCGTTTCGAGCGCCTGGCTGCCCGCTCCGCCGAGGCGGCGTTTGAGTTGCTCCCGGCGCACAGCTTTCACTTTCGTTCTGACATCGTCGGCGGTTTCTAGCATGATCAGGCGCCCTTCCTCCGCGAGATAGCGATCGACGGCGCCGATTTTGCCGCGAAAGATGCTGTAGACTGGGACGCCCATAGCCGCTGCCTCGCGATTCATCGTTCCCCCACCGCTGATTACTAGGTCGGAGTTCCAGATCAGGTTGAGCCCATCCTCGACATGCTCCGGAATCAGGATCTTGCCCGCGGCAATGCTCTCAGTCCAACTGGAACGCAATTCGGCTTCTTGTCTCTTGTTTCTTGGCAAGAGGAGAATCTGAGTGTTGGGGTTAGCCACAAATCTCTTGAGGGCCTCGGCCAACAACGGCTCGCTTTCCGGGTTGTGGTAATGCGCCTCTGTTGCGGGAGGGCGAACTGTGACCAACAGATCATCGGGTGCAATGCCGAGACGTTTCTTCAAACTCGGGTCCGGGTGGAATGCAGGGAGGTAAACATCTTCCTTGATGCCCGGATATTTCAGAACCCGCGAACCCACTGGCAGGTGGTCGTCTGGAAGAACGGTGGGCGCCATGAGCCAAGTTGGTCTGATGGTCGGCAGTTTTGCGGTGAATTCGTAGTCAAGCAATGTCACGCTCGGAATCCCGAGCAAGGCACATGCCAGCAAGCACCCGCGTGAACCGTGATTGATCGCCAGGTCCGGCTTTTCTTCTCGCACAACCCTACTGAGCACAACCGCGCGCCAGCATGTTCCCAGTGCTTTAAAGAGTTTGTGTTTCCCATAATGCTTGCCGACGATCTTGCCGGACACTCCGTAAAACTCCAGGAGTTCGCGCACCTGGTACGCGTCCCGAGCAGTGACCAACACCTCGTATCCTCTCTCTCTAAGTTCCTCAATAATCGGTCGAAAGAAAGGAACGTGCGGAGAATTGTCCAGATCCACCCAGATTTTCTTGCGTGTCGATGCGCTTCGCGGCTGTTCCAATCGGGGATTACCTAAACTCGCTGTACTTGGCATATCTTCCTGCCCTCTTTTCGGTGCAGTCGACGAGAGGCCTGTCATGCAGTCCTCTCATTGGCCGCGAGGGACACGATACCGGCCGCTGCCCGCTTGTGGGCAGACGCAATCTGAGCAAAGCTTTTGATCTCGTCCACAACCCTGGCCTGCTGCTCCGCGGCCAACTGGGGGAACATTGGCAAGGAAATGATTTCCGCGGCGGCTTTCTCGGTTATCGGGAAGTCTCCCTTCCCGTAATTCATTGCTGCGTAGGCCTTTTGCAGGTGCAGCGGAATGGGATAGTGAATCCCGGTGCCGATGCCCACTTTCTTCAGGTGGTCCATCAAGCCTTTACGATCGGCAGTGCGCACCACGTACAGGTGATACACCGCACGTGACCGCAACGGTTCATAAGGCGCAACCACGGCGCCGTCTACTGACTTGAACAACCGATTGTATTCAGCTGCGCGTTCGCGGCGCTGAGCATTCCACTTTGCCAGGTAAGTGAGCTTCACGTGCAAGAGACCCGCCTGAACTGCGTCCAGTCGGCCGTTGTAGCCTTCGACATCGTGATAGTACTTCGAGGCCTGGCCGTGATCCCGGAGCATCTTCATTGTCTTCGCGATCGCGGCATCGTTCGTCGTGGCTGCCCCCGCTTCACCGCAGGCGCCCAGGTTTTTCCCGGGATAAAAGCTGAATGCCGCGGCTCGTCCCATCGATCCCGCCTTCATCCAGCGATTTCGATTTCGTGAAAAATACTCCGCGCCGTGTGCTTGGCAGGCGTCCTCGATCACGGCCAGACGGTAGCGCTCAGCGAGCTCCAGGATGGGGTCCATGTCGGCCATTTGCCCGTACAGATGGACCGGAACGACGGCAGTGACCGGCCGGCCGCTACGGCGGCTCACCAATGCGCCGGCATCGTTGACCGTGCACTGTTTTTCCAGATACTCTCCGAGCTTTGCGGGGTCCATGTTGTACGTCTGCTCATCAATGTCCACAAACTCGGGCAACGCGCCGGCTTGCGAAATGGCTTCGGTGGTGGCGATGAAAGTGTGCGGCACGGTGACAACCACGTCGCCGGGCTTCACTCCGCTTGCCATGAGGGCGAACCGCAGAGCATCGGTTCCGCTGCTGACTGCGACCGAGGAGCTGACATCGCAGAAGGCCGCGAATGCCTTTTCAAAGTCTTCGACCATGGGGCCGCCGATGAATCCAGCGGTTCGTAAGGCTTTGTGAAAAACGGCGGTCAACTCCTGCTCCAGTTCAACGTGGGGAGTAACCAGATCAAGAAAAGGAATGCTGTTTGGAATGCTATGAGAAACGCTCACTTTGAAACCTCCGTAATTTGTTCGATATAACGCAGAACC
>Ga0187858_10002558_pt1 | contig 18610 bp, 20 predicted proteins | sample June2016WEW_8_15_FD_133015 | JGI IMG/M metagenome (GOLD analysis project Ga0187858, IMG submission 133015) | Peatland microbial communities from SPRUCE experiment site at the Marcell Experimental Forest, Minnesota, USA - June2016WEW_8_150 | ecosystem: Environmental > Terrestrial > Soil >...
CGCGCCACGCGCGACGGCTTCTTGGGTGTTCTGCAGAAGGCGGTCCTTGACCGCGGACTCTTGAGTGCGAGCGAGCAGTGCCGCGGCGTCGAAACCGGACTCTTCCAAAGCCGCCCGCACCACCTCGGGATCGTCCATCTTCTTCGACTCGGCCCACATGTAACGAAATGCTTCGTCGACATATCGCGCAAAAAAGTCGTCAAGCTGAACCGCGATCGCGCCGCGCATAATCAGGAGCGTATTGACCGGAAAGAACGGATTGAACGTGAACCGCGTAATATTGTGACGACGGACGAAGCGCCGCAGTTCCAGTTTTTCGTATTCGAACTTGTTTTTGATGCCCGCCATGCTTTCCACCGGAGAGCGGTTGTTCGTCAGCTTGAAGACGCCGCCCAGCAATATCGGTACGTATTCGAATTTGGCGCCGGTGCGTTGCTCAATTTCAGGAATCACCAAATGCGCCAGATAGGCATTAGGGCTGCCAAAATCAAAGTAAAATTCCACCTTGGGCATTTCACCACACCTCCCGGTAGGGACGCATATCGAGTTCGAAGGTCCAGGCATCGCGTGGCTGCCGATAGAGTTGCCAATATGCCTCGGCGATCGATGCGGGATGCATGAGCTGATCCGGCTCAAGATTCTCCAAGGCTTCCGCACCGCCGCGCTGCCTGATGCGCTCGCGCACAAACGTGGTGTCGACACCCGCATCGATGATCAGATGCGCAACGTGAATGTTTTTAGGACCAAGTTCGCGCGCCATGCTTTGCGCGGCTGCACGCAGGCCGGATTTGGCGCTCGCAAACGCCGCATAGCCGACACCGCCGCGAACGCTAGCGGTCGCGCCGGTAAAGAAGATGCAGCCTTTACCGCGCGGCAGCATTAGCCGGGCCGCTTCGCGTCCGCTCAGGAAACCGGCATAGCAGCTCAATTCCCAGACCTTGCGAAACACGCGCTCGGTCGTTTCGAGCAGCGGGAAATTGACGTTGCCGCCGACGTTGAAGATGCAGACTTCGAGCGGTGCATGGGCATCGGCCGCGCCTAGAAAGTCGGTGATGTCATCCTCTTTGCGGGCATCGAGTCCGCATGCGACGATTTCACCTCCGGCGACTTCGATATCGGCGACCAGCGGCGCCAGCTTGTCCGCACTGCGCCTTCCGGCAAAAATCGTGAACCCCTCAGCCGCGAATTTTTTGGCGATGGCGGAGCCGATGAAGTCGCCCGCGCCGATCACCGCCGCCGTGGCATTTCGCTTCGCCAATTCCATCCTCCCTACAACACCTCGTCACGTCAGGCCGCTATGCCAGCCGGCATTATGCGCCAGCAGCCCAGTTGGCGAAACGGGGGCGCTCAATTCAGCGAACTTGCCAATAGTTCTCGTAGCCGCCACGATGGACGCATCGGGTCTTCGCGACAACTGTCGCGAGCGTGGAAACTGGGGTCAGGAACGCCGTGCCGGGCGAACGGGACCATATTGTAGCCGAAACGGCGGCGCGGATTCTCGCGGACTTCGCCGATCCTCTGACCATCAACAAAGCGAAGGACGACGCGTGGAAGGAGCCGCTCTGGCAGGCGCTCAGCAACGCCGGGCTGCCGCTCGCCTGGCTTCCGGATGCGCTAGGCGGTTCGGGCGTAAGCCTGGCGGAGGGCTTCGCCATTCTCGGCGTCGCCGGGCGCTTCGCTCTGCCGGCGCCGCTGGCGGAAACGTTGGCTGCCGCCTGGCTGTTGACGCGCGCTAGGCTTGAGGCACCGCCGGGGCCGATGACCCTCGCTCCTTGCCGCCCGCATGACCGCATCACTCTGAGCGCGGACGGCAGGCTGAGCGGACGTGCAACCGGTGTGCCGTTTGCGCAAGACTGCCGCCATATCGCTGTGCTGGCCGATGGCAGCAAGCACAAGGTAATCGCGCTGGCCGACATCAAAGATTGCCGGCTGAGTGAAGGCCGCAATCTCGCAGGCGACGCCGCGAACGTCGTCACGTTCGAGCGCGTCACGCCGCGGCGCACCGCACCTGCGCCTGACGGCTTCGATGAATCGTCTTTGATGTTGATGGGTTCAGCCATCCGCAGCGTCGAGACCGCCGGTGCATTGGAGGCGATTTTGTCGCTCAGCGTGGCTTATGCCAACGAACGCGTCGCTTTCGAGCGACCGATCGGCAAATTTCAGGCGGTGCAACAGAACTTGGCGCGGCTCGCCGGTGAAGTCGCCGCGGCGCTCGCGGTTTCAGGTTCGGCCGCCGACGCCATTGCGCAAGCGGATACATTCGACGAGGCCGTGTTTCTTGAAGCAGCATCCGCCAAGATCCGTACCGCCGAAGCCGCCGCGGAAGGCTCGGCGATTGCGCATCAGGTTTTGGGCGCCATCGGCTTTACCCAGGAACACGTACTGCATCGCTTCACGCTGCGCATGTTGTCGTGGCGCGACGATTTCGGCAACGAAAGCTATTGGGCGGCCGAGCTCGGCAGACACGTCGCCCGCCGCGGCGCCGGCGAGTTCTGGCCTTTGGTTGCCTCGCGATGACGGTCAGTCTGTCCTTCGATCCGATCCGTTTGCCGCCCGAATGCGAGGCATTGCGCACCGAAGTACGGGCGTTCCTCGCGGAAGAAATCGCGGCCGGGACATTTGATCCGCATCATCCGGGGCAGGGGGATTCGTACAACCGCGCCTTCAGCCGGCGCGTCGGCGCCAAAGGCTGGATCGGCATGACTTGGCCGAAGCAATATGGCGGACGGGAACGCAGCCAGCTGGAGCGTTACGTGGTGACCGAGGAGTTCCGCGTCGCCAACGCACCGGCGAACCTGCACTTCGTCGCTGATCGGCAAAGCGGTCCGATTTTGCTCAAATACGCTCCCGAACACGTCAAGATAGATATTCTGCCGCGTATCTGCCGCGGCGACTTGTGTTTCGCGATCGGCATGAGCGAGCCGGGCTCGGGCTCCGACTTGTTCGCGGCCAAGACCAAGGCAACGAAGATCGACGGCGGCTGGCGCATTAACGGCAGCAAGATCTGGACCACCGGCGCGCAGATCGCAGACTACATGCTTGCTCTGTTTCGCACCTCGCCGCCGACCAAAGAAAACCGCCGCCACGGACTGACGCAGTTCCTGGTCGACATGAAAACACCGGGTATCGCGGTAAACCCGATCTATCAGATGACCGGAAAGCCCGGTTTCAACGAGGTGGTGTTCGCCGATGCGTTCGTGCCCGACGATCACGTGTTGGGTGAGATCGACGGCGCCTGGAAACAGGCGACCAGCGAGCTCGCATACGAGCGCAGTGGGCCGGAACGGTTCCTTGATACGTTCTACGTCTTGCCGGAGCTTATCCGCGCGCTGGGGCCGGAACCCGATCTGCGCGGCGCCGAGGGCCTCGGCCGCCTGGTCGCGCAACTTCATACCTTGCGGCGCATGTCGGTATCGGTCGCAGGCATGCTGCAGGCCGGCAAGGAGCCGGTGGTGGAGGGCTCGATCGTCAAGGATCTCGGCACCGTCTGGGAGCAGAAGCTGCCCGGTCGCGTGCGCGATCTCGCCGCGTTTCTGAAACCCGAACGCGTGAACCATACCGCGCTCGGGGATCAGCTCGCTTTCGCAGCGGTAATCGCGCCCAAGCTCACCATCCAGGGCGGCACCACCGAAATCCTGCGCGGCATCATCGCACGCGGCTTAGGCCTACGGTGACGGGTGGACGCCACCGTGGCAGATATCGGCAAATTACTGTGGCCCAAATCGCTGGCGGTAATCGGCGCCTCGTCCGATCTGTACAGTTTGCGCGGCCGGATTCTGGAAATCATCCGCAGCCATCCCTTTACCGGCGCAGTCTACCCGGTAAGCCGCAGCGCTCACGAAGTGCAGGGCATCAGAGCCTACCCGTCTGTCAGCGTGCTTCCCGAGCCGGTGGATCTGGCGATCCTGATCGTGCCCGCGCAATACGTGCCGGCGGAGCTCGAGCGTTGTGGTGCTGCGGGCATCAGGGCGGCGGTCATTCTCAGCTCTGGCTTCGCCGAGGAGAGCGAGACTGGCAAGCGCATGCAACGCGAGATCGTCGCCACCGCGCGGCGTTACGACATGGCGGTCAGCGGCCCGAACACAGAGGGCTTCGCCAACATCGCGGCTTCGCTGTGCCCGACCTTCAGCCCTGCCATGGACAAAAACGCCGGCCCGCTGACCCCATCGCTTCCGCTGGGCCCCGGCCAAGTATCGGTCATCTCGCAGAGCGGGGGGCTCGGCTTTGCGTTCTTTGACCGCGCCCGGTCCCGCAATCTCAAGTTCCAGTATGTCGTGACGACGGGCAATGAAGCCGCGCTCGAGGTTTCCGACTTCGTCGACTACATGCTCGATGAGGGCGCAACCGATGTATTTTTGCTGCTGCTCGAGGCTGTCAAGACGCCGGAAAAGTTCAAGCGCATAGCGGAGAAGGCGCTCAAGGCCGGAAAGCCGTTGATCGTCGGCAAGATCGGCCAATCCGCGCCCGGCAGTCGTGCCGTTGCTTCGCACACGGCCGCACTCGCCGGCTCAGAGGCCGCCTACCGCGCTGTTTTCAAGCGCTACGGATTGATCGAGGGGCGTGACTTCGACGAGATGCTCGACCTGGCCGCCGGCTTCCTCGCCTGCGGCGACCGCATGCCGGCCGGACGTCGCGTCGGCATCTGCACGGCCTCGGGCGGCGCCGGAGTGTGGATGGCGGACGCCTGCGCCGCTGCGGGACTTGATGTGCCACTCCTCGATGAGGCAACGCGAGCTGCGCTTGATGCTCATCTGCCCTCTTACGGCACCTCGCAGAACCCGGTCGATTCGACCGCTCAGGGCGTCCAGAAGCTCGGCTACGCGGAATTCGCGCGGCTGGTGGCTCGCTCGCCGATGATCGACGGCGTTGTCGTGGTAATCACGGCGCGCCGGTCGGCTTTCCTCGAAAGCGATCTACTGAAGCTCAAGGATCTTGCACGCGAGGCGACGAAGCCGGTGTTGATGTGGACCTACACGCTGCCGTCTGAACGCAGCGTCGAAATCCTCAATGAAGCCGGCTATCCGCTCTTCACCGGCGCGCATGGCTGCGCCCGCGCCATGCGCGCTCTAGCGGATTACCGTACGCTGCGTGAGCGTTTGCTGCGCCCGACCGAAACCGCGACACCCCAGACGCCGAGCCGCGCAACAGTTACCGCGGCGCTCGCGGCGTCTCCGACTGTGGTGTGCGAATACAGGGTACGACAATTATTGTCCGCCTACGGCATCGGTTCGGAAAATGCGGGACAGCTTGTGCACGCAAGCGACGAAGCCGTCGCGGTGGCGCAGACGATCGGACGCCCCGTAGCGCTCAAGGTTCAATCCGCCGACATCCCGCACAAGACCGACGCCGGCGCCGTCGTGTTGAATCTCGCCGGGGCCGACGTCGTGCGCGCGGCTTATGATCGTGTTCTCGCAGCCGCCAAACGATATGCGCCGGCGGCGCATATCGAGGGCGTGCTGGTGCAGCCGATGGCCCCGCCGGGGCGCGAAATCATACTTGGCGTCAACCGCGACCCGACTTGGGGACCGTTATTGATGGTTGGCCTCGGCGGCATTCTGGTGGAGGCGATCGGCGATGTCGCGCTCGCCCCCGTGCCGCTCGATGGCGCCGCCGCGCGCGCGCTGATCGGCCGCCTCAAGGGTGCGCAAGTGTTCGGACGCTACCGCGGCTTGCCGCCCGCTGACACCGAGGCGCTCGCCGACCTCATGGTACGGTTGTCGCAGTTTTCGGCCGACCATGCCGACGCCGTTGATACGATCGATCTCAACCCGGTCATCGTGCATGCGCAGGGCGACGGCGTTTCCGTGGTGGATGCGCTGATTCTCAAACGTGATAGCCGGCAGACGGAACGCGGCGGCGCGGCCGAGTAGGAACAACGAAGGAGAATCGTATGGGTCCCTTCAAGGATATCGGTGTCGAGAAGACCGGCCACGTCGCGCTGGTCGAGATCAGGCGGCCACCCAGCAATTTCTTCGACGTCGCGTTAATCAGGGAGATCGCCTCGGCCTTTGAGGCGCTCGACGCGGACCCCGATTGCCGCGCGCTTGTATTGGCCGCACAAGGGAAGGCGTTCTGCGCCGGCGCTAATTTCGGCGACGGGGACCAAGACGGGAGCGCGCTCCTTGGCGGGCCGACGCTGGGCGCGGCTCATCTCTATATCGAGGGCAACCGGCTATTCCGCGCCAAAAAGCCCATCGTCGCCGCCGTCCATGGCGCTGCGGTCGGCGGCGGACTGGGACTGGCGATGGTGGCCGATTTCCGCGTGACCTGTCTGGAGGCGCGCTTTTGCGCCAACTTCACGCGGCTTGGCTTCCATCCCGGGTTTGGGCTGACCGTCACGCTACCGGCGGTCATCGGCCCGACCAAGGCTGCGCTGATGTTCTATACCAGCCGCCGCATCGGCGGCGACGAGGCTTATGCCATGGGTCTTGCCGATCTGCTGGTACCGCGGGATCAGGTGCGTGCCGCATCGCTTTCACTCGCCGCCGAGATCGCCGAGAACTCGCCGCTCGGCCTCATCGCGACGCGCACCACGCTACGCGGCAATCTTGCCGACCGCGTACGCGCAGCGACCGAACACGAACTCGCAGAGCAGACCCGGCTGCGCAAGACCGACGATTTCAGGGAAGGCGTGAAGGCGATGGCGGAGCGCCGCGTGCCGGTTTTCGCCAATCGGTAGACCGCAAACCCGCGCCGCGACAGCAAATCATTACGGAAAGGACATCCAATATGGCAGTGAGAATTGAGAAGGACGGAGCGGTGTGGACGGTAATTCACGATCGTCCGGAAGCGCGAAACGCAATGGACCCGGCGAGCGCGGATGCGCTGACCGCGGCCTTTCTTGAATTCGACGCAGATAAGACCGCTTCCGTAGCGGTTTTTTATGGCGCGGGCGGCGCGTTTTGCGCCGGCTGGGATCTCAAATACGTCAGCTCACTCAATGCGGCGCATCCTCTCGGCGAGCTCGATATTCCGACCGCCGGGCCGCGCGGCAACGGCGGCGAGATTCCGCGCGGACCGCTGGGACCTTCGCGGCTCGAATTGGACAAGCCGGTGATTGCGGCCATCGAGGGTCCCGCCGTCGCCGGTGGTATGGAACTCGGACTGTGGTGCGATTTCCGCGTGATGGCGAAAGAGTCGTATTTCGGCGTGTATTGCCGCCGCTGGGGCGTGCCGCTGATCGACGGCGGGACCGTACGGCTGCCGCGCATCGTCGGCCAAGGCCGCGCGTTGGAGATCATACTCACTGGGAGAAAAGTGCCGGCCGAGGAATGCTTGAGCATCGGCCTGTGCGAATACCTCACCCCGAAAGGCGGGGCTCGTCACAAAGCCGAGGAACTCGCGCAAGAGATCGCGCGCTTTCCGCAAGTTTGCGCGCGGGCCGATCGACGTTCGGCGATTAAGAGCCGCGGCCTCGGCGTGCGCGACGCGTTGATCCAGGAATGGTACAATGGACGTCAAGCGCTGATCACGGATGGTGTGGCGGGAGCAACCCGCTTCAAGGACGGCCTCGGCCGCCACGGCGACTTTCAGAAAATTCGGTAAAGCGATTTCCCAAGGGTTCTTCGGATAAACCAGGCGCCAACGCGGATAAAGCTCGGCCTCGCCACCCTCGTTCCGCGAACCTCGGCGCGTTTACCTCTATTGCGAGCGGCAAGCGTACCCGTTTGGCTAATTGTCCGCTAACGGCCTGCCGTGGATTTCGTTTATCCGCTCACACCGGGAGAAAGGGACCTTCACATTTACTCGATGGAGAGACCTTTTCGACCATACTCGCAAGCGCAATTTAAGACCCCCCGCGACTATTGACGGTGCTGACGTAATGGGTTCCGCGCTGCGAACTCGCCGAGCTGGACACGAGGCGCTTCCGCCGGAAATCTACCTTCCGCTGGTCGACTCGCTTTTCAAAGAAGGGCGAACCCTCTTTATCGGAACAATCTTTGTCATCGGTTCGGTATTCATCACCTATTGGAAGACGGGCGAAATTCTAATTTTGTATTGCGCGGCGGCGATATTTCTTGTCGCCTGCGCCCGCGGAATAATGATGCGCGCATATCTGCGCGCGCGCTCAACCGTCACAACTTCAGAAGCTGCCAGGCGATGGGAATATCGTTATGGCGTCGGATCCTCCGCGTCCGTCGCATTGCTTGGAATCTGGTGCTACGTCGCTTTCACCCGTACCTCTGATCCGTTTGCCCACCTCGTCAGTTTTTCAATGACGATCGCTTATGCGACGGGTATTTTCGGACGAAACTTCGGCAATTCTCGCTTTGTGATCGTACAAATTTTATGCGCGTCGGTTCCAATGATAGCCGCGCTCGTGCTTTACGGAACTTTGTTTCATTATATTTTCGCTGCGATTCTCATCCCGTCGTTTATCGGGATGAAATTTATCGCGGAAAGATTGCGCCGCACACTGCTCGATGCGGTGGTTACATCGCGTGATATGTCGTTGCTCGCAACGCGCTTCGATACTGCGCTGAACAATATGCCCCACGGCTTGTGCATGTTTGATGCCAAGCGCCGCATCGTGGTCGCGAATCAAAAGCTCAATCAGCAAATGGGATTGGCGCCGCCCTTTGACCTGAAAGGCTCGACCGTGCGCGATCTGGTAGAAAACGTCGTCACCGCCGGCCTGCTTTCCGATCTCGGCGCGGAAGGCCTGATTGATTGCTTAGATGCCCGGCTTTCGGGTAGCGAGGACGCTGCCTTTGCAGTGGAAATGCTGAACGGGCGTACGCTCGAATTCACGGTGCAGCCCATGGAAAATGGCGGTATGGTCGTTCTTGTCGAGGACATCACCGAGCGAAAGATTGCCGAAGCCAAGATCAATCATTTGGCGCGATTTGATCCTCTGACCGGCCTACCCAATCGCAATGTCTTGCGCGACCGCATGGAGCGGGCCCTTGGTGAATGGCGCCCCGACAATATGTGCGCCATCCATTTCATCGATTTGGACCAATTCAAGCAGGTCAACGACACCTTGGGCCATACGCGGGGCGACATGCTGTTGGAAGCGGTCGCCGACCGCCTGCGAGAGAATATTTGGGACGCCGATGTTATTTCGCGTTTTGGCGGCGACGAATTTGTAATTTTACAGGCGCCGATCAAAACCCTGGAGCAGTGCGAAGCACTCGCCACGCGCGTGCTCGAGGCTCTGAGCGGCACCTACGATCTGGACGGACACAAGGTCGTCGTGACCGCCAGTATCGGAATTGCGGTCGCCAAGAACCGGATCGATCCGGAGCAATTCTTGCGAAACGCCGACATCGCCCTCTATCAGGCGAAATCGGAAGGTCGGGGCACCTGGCGCTGGTTCGAGGCGAAAATGGAAGCCAGCGCGCAAGCACGCAGAGCTCTCGAATTTGATTTGCGTAACGCAACAGAGAGCGAGGACTTTGAGCTTTACTATCAGCCGCTCTTTAATCTGAAGACCAGGAAAATAGAAACCTGCGAAGCGCTGTTGCGATGGCCACACCATGAGCGCGGAATGGTTTCGCCGGCAGAGTTCATTCCCGTTGCCGAGGAAATGGGCCTCATCGTCGAGATCGGCACCCAGGCGCTGTACAAGGCCTGTTTGGAGTGCCGCCGCTGGCCGGGCGATACCGCCGTGGCAGTCAACCTCTCTTCGATCCAGTTCGACCGCTCCAACGTTCCGGCGCTGATTCGCGAGACACTGGCCGCCACGAACCTTTCGGCTCACCGTCTCGAGATCGAGATAACCGAATCGACCCTGTTGCAGAACACGCGAAGGACCCGCGCCGATTTGGAGCAGCTCGCGGAGCTCGGGGTGAGGATCTCCTTGGACGACTTCGGCACCGCCTATTCGGGCCTTAGTTATTTGCACAGCTTTCCGTTTCACAAAGTGAAAATCGACCAGTCATTTCTGCAGGGCCTTGGGGACGACGAGCGCAGGGTGATCTTGCTGCGCGGCATGACGCGGTTGAGCGCGCAACTAGGTTTGCAGGTCGTAGTCGAAGGCGTGGAAACCGAGGAGCAGCTCGAATTGCTTGCCGCAGAGGACAGCATCGACGAGGTTCAAGGTTTCTTGCTTTGCAGGCCGATGCCGGCGGCTGATATACGGAAGCTGCTTTACGCATCTTACGTTGCTCCGCCTCAGCTATCCTCGTGGCCGGCAAGGGTCAGCAGCGACGCTGCATGAGTGGAACTCTTATGCTTGTCGCGCTCTCTTCGTGCCGAATCGGCGATTAACCCTAATATTTCGTACAAATTGTAATCGCGTTAACGAACTGTTAACCTCTTCACTGCTGGCGCGGGGCCGGGCGCCAACGAGTAAGTGGGGCATGGTTCAAGTGGCGATGTCGCATCAGTCGCGTTCGGCCTCCGAGCGTGAAAGCGCGCAGAGCAGTTTCTCTGATCGTGTTGCGAAGCTGCTCGACAGGATCGATTACCGGCGCGCGGATCGCGGCGACCCTCAACGGGAAGCGATCTTTCGCCTTCGCTACCAAGCCTATTTGCGCGACGGGACGATTACCCGAAATTCCACCAAGATGTTCTTTGACCGTTACGACGATACGGATAATGCTTATCTGTTCGGGCTGTACGTCGACGACGAGCTGGTCAGCTCGATCCGCATTCACGTAGCGACCAAGGAACACCCCTACTTTCCGACGCTCGATGTTTTGCCCGAGTATTTGCAATCCGCCCTCGACGCCGGCAACATCATCGTTGATCCAACACGCTTTGTTGCCGACGAACGCCTATCCCGAATTCATCGTGCGGTGCCATATGCCACGCTGCGGCTTTGTGGTATGGCGGCGCGATACTTCGGCGCCGACCAGCTGCTAGCGGCTGTAAGGGCAGAGCACCAGGCATTTTATCGGCGGATCTTCCAGCATCGAATAGTCTGTGGACCGCGGCCTTACCCGCTGCTGGCAAGACCAATCAGCTTGATGACGATCGACTATCCGACCGTCGCCGAACAGGTACACCAGCGCTATCCTTTCTTCCGATCAACCCTTTTCGAGCGTCGCATGCTGTTCGAACGACCGCCGGCACGGTCCAGCCACAATCAGCCGCAGCTACAAGAAAATCTCGCCACATTTGTTGAATGCAGCGCCGCGCGCCGCGCCGGCTAACAACGGCCCTCACGCCGGCTCGCTTGTGTTTGGCTGCGCGCTTTTGCAACCCAGTTCGCTTCAACACGGATCGCCGCCCGTAAGCATTTAATCTCGTTCGCTCAAACTGCGGGTTTGGTTAGCTGAAACTAAATCAGAGCGATAAAATGCGGCCCGCCTGTTTTAGGCGCTGTTTCACGGCATCGCTTATAAACGTTTCGCCGCTGACGGGGTTCAGCGCGAAAAGCGACGTCGATGAGCCATTACCGCCCAATCACGAATGTGGACGAAATAGCCGAGCTGGCGTCGGCGCAACTCATCGTCTGCCCGACGTGCAATGGACGATTCATGTTTTACAGAAATCGCGCGCCCCACATCGACGCGTGCGGATTCGAGAGCTATAGCCTCGAATGCGAGGAATGCGGCACCCCGCTTGCTGGCATCATCGATCCCTTCGACGAAGCATTGCTGCTCACGCAAACAGCGCCCTGAATGGAACAGGGTGGCGTGCCGGGGCAACGCGGTAACTGTTCACCGCAATCGCCGCTCAATGACCGCCGAGGGTGTCCTTGACGCACTTCTTGACGAGCTTGTGCCTCGCATACAGCGACATCTCCTCGAAGTGCGCCTGCTCCTTCACCTGCGCCTTGCATGTGGCCGTCGCCTGTTTCAAGGCAGTCTTGTCGGCGCCGGGAGTGGCCGCGGCCGGCCTCGCCATGAATGCAGTTCCGCAGACAAGAACCGTTGCGATCGCGCCGGCAGATAAGGTCGTGACCAATTGGGGCATGTTGGGTGCTCTTTCCTGAGTGAACTTCGGCGGAACTTTTGCCAGGCGGTTGCCGCCCTTGGAAAGATATCCGAAATATTTTTGTTGTTCGTCAAGCGCGTAGCTTCGGCATGTCACGCATCTTTGAACCGCAGCAATTCATTCACAAAACTGTCGCAAAATACCTTCGGCGCAGAGCGCTCGCCTACCGTCCAAACCGGCGGCGATCGTGGCGCGCCGAAAAATCCAGCTCGGGCCCAAGCGGCACGATACGGGTCGGATTGATCGCCGTCATGCTCATGAAATAGTGCCGCTTGATGTGGTCCATGTTCACGGTGTCGGCAATCCCAGGCATCTGATAGAGCTCGCGTAGGTAATTCGACAGGTTCGGATAATCGGCGATCCGGCGCAGATTGCATTTGAAGTGGCCGTAATAGACCGCGTCGAAGCGAACGAGGGTCGTGAATAACCGCCAATCCGCCTCGGTCAGCCGCGCGCCAGTCAAGTAGCGCTGGCGCGAGAGAATCTCCTCTATCCAATCGAGCGCGGCGAATACCGTGCGGCAACCTTCCTCATAGGCGCCTTGCGCCGTCGCGAAGCCAGCGCGATAGACGCCGATATTCACGTCGCTGTAGACTCGCGCGTTGATGCGGTCGATCTCGGCGTGCAGATCCGGCGGGTAATAATCGGCGCGGTCGTTGGTCAAGGACGCGAATGCCGAATTGAGCATGCGGATGATCTCTGGCGACTCGTTGTTGACGATGGTGCGCCTTTCTTTGTCCCACAGCACCGGCACCGAGACCCGGCCGGTGTAGCGCGGATCGGCGAGCAGATAGATTTCGCCCAATCGCTGCTTACCGTTGACGGTGTCCGCGATGGTACCCGGGCTGGCGCCGAACTCCCAGCCCTGCTCGCCCATGACCGGATCGAGGATCGACATCGAGATCACGCTCTCGAGCTCCTTGAGCTTGCGGAAGATCACCGTGCGATGCGCGTAGGGGCATGCGAGCGAGACATAGAGGTGATAGCGCCCGCGTTCGGCGGGAAAGCCCGCCTCACCGGACGGTCCGGCACTGCCATCCGGCGTCACCCAATTGCGGAAGACCGGTTCGGTAGGCACGAAGCGCCCGCCGGTCGTGGCTGTGTCGTACCATTGGCTTTGCCACACGCCGTCGACGAAAAGCCCGTGTGCCATTGTGTTCCCCCGTATCCTACGCGTTGTGTCGACCCATAATACTCAATGTAGCGCACAATTACCGGGCCAGTGACCGGCATGAGCCGGGTGACATGTGCGGTATAATGTCGGCAGACGGCGCGGTGGATCGGATGAGGGGGCGATAGAACGATGATAGAGCGATACAGCGATCACGCGGCCAATGAGCGGACCTTTCTGGCCTGGGTCCGCACCGCGATTGCGGTAATGGCCTTTGGCTTCCTGGTTGAGAAGTTTGACCTGTTCCTGGAGATTGCGAGTCAGACGCTCGCGCGGCGTACCCTCTCCGCGGGCGGACAATTCGTCGGCAATATTGCGGGCTTGCTTCTGATTGGGCTTGGCGCGGCCACGATTATTGTGGCGATCCTCCGGTTCCGCCGGACAGCGATTGAAATCGACAGCCCGGAAACGCTGCGTGGCACTGGAGAGCGGTGGGACATCGCGCTGGCGGTGCTTCTCGTTTTGCTCGGAGGCGCTTTGTTCGTGTACCTTTCCTACACGGTGATCAGCAGTCTGTGAGTTTGCGAGCAGGAAGCGTAAGAGGCGACGGCGCATGAAAGCGGCCTTCATTGAACAATTTGGGGGACCGGAACTCCTGAAATACGGCGACTTGCCGGATCCGGCGACTGCACCGGGCGAGGTTGTCGTCGATGTGGTGGCGGCGAGTGTCAACGGCGCCGATTGGAAAGTGCGTGCCGGCCAATATTCCGAAGCCAAGTTTCCATTGGTGCTGGGCCGCGATTTTTCCGGCGTGGTCGCCGCGGCAGGCGCGGGCGTCGACGATCTGAAAATTGGCGAGGCGGTATTCGGCGTCCTCGAAGCCGGCCGGGAAGGCGCTTACGCCGAAAAGATCGCCATCAAGGCTGCGATCATCGCCAAAAAGCCCGACGAGCTGTCGCACGCCCACGCCGCCGCCCTAGCGCTGACCGGTCTGACGGCGATCGCCGCTATCGAGACGACCCTCAAACTCCAGCGCGGCGAAACGATCCTCATTCAAGGCGGTGCCGGCGGGGTCGCGAGTTTCGCCATCCAGCTTGCCAAGCATATCGGCGCGCGGGTGATCACCACGACTAGCGCGGTGAACGTGAGCTATGTCCGCGGCCTCGGCGCCGATGAAGTCATCGACTACAATGCGCAGGACTTCACCCGCGCGGTGAGCGATTGCGACGCCGTGTTCGATACCGTCGGCGGCGATGTGGCGCAGAAATCGTTCGCCGTGCTCAAACCGGGCGGCCGCGCGGCTTTTATCGCGTCCGGCGCGCAGGCGCCGAAGCCTGGTCGCAACGATGTGACGTCGCTGCGGCCGGCCGTCGGCCGCGCCCGGGCGCCGCTCGAGCGCATCGCCCAATTGGTCACGGCGGGAGCTGTGCGCCCGCCTGAGATCAAGCTCTATCGTCTATCGCAGGCCGCCGAAGCCCATCGCATCAGTGAGTCTCGCCATTTCCGCGGCAAGCTCGTCTTTCAGGTACGGTGAGACGCTCGCCGGAGGTAATTTCGATCAAAAACAGACATGGGGAGATGGGCGTGTCGAAGAGCCTCGATGGCTACGTCGTTTTCATCACGGGAGGGAGCACGGGGCTGGGCCTGTCGCACGCGCGTGTGCTCGGCGGGCGCGGCGCAAGAGTGGCAATTACGGATTTCAAGCAGGAAAATCTCGATCAGGCGAGCGCCGAGTTGAAGCGGGACGGCGTCGAGGCGCTCTGCCTCAAGGCCGACAATCGCGTGGTCGGCGAGGTGAAAGCCGCCGTGGCGAAGGCTGAGGCGCAATTCGGCAAGGTCGACGTCCTCGTCAATAACGCCGGCATCAGCGGGATGATGGCGCATATCGAGGACATCGACGAGACGTTCTTCGACAGCCTGTTCGACACCCACGTCAAGGGCGCGTTCTTCGCCGTTCAGGCGGTCGTGCCGGGAATGAAAAAGCGCAAGTTCGGCCGCATCATCAACACCGGGTCGACATTCAATATGACCGGCGCGCCGGCGATGAGCCATTACACGGGTGCGAAAGGGGCGCTCACCGCGCTGGCGCGCGCCTGGGCGCGCGAGTTTGCCCCGTTCAGCATTACCGTCAACACGGTCTCTCCCGGTTTCACCGATACGCCGATGACCCGCAGCGATGTCACGCCCGAAATATTCGAGGAGATCATCGCCAGCATGGCGCTCAAACGTCAGGTGCTGCCGGAAGAGATTTCCTACGCCGTGGCATGGCTCGCCAGCCGCGAAGCTGATGCGGTGACAGGGCAGAATATCAGCCCGAATTGCGGCCAGGCGATCGTCGGGATCTGACCCGGACTAGTCGACCTTGCCGCCGTGGTGCTTGCACTTGTGCTTAAATTTCTTCCGCTCTTTGCCGTGCAGGCCCTTGGCGTTCGCTTGATCGATGCAGGATTTGGCAATGGCTTTCTTGTCGGCCCCGTCCATCTTGGACGACGCTGCGGGCGCGCCCGCAGCAGCCGGCGCCGGATCCTCCGCCCAGGCAGTTCCCATCCCGATCGCGAGACAAAGGGCTATTGCGGCAACGACAGACGATCTGGTCATCATATTTCCTTCCTCACTGTGTGCGTTCATTGGCCTGATTCGTCAGGGCCGGACCTTCGGGAGCATGTAGGCTCGAAAACCGCACAAGTAAATCGCTTCCATGTTATGCTGTGACGGCATGAAGCGCGAGAACTTCCCCGTCGCCGATATTTACGTGCCGATCAAACGGCGTGCCACGCTCGAGCAAAAGCGCGTCGACGAAATCGCGGCCAGCATGCTCGACAGCGGGCAGCAGACGCCGATCCTGGTGCGGCCCGACGGCGCGCGCTTCGTGCTGGTCGAGGGCCTGCACCGGCTGGAGGCTGCCAAGGCGCTCGGCGAGAAAACCATCGTCGGCTTCCGCGTCGACGCGCGCAAACACTAGACCGCCGGCGTATTAACCTCACTTGCGGACGCCGCGGGAGAGCAAGTAGCCTGCGGCGCGGTTGATCGCGACGGCTGCCTCGCGCGGGTAGCTCTGGCGGCTAACAGCCGGAACGCCTACATACAGACTTCCCCCTATAAAGGAGCGCCGAATGGCCACGCGCCAAATCAAAATGCCTGTAAAGGACGATTCCGAAAAGGAACTTGAAGAAGCGCCGTCGCAACGCAAGCGGCCGGAGACTGGGCGGTACTTACTTCAGGTGGATCGGCAGACGAAGGGCTCCTACAAGACGTCAGAAGCCGCTCAAGCGGCAGCACTGGCCATCAAGACGGGTTATCCGATCGTGCAGGTATCCGTGTATGACAGTGTTGAGTACACACACACGATGGTGGAACTACCGGCCGCGGCATCCTGACGAACGTTCCTTCCTCTCGCTCGTCCGCGCTATCCGGTCGAAAGGACTTAATTCCATGACCACCCGTCACTATCACGCGGTCATTTGGATCGATCACCATGAAGCCCGCGTGTTCCATTTCAGCCCTACGGACGTCGAAAAGCTGGTGTTGCACCCGGATCATCCGACCCGCCACATCCACCACAAAGCGAATTCAATTGGTAGCGGGCACGCCGCGGAGGATCACAACTTCCTTCAGGCCATCGTTGGATCGGTTGCGGATGCCGGTGCGGTACTCATTACCGGGCCCGGCAATGCCAAGAACGCGCTGGTCAAGCACATCGATCAGCACGCCCCGAGGCTGATGAAGATTATTGCCGGCGTCGAGACCGTCGATCATCCAAGCGACGGGCAACTCGTTGCCCATGCCCGGCACTACTTCAAGGCCGAGGATCGGATGCTGCCGCAGAAGGATTAAGCGGTGGCCGACCGATAGGCTCTAGGCCTTGGGGTCGCCGGCGGCGTCTTTCCACGGCAATTGATCAAATGGCGGCTGGTAGCCGCGAGCGCGGTAGCGGTCTTCCGGCAAGTCGAGCTCTTGATGCTCGTCGTATTTGACGTGGGCGCTATCTTGATTGCCCCAGCCGTTCCGTTCTCGGTAAATACCTCTTGGTTCCATAAGTGTAGAATACAGAGCCACACGCCCTAGCGCCACCTTTGTCCAAGCGTTTTGCGATTCGCCCACCACCAATTCACAAAGCCAAGGAACCGTTACATGCCGCTATCGATGTCTCAGGCCTCCCTTTCGGTCTTCGAAATCAACCTCAACGCATTGTCCGGCGTTCTCGACAAAGCCGAGGCTTACGCGGTTGCCAAAAAGATCGACCCCGCAGTGCTGCTTCATTCGCGCCTAGCGCCCGACATGTTCGACCTCGTTCGACAGGTGCAGGTCGCAACGGATCATGCGCGAAGAGGCGCGGCGCGGCTCGCCGGCGTCGAACCGGCTGTATTCGAAGACACCGAGACGACGATCGGTCAGCTCAAGACGCGGCTTGCAAAAACGGTCGCCTATCTGAAGACGCTCGACCGCAAGCAAATCGATTCGTCGGCCGATCGCGAGATCACGTTTCCGTTGGGCCCGACCAACAAGGGCAACATGAAGGGCGACGACTACCTCAACCATTTCGTGCTGCCGAACTTCTATTTCCACGTTACCGCGGCGTATGCCATTTTACGCCATTGCGGCGTCGACATCGGTAAGCGCGACTTCATGGGGGCGATCCCTATCAAGATGACCTGATGAAGGGTTACCCGCTTGGACCCCGAGTTCATCCGTGACCTTTTCTCGCAATTCCGTCCGGTGACGGTGAAGCGCATGTTCGGCGGCGCCGGCGTTTATTGCGAAGGTCTGATGTTCGGACTCGTTTTCGACGGCGCGATCTTTCTCAAAGTGGATGAGACCAGCATCCCTGATTTCGAGCGCGAAGGCAGCCGGCCGTTCGTCTATACCCGCGCCAAAAGCCCGGACCGTGTCGGCCGCCATTCGCTGTCATATTGGCGCCTACCCGAGCGGCTCTACGACGATCCCGATGAACTCGCGGTTTGGGCCGGCCGTGCGCTTGCCATCGCACAGCGCAAAAAGGCCGCCCCACGCGCGCGGACCAGACGAAAGCAATCATCAAGAAGGCAGCGTCGCCCGCCTTGAGCGCAGCGCATCTAGGCACCAGCGAAAGCGGCGTAGCGGCGGGGCCGAGGACACGCCCTACGTCGCGGCGCAAGGAGTGGGGCAACGGCCGGTTCTCATTCCCAACAAAAATCGCAAGCCCGGTTTCAATCAGGGAATCCGCGGATCAAGTAGGCGGGGAAATGCGAGTTGCAGGCCATGACGTGAGTGATGGCCTCGCGGTCATACTCGTCGCCGGACCGGTAATGATCGAAAAAGTCATTCAGCCGCGATACCCGTTCGGTCATGACTTTCGCAGATTGCAGACCAATCGAAACACCGTAATTGGTAAACGCAAACTTGACATGGGGGAGATTGGGCTCGCGGCAGAAATAGCCGTCTTCGCGCCACATAAGATCGAGTACGGCGAGGCTGCGGCGCCGCTGCACCACAGCCCAGTTCTCTGCCGGAAAAAAGTGGGTTAGCCACAGCATCATGCCGAGGCCGAGATCCTGGGTGATGTTGAGGCTCTCCGCGGTCGCGTCGATGAGCGCCCGCATATCGGCGATCTCGTGGGCTAACGCTTGCTCATCA
>Ga0187858_10002560_pt1 | contig 18608 bp, 18 predicted proteins | sample June2016WEW_8_15_FD_133015 | JGI IMG/M metagenome (GOLD analysis project Ga0187858, IMG submission 133015) | Peatland microbial communities from SPRUCE experiment site at the Marcell Experimental Forest, Minnesota, USA - June2016WEW_8_150 | ecosystem: Environmental > Terrestrial > Soil >...
CATGCTTATTGGGTAGCCCCGCATTAACCGGGCGGCGCATGGCTTCAGCAGTTCGGAAGCCATGCCTGGATCGAGCCACGGTTCGCGACTGTCTGCACGAAGACGACTGATGCTAACCGCTAGTGGTGCAAAACCTTTACCTGACAGACCAGCATATTATCGGATTTCCTCCCTAATCGAATCATCCACTTGCGACCGACGCGCAAGAACCCTTTTTGACCCCTGGGGCTAAGAACTGATTTGCGCTTCAGTTTGTCTGGCGGGGTGGACAAGCCCTTGCCAAGGCGATGGTCAAGAAGGATCTCCGCCTCCTTTGGCCTAAAGGCCGTATTCCAAATCTGCGGAACCAAAGCAATCGTAATCACCGCGTGCAAGATCACGACTGGCCACAACACAAAACCCCGAAACGCAGTTGCCGTGGCGACCCATGCAAAGAAAATTGTCGCCCCGAGGTTGAAGACGAAAAGGCCTCGCACGGCACCCCGCTGCGGTCCATAGGCTGCAGTGGCGACCTTTTCGCACAAACCGATTCCTACGCTGCAGAAGCCTGCACTTCTCCCGTAGCATCGGGAACGTACGGAAACCTCTTCGAAGGCTTAGAGGTGACCGACTCCTTGCCGATCCCGAGGCGGATGGGAGTGTTCGCCGCTATGGAAAACATGACATCGGGCGCATTGTCCGTCAGGGAACGGCCATTCCATTCCGCGAAGCCAAACACGGCCGGCGTGCCCACCACGTAGGGCAGGATATTGGGGCAGAATCGGTGCGCGATTTTCTTCGCATACGCCACAGGATCTTCCGCGGTACCGTTTGCCGCCACCGCCCCTGCGACAGCATTGATGATAGTTTTGCCAAAAGTCGCGAAATCGTCTGCCGGGATGCCGGCATTAAGGCGATTGCCCAGATCTTCGTTGTACTGCGTGAAAAGTGGGTGGATCATTGGAAATCCGATGCGATTGATGGAGCGCCATCCTCCGGCATCGGTTGCAAGCGTCGATACTGCCCACACGCCAACACGGCGATTATCGCCTCGTCCATCGAGCAACTCCTGATCGGGTACTTCCAGAACAATCGAGTGCACGGTGTGGCCGGCGAAGAGGTTCTTCGCGCGTTTCGGATCCCAGGCGGAAAGGTCCACGACTTTGCCATCTTGGAAAGCGTGACCCACCGCATGCAGCACATCCGGCTCGATCCAGAACGGGTCGCCCGCCTTGCCAGCCCACACGCGCAGGCCGGATTTGGCGGTTACGATCTCATCCGTTGTTCCCTCGGCGACGATGACGCCAGGCGCATGCGGATCGGGTGCTGCCGCTCCTTTTATGCAGCGCACAGTGTAGCGCTGTTTCCCCTGTTCATCGCGCTTGTCGAACGTTAGACGGTAAGTAACATCCTCGACCGCATCTCCGTTGAGGTCGACCTTGAATTCGTACATGCCCTCGGGATGGTAGCCCGGTACAGGTATGGGACCGAAAATTGAATGGCACACGTTGATCACGAAGACGGTGCCCGTTTCGCCCCGGAATACATACAGATCTGTAATGTCGAGGCGGATATCCTGTCGTGCAATTGGGGAATCCAGATGATGAGACATAGGCTTTGTTCTCCTTTTCGTTACGATGTGATGATCTGAGCGGCTCCCATAATACGGAATTCTTCGACTCGCACGACCCGAAAAAACGAACTGCTTCGACGGGTATCAACATCTCGGCGGAGCGGCGGCGTCGAGCATGCCCGCCGCTCCGAGTTAGTTACGGCTTCAGTGCATCACGAATAGCATCATTAGCCTGCTTGATTGCAGCCTGCACTCCCGGCACATCGTGAATAGCATTGAGGAGCACGAAGTCGTGGATCATCCCGTTGTACCGAGTCGCGGTCACTGCGACACCAGCGTCTTTGAGTCTGCGTGCATAGGCTTCACCCTCGTCGCGAAGAGGATCATTCTCGTCCGTGATCACGAGGGCCGGGGGCAGCCCTTTGAGTTCGTCGTTGCTGGCGCGAAGCGGAGACACATACGGGTTGTTCCGCGTTTTCTCGTCCGGCGTATAAAGGTCCCAGCCGTACTTCATGAAGTCACGTGCCAGAAACCTGCCGGTCGCAAACTCGTGGTAAGACTCCGTATCGACGCTGGCATCGGTTGCAGGGATCAACAACACTTGATAGGCAATCTTCGGACCATTGCGATCCTTCGTCATGAGCGTCAGCGCAGCACTCATATCTCCGCCGACCGAGTTGCCAGCGACGGCAATCCGGTTGCCATCAGCGCCGAATTCATCCGCGTGCGCGGCAACCCACTCGAGTGCCGCATACGTTTCTTCCATTTGCGTGGGGAACTTCGCCAGCGGCAAGGGAGTATATTCGACGAAGACACCAACTTGTCTAATGCCCGAGAAATTTGCGTCTGTGCTGGTCACGCGGGTATACCTTTTGACCCTATCTATTTACCAAAGGCTCCCGGAAGATTCGGCAGTATATGCAAGACGTAGCTCGGCCAGATACTTTTGGGGGAGTAGCACGGACCAAACCCATTGGAAATGTGAACGCAACTCGAATGGGACTATGACTCAGCGAGAATGGGATGCCGGGACCCAGGATTGCTACAAATAGAACCGAAGCGGCCGCTGCAAGAAGAATCACGGGAATGCTGCACCGGAGAGGACTGTCCGCTACAAGGTTCTTATCTGAATGCAATGGAAAAAGAAATGGCACAGCGAAGAGCCCCACCCATGATGCGAAGCTGCTTAGTGCTCCAGAGTTCAGCATCTCGATCCGTCCTCGTGGATCAAAGATCGGACCGGCACACGCGATCAAACCGCCTGCACTGCACAGAGTTAATAGCAGACGAACTACGCGGGAGCGCCATTGCGGGGTCTTCGCACTCAGGACAAAATGAAGCTCAGAACTTGTGAGTGACACGGCGCCGCGATAGAGGACGAGGCCAACAACGAAGATCAGCGCTCGCCAAACCCAAGCAGGCGTTAGTCCCTCGGTGAGCGCCATCCCATCTCCGTGGCCTGTGACTCCGCACTTCATCAGATACCCAAATTCCCAGAACAGGCTGAAGGACATGCTGGTCCAGAGAAATAGCCTCAGTCTTGGAGCCGCTCGGCGAATCAAGCGTTGAGCGAGAAAGCAAACACCTGCCCAAATCAAATTTCCCGCAGGTCCGCCAATATCGAAGATTCTCCAGTTTGGATTGGGCAGATGAGATTCATAAATCAGCCGGGTTGTGGTTAATATTCCCGACCTACCACCGGCAATGAGCAACCCGATCCCGTGTCCCACCACCTCATGTGCAATATCAGTACTGATGAACGCGAGGACCCCGATGGCGGCGACGGTGATGAGATCGTCTCCCTCCGTGGCAGAACACGGCACAGAAGGAGAAAGTCTTGGTGAAGTCATTGACGTCATTGTGTACTGATCAGTGTAAAATTATAGGGTCCCAGCGGAAGTGCGGGGGTGCCAGATGGCGACCCAAGCGGTAGAGAATCAGGAAATCCGCTTACCCAAGAAAAGTGAAGAAACGCAACAGCCACTCGGCGTCTACGCGTGCCCCACATGCAAGCGTGAGGTCGAATTGGGGCCCGGCGGGCTTTCCTGCCGTATCTGTGCAGTGACCTACCCTATCCGCGACGGGATTCCCGACTTCATCGTGGAAAAGCTTGAAGAAAGCAGCAACTGGTCCCTGCGCATGCTCGGAAAGAGGGATTCCACCACCCTCCTTGATTTTGCCGTCGGCGTTTATGAGACATGTGTCTATCCGGTAGTGTGCAACCTGTATGGCGGATGGCGCAGCACGTCCTTAAAACAGCTGGCACATGAGGTCTCCGACATCGTCGGATCGCGGGACGGTCTCATTCTGGACGTGGCCTGCGGCCCGGGTACCTACGGGCGTCGCATCGCGTCGGCATCAAGGACCATTTATGGCATTGATGCTTGCATGAGCATGCTGCGCCGGGGCGCCCGCTACGTGGATCGGGGCAATCTTCCCAACGTTCACTTCGCCCGGGCCAAGGTTGAGGCGCTGCCCTTCCCAGCCGGTCTGTTCGACGCTGCCATCTGCGCTGGGTCCTTGAACCATTTCTCCGACACAGTCCTCGCCTTGCGTGAAATTAACCGCACCATGAAATTCGGAGCGCCGTTGGCCGTGATGTGCTTTGCCGCCGGCAACAAGGGCCTCTTCAAATACAGATCGTTGCGCGAGCGCGTCGAGAAACAACATAGAGGAGGTCACATCTTCGAACTTCCCGACCTCGAGCGCTATGTGGCTGAGGCGGGTTTTGAAGATTTTCGCCCCCACGCCTACGGCTCCATCCTGGTATTCAGTGCCCGAAAGAGATTAATAGAGCATTCCAGTTAATTTCGCCTCGTGGTTAACCTCCGGTCGACACGGGTCTTTAGGGAGTCGATTCAGCTTCAGCTTCTGTAAGCGGTTTCAAAAAGAAGATTTGACTTAAGTGCTGCCGAGAACCGACCTATATTGTCCTACTCGCCTCCAGCAATTCCGGCGCCACCAGGACAAGATTACCAACGACTTGACCGCTTTCGAGCAGCGCATTTGCCCGCGCTGCTTCGAGTAGTGGGAACACGCCGCTGATGACCGGCCGAATCTTGCCCTCCTGCAGCAACCGGAAGAGGAGAGCCCAGTCCTCCAGAAACGGCTTTCGGTTGAAGAGCACGGACCCTGCCCCATAGGGCTTGAACCTCCCGCCATTCGGTAGCAGGTTAAGCACGAGTATTTTGGCAAGAACACGCAGCGTGCCGCGCATGCTCAGGGGATTGCCGTATTCCACGAGCACGCCGCCCCGACGCAGCAGCGGGAACGCGTTGTCGATGTAATCGCCGCCCATGCCGTCGAAGACCGCGTCGAGTCCGCCGGGCTCGGCCCGACGAATCACGTCCACGTAATCCTCAGTGCGATAGTCGATTGGTGTTGCGCCGTATTCGGCCAGGATCGGGTGTTTGCTTTTGGAAGCGATCCCATACATCGTGAGGTTGGCAAGCCTGCCGAGATCCAAGAACGCCGTCCCGCACCCGCCGCTTGCGCCAATGATGAGCACCTTGTCACCCGCTTTGACTTTTGCGGATCGGTGCAATGCCTGGTACGCCGTGAGGTAGTTCAGCAACAACGGAACGGCTTCGGCTGGATCGAGGGACGGAGGAACTGGAATGATCAGGTTTTCACGAAGGTAGACATACTCGGCATAGCCCCCAACCATCAGATACGCCGCCACTCTTACACCCGGGGCGGCCTGCTTAACGCCGGGGCCGACCGCATCGACGACGCCGATGATGGCGTAGCCCGGCACGAAGGGCACCTTCGAGGCAAACGGGCTGAGTCCGTAGCGATTCTGCACGTCAGGCAGGCAGACACACGTGGCCAGAACTTTGACACGGACTTCTTTTGCCGACGGATCCCGCAGGTCGAACTCGGTGATCTGGAGATTCTCGGGTGGGCCTCGTTTGGTAACGACGATACACTTGTACTTCACCGGTTTCATTAGGGAATCTCTGTTTTCAACACCATAAGATGGTCACGAATAACGCAAGAATACTCGTGATAGGAGCCGGCGTGAACGGCTCGATTTGTGCCGTGGGCCTCTATACAGCGGGATTTGATGTGACGATACTCGCCCGAGGCAAGCGTTATGAAGAGATACGAGATGGAGGGATCGTCATCGAGGATCCCTTCAAAGATACCCGCAGCAATACGAAGGTTCCGGTCATCAACCGCCTCGATCCCGATGATTCATACGATTACATCCTGATTGTCATCCGAAAAAATCAGGTACGAGACCTCTTACCGGTCTTGGCCCTGAACCGGTCTCCCAATGTCGTCTTCATGGTCAACAACCCATCCGGCCCCGATGAATTCACCGAGGTGCTCGGTAAAGAGCGGGTCATGCTGGGCTTTGTGTTCGGTGCCGGAAAGCGAGATGGAAGCGTGATCCGCGCGATCCGCGGGCTTGCATGGATTGCCACGCCCTTTGGGGAGATCAACGGCAGGATCACGCCGCGGTTGACGCGGCTTGTCGGCATATTATGTCAGGCTGGTTTGAAATCCAGAACATCAACCAATATTTCGGACGAGCTGGCAACCCATGCAGCGCTCGTCGCTCCCTTTGCGCATCTTCTGATTCAACACGGCTGCGATACCTATGCCCTGGCCCGATCCACAGCCGATCTCGGGCTGCTTGTCGATGCCCTGCGCGAGACACTCGATGTGCTTCGCGCAACTGGGTTCAAAATAATCCCGTCGAGCACGAACATAGTCAGGATCATTCCGCGTTTCGTTTTGGTTGCCGCTTTGCGGACCTTGCTTTCCACTAAATTCGCAGAAGTCGGCGCCGGCTGGCACTGTTCCCAGGCACCCGATGAAATGTACCAGCTTGGCGTTGAACTGATGGCACTGGTTGAGAAATCCGGTCTTCCTGCCCCTGCAATCAGGAAGCTGTTTGCGGCAGACTGATACGTATATCGAATCGTGGCGGTCACCAAAAGGTGGAGTGCATAGCCAATTCCACTCAGACCACCAAGCCCGGTAGATTACCGATTTAGTCCAAGACCGTGTACTTTTGCGGATGCAAGCAAAGCGCCAACCGTCCCTGCGACGGCAGCCCCGCCAAACTCTAGCCCTCCCGCCCCGCTCTGCCGGATCGAATCCGGCACGCCATACCCGAAATTGGGATGGGAGTACTATTGTGCGCATGATGAGCAGTGCTGCACTGCCTCCCAACGCAAACATGATCGCTCGCATGTGGCATGGCAGAACGAAAGCTGCCGACGCCGACAAGTATCTCGAATACCTGAACCAATCCGGAATTCCCGATTATCGCCGGACGCCGGGCAACTTTGGCGCCTGGGTGTTTCGCCGGATAGAAGGAGACGTGGCTCATTTCATCACCCTGACGTTCTGGGAATCGCGCGAGGCAATCCGCGCATTTGCCGGCGACAATATCGAGCTGGCCCGCTATTATCCGGAAGACAAGCGATATCTGCTGGAATTCGAACCGGGCGTCCTGCACTACGAGGTATTCGCGAAATGAACCGTGACAGGATTACCACCAAGAATGATACACAGGTCCTTCTCGGTCAGGAGTAGCGGTGCAGGTTTTGAACTACTCCAGTGTCGACAACGCTTTTTCCGGCGTGGCGAGTTCGCTTCAATAAGCCGAGTCCTTTCAGGACGGAACGCCATGCGTTTCAGAAGTTGAAAGCTGCATGAAATCGTCCGCACCAGCCATCCAGAGGATCATGCGGACGAAAGGTGGGAATCGTCGCCGGGTGGGGTCATGTACGATGGTTAGTGCGGAAAATTGATACAACACGTGACCAGTCTCAAGCTGGCAGCCACCAGCGGCTACCACGTTTCTGACCCACTGGCAATCTCGTCCATAGGTGAGCGCGATCAGGAATGCCTCGGGCGTTCTAAAAACCTTCACTGGCGTCCGGTAAACCCGACCTGACTTTCGACCTACGTGCGTAACAATACCGAAGCCGGGCAGTCGGGCGGCGAATCGGCTCATGATCCGGTTCGTAATAGCCCGATTGAAAGCTGCTATCCACCCTTTGCGGAACCGAATCACGAGGATTCCAGCTAGCGGGATTGCCAGAAGCAACAGTCCGAATCTCATGGCCCACTGCATTGAACTCGTCGGTAGCCGACCGAGTCGATTCTACAGCCCGGGCATTTCATGAATGTGATTCATTCTTAGCCGGGTGGTGGCACGGCATTCACGGCTGGGGTCTCTCCGGCGCTCAGCGAAAAGTGCTGCACAATCTTCCACTCCGCACCAATCTTCTCCATCACAGTGAGGTACTGTCCCAGATGGATGACGGAGCCAACAAGCCTTCTTGTTCGCCCGGCCCCGTAAGCGAGTATTCCAGAACTCTTCTCAACGGTCGGCTCGATTGCTTCGAGTGTGCTCCCTTGATCTAGTCCCGCCTTGACCCACTTCCGTATCTCGTCCCGCCCTTTGAAAGTGCCACCATCACTCACCAGCGTGGCATCTTCTGCGTAGAGTGCCACGACTGCATCCACGTCCTTCGCGTTGTACGCTCTTAGGAATTCCTGCCTTACCTGCGCTCCCGGTTCGGCGCTGGACAGCGGTCTCATCCCCGGCTGCTGCGCCCACATGTTCAGGCTGGATATCAACAATAGGGATGCTATGAGGCCCCTCAAGTTCTCCCTCCAAATGCCGCCGTTCTCGATTGTATTTCGGAGGGTTCGACACTGGCGAAGTTCTTCTGTAATCCTCCTGTAACACACGCGAGTTAACCTCGAAAAATGCGAGGCGCTCATGTCGTGGTGGTTTGACTTGGCGGTCTTGGCTGTAGTTGTCCTCCTGCTCGCGATCATGCCGTGGAAGCGACCACACCCTAACCACGTTTTCGCGCTGGACATGCTTAAGCTTCTCGCCGATGAGGAGTCGGGACTTTCCGGCAACCCCGGCTTGGGTGAACCGCCTGAGCAAACTGATGGAACCGATGATGAAAGTGCTACTGCGCAGATTATGGACTGAAGAGAAGGGCCAGGACATCGCCGAGTACGCTGTGATGCTGGCGGTAATCCTAGTGCTCGTCGTCGGCACAGTTCGGCTCGTCGGCTCGAATGCCAACAACGCCTTCTCTAGCGTGGCGAGCGTGCTGCAATAGCCGGAGTCCCGCGAGACTAAGACGCCCGCCCGAACCGCTTCTCCAGAATCGCCACGGTGCCAATTTGGTCGAGTTCCTGACCAAGCAGCTTGATTCTTTCGGCGCGGCAGTGACACTCGCTGAGTTCGGAAGGCGTCAGGCTCGATGGCTGCCCGAAGGTTTCGATCTGAGCCTCAATTAGCTCTCGGATTGCGTGTCTGATGGCAGGGGCTGGGTCTGTCATCGTAGGAGACCTCTGGCGACAGTCTAACCGACTTGGATTCCTTCGCACCAGTATTGCTCCGGCTCTGGCCATTTCTGTGGGGAATTGGGCAGTTCTCGAAGCCTTTTCTGAACGCTCCCGGAGATCATGCAGAATGTGGTCTTCCACTCTGGGTGACAGCCGTCACTGCTCAGCCGTTGCCTCCACCGCGACAATTAGTGAGGTTCGGGCGCTGCTCGAACCAAGGGAGTTTCTTCCGATGACTCGCAAATCGAGATTGGTCCTCCGCTTGGTATTTATGCCAGTTGTGTGGGGTCTCTTCTATTCCTTCCCGCTGGCTCCTTCAGGTTTTGGCAGGGCTGGGCCTATTTCATAATTTCGCTTGCCTTCATCCTCTCCACTCTTGGGTACTTCTGTAGGCACGATCCACAATTTATCGAGCGCAGGCTGAGACGGGGGTGGAAGCAGGAAACTGTCCGCGAACAGAAGCTCATTATGAAGTTCATCCCCGCGATTATGCTAATCGCCTTCCTGCTCCCCGGTCTCGACCACCGATTTGCCTGGTCTCACTTGCCCCCATACCCCATGTATGCTTGATCTCATGCGCGCAGTGCTTGGCCTGCTTCTCTTATCGTCCCTCGTCGCACGCGGGCAGGAATTCAAGCCTCTGATCATTTCCTCCTCCTCCTCCGCTGCTTCCGGCCCTGACTTCACCTCCTTCGAGTTTCAACGGCTGGCTTTTGGGCGCGAAGGTCCCGACTACACCGGTCTCGAGGGCGAACCCTCCCAAGGCCACCGCCAGATGGCCATCGCGCACGTTTACCACACCGAGTCCGTCGGGAGCGTCCGCTTCCGTCTGCTCGACGAGCAGGGCAAGGAACTCCAGCTGCTGACTGCCCTCCGCATCAACAACTCGTCCCAGGACGCCGAATTCATGCTCGCGGTGGACGTACCATTGCGCCCGTTCCGCGTGGCGATGGAAGTTGAAGACCTCCAGGGCAGCCGCTCCCAACGCGTGTTCAAGCAGCTCTTCCGGCCCAAGAAGGGACCGCTGCCTCTGATGCGTTACCCCGAAGGTCTCGCCTCCGACCGGCTCGCGCGGCTGCAACAACTCACCAGCAACTCCGAGAACGAAACGCAAAAGCGTCTCGAGCAACAGCGCGCCGCGCATCCCGACGGCACCGTCACCCTGCCACACGCCCGCATCCGCCAGGCCGAATACGCGCCGCTGCTCTCCGAGCACGGCAATCCCCTCGGCGTCCGCGTGCGCTACACCATCACTTTTTCCGAAGACGGCTACTACCAGGCCGCACCGTACGTCTCCCCAGTCTTTCCCAACTTCGACTGGCGCGGCGTCGTGGACCTGCGCCTGCTCGATACGTCGCTGGAGCCCGCCCCACCCGCCGATCCCAGCGGCCAGGCGGCTCTAGCCCTGCAGTACGGCGGCCCGGTGCCGTACAAGGCCAACGTGGACTACCAGCTCACCGCGGACTTCATTCCGAGCTACGTCATCCGCAACGACGCACGTACCAAGTTCTGCCTCAACGAACAGTTGATCGGCAGCCAGCCGCTGCGGATCTCGCGCTGGCAGGCCATCAAAGCCAGCGCGGAGCCGCTGCGCTACAGCGTGGCCGTTTTCGCCTTCGGCTTCTACGCCCTGACCGGCGACCTGCCGCCCGTTGGCGTTTTCCACGAAGACTTCATCAAAGAAGGCGCCCAACCCTGCGGCCCCACCCCCAATCGGAATTTCTAACTGTAGATTGTTGGTTGAGGCTGATCGCACGATGGCAGATCTGGAGTGAGAGGATTCCGATCTGATGCCACAAGAACCGATAGCAGAGCCGGATACGATACTGCCTGCGTCAACTGCCATGAAAATGGCGAGTCTGCGCACGAGAAATCAATGACTTACGAGCGCTCGCCATTTTCATGCTACGTGATGCGCCGGAGGCCCATGGCGCCTGTTGAGAACAGGCGATTTGACTCATTGACCACATTGAGCGTGAACGCGATTACGGCAGTCTGGACTTGAAGTTTCCGCAAAACTCTCCACTTTACTTCTCGAAGAGAACAATTATGGTTCGGCGTAGGAGGCAACATGCGAGTAGGAATCTACGCGAGAGTGAGCACGCTCATTGGACAGAGTCCCGAAATGCAACTGGCCGAATTGCGAGAGTACGCTTCCCGGCGCGGCTGGGAAATCTATGGCGAATATGTGGACTCGGGAATCTCCGGCTCGAAAGAATCGCGCCCGGAACTAAATCGCCTAATGTCAGACGTTCACCTTCGGCGCTTTGACGTGGTGCTGTGCTGGAAGGTGGACCGATTCGGGCGCTCGCTCAAGCACCTCGTTAATGCGCTTGCCGATCTCGATTCGTACGGCGTGGCTTTTGTTAGCCTCCGTGACAATCTAGACCTTTCCACACCCTCGGGGCGGCTCATGTTTCAGATCATCGGCGCGATGGCAGAATTTGAACGCTCACTGATTCAGGAACGTGTCCGGGCCGGGTTGCGCAACGCCAAGCTCAAGGGAAAGACGCTCGGGCGTCCATCGTTAATATTGGACTCTGGCAGAATTGCCCGACTTCGCGCCGCCGGAGCATCCATACGCGAAATTTCAGCGCAACTAGAGGTGTCGCCTTCGACGATCCATAAGGCCCTACAACAGCGTACGCAAAACCCCTAGTCGCAGCCATCCGGCCAGCGCGTGCAAATGATTGATTTTGGGCGCTTCGACTTTTGCTGGTCGGCGTTTGTTTAAATGATATTTTTCGTACGCGGCGTACTGGTATAGCGATGTTCGGTAATATCTCAAGTTATCCGGCCATCAACGGCCGATTTCCGTGTTGCTCGTCATCCGCTCGGTACAGGTCCTCGCGGACCGAGTAAGATGGCGGAGAGCAGGTGGCCGCCGTGGGCTGACGCCCGGATACGCCTGCAGAAGGTCTTTAGGATGAAAAGGCTTGGAAAGACACTCGGTTCGGCATTCGCAGTGCTGGTGCTCGTTTTGGTACTGGGCATCACGTTCACTGTCGGATGGCATCCGTTCATCGGACCGAGGGCGCGCCCTCTCACGGCACGGAAGTTTCAGAGCACGCCGCAACGATTGGCCCGCGGCAAGTACATCGCCGAACACACCTCGGACTGCCTGGGGTGCCACTCGGAACACGACTGGACAGCCCATGATGCGCCCGTGCTGCCCAATACACTCGGCGCGGGCCAGGACATGAGCCTGCTGAAGGGCCTTCCCGGAAAGGTGTATGCGCCGAATATCACTCCTGACGCCGAAACCGGCGCGGGCAACTGGAGCGACGATCAACTGGCCCGTGCCATTCGCGAAGGCGTCGGCCACGATGGCCGGGCGCTATTTCCCCTCATGCCGTATCCAGATTTCCATTCCATGTCCGATGAAGATCTGGCGTCCGTGATCGTCTACCTGCGGTCGCTGCCGCCTGTGCACAAGCCGCGTCCGCCCACCGAGCTGATCTTTCCGGTGAAGTACCTGATCCGCAACGCGCCCGAACCGCTGGACGCTCCAGTACCGGAGCCCGATGTTTCGACTCCTGAAAAGCGGGGGAAATACCTGGTGACCATCGCCGGATGTACCGATTGCCACACCCCGCAAGATGCGCATGGGCAGCCGCTGGTGGGCATGGACTTTGCAGGCGGGTTCATTTTCGATGGACCGTGGGGCCGTGTAGCGAGCGCCAACATCACACCCGATGCGTCGGGGATTTCTTACTACGACGAAACCACCTTCACCCAGGCAATCCGCATGGGATTTGTCGGAGCACGGAAGCTCAACCAGATCATGCCTTGGCACGTCTACCGAGGAATGACAGACGAGGATACTGTTGCGATGTTTGCCTATCTTAAGACGTTGAAACCGGTCCGGCACCACGTGGACAATACGGAGCCACCAACGTTTTGCAAAGTCTGCCGCCAAACCCATGGAGGTGGCAACCAGAACTAGGGCGCGCCGTCAGTCGACGACGGGGCTTTGGCGATTCAGGCCGCTTTTTGTCCCCGATAGGCCGGCGCGAAAACTTCGGCTACAAAAGTCTCCAGCGTCGTGGGAGTGGTGTTCCTTGGGGAGCGTGGCTCGAGCACCTTTAAGTGGCCCGAATTCTGCGCGTCCGCCAACTCCAACAGCAGATCCGCCATATTCGAAGACATGCCCATCTGCATGAAACCGGGCTTCAACTGTGCCGCGGGCATCTGCTTATATGTCAGGTCGGGCTTGCCGATCGCGGCGCCGATTATTTTGGCGGCTTCCGTGTTCGTGACATCGCGAGCCCCTTGCAGTTCGCGCGTGCTCTTTCCTTGAAAATCGAGCTGCAACAGGGCGTCGGCGGCTGCGTCGCCGATATCGCGCGTTGCGATCATGGGTATCGGCAGATCGCCTTTGACGGGGCCGGCCATTGTTCCGAAAGCCTTGATCACGCCAACCTGGGACAGAAGGTTTTCCATGTAGGCGGCGGGTCGCAGGTAGAGGGCGTTCAATCCAGGAATCGCGCCAAGCTTCTTTTCAAGATTGTACAGCCCGACGACAGGGCCTGTTTTATCCGGCTTGTCCGCGCCGACGCTGCTCAGCACGACGGCGTATTTTACTCCGCTCTTTTCAATCGCGGCGGCCAAGGCGTCGCCCACGCGCTGATAGTGTGCCAGCACATCCGGGGTGCTCACGTCCGGCGGTATCATCGCGTACACTCCCTTTGCACCCGAAAAAGCCTTCGTGAGCGCCCCCGTGTCGGTGATGTCCGCAACGAAAGCCTCTGCGCCCTTCTTTACGAATGGTTCTAGCCGCTTTGCGCTGCGGCCTACAACGCGCACCTGTTCACCTTTTGCGAGCAACTTTTCCGCTACTTCGTTTCCCGTGTGTCCTGTCGCGCCGGTAATGACGTACATAGGCTCCTCCCTGTCCGTTTTTGTATCGTGCTACCTCTTTGAGTAGATGCCGGTCACCCTCCGAGGGTTACCAAATCTACTCCGCGGGATCCCGCTCACGTACTTGGAATCAAGCCGGGAGAGACCGTCGTGATGCGTAACATCGGCGGTCGAATCACGCCGGGGTTGTTGGAGCAGTTGGAACTGCTTGGGCGAATCGGCGAAGTTGCCGGGGAGATTCCCGGCGGCGGCGGTGAATTTCACATCATCGTACTTCAGCACACCGATTGCGGCATCACTCGCCTTGCGGGCAATCCCGCAATGCTGGCGCACTATTTTCAGATACCGGAAGGGGAACTGAAGAGAAAAGCGGTCACTGATCCCGGGACGCGGTTACCGCCGACGTTGCTTCGCTTCGGTCGATCCTGGCCTTGCCGAGTGCATGGCTTATATCAGGCCTCGTCAATGACGTGGCAACCGGACTTGTTGAGATCATCGTGCCGCCAGCCCGGATTCGCGCCGCCGCATGAATATTGATGCTTCATTTAAGCAACTTTCATCGACCGCTGGTGTGCCGCAACAGGTGGCAGTCACAATTGCCGGCCAGAAGTCGTCCCCAGGCGCCCTGATATTCTGAAGAACGGCTTGTCGCTATCAACTTCCGTACCGTCGGCAATCCGGACACTGGCAACGAGCTAAAAACCTCATGCGTTTTCGCAGTGTTCGAACCCCATGTACAAAGGGGTTACTTGGAGCTCATTTATGCGGGCGGAAAATAACAGTTTTCCGCTCGCTAAACAGATTTTGCTGGGCACTCGCGTCGGTGTCTCATAAATGAGACCTAGCCTTCCGAGACTTGCACGCGCGGGCGCGGGAGTCGAGCAGCCTTGTTTGCCTTGAACTTCAGAACACTCCATATCGCCAATCGATATCCGAGCAGCAGTGCCAGGACGGCGGCATACTGCAGAGGCTTGCGGACATCCGCTTTGACCAGCCAGTAGTAATGAATCACGCCCGCAATCGCCGTCAGATAGATCAATTGATGCAGCCGGTTCCAGCGTCGTCCGCCAAGCCGGCGAATCCAACCCGACGTCGAAGTAATAGCCAGAGGAATTAGCAACACAAAGCCGGTGAACCCAACCGTAATAAATCTCCGCTTGGCGATGTCCTTGAGCATTTCGTGTACGTCAAGAAACTTGTCGAGCCAAATGTAGGTCAGGAAGTGCAGAGTTACGTAGAAAAATGAGAAGAGCCCGAACATGCGCCGGAAGCGAATCAGCCAGAGGTGGCCCGTCAGTTTGCGCAGCGGCGTGACCGAGAGCGTAACCAGGAGGAAGATCAGTGTCCAATCGCCCGTGGAGTGGGTAATGACCTCAATCGGATTTGCGCCCAGGTTTCCCGAGTACGCCTTCCATGCCAACCGTGCCAGTCCAACGTTAGTTCGACCTTTAACCTTATGGGTATCGGGCCAGGCGTTCTTCTAGGCGCATTGGCTTTACTTGTTGGCTGCCGCTTTGGCCTTGCGGGCAATGAGTAGAAAACCCTTCGCGGTGGCGTCATTCTCGAGAGCCGCAAGGTGTTCACGCGCCGCCGGGTTCTTACCCTGTTTCATTTCGATCTCCGCGAGGGCCAAACGCGCTTCGAGCTGGCACCGACCGCAGTCGAGCTTGGTGGCTTCCGCGAGCGCCTTGCCCAGGCTGCTGGACGCTTCCGCCACCCTGCCATTGGCGGCGTGAATGCGGGCCGCGGTTGTAATGAAAGCGATGGCCGACAGCCGGCCTTCCGTTGTTGCCGCTGCAGCCTCCGCGGCGTGAATCTCTTTCCCCGCTTCGGCCGACTTCCCCTGCGCGAGTAGCGAACGTGCGAGTATGGCCCTCGCGTTGAGTTCATTGCTGAGTTCCTTTTCCGCTTGGGCCTGCTCCAGTACCTGCCTGGCCGGTTGTTCGGCATCCGCTGCGCGGCCCGCTTCGATCGAGAGCTGGGCTAGGGCCAAAAGGCTGTCCTCGGTCGTGGTCTTGTCTCCCAGCGTCTTACGCATCGCGAGTACTTTTTCGTGAGTCTGGCGCGCCTGGTCGAGATTTCCCTGTTCTTTAAGGACTGCACCCTGAATGAACATGGCATACGCCAGTCCACGCTGGTTCCCAGCCTGCTGAAAGATGGACAATTGCTCGTCGATCGCTTTCTGCGTGGCGGCGAGATCCCCCTGGTCGAAGAGCACTGCCGCAAGGTTATTCAGCGCGATAGCAGTGCCAACTTTGTCACCAATCTCCCTGCGAATAGCTAGGGATTGTTCATGCACTTTGCGCGATTCCGCAAGCTGGCCCTGGTCCTGAAGCACGATCGCCAAATTCGTGAGCGCGCGGGCGATTCCGCGTTTTTCGCCGATCTCGCGCGTGATGGCCAAGGATTGTTCATACTCTTTCTTCGCAGCGGCCAATTTGCCCTGCTCGTAGAGCAGGATGGCTATGTTGTTCAACCCCACGGCTTCACCGATCCGGTAGCCAGTTTCCCTGTGGATGGCAATCGCTTGTTCATAAGCCTTCAGGGCGCCCGTGAAGTCCGCTTGATCATCCAGGCCGATGCCGATGCTATTCAGCGCATCGGCCATGCAACGCTTATTGCCGATCTTGAGGCAGGTCTCGAGACTTTCTTCCTGGAGCTTTTGCGCGGCGGTGTGATCGCCGTGGTCATAGAGCCCCGACCCCAGATTGTGCAAGGCGTTGGCTTCGCCGCTGCGGTCACCTGCTTCCGCGTAAATCCGTCGTGCTGTTTCGGCGGCAGCTTGGAACTGTTGGACGTCGCCGAGGCTGTCGAAAGCGCGCCCCTGCGCCAGTTCGGCGCGCGCCACGAGCAGCCGCGCACCCAGCCTTTGACCCTTCTCTGTCGCACGTACCGCCGCCGCAAGTTCACGCTTGAAATCGGACTGGCCGTAGGCGGCGTCTTCCTCGGCGAGATCAATCCGCGGATCCTCGGAAGCGGGCAGAGGCAACTTACGGAGTGCGCCGACGGTTGCTAAAGCGTCCTTTGTCAAGCTGCCAGAAGTCTGTGCTTGGGCGAGACGCAAGCCGTAATCGAGATTGTCAGGAGCGAAGGTCCACAAGGTGCGATAGACCTCAACAGCTTTCGGCCAGTTCTTGGTGGCCTCGTAGTAGCGCCCTTCGATCGAGAGATGATCCTCGCGCGGCAAGCTTCCCGACAAATCGAACGCTTTCTTGGCCTCATCCGCGGCTTTGGCGTCATAGCCAAGCGATGACCAGGCTGTAGACAGCGCCGAATGGGCCAGGGCATAGTTAGGATCGGCTGCAACAGCCTCTTCTAGAAGGTCGCGCGCGGCCAGGGCGTCAAAGATGCGGAGTTTTTCGAGTCCTTCGGCGTAGAGTCGCAATGCTCCCGGATTCGTCGAAATCGCCGCGCGGACGCTCCCCGCTTCTGCTTCCGAAATGTTCCCGATGCCGAGCTTGCTTCGCAGGTCGCGGCCCGCGCGAGAGACAAGGTCGAATAATTCACTTTCTTTTCCAGTTTCGGAAACGATGCCGATGGTTTCACCCGTACGTGCGTCTTGGAGACGCATGTCCACGCGAACTTGTCCTCCCGCTTCTTTGCCGAGGTCCACGAAGGAGCCGAGGACCACGTAGTCCGTGCCCAAATTGTTGCGGACTCGCGTCAGCGTGTCCTTCGCCAGGCTATCGGCATCGGAAAGCGCCAGATCCATTTTTGCTCGGGCGACATTTTCTTCTGCCACGGTGCGAATGTGTTCGCCCGTCCCCAGTTCCGTGGTCAGCATTTCCGAGAGTCCGGTGGAGAGCCAGGCTGTCTCCGCCCGAGCCGAGGTGTTCTTGAAGCCAAGCACAGCGACAGATCGCCGGGCCGGCATTGTCAAGCCCCATGGATTCAATCGGCTTACCAGCCGGTCGTACAGTTTCCCAAGATTGAGTCCTATCGCGGTCCCAACGATCAATATCAGAACGAGTGCGATCAGTCTTGCCGGTGACCACTTCGAGCGGGACGCAGGTCCGGCGGTGACCCCCGTAGATTCCAGTGCTACCAAGAGCTCGCGTGCGGATTGGTAGCGGCGTGCCGGCTCTTTTTCAAGCGCCTTGAAAATAATCGATTCTAGCGATGCGGAAGCGGTTGATCCACGCGAACTCAGCGGCTGCGGCGAGTTGTGGAGAATCGCGTCGATCAGGCGAGTGGGCTGGCTCTCCCGAAAAGGGCGCTGAGCCGTCGCCATCTCGTAGAGGACCGCTCCGGCGCCGTAAATGTCGGTACGCGCGTCGACAACATCCGCGCGGAGCTGCTCCGGTGACATGTAGGGCAGAGTCCCGGCCATGGCTTGTGTCTCGCTGAAACTCTCTGTCGGGGCAGTGTCCGTGACCGGACGCCACAGCTTCGCCAGCCCGAAGTCTAGAATCTTCAGCCGTCCGTCGCTGGTAACCCGTAAGTTGCTGGGCTTGAGGTCACGGTGAACTATCCCGTGTTCGTGGGCTGCGGCCAAGCCTTCCGCGAGTTGTGCGCCCAGACGGAAGATTTCCTTCTCCGGCAGCGGTCTAGCTGCCACCTTCTCGCTGAGTGTGATCCCGGGGATGTACTCCATCACCAGGAAGTCCACACCCTGCTGGGTGTCGAAGTCATAGATGGTGGCGATATTGGGATGATTAAGCTGCGAGAGAATCAGAGCTTCTTTGTGGAAATGCTTGCGGGCGGATGCGTCGGTTAGCGTACCGGGCGGAAGAACCTTAATGGCAACATCACGGGCGAGGCGCTCGTCGCGGGCGCGATAAACTTCTCCCATGCCGCCGGCGCCGATCTTCTCGACGATGCGGTAGTGGCTCAGCTCGGTGCCGACGAGTAAATCCTGGCCTGA
>Ga0187858_10002561_pt1 | contig 18607 bp, 16 predicted proteins | sample June2016WEW_8_15_FD_133015 | JGI IMG/M metagenome (GOLD analysis project Ga0187858, IMG submission 133015) | Peatland microbial communities from SPRUCE experiment site at the Marcell Experimental Forest, Minnesota, USA - June2016WEW_8_150 | ecosystem: Environmental > Terrestrial > Soil >...
CAACCGCCGCGCAGGCTGCCAGCCTGCCCCACATAACGCCAGCTTCTCCACTTTTATGTCGCGCACCCCGCGCTCCACGAGGCTTTCATGCGTGGCTTGCCTAACCGGATGGACGCTTCGTCCAGCTTCCAATTTTAGATAGCCTCAAGCGGCGAAGCGCGGGAAGATCCCAGGGAAGCTCGCGGCCGGTCGTGGCTCGGCAGACCAGCTTCGTACACACCTTCGGAGTTGTGACGTGTTCGAAGACCGCTTGCTGACGCGCGCGGCTCCGGCCGGAGCCACGACCGTGAGAGTAGCTTCGGCGCATGAGATCGTAGCTTGCCTGCGCCCCAAAATAGGCGCCCCGCCGGCCGGACGCAGCCGCTTCGCTCTTCGCGGCCACCAGCAGCTATCATGAATATCACCTATGCAGACGAACCGGCTGGGAAACAGCGACATGAATATCACGCCGATCGGCATCGGCGCCTGGGCGATGGGCGGTGGAGGTTGGGCATTCGCCTGGGGACCGCAAGACGACGATGAGTCCGTGGCGGCGATACAGGCTGCGCTCGATGCCGGCTTGAACTGGATCGATACGGCCGCGGTCTACGGCCTGGGCCATTCCGAAGAAGTGGTGGCGCGCGCGCTCAAGGGCCGCTCGCGCAGGCCATTCGTCTTCACCAAGTGCGAGCGCGTCTGGGACGAGCACGGCAAGATCAGCGGGAGCTTGAAGGCGGACTCTATACGGCGGGAGGTGGAAGCCAGCCTGCGCCGTCTGCAACTAGAAGTAATCGACCTTTACCAGATTCACTGGCCGGAGCCGCCGGAGGATGTCGAAGAGGGATGGCACACCCTGGCGCAACTCCGGCAGGAGGGCAAGGTGCGCTGGATCGGGGTGTCCAATTTCAATGCGGACCACCTGCGCCGGGCGCAAGCCATCGCGCCGATGACCTCGCTGCAGCCGCCTTATTCCATCATCTCGCCGGAGATCGAACAAGATATCCTGCCCTACACGCAGGCAAACCGGATCGGCGTGATCGTGTATTCGCCCATGAAATCCGGCCTGCTGTCCGGGGCCATGACCCGCGAGCGCATCGCCGCCATGCCGGCCGACGATTTCCGCCGGCGCACGCCGCATTTCCAGGAGCCGCGGCTAACACGCAATCTGGAGCTGGCCGAACTGCTGCGGGGGATCGGCCAGCGTCACGGCCGCACGCCGGGCGAAGTCGCCATTGCGTGGACGCTGCGGCATCCGGCGGTGACCGCGGCCATTGTCGGGATGCGCTCGGCGAAGCAGGTGGAAGGCGTGATCGGAGCGGCGGAATTCCGGCTGAGCGCGGAGGAGGTTGAGGAGATCGCGGCGTTCATGCGGGGGGGCGAGGCCGACACGCGGCGCTCCGGTCATGGTGGGTAGCCGGTTTGCGGATTCGTGTGCGAAAAAATCGGCTGGCAGGCGAAACCGCCTGCCCCAGTGTGCCCAGCATGGGCAGAATCTATCGAGATGGAAGGAGCTCGATGGAGTAGATGACGACAACCGTAGCGAAACGCAAGGCGTAGCCGCGAGGCGAAGCTGAAAGAAGCGCGTAGCAAACTTTCGACCGTAGGAACACGAACCGGCAGGGAGGCCGGGTGCGGGCGGCAAGCTGGCTGGGAACAGCGAAGCCCAAAAGTCATCCGAGACGCATCAGGTAGAGCCGGACGGCGCGAGGGGAAAGACAGCGAGGAAGCGCTGCGTAGGGGTCTGAAATCGAAGGGCACGGCCACTACGGGTCGCCTCCCGGAGAGTGCAACGGGCAGAAGCGGTGGAGCCGCGGTGAGCCTGGCGTCGGCGATCCCGAGGCGGAACTTTGCGGAACTTCCGACAGAAAGCGATGTACGAGAGCCTGATGGAAGAGGTGGTCAGCGACTCCATTGCTGGCGAACATCTATCTGGACGCCTTAGATCGAGAACTGGAACGGCGCGGACACGGGTTCAGCCGGTATGCGGATGACTGCAATATCTACGTACGCAGTCAGGCCGCGGCGGAACGGGTGATGGGGTCGGTACGGGAATGGATCGAAAAGCATCTGCGGCTCCAGGTGAATGCCACCAAGAGCGGGATCGGGAGGGTCTGGGAACGCAAGTTCCTGGGGTTTCGACTGAAGCGCGAAAGGCAGATCGAAGCGGCCCCGGAAAGTATGGAGCGATTCAAAACGAAGGTGCGGGAGTTATGGCGAAGTTGCCAGAGCCGAACCAGTAACCAACTGCGGGACGCCTGGCAGCAGTATCTGCGCGGCTGGTGGGGGTACTACCGACTGGCCGAGGACCGCCGATCGATCTTCCGGCTGGAGAGATGGATTCGCCGCCATATCCGGAAATGCTTTTGGCTGCGGTGGCACGCACCGGAAGGGAGGGAGCGACGGCGGCGCAGTCTCGGATTGCGAGGACGCATGCTGAAAGTGGCGCAGAGTCACCGGGGAGCCTGGCATTTGGCGGGAACCGGCAGCCTGCAACGCGCGCTCTCCAACGCGACTCTCCGTCGGTATGGCTTTCTCATGCCCTCGGATCTAGCGGGTCGTTAAGGCGCGGGTTTCAACCGCCGGATGCGGAAAACCGCACGTCCGGTGGTGTGGGAGGGTGGCGGGGCGCAATCCCTGTCACCCGACCTAATCTTCCTTGCAGCCTGCATTGCTCTCCGCAGGTGATACACTCTCACCATGCTACTGGCCCTCTTCCTCCTGGCCGCCGCCCCCAGCCCTTACGACCTCGTCATCCGCAACGGACATATCATCGATGGCACCGGCTCGCCGTGGTATTCCGGCGACATAGGCATCCGACAGGGGAAGATCGCCGGCATAGGTAATCTGGCCGGCGCTCCCGCGAAGCGCACCATCGAAGCGCGCGGCATGGTGGTGGCCCCCGGATTCATCGACATGCTCGGCCAATCCGAGCTGACGATTCTGGTGAATCCGCATCTGCCTTCGAAGATTTACCAGGGCATCACCACCGAGATCACGGGCGAAGGCTCGTCGATCGCGCCTGAGAACGACGCGCTACTCAAGGCCGATCGGTTGGGGTATGAGCACTACGGCATCCAGCCCACCTGGCGGACTTTCCGCGACTACTTCGCACGCCTGGAGAAGCAGGGCATGGGGATCAACCTGGCGAGCTATGTGGGTGCGACGCAGGTCCGCCGCATGGTGCTGGGCGACGAGGATCGCGCGCCGAACGCCACCGAACTGGATCGGATGAGGGCGCTGGTGCGCGAGGCGATGCGGGATGGCGCGGTGGGCGTTTCGACCTCGCTGCAGTACGCGCCCGCGCCGTATGCCACAACCGAGGAACTGATCGCGCTGGCGTCGGAAGCCGCGAAGTTCGGCGGCGTGTATGCGACGCACATGCGCAGCGAGGCCGACGCCATCATTCCGGCGCTGGACGAAGCCATACGCATCGGGCGGGAGGGCGGCCTTCCGGTGGAGATCTGGCACCTCAAGGTGGCGGGCAAAGCTAACTGGGGCCGCATGCCGGAAGTGATCGCGCACATTCAGAAGGCGCGCGATTCCGGTCTGGACATCGCCGCGGACACCTACGCCTACCCCGCCGGGTTCAACACGTTCTCCGCGATTATTCCGCCGTGGGCGCACGATGGCGGCGATGCGAAGCTGATCGAGCGGCTGAAAGATCCAGCCACGCGGGCGCGCATCCGCAAAGAGATGGAGACGCCGGGCGGCAAGTGGGAGAACGAATGGCAGGAGGTCACCGGGCCGGAATCCATCCTGGTAGGGGCGGTGCAGAACCCGAAGCTGCTGCCACTGCAGGGCCAGACGATCGCGCAGATTGCCAAGCTGTGGGGCAAAGATCCCATCGACACTGTCTTCGACTTGTTGATCGAGGACGAGGCGTTCACCGAGGTGGCGCTTTTTATGATGTCGGAGCCGGATATTGCGTTCGCGCTCCAGCAGCCGTGGGTTTCCATTTGCAACGATTCCGAAGGCACCGCGCCCGATGGGATCCTGGGTAAGGAGCACCCGCATCCTCGCGCCTATGGAACGTTCCCACGCATCCTGCGCAAGTATGTGCGCGAGGAGAAAAAGCTGACGATCGAGGATGCCATACGCAAGTTCAGTGCGCTGCCCGCGCAGCGCATGCGGCTGGCGGATCGCGGAGTGTTGAAGGAGGGCATGTGGGCGGATGTGGTGGTGTTCGATCCGGCGACCGTGCGCGATGTGGCGACGTTTGAGAAACCCAATCAACTTTCCGAGGGGATGCGCTTCGTGCTGGTCAACGGCGTGCCGGTGATAAGCGACGGGAAGATGACGGATGCGTTGCCGGGGAAGGTGCTGCGGGGGGCGGGGCGGTAGGGCGTGCTTCGCCGTGGCTGGTGGTTAGTGGCTGGTGGATGGTGGTTGTGCACAGCAGTATGTCAGCAATCGAATCCTGATATCCTGCTGTTTTTGAAATCCCGATGTCTTCGGGTCTTGCCCTTCCGGGCGTGCCGCAAGAAAATATTCAAATGCCAAGGCTGGCTCTCAAACCGGATTCGAGCTTCTTCCGGAAAATCGTGATCGGCGCCGTCGGCGCTCGATCAGTCTGCTCCGATCTGGCATCGCATGGCCACCGGATGATCGAGCTCGAGCGCGGGTCGACCGATACGAAGCTTTGGAAAGAGGTGAAGAGGAAGCGCGTTCGTATCCCCGACTTGGTGTGCGTCCAGTGCGGCCAGCGTGCTGAGAGCCGAGCGAAGACAAATGCGGAACTCGCAATGTTGCACAGCGCGACCGACGAAGCTCGCGCGTGGGACTTCGGGATGATCGACAGCGACCTGATCGGTTTTCCGATCTGCCAGGCAGTTGAAGAGCAGTACTGGAGCACCGGGCGACTCAGCAATGCCGCTTCGTACTGGCATGAACGGAACTGGGTTCGGTGGCGCTTGGCAGGGAAGATCAACTACTTCCGTGTCGCCACGTTCCGCAGCACGAAGTTTTCGAAGAGCAGTCTGAAGGGCGTCACCGAAGGATCGGAGACGAGCATCTGTTGGGATGCCGTCTTCTCGAGCAGAACGGGAACGGTCGAGGGCTGCGACGGCAATCGAGTCACCATTCGCCGCGAGTCGGATAACCACCGTTACACTCGGACCATCCCGCCGAATCTGAAGCTGCTGGTTGCGACCGGCGATCGCGTAGAGTTCAATCAGGTCATCGCATCGCCGTTGACTCCTGTGGCTGATACCGAACTGGCGTGTACCCAGGTGCTTCCCGCACACCACATCCAGACCTTCTGGCCTCGCGAGAGAGGACGCAGCGTTTTACCGGAGTGAAGCTGGCTCGCCTGCGCCGTGATGGCGATCACTGCGGTGCCGTGGCCAAGCTCGCTGCCGATAGAGAGGAAGACATCTACATCCGGCTTGAAGGTCTGTCGTACTTGGCCGCCGTTTGCGGGCGGGCGCCGGCAGAGATCTTCTCTGGATACCTCGACAGTCCCGACGACCAAACACAGCTTGAATCGGTGATTGCTATCGGCGAGGTCGGCACTCCTGAGGCCGTCGAGGTCCTCTCAGGGGTGCTCGGTGATTCCACTGTTCCCTATTTCCTTCGGAGCGCGGCCGCATGGTCTCTGGCACGCATCGGAACAGAAACCGCGATAAGCCGGTTAGTGAAGTCGTTCGCAGATATCGACATCAGCATCCGTGAGGAAGCATTGGGGGGCATCACCTCTATCGGTGGCCCTGCGGTGCCGATCCTGCTCTCCGGCCTTCGCGGCACTGCAATGGATGTTGCGGCCGGTTGTGCGGAGGCGTTGCGGCAACAGGCCGGTCTCCCAGCCGAGGTGGTTTCAGACCTGTCCCAGGGCATCCAGGGATCGACCCCTTCGGACTGGGCCGTGTGGCTGCTCGGCCACCTTCCCCGCGAGCGGGTTGCACCCGCAATTGTCGGCCTACAGGGTTCGGCACCGCAGTTATACTATGCCATCAGCCTGCTTTGGTCATTTATGGAGAGCTGGATTGCGCGCCGGTGGGAGGTTTATCCTGGACCTGTGGGGACGGAAGCTGGAAACGCACATGGCGCTTGAGTTTGCTCGCGACCTGCAGGTATACAAGACGCGCCGCGGCGTTCAACTTTGCGCGGATAGCAGGACCGTTCTCCAAACACTGTCCGCGGACTCGGTCGATCTGATAATCACCAGTCCGCCATTCGCGCTGCTTCGGCAGAAGAGCTACGGCAACGAGTCGCAGTCCGACTATGTGGCGTGGCTCGGCGAGTTTGGGGAGGCTGCTTTCCGGGTACTCAAGCCAACTGGCAGCTTCGTACTGGATCTCGGTGGGGCGTACGAACGTGGGCGACCGGTTCGTTCTCTTTACAATTTCCGGGTGCTCCTGGACTGGTGTGACAGGATTGGGTATCGGCTCGCCGAAGAGTTTTTCTGGTACAACCCGGCGAAGCTCCCGTCGCCCATCGAGTGGGTCAACAAACGCAAACTCCGAGCCAAGGATGCCGTAAATACCGTTTGGTGGTTTTCGAAGACTGACCATCCCAAGGCCGACGTCACTAAGGTCCTGGTGCCGTATTCCGAGCGCATGGAGACCCTCCTAAAGGATCCGGACAAGTTCTATACGCCTAAGGAGCGCCCATCGGGGCACGACATCGCCAAGGGTTTCGGCAAGCGGAATGCCGGTGCTATCCCCTCAAACCTCCTTCAAATCCCCAACACCGACAGCAATTCCCACTACCTGCGCACCTGCAAAGTCCTGGGCCGGGAAAGCCATCCAGCCCGTTATCCAGGCGACCTGCCGCGCTTCTTCATCAACTTCCTCACCGACCCCGATGATTTGGTGCTGGACATTTTCTCCGGCTCCAACACCACGGGCCGCGTCGCAGAGGAGACCGGACGGCACTGGATCAGCATTGAGTCCGAGCGCGAGTTCGCGGTGCTCTCCGTAGTCCGGTTCATGACAACTTTGGATGACGGGTCAATTGAGACTGCCGTAACCGACCTCGAGAATGGTCGAGTCATCGATCTCGATGCCGGCTTGTCGCTGGGGCCAACCAGCGAAGCCCCGCGTCCAGTCGGCTCGTTGCAGAAGCGACTTTTCGGATAGCGAACCAGTCAGCGGCAGTAATCGCAATCGGTCCCGATTCGCCTGCTGGGCTCGCGGCGCGATTTGACGAAAGCAGTGGCAGCAGGGTGCTCTCAGTTTCGAATCCGGTGGCTAAAATGGTTGGAGCGATGAGCAAGAAGCAGATGAGCAAGAAGCATATGGGTTCCAGCATCGACGATTTCCTCAAAGAAGAAGGCATCTTTGAGGAGGCGCAAGCGCAGGCGGTCAAGGAGGTGGTCGCGTGGCAGCTTGGCGAGGCCATGAGGAAACAGAAAATTTCCAAGAACAAGATGGCCACACTGCTCAAGACGAGCCGCACACAAGTTGACCGGCTGCTCGATCCGAAAAACGACGTCACGCTTTCAAGTCTGCAGAGGGCAGCGGCGATCGTTGGGCGGCGCGTCACGATCGAGCTGGTTTAGGGGAGGGAAGTAACAAGAAGTGTCACGGTTTGGCAGGCGAAAGCGCCCGCCCCAGCTCTTCGAGGCTCCCTCGCTCCGGCTTCCACACAAAGAGCCGCTCACCAGGAGGCGGGCTCTCCGGAGTTTGCGGCAGGACGTGCACGCGGCTGGCTGGTTGACCGGAGTTCATAGCCACGCATTCCGGAAATCCGTTCAACAGGAAGAACACGCCCTGCTGTTTGTAGGGCAGATCGCTGACGGACACCGGCCGGGGATCTGCCGCCAGTTCGCTCCCGAGTGCCCTGCAAACGGCGGCCGCGGCTGCGGGGGTCGTCCGCCACGGCCCGAGGTTATGCTGCAAGGCTGCAAGGTTGAATGCGATGAGAACCGCGGCCATGGTCCACCGGAGCTTGGAATGCGCAGCGCGCTCCAGCAGCGCGCCCCAAAAGATGGCCAAGCCTGCCACCGGAAGGTACAACATCCTGGCTCCCGCAAAATCCAGGGACAACAGCAGAAGATGCTGGACTGGCAAAGCTGCTGCAAGCACAAACGCGATGCCCGCCAGGAGGTGTGCCCGCGACGCCGCGCACCGTCCCGCGCAAACCACAAGCACGGCGATGAACAGAACAGCGGAGGCACGCAGCCACCACTCCTGCGGCGCAGACCAGTTCACCGGGAAGAACAAGAATGCCCACTGCCGGTAAAACAACGCCTCCGACAGTTTCAGCGGCGCCGAGTGTAGGACGGCGCGAGCACCCGTGCTGTCGATGTATCCGCCGATTCCCGCGATCGCGTACCAGCGGTAAACAAACAGGAGAGCACATATCGAAGCGAGCACCAGGCTGGCCTGGATGGCTCGCCGGCGTTCTTCGCGCTGCAAAAAAGGCAGCAAAGTGGCCGGCAGCAAAGGCAAACAGAATGCGGATTCCTTCGTGTACACGGCCAGGACTGCGCAGGCGGCTATGGGAAGGTAGAACGCGCGCCTGCCCGTGCGACAATGTTCCCGCACCGCAAGCAGTGCGCCGAACACGAAGAAGGCCGCCAACAGGTCGAAACCGGCAGCCGTCCAGGCGACGGTTTCCGCCCGCGATCCGTGAAGCGCAAACAGCAGCGCGGCGACCAACGCCGCTATGCGCCCCATGGGGAGCCGCCGTACGAGCAGATACAGCAGACAGCTATTCGTGGCATGCACGGCCAAGCTGCAAAGATGCCAGCGCCTGACTGCCACACCGCCCCACTGATAGTCCAGCCAATACGGAATGAGCCCAACCGGGCGAAAGAACAGATCGTGCCTGCCGGGCTCTGGTTTGAAGGTATCCACTAGAATCCGCCAGGTAGCGTGGGAGGCATCCCCGAGAAGCTTGTAATCGTCGAACACAAACGGCGAGCCGAGGTTTCGCCAGAACGCGATGGCTGTGGCCGCGGCTACGACGGCGAGAATCGTCCAATCTTTCATTTGCAGGGCTACGGCGGGCGGCTCCTTCGGCGAGCGGACGATGGCAAGCCGAATGGGCTGAACGCCCGCCGCACCACTCAGTGTCAACAGCACGAACGCGACCGCCACGATACCGGCGGCGTTCACAGGCGACTGCACCGTGACTAGTATGGAGCGGAACGGCCCCACCACAAACCGTATGGCGAGCAATCCAGCGGCGACGGCCATCAGGGAGTAAAGCGTCGAGAAGAGGAATCTGCGCAAAGCAGCGGCTCCTGTGTCCCAGCGGACGATCGTCTGTCCAGTCGTACCATAACGAACGGCCACGCTGCGGAAGCCGCTTGACCCCCGCATGGTAAAATTCGAGAAGTCCTCATGGACTTCCTCAAAGGCCTGAACCCCCAGCAACGCGAAGCGGTCACCTGCACGGAAGGACCCCTGCTGATACTGGCGGGCGCGGGCAGCGGCAAGACGCGCGTGATCACGCACCGCATCGCGCACATCATCACGTCGCGTCACGTACCGCCTTCGCAGATCCTGGCGGTGACCTTCACCAACAAGGCCGCGGACGAGATGCGCGGGCGCGTGGCGGCGCTGCTGAGCGAGGTGACGCTCTCTTCGGCCCCCAATCTCTCGACGTTTCACTCCTTTTGTGTGCGGCTGTTGCGGCGGGATGGCGAACCGCTGGCGAAGCTTCGCCCGGGGTTCACGCGGCGGTTCACGATCTACGACGAGGACGACCAGCTCGCGGTGATCAAGGCCGCCTACCGGCACCTCGGGCTGGATGAAAAGTTCCTGCAATACCGCGCGGGGCTCTCGCGCATCAGCCACGCCAAGAACCTGAAGCAGACACCCGAGGAGTTCTATCGCGACGCCAAGGATCCGGTGGCCGGCAAGCTGGCGGTGATCTGGGAAGAATACGAAAAGGCGCTGCGCACGGCCAACGCGCTCGATTTCGACGATCTGCTGCTCGAAGCGGTGCGGCTGCTGGAGCACGATGAAGCCACCCGCAGTATGTACAACCGGCGGCTCAGCTACCTGATGATCGACGAATACCAGGACACCAACCGCAGCCAGTACGAGCTGATGCGGCTGCTCTCGGAGGCACACCGCAACGTGTGCGTGGTGGGCGACGAAGACCAGTCCATCTATAGCTGGCGCGGCGCGGACCTACGCAACATACTGGATTTCGAGCGCGACTTTCCGCGCGCGCGCACCATCCGGCTGGAGCAGAATTACCGGTCCACCAAGAATATTCTGGCGGCCGCCGGAGCGGTGGTGGCGAATAACAAGGCGCGCAAAGGCAAGAATCTCTGGACCGAAGCCGGCCACGGCGAAATGCTGGGGATGTACACGGGGTGGGACGCGGAGAATGAGGCGCTGTTCATCGCCGATACCGTCGATCGCCTGCTGACCGAGGAACCCAACGACCGCGTGGCGGTGCTTTACCGGACCAACTCGCAATCGCGGCAGATCGAAGAAGCGCTGCGGCGGCGGGGCCGGAAATACCTGGTGGTGGGCGGATTCAGTTTCTACCAACGCGCCGAAATCAAAGACGCGGTGGCGTACCTGAAGCTGGCGATGTCGAACCAGGACTCCGTCAGCCTGCTGCGCGTGATCAATACGCCGGCGCGCGGCATAGGCCGGACGACCGTGGACCAGGTGGATGCGTTCGCCAGGGAACAGAGCCTAAGCTTGTGGAACGCCGTGTCGCGCATGATCGACCAGCGGTTGTTTCCGGCGCGCGCGCAGTCGGCGCTGGTGGCTTTCCGGACCATGATGCAGGACCTTTCGCTGATGGTGCAGACCGAGCCGCTGCCGGATACCATACGGTTCATGCTGAAATGCACGGGTTACCGGGAAATGCTGGTGCAGGAGAATACTCCCGAATCCGAAGGGCGTCTGGAAAACCTGGGTGAGCTGATCAACGCGGCGGAGGACGCCGCGGAGCGCGGCGAGACGATGGGCGACTTCCTGGATCATGCGGCGCTGGTGGCGGACGCGGACGCTGTGGACGAGCATGCGCAGGTGAGCCTGCTGACGCTGCACAATGCGAAGGGGCTGGAGTTTCCCATCGTTTTTCTGGCCGGCATGGAAGAGGGGCTGTTTCCGCACCAGCGGTCCCAGGGCTCGGCAGCGGCGCTCGAAGAGGAGCGGCGTTTGTGCTACGTGGGGATGACGCGCGCGCAGAAGCGGCTGTATCTGACCTGGGCCAAGTATCGCAGGCGCTTCGGAGGCGGCGAGCAGGAACGCACCATGGCATCCCGTTTTCTGGGAGAAGCGCCGGCGGATCTGATCGTCAACCTTTCGGAAGAGGAGGCGATGCCGGAGGTGGATCTGCACGCGGAGAGATACGAGGCGCGGCAGAGCGTGCAGCGCTACAGCGGGGCGCCGCAAGGGGTGGGCAAGACTTATAATTCTGTGGAGAGCATTTCACAGTTTTTTGCCGAGCGTGGTTTGCCGGGTCCTCCGGGCGCTCCACAGAAGAGTCCGCCGGGACCCGGGGCGCTCCCACCGCAGCCTTCGGTTGCGGCCCGTAGCCCAGTGGTGCAGCCGCCGCCTCCGCCGGTGCGCAGAGGGGCGCGCGCGGGGATGACCGTGGAGCATCCTAAATATGGCACGGGTACGGTGGTGCGGCGCGAGGGCGAGGGCGACGATGCTAAGATCACTGTCAGCTTTCCGCGCTTCGGGGTGAAGAAGCTCGTCGAGAAATACGCGGGGCTGAAGAGGGCCTAGCCCGCCAGCGGGCGGTCCGGAAAAATCAACGATGAATACCAAAACGATTACCGATAGAGTCGAACGAAAGAAGCTGAAGCGGGCGGCGCGAAAGAAGGCGGCACCCAAGGCCAAGCGCGCGGCGGGCGTGGCGCGCGGCTCGCTGAAGAAGAAAGTCAAGAAGATGGTGCAAGGGCAGCGCAAGCGCTAAATCGGATCGCAGGCGGAACCGCCTGCGCCACCAAAAGCAGATCCATACGGGGGCAGGCCGTTGAGCCAACTATTCCGTACCAAGAGCATCGACGCTCTAATCAAGGCTTCCGAGGAGCCGGGCAAGCGCCTGAGCAAGACGCTGGGCCCCTGGAGCCTGACGGCCTTCGGGGTAGGCGCGGTTATCGGCTCCGGCATCTTCATCCTGACGGGCACGGCGGCCGCCGGCGAGACCCTGAAGAACAACTCGATCCTGCACGCCACGGTGCTGGATCTCATCATGCACGGACCGCATGCCTTGTCCACCTTGGGACGTCCCGGGGCGGGTCCGGGCATTTCGCTATCGTTCCTGCTGACGGCCATCTGCTGCGGCTTTGCGGCGCTGTGCTATGCGGAACTGGCGTCCATGATCCCGATCGCGGGCAGCGCTTACACCTACGCGTACGCCACGCTGGGGGAGATTATCGCCTGGATCATCGGGTGGGACCTGATTCTGGAGTATGCGGTTTCGAACATGGCCGTGGCGGTGGGCTTTTCCGCCTACTTCAACGACATCCTGGATGGGATTTTCGGCTGGCACCTGCCGGACAAGATATCCGGGCCGATTATCGCTTCGGGCCAGTTGACCGGGTCGTGGTTTAACCTGCCGGCGCTGGTGATCCTGGTGATCCTGTCATATATCCTGGTGCGGGGAGTGCGCGAGAGCGCCAGCACCAATAACGTCATGGTGGCGGTGAAGATCGCGGCCATTCTGATCTTCGTGGTGGGCGCGGCGCATGCGGTGAAGCCGGCGCACTGGTCTCCGTTTTTGCCCAACGGTTTTCCGGGCGTCCTGACCGGCGCGGCCATTGTGTTTTTTACCTACATTGGTTTCGACTCGGTGTCCACGGCGGCCGAGGAGTGCCGCCGCCCGCAACGCGATCTACCAGTGGGCATCATCTCGACGCTGGTGATCTGCGCGGTGCTGTACATTTCGGTTTCGCTGGTGCTGACGGGCATCGCAAGCTACAAGACGCTCAACAACGCGGCGCCGGTGGCCAACGCGCTCAAGGCGCTGGGCTTCAATCGCATTCGCGGGTGGGTGAGCGTGGGCGCGATCGTGGGGATGCTGTCCTCCCTTCTGGTGTTCCAGTATGGGCAGGCGCGGATCTGGTTCGCCATGTCGCGCGATGGGCTGCTGCCGGGCGCGTTTTCCCGCGTGCACCCGCGCTTCAAGACGCCGCACATCAGCACCTGGATCGCGGGGCTGGCGGTGGGCATTCCGGCGGGCGTCTGGGACATCGGCACGTTCGCGGACCTGGCGAATATCGGGACGCTGTTCGCGTTCATCGTGGTGTCGGCGGGCGTGATCGTGCTGCGCCGCCAGCAGCCGGACCGGCCGCGCAGCTTCCGCGTGCCGGGATCGCCTATCTTGCCGGCGCTGTCGATTGTCTCCTGCCTGGTACTGATGATGGCACTGCCGCTGGAGACCTGGGTACGCTTCGTCGTCTGGCTGGTGATCGGCTTCGCCATCTACTTCCCGTTCGGGCGCAAGCACAGCAGGCTGGCGATGGAAAATGCGGCGGCCGGGAAGGATCGCATCTAGTGACGGTTGGCCAAATCGAGACTAGCGCGGCAGAGTTGGCGGAGTTCTGTCGGAGGAACTCCTATCCGAAGGCTGGCATTGACCCATACTTCATTCGGAGCTACACTGTTGCATGTAGTCCGTTTCCTCACAGAATCGCTGATTAACTAAAGCATTCTATTCGCTCACGTCGTGAGCGGCTGGTCTAATTCACTGGGCGCTGGTTCTCTTCGGAGCGGCAAAAGGAGAAACATATGTCCGTCCCAGATGATCGACCTCAGACCAGCCGCCGTCGAACAGCGCACCGTGCTGGGTTTCGCCGGCGCCCAGGAAGAACTCGACGTGCGATGTGATCCCTATCCCTTTGCCAAACGCACTCGAAACGATTTTCTCCATCCGCCACCGCAGCGGAGCCAACGCAGTCGAAACGATTTTCTCCATCCGCCCCGGCAGCGTGACCAGGTGGTCGTATTCGGAAAGGCGAGCCTGTTCACCATCCGGGTGTATCGACTGATGGACAGGCGCTACACGAAGAGAAGGAATCACACTTTTATGCAAATTGACCGAATTCCCGAAGACATGCGCCAGTATCTTCGGGCGCAGTTTGGCAACGTTCAAGACGAGGCGAGTCCCCTTTCTGATTACTATGTATTCAGCGTCGCCTTACCTTCAAGTCAGAGGCGCACACTAACAGTGCATCGTTATTTTTTTATATTTCCAGATTTCGTACGAAGCTGCTTGAGTGATGATAAACTTGCGGAGAAGCTTCGCAAAGGCGACGTAAAATTATCCAAGCCAGAAAGGGGTACAAAAGTGGCTTAGCTCGTGTCGGCAAACTTCAGTGCGACACTAACCTGTACTGGTCACTTTTCTCGAATCTGCTGCGTCCGCCACGCCGTCCAGTAGCGGCCATCAACGACACAACCGAGGATCGGCGCTCACGGAACGTTTCTCGGACTCCTGCGACGCGGACGTTTTGGTCGAGTTCGAGCCTAGTGTACGTGTCGGGTACCCCCGAATGGCCGCCAGAGAGCGCGAACTTCCCGAATATTTGGCGGCCACAAGGTTGACCTGGGGACATCGGGCGAACTGAGCCCATATTTCCGCGACGGAGTTCTGCGGTACGGCCGCCATTCAGTCTGCCGCCGAACGATTTCCGCTTGCGCCACATGTTCTTTCAGACACCAGCCGCGAGCTGCGGCTTTTGCTCCCGGCAAAGATCGGGAGAGCCTCAAGCGCGATCGGTTCTGATGCTTTCAACTATTCATCGGCCGATGTCCGCGTCACGCAGTCAGTCACTCATCGCCCACAGCGCTCCTGAGGGATTTTGCTCAGGTCTTTTTCATGCCGGCGTCACCTTGAGCGTGGGCCGGATGGTGGATCCGGCGCACGTGGATTTCCTTTTCGCGCTTGCGGGTCTGCGCGATATCGTACGACGCCTGCATCCGCATGAGCGTGTCCATCTTAACCCCGAAGGCCTTTCGACACGTAGCGCCATGTCGCCGGAGAGGTCAGCCTTGCTGTTGAGAAGGTTGGATAGCGCGGGGCGTGAAACGTGAAGCGCGGCCGCTGCCGCCGTCACTGACAGGCCTGCCGGTTCGATAATCTCAGTCCGGATGAAGTCTCCCGGATGGGGCGGGTTCTTGATAGGCATGGCGAATGCTCCTTCCTCCTAGTGGTAGTCTTCCAAATTCACGTCACAAATTTCAAGCTCTGTGGGATCGATGCGGAACGTGAGGCGGCGGTTACGAGTGACGCTCAAGCTCAACGTTCCTTTTCGGTCGCCGGCCAATGAGTGCACCTTCCACGCCGTAAGGGAGCGCAATTCGTCCGGCCCTTCAATGTCGTCAAGATAGGCCAGCATCTTCCAGAGCTTATACACCATCCGGCACGCCCTTGGCGCTGTCTGTTGGCGTAGCGTGCTGACGGTGGCGGTGTTATCGCGCGCATCTGGTTGACCGGAACCGCTCCGTTGGGGTAGGGTGGGGACGGAAGCCATGACGATTACGCTCAGTCCGGACCAGGAACGGGCCATCCGCGACGCCATTCGCGCCGACCACCTCGCCTCGGTCGCGGAACTCATCGATCGGGCCATCGCCGAGTTGCCCCCGCAAACGGGCCAAGCGGACGTGCCGGTAGTGGGCAATTCGCTCTTTGAGCAGGGGCTGGGTCTCTTCGGCAGTCCAGAGGACTCCGCCTTGCTCGACGAGGTGGTCTCCATGGCTTATCAGGAGAGACATCGGCCAAGCAGGCGGGAACCGTCTCTCTGACAATGACCGTCAAGGCGATCCTGGATACCGACATCCTGTCGGAGTACCTCAAGGGCCACAACACCAGTGTGCGGGACGCGCCGCAGCTTACGCCAGGGATCACGGCGTTTTCACCTTCACCAGCGTCACTGTCTACGAAATCGTCTTCGGCCTGGAATTCAAGGGAGCCTCCGTCCAGCTTAGTAAGGTGCTGGCCTGGCTCAATAGGAATGAGGAGATCACGCCTAATGCGGCTGACTACCGTAACGCGGCCTCCATCAAGGCTGCGGCGGGACGGCAAGGCTATGTAGTCGAGCTTCCCGACTGCCTGATTGCCGCCGTCGCCCTCCGGCTGGACCGGCCTCTGGTCACCGGCAAGACGGGCGATTTTCGGGCCATCCAGCGTACGGGTGTCAATCTGGCGATCGAGAATTGGCGGCATGAACGCGTTCCGTAGCCAACACTCGCGACGTTCTGCCCGGTGGCGTTCCTTGTGCTCGTCGAACCGCGCGCCGCGTTTCCAGACGAATGCGAAGTGGTGGAGCGGTTCTTCGGGGCAGCACGCGCCACGAGGGCAGGTTGCGGCTGGGGTACAGCGGCGGGCTGCAAGCTGTTGGTATTATGGAGTAGATGAAATCCCTGCAACTCTTGCTTTTCCTAACACCCGTGGCCTGCCTGCTTGCGCAGACACCGCCCGCTACGCCGCCTGCGACACCGCCGGCTTCGCCTTCCCCGGCGGCAAACAAGCCGCCGACAGTAAGCGTACAGCCGTCCGCCCCGGTCGTGGCAGCGCCAGTGCCTCCCGATAAAGTCGTCTTGACGATAGGCGACGAAAAGATCACCGCGGCCGAATTCGATCGTCTCGTGGACCTGCTCCCGGAGCAATACCGCCAGCAGATGCGCACCACGGGCCGCCGGCGGTTCGCCGAATATCTCATCGATACCAAAACCAGGGCGCAAGAGGCGCGCCGCCGCAAATTGGAAGATACACAGGCCTTCAAGGACCAAATGGCGTTCACCGGCGAGCAAGTGCTGGCGCAGGTGATACTGCCGCAGAACCTGCAAGCCACGGCAGTGGTGGACGAAGCGGCTTCGCGTGCCTATTACGACCAACACAAGACGGACTACATACAAGTGAAGGCCCGTCACATTTTGATCCGGTTCAAAGGCTCGCCGGTTCCGCTCCGGAAGGACCAGAAGGAACTCACGGAAGAGGAAGCCCTGGCGAAAGCTCAGGAAATTCGCAAGAAGCTTGTGGATGGCGGGGATTTCGACGCGATCGCCAAAGCGGAATCCGACGACGTAGGCTCCGGCGCCAAAGGTGGCGATCTGGGGACGTTCGGTCACGGCCGGATGACGCCGGCCTTCGAGACCGCGGCTTTCGCGCTGCCAGTAGGCGAGCTCAGCGAACCGGTGAAGAGCCCGTTCGGCTATCACATCATCAAGGTCGAGCAACATCAGGAGAAGACCTGGGTTGAAGTGCGGGCCGATATGGAAAAGAAGATGTCCGGGGACGTGGTGAAGAAGGAGTTGGACGATCTGAAGAAATCCACGGCGACTGTCATGGATCAGGACTTCTTTGGGCCGCCGACCGCTCCGCCGGCGCCGGGCCGGCCCGCGCCGCCCACGCTGCAACCGAAGCAACAGTAGTCCCGAGGGGCAGCCAATCCTGGCGTGCCCCACTTCAGCGATACGAGCCGCTTTCCAGCTCCGCCAGCACCGCGGGGGCTTGCGGCCGCCAGCCCAGGGTGTGCATCGCTCGTTCACCGGAGATCTGCTGATCGAGCGCCAGGGCATCGGCGAACGGGCCCATCGTCTGGCGGGCTTCCGCGAGCGGCACGGTTTCCACTTTGCCGCTTGCGCCCGCTGCGCGGCTGGCGGCTTCGGCCACTTCGCAGACGCGGTGCGCCGGACCATGCGCTGCGAATAGCAGCGTGCCTGCGGCCGCACCCAGTGCGCGCACGTACAGGTCCGCCAGATCGTCCACGTGCACGAAGGTCCAGCGGTTCTCGCCATCGCCGACGATGCGGGCGGCGCCGTGCTCGCGGGCCGACTGGACAAACGAGGTCAGCAAGCCGCCACCGCGCCCATAAACGATGACCGGACGCAGCACCACGCCCTGCACACCGCGCCGGGCGGCAGACAGCACCAGTTGCTCGACGGCCGGACGCCAGGCCACCAACGGCGTGGGCGCGAGCGGCGCGTCTTCGTCCGCAATCTTATCGCCCGTGTTACCCAACACCCAGCAGCCGCTGGTATAAATGAACGGCCGGTTGAATTGCGACAGCGCACCCAGGATGTCTTCTACGGCGGCGCGATCCACCTGCGGCGTATCGGCGGCTGCCGGCAGCGCGCAATGGATCACGGCATCGGCGTTCCGCGCGCCTTCAGCCAGACTGGCGGGATCCCGCAGATCTCCGCGGTGCGCGCCCAAACCCTTGGCGGCCAGTGCGCGCACCTGGTCCTCAGAACGCGCCAGGCCCACCACGGCGTACCCTGCGTTGCGCAGCGCCTCGGCCACTGCGCTGCCGATGTATCCGGTTGCTCCGGTCAAGAAGACTTGCATGTATTCGCTCCTTTGGTTGCGGCCACGATCATAACTCCTACCAGCCTAGCGCGCAGGCGCGGGGAGGGGGGCGCCAAGAGCCAGGCGTTGGCGTCCTCCGGGGCGCACGGAGCTGCCTGGGTGGGAAAAAATGAGATAAACAGTTCCACTTGTTGTGGTTGGGTGTATAATCGGTGCTGGCCATCCTGGCCGTGGAGAATGCAGATGAACAGAATCGAGCGGCTTGTTACATACGCGTTGTTTCTCATGCTCGTGTTGTGGGCTCCCGCATCGTCGCTTGCGCAAAGCCCATTTGACGGCACCTGGCGCAACAACATGGACCAATACAAGCCATCGCCGAAGCCTAATGTCTTTTCGGTGAACAAGGGTATGTATAGCTGTTCCAGTTGCAGCCCGAAGATCGACGTGAAGG
>Ga0187858_10002568_pt1 | contig 18590 bp, 15 predicted proteins | sample June2016WEW_8_15_FD_133015 | JGI IMG/M metagenome (GOLD analysis project Ga0187858, IMG submission 133015) | Peatland microbial communities from SPRUCE experiment site at the Marcell Experimental Forest, Minnesota, USA - June2016WEW_8_150 | ecosystem: Environmental > Terrestrial > Soil >...
CAGCTTGTTGAAAAACTCATTTCTTCTGCAACTTTAAATAAACAAACTCGTCTGATGTAAGGAAAGCCGAGGAGGCGAGTGAAATGCGCGGAGACGATAACCAGCAAGAAGGGATGTTCAGTTACGTTTCGCCAGAGAAAAGAGTCCCTGCCGATCATCCGTTGCGGCCGATCCGCAAGATGGTGGATGAGATCCTAAAGGAGATGTCTCCGCGGTTTGCCAAGTTGTACTCGGACGTAGGGCGGCCATCGATTGCGCCTGAACGGCTGTTTCGGTCCTTGCTTTTGCAGATCTTCTATTCGGTACGCAGCGAACGAATGCTGATCGAGCAACTGCAGTACAACCTGCTGTTCCGGTGGTTTGTGGGGATGGAGATGGACGAGGGGGTGTGGAATCACGCGATGTACAGCAAGAATCGGGAGCGCTTGCTGAACGAAGAGATCGCGGAGTCGTTTTTTAGGCGGGTATTGGAACGAGCCAAACCATTCATGTCGGATGAACATTTCACGGTGGACGGAACGCTGATAGAGGCGTGGGCCAGTCAGAAGAGTTTCCGACCAAAGGATGGGACGGGGAAGCCGCCGGGACCAGGAGGAGAGGTCGACTTTAAAGGAGAAAAGCGAAAGAACCAGACCCATGAATCGACCACGGATCCGGATGCCCGGTTGTGGACGAAGTCCAGAGGAAGCGAGGCGAAGCTGAGCTACATGGGACATGTAATGATGGAAAACCGCAACGGGCTATTGGTGCAGACGTTTCTGACGGAGGCGAACGGAAGAGCGGAGCGGGATGCTGCGCTGCTCATGACCGAAGCCCTCCCGGCGGGAAAGCGGGTGACGTTGGGAGGAGACAAGAATTACGACACGCGAGAATTCGTACGAGAACTGCGCGGGATGAACATCACCCCGCACGTGGCGCAGAACACGACCAATCGGCGGAGCGCGGTGGATGAGCGGACCACGCGGCATGCGGGGTATGAGGTGAGTCAGCGGAAGAGAAAACGAGTGGAGCAATCGTTCGGGTGGATGAAGATGGTTGGGATGCTAAAGAAAGTGAAGTTGAGAGGAATCGACAAGGTGGGGTGGCTGTTTACCTTCACCGGAGCCGCCTACAACTTGTGCCGATTGCGAAACCTGATGGCCAGAACATGACAGGTGGCTTGGATAAGCCGTCTCGGTAGATAGAAAAACCCAAACCATTCCTTTATAACCCAGCCAGAATTCAACACGTGAGAACGAAAAAGCTTCGAAAACTAAATTGTTCAACAAGCTGTTAGTACCGCAGTACCGACGGGTTTCAATCCGCGGAAGCAGGCCCGGGAGTCAAACTGGGCTTGGCAATTCCTGCGATCCTGCCGAATCGCCGCTCCATCCAGCTCTGGAACGTGTCCATGTAGGTGTAAAACACCGGCGTGAGATACAGCGTCACGAGTTGCGAGAAGATCAGGCCGCCGCAAACCGCGAGGCCGAGCGGCCGGCGTGAGTCCGCTCCGGAGCCTGTGCCCACGGCGATCGGCAGCGTGCCCATCAGCGCGGCCATGGTGGTCATCATGATCGGCCTGAACCGGACGAGGCAGCCCTGGTACACCGCCTCGGCGGCCGTCGTATGGCCCTCGCGCTCGCGCGCGATGGCAAAATCCACCATCATGATGGCGTTCTTCTTTACGATTCCGATCAGCATGATCACGCCCACGAAGGCGTACAGATCGAGGCCCATCCCCGCGATTTGCAGCGTCAGCAACGCGCCGAATGCAGCCGAGGGAAGTCCGGACAAAATCGTAAGCGGATGGATGAAGCTTTCGTACAAAATCCCCAGCACGATATAGATCACCAGAATGGCGATCAGCAGCAAAATTCCCAGCCCGCTCAAGGAAGACTCGAACGCCTGGGCGTTCCCCTGGAATTGATACGTGATCGATTGCGGAAGGGATCGCGCCAGATTGTTCACTTCGTTTACGGCCTCGCCGATCGCCTGGCCGGGCTTGAGGTTGAATGAAACCGTCACGGCCGGGAGCTGCCCGAGGTGGTTCACGCTGAGCGGACCGAGGCTCGTGCTCAGGCTCGCCACGGCGTTCAAAGGCACCAGATTCCCCGTCGTCGAGCGGACATACAGCAGCGAAAGCGCGCTTGGATCGCGCTGGTACTGATCCTCGAGTTCCATCACAACCCAGTATTCGTCATTCGGAGCGTAGATCGTCGAGACTTGCCGCTGCCCGTACGCCGTGTACAGCGCGTCCTCGACCTGCGCCGCATTGATGCCGAGCGCCGAGGCTTTGTCCCGGTCGATGTTGACGTTGACCTGCGGATTCTTGATCTGCAAGTCGCTGGTTACGTCCTGAAGCGCGGGCAGCCTTTCCATCTTCTGTTCGAAGTCCGTGGCCACGCGATACATATCCTCGGTATCCGGACTCTGCAGAGTTACCTGGTAGGGGCTGTTCGTCACTTGTCCGCCGATCTGAATCGGCGGCGGATTCCGCAGGAACACGGCAAGGCCGGGAATGCCGTTGAGCTTGGCGCGGAGTTCCTGAAGCACTTCATTGATGTCGGGGTGATGTTTGAATAAGGGTGTTGCGGCGCGCAGCACACTGCCCAGCACCGGCACGCTTCCGTATTCGCGGTCGAGCCGCAACATCGTCTGACTCGGCACCTCCGGCCGCTCGGACGGGGGCAACAGATGCATGAAAACAAAGCCGGAATTGCTGCTGCCGCCTACCGTGCCAAGACTCGAAAAGAAGCCCTTGCGATTCGGATCAGCCATCAGAATCTTATTGAGTTCTTCCTGATGTTCCTTCATTGCATCGAAGGAAATCCCCTGCGCCGCCAGCGTGTATCCGTTGAGGCTGGATGCGTCTACCTCCGGCAGAAAGCCCTTGGGAATCGTATAGAACTGCCAGGCGGTCACCAGAAGAATCGCCGTCGCGAACCCCATCACGATGAGTCGGTGGCGCAGCGCCCACTGCAGGCTGACGTCATACCTTCTCAGTAGCCGCTCGAAAAATCTCTCGAGGGACATGTACACGCGGCTGTGTTTCTGGTCGTGCTGCGCCCGGATGAAACGGCTGCACAGCATCGGCGTGAGCGTCAGCGAGACAAACCCGGAAACCAGAACCGCCATCATGATCACGACGGAAAATTCGTGCAAAAGCCGCCCGATGATCCCGCCCATAAAGAGAACCGGAATGAACACGGCCGCAAGCGACAGCGTCATCGAGACGATCGTGAATCCAATCTCCTTCGATCCCTTCAGCGCTGCGTCCCACACTCCCTCGCCCATCTCCATGTGACGCACGATGTTTTCCAGCATCACGATGGCATCGTCCACCACGAATCCGACCGAGAGCGTCAGCGCCATCAGCGACAAATTGTCCAGCGTGTAGTTCAGGAGGTACATCACCGCAAATGTCCCGAAGATCGACATCGGCAGGGCGATGCTTGGAATCACGGTGGCCGAAAGATTCCGCAGGAACAGGAAAATCACCAGCACAACTAGGCAGATCGCCAGAAGAAGCGTGAACTTCACGTCGTTCACCGACTCAGTGATCAGCGCGGATCGGTCGTAGATCTCCGTCATCGTGACCGATGGAGGCAGGATCGCCTGGAACTGCGGCAAAATCTTCTTCACGCCTTGAACCACTTCCACCGTGTTCGTGCCGGGCTGGCGTTGAACCGCGAGAATGACCGCGTGCTCGTCGTTGTAGAAGTTCGAGATCTTGTCGCTTTGCACGCTGTCGAGTACGGTTCCCAGTTCGTCGAGGCGCACGGGCGAACCGTTCCGATAAGCCACGATCAGCGGCCGGTACAGAGACGCTCGCATGAGCTGGCCGTTCGCCTGCACCGCAAACGCCTGATGCGCGCCGTAGAGCGTGCCCGTCGGCAAGTTGACGTTCGCGTTCTGCACCGCCGACGTTACTTCGTCGATTCCAATCTGGCGCGCGGCCAGCGACCGCGGGTCGAGCTGAATTCGCACCGCATATTTTTGCGCGCCGAATACCTGCACTTGCGCCACGCCCTTCACCATCGAAATGCGCTGGCCGAGCAGCGTCTCGGCGTATTGGTCCACCGTGTAGAGCGGCAGCGTGCTCGAGCTCAATGCGAGGAAATAGACGGGCTGATCGGCTGGGTTCACTTTCTGGAAAGTCGGCGGGCTCGGCATGTTCGGCGGAAGCTGGCCTGCGACGCGCGCAATCGCGGCCTGCACATCCTGCGCGGCGCCGTCGATATTGCGGCTCAGATCGAATTGCAGCGTGATGCTCGTGCTGCCGAGCAGGCTCTGCGACGTCATCGAATCGATGCCGGCAATCGTCGAGAACTGCTTCTCGAGCACTGTGGCCACGGCCGCGGCCATCGTGTCGGGATTCGCGCCCGGCAGGTTCGCCGAAACCTGGATCGTCGGGAAATCGACGTTCGGAAGATCGCTCACCGCAAGCGAGCGGTACCCCAGCGCGCCGAAAAGCAGAATCGCCGTCATGACCAGCGTGGTCATGATCGGGCGTCGGATGAATGGTTCGGAGATATGCATTGAGGTTCTAGCTTCCCGTGCTGCCGCTTACGGCTTCGACCTTCATGCCCGGGATCAGCCGAAGCTGGCCGTCGGTCACCACCGTTTCGCCCGGCTGAATTCCGCTCGAAATTACGGAGTCCCCTCCGATCGAACGCGCCACTTTCACGGGCCGCTGTTCGACGGTCGAGTCCGATTTCACCACATAGATGAAATCTCCGCGCGTCCCGGTTTGCACGGCCTGCGAAGGCACCACCGTCGCGTTCTCGTCCTGCGCCAGCCGCAGCAGGATCGTCGAAAACTGGCCGGGCCACAGCCGATGATCCGAGTTCTCGAATCGCGCCTTGAGCTTGATCGTTCCCGTCGTGTTGTCCACCGTGTTGTCGACGAACGTCAGCACGCCAGTCTCGGCCTTGGTGTCGCCGTACGGCGTCGCTTCCACTGGCAGTTGTCCGTGCCCCATGAACTGCTCGACCGGGCCGAAATACTGCTCCGGAATCGAGAAATCCACGAAAATGGGCGTGATCTGGTTGATCACGATCAAGACCGGCACATCGTTTTGCTTGACGATATTTCCCGGATACACCTGCAGCGCCCCGGTCCGCCCATCGATCGGCGCATAAATCTTGCAGTAATCCAACTGAAGCTGTGCCGCATCCACCGCAGCCTGGTCGGCACGCACCGCCGCCCGCTGCGCGTCGGCATTCGCCTGCATCTCGTCGAACTGCTCTTTGGGCGCGACTCCGGCCTTGTATAGCTCGCCGTACCGGGCCGCCTGCGTGCCGTTGAGCTCCGCCTGCGCCTTGTCGCGCGCGAGCATCCCCTGCGCCTGCGCGAGCGCCGCCTCGAATGGTCGCGCGTCCAAGGTGAATAGCAGGTCGCCCTTCTTCACGTACTGCCCTTCCTTGATATGCACCTCTTCGAGGACCGCGTTCACCTGCGCCTTGATCGAAACAGACGTATACGCATCGGCCGACCCGATTGCCGTCAGGTCGATCGGCACAGTCTTCTGCTCCGCCTTGGCAACCACCACGCGCGTTGCAAAGAGCGGCGCCGTCTGCACCGTTTTGGTGGCGCATCCCCCGGCTACAATGGCCGCGCCAAGCACACCCAGCAGGATTCGGAGTGAAAAATTATTGCGAGTCATCAATGGTCATGTCCCTGTGTTTCAGTGCCCGTTCAAACGCCTTAAGCGGCGAAGCATGCGCCGCGTCGATGCCTCTGCATCGCGGACCACGCAAGGCTCGCTTATTATGATACCGCGTTCTTTATCCCCGCTTGGATTCGAACGAATGTTGCCTTATGGCGCTGCTCACGCCCAGTAATTCACCAATTCTTTAGACGCACCCGGTTACCGCGAAGTTTCGGGCAAGTGCTGGCTTTTCAACCGAGCGCAGCTTCGTCCACGAACCACAGGACTCGCCCGGCCGGCCGAATCCTCCCGGCCGGATATTGGCTGGGTCGCGACTCCGACTCGGCGCGCAAAGCAGAGAGAATCTCGCGCTTGTCCGCGCCCGCCGCCAGGAAAAGCGTGTTCCGGCCCTGGTTCAGGACCACCGGCGTCAGCGTCAGCCGCTGGGGAGGTCTGACCGGAGCTTCGATCGCCATCACCCACCGCTCCTTCTCCTCCAGCGCCGGAGCCCCCGGAAACAATGACGCCGTGTGGCCCTCGATTCCCAAGCCGAGGAGCTGTATGTCAAATGCCGGAGCACCCGGGCCAAAGAATTCTCGCAGCTCCGATTCGTATCCCTCAGCGGCCGCTTCAGGCGTCGCAAAATCGTCCGGTCCCGGCATCGCGTGACAGTTTCCCTCGGGAATCGGCACGTGCGCGATCAGGGCTTCCCTCGTCATCCGATAATTGCTGAGCAGGTCCATCCGCGGCACGTACCGCTCATCGCCCCAGAAAAGGTGCACGCGGTCCCACGGGGTTCGGGCGTTCCGGTGGTCGCTCTCGGCCCAAAGCTGATAGAGTTTCGCCGGTGTGCGCCCACCTGAGAGTGCGATCGCGAAGCGCCCTCGCTGCTTCACCGCATCGTCCATTGCGCACAGCACTTCGTCCAGCGCCGCACGGCTCAGCGCATCAATGTCAGCGAAAACTCGCGTGTCCATCTTCATGATGGTTAATCGGCTTCGTCAGGGCACGGCTTCGGCCGCCGGGGGACGAGATATCAGCACGAGCCTTGTTACTTCTTCGTCGTCTGCACCGCGTGCCCGCCAAACTCCTGCCGCATCAACGCCAGCAGCTTGTTGGCAAACGGTTCCGTATCCTGCGAACGAAATCTTGCATCGAGCGCTCCGGTCAGCGTCGGCAGCGGAACTCCAAGCTCGATGCCTTCGATCGCCGTCCATCGACCCTCGCCCGAGTCCTTCACGTACGCCCCAATCCCGTCGAGCGCTGGATTCTTCGACAGCCCATCCACGGTCAAATCGAGCAGCCACGAACGCACCACGCTTCCGTGTTGCCAGATCTTCGTGATTTGCAGCAGGTCCAGCCCAAACTCCTTCTTGTGCCGGAAAAGATCGAGCCCTTCCGCATACGCCTGCATCATTCCGTACTCGATTCCATTGTGGACCATCTTCACGAAATGTCCCGCGCCGGCCGGACCGACTCGCCCCCAACCCTTGTCCGGCCCCGGCGCCAGCGTTTGAAAAATCGGCGCGAGCCGTTTCACCACGTCCGCGTCGCCGCCGATCATCAGGCTATATCCTTCCGTGAGCCCCCAAATGCCGCCGCTGGTCCCGGAATCGACGAAGTTCAGCTTTTTCGGCGCGAGAGCCGCGGCGCGCCGCATCGAGTCTCGGTAGTACGAATTCCCGCCATCGATGATCGTGTCTCCCGGCGAAAGATGCGGGGTCAGCAAATCGATCGTCTGGTCGACGGGCGCGCCCGCGGGAACCATCAGCCAGATCGCGCGCGGCGCCTTGAGCTGCCCGATCAGCTTCTCGATCGAGTCCGCTCCGCCGGCGCCCTTCTCGACGACGCGCGCCACCGCACCCGCGTCGCGGTCGAGGCCCACCACGCGATGCCCGCCGCGCACCAGCCGCTCGACCATGAAGCCGCCCATCTTCCCCAGTCCGATCATTCCCAGTTCCATCGCCATTGCCTCCTCAAAATCGTCACTGCGCCTTTGTAGCAGCCGATCCGGCATTATCGGACGGCGCACTCATTGTCTTGGCTGTCATTCCGAGTCCCGATCGCTTCTTGATCGGGGCGAGGAATCTCTCCTACTTTCCGTCCGCCACCACTCCCAGCCGCTCCAGTTCGCCGCGAAGCTGCGCCACATCCGTGAACTGAACCGCGTGCATTCCAATCTCCCGCGCGCATTCGAGATTCAATCCGCGGTCATCGATCATTGCGCACTCTTGCGGATCGCGCTGCGATATTTTCAGCGCCAAGCTGTAGATTTCACGCTCCGGCTTGCGCACCCCGAGATAGCACGAGCTGAAAAACGCCGTGAAATACTCCCGCAGGCGAAATGTCCGGATCCGGTATTCGTTGATTTCGAGCGACTCGTTGTTGAGCGACGCCATGCTGTAGCGCCGCGACTCGGCAAGCTTCCCGAGAAATTCGAGCGAGTTCGGAAACGGCTGCGACTGGTCGAACATGAACTTCTTGAAATCATCCTGCGTGAACGCTCTCTCGCGGTAGAAAACCACGCGGCGCATATATTCATCGAGCCCTGCCTCGCCGCACTCGAACGCATTGAGCATCAGCTCGTGACGGTCCTCGAACTCGGCCCAGTCGAGCTGGAATTTCTCGACCGCCTTCCGCCGCGACCCGCGGTCCCACCCGTTCGTGAGGATCACGCCGCCGTTGTCCCAGAAAAGCGTATTGATTTCCGCCATGCTCCCTTTCATTGCGCGGGGCTGCTTTGTCCCAAGCAGAATCGGGAGAGGCCCGCGCGCCATCCTGTGACCCCAGGGAAAACCGCGCCCCATTATCCCCGATACCCCTTCCGCGCATAAGCGGAATTCTCTGCCCCAGTCGCCCCTCACAGCGATCCCTGGCCGAGACCGTTTTCGTAGGGGCGCAGCACGCTGCGCCCGGCGCACATTCTTGGCGCTGCGCTGCCTATGCAACTCGGCCATCCTCAAGCGGTTCTTCCCTAGGGGCATGGCACGCCATGCCCGGCGCAGTTCCTTGGCAACGCGCTGCCCATCGAGCAACCGCCCGCGCCGCTGCCGCATTCTTGTCTTCCCGAACCCGGCCGCACTCCGGCCGGTGTGAGGGATCTGCTGTTCCCGCATGCTTTATCGGCGCTATGCTGCTCATCCGGCAGACAGCGCCGTTCGAGATGGGTTTCGCTTTATGAAAACGCTCCGCGAAGAGACTCCGCTGACGATCTTCACCATCGGCCATTCCACGCGCCCGGCCGATCAGTTCATCGACCTCCTCAAAACAAACGGCGTCGAGCAGCTCATCGACATCCGCACCATCCCCAAATCCCGCCACAATCCGCAATTCAATTCCGACGCGCTCGCCGCATCGCTGCGCGCAGCGGAGATCCGCTACGTTCATCTCAAGGAACTCGGCGGCTTGCGCCACGCGAAGCGCGACTCGATCAACCTCGGCTGGCGCAACGCCAGCTTTCGCGGTTTCGCCGACTACATGCAAACACCCGAATTCGCGCAAGCCGTGGGCCGCGCCATCGAACTCGGCAAAACGCATCCCACTGCCCTGATGTGCGCCGAAGCGGTCCCGTGGCGCTGTCATCGCTCGCTCGTCGCCGACGCACTCACGGTCCGCGGCATCCGCGTCCTCGAAATCGTCAGCGCCGCCGCGCCGAAGGAACACACGCTCACGCCCTTCGCCCGCGTCCATAACACCCGAATTACTTACCCTGCCGACCAACAGTCGCTCGCTATGGACCAGACGGACGGATAACCAGGGCGCCAGTATTTCGAGCTCGATTCGCTTCTCATTCGGCGAAACCGAGATACAATAAGCTGTGACTTTCGAATGGGACCCGGATAAAGAGGCCCACAATCGCCGGACGCACGGTATTTCGTTTCACGAAGCGGCAACCGTATTTAGCGATCCTTTGGCACTGACATTTCATGATCCCGATCACTCGATCGCCGAATTAAGATTCATTACCGTGGGAATGTCAAACGCGAGTCGAGTATTGATCGTGGCTCATGCCGATCGCGGCGATAACATTAGAATCATAAACGCGCGCAAGACGACGGCGCGAGAACGCAAACAATATGAAGAAGAAAAAGGCGAATAACCGGTCAATCCGTGACGAATTGCGCCGGGAGTACGACTTGTCGGGGCTGGAAGGGGGCGTTCGTGGCAAGTATGCCAAGGGCTACAAAGGGGGCACGAACCTCGTACTACTTTCGCCCGACGTAGCTGCGCATTTCCCGGACGATCGATCGGTGAACGCGACCTTGCGCAGAGTGATTCGCGCCGGCAAACGTCCGGTTCGCCGAGCCCGCTGAAGCGCCGGCGCTCGCCAGCGTCATCGATCACCGTGGCGAAAACCTATTTTGCGTTTTTCTCAATCCACTCGAGCGACTTCTCCATGGCCTTGCGATATGGCCCGGTGTTATAACGCATCATCCAGAAGCCGCTAACCTCGTCAGTTCGTTGCCGTTCTCCGTCATAGAAAATGCTATAGGCAACTTTCTGCCAAGTCGTGGTGGTCGTCGTGGGCACGTAAGTCGTGGAAGAACTCAAAACTGACGTCGACGCGACCTGTCCAGTCGAGGTCACCGTCGTGGCGCGCGCCGAGCCGTACGTGGTGACTGGAACATTGGTCAAGTATGTGAACCCTGCGGTGCTGTCAGCCATAACGATAATCCAATCCGCGGGCCGAGTTCCTTCGTTGTAACAGACGCTTGGAAACTTCTTTCGACCTTCGTCATCCCACCATTTTAGCTGCATGATCAGCATGCCTTCAGCGCGTTTACCGTCGGGCGTAATCCATTGAACTCCGAAGGTGAGCTTACATTTGCTATCCGTCGCGGTTCGGACCTTCGGCGACTGTGTCCGCGCCACGAAGGTATCTGCTGCTAAGCAATAAAGCGAGTAAGATGAACAAACGAATCTTGTCAGCTTTCATAATTGGACCTCTGCGCCGGGGGACGGTCGGGTCCGGTTGTGTGCACATCATTGCTAATAAATGAGGGACTTAGCAAGAATAACTATGAATCTGAAAAGCGGTTTGGAACCTGACCCTTATGGCCGTCCACTCCAGGGCTGCGACTCGCCACGGTTCACGGGTCCACGCAACAAGCACCGCAAGGTTGCTCGTAGACACTAATGCGGCGGCGGTGCGGCGGCTCCGCTCGCCCGCGGCGGTTTTTTCATTACAAACGCCAATGGAATCAGGCACGCAACCAGCAGCGCCAGCACCGCTACCACATCCTTGAACGCGAGCGCGGAAGCCTGCTGTTGCATCAGCATCGCCACACGTCCGTAGGCTTGGTGGGTTGCCTGCGCGGCGCTCACTCCTTGGCTGCGAAGTGTGGCTGCCATTCCCTCGACCATTTGGCGGAACATCGGATTGCCGTTCTGCATGCGGGCCGCCATGTAGTTTTGCCGTCTTTGCGTGCTGCGAACCACCATCGTGCTAACCAGCGCGATTCCGACGCTGCCTCCAATGTTGCGGACGAAATTCATCATGCTCGAAACTTGGTTGTATTTCTCGCGCGGCACTCCGTCGTAACACAGCACATTCGAGGGAATGAAAATGAATGCCAGGCCGGCCACCTGGTAGGTGCGCAGCATCGCCGCCGTCCCAAAGTCGATGTCCAGACTCAAATGGGTCGCCATGTGGTATAGCCCCAGCGACGTTGCGGCGTATCCGAACGCCAGTAAAAATCGCGGATCCATCTTTCCGCTGAGGACGCCGGACAATGGCATCGTAACCATCATCAAGAATCCCCCTAGCGCCATGCACTCGCCGGCTTGCGCCGCCGTGTATCCGAGCAGATTCTGCAGAAATTCCGGAAGCAGCACGGTCGTGCCGTACAAGACCGATCCTAGCATCACCATCGAAAACATCGCCGTCGCGAAATTGCGCTTTTTCAAGAGCTTCAGTTCCACGATCGGATGGGAATGGCGCCATTCCCATACGGCCCAGACAACTAAGATAACGAACGCCGCGACGGAGCCGGCCGTGATCCAGTGTGAACCGAACCAGTCCAACTCCTGCCCCTTGTCCATCACCATCTGCAGGCAACCGACGCCCAGAGCCACAAGTCCCAGGCCCACGTAGTCGATTCCGCCCTTGATGGCTTTTATGCGCTCCTCTTTAAGGTATGGCGGGTCCTCGACGAATTGGTAGGTGAGATACAGCGATATGATGCTGATCGGCACGTTGATATAGAAAATCCACCGCCAGCTGTAGTTGTCCGTAATCCAGCCGCCGATTGTGGGGCCGATCGCCGGAGCTAGCACGACCGCCATTGCGTAAATCGAAAACGCCATCCCCCGCTGCGCGGGCGTAAATGTGTCCGCCAAGATCGACTGCTCGCTCGGCTGCAATCCGCCGCCGCCCATCCCTTGCAGCACTCGGAAAAAGACGAGCATCCCCAACGTCGGCGCGAAGCCGCAGAGAAAACTGCTTCCGGCAAAAAGCGCCACGCACGACATGTAAAATCGCTTTCGCCCGATTCGCGTCGCAAGCCACGCGCTGGTCGGCAGGACGATTCCGTTCGAGACTAGATAGCTCGTCAGTACCCACGTCGACTCGTTCGTGCTCGCGCCAAAACTTCCCGCGATGTGTGGCAGCGCGATGTTGGCGATGGAAGTGTCCAGCACCTCCATAAACGTCGCGAGCGTGACGATAAACGCGATCAGCCAAGGGTTGTGCCGCGGCCGCCACGCCGCGTGGTCGATTACCGCCGCGGCAGCAGCCATGCGTCCCTCTTGTATTTGCCGGACATCCGAAATAATATACGTGCATGTATGTATCTTGTAAAGGCTGGCTCGATGCGCGCGTTCCCCGCTGAAAAGGCGGCGCGGTCGAAGGTCGTTCCGCGTAGCTCGCGGCAACACGCCCGCACCGAGGCGACCCGCCGCAAGCTCCTCGCCGCCGCGGAAAAGGTCTTCGCGCGCGACGGGTTCGAAGCTGCGCGCCTCGAAGATATCGCCTCGGCCGCGGGCTATACGCGCGGCGCCTTCTACGCCAATTTCAAGAGTAAGGAAGACATTTTCTTCGCGCTGCTCGAACACTGGGTCGGCCGGCGCGTCGCTGAAATCAACGCACTGCTCGAGCAGCAGGCCACACCGGAAAAGCGGTTGCATACGCTGCGCGAGCACTACGCACAGCTCGCGCACGACCGCCGCCTCGCGCTCCTCTCGCTCGAGTTCAAGCTATTTGCGATTCGCCATCCGGAAGCCCACGCGCGTTTGCGCGCGCGCCAGCGACGCATCCGCGCCGGCGGCGGAGATATCGTGCGCCGCATCGCGGAGACGCTGGGGCGCAGCCTCCCGATTTCGAGCACTGCCGCCGCCACCGGCCTCGGCGCGCTTTCGACTGCTCTGCTGCTCGAACATCTCGTCGATCCGGCCACGATCTCGGATCAGGAAATCCGGCATCTCCTCGGCGTCTTCTACGACGCTGTCCTCGGCACCAAGCCCGCGCGGTAAATTTCGCCCGTCCCCGGTTCTCGTGCGAATTCTGGTTTTATGGCAGAGTAGACGGCGATGGCTGCCTCTTCCGGAAATTCCAGATTTGTTGCGCCTGTCGCGTTCACGTATCCCGCTTTTCGGCTCTACCAGATCGCGCGGTTCTGCATCGTCCTCGCCACCGAGATGCAGTCCGTTGCGGTCGGCTGGCAGGTCTACGAAATCACGAAACGCCCGCTCGATCTCGGCCTTGTGGGCCTCGCACAATTCCTTCCCGGAATTCTTCTGTTCCTCGTTTCCGGTCACGCTGCCGACCGCTACGACCGCCGCGCCGTCCTCACGATCGGCTACGCGAATTTTGCGGTTTGTTCGGGCTTGCTGCTGAGCATCACGCTGTGGGGAAATCGCTCGGTGACTCTCATCTACGTCGTGATGGCGCTGGTCGGTGTGGTGCGGTCATTCCAGTCGCCGGCAAGCCGCGCGATCCTGCCGCTGCTTGTGCCGGAAGAGCATTTTCACGGCGCGTTCGCGTGGGGCGCGTCGATCTTTCAAACGGCCACGATCCTCGGCCCCGCGGCCGGCGGACTGATCTACGCGATCTTCGATCGCGTGCTCGACCATCGCGGCGCCGCGGCAGTGTACGCGATGGCGACGGCCGCCGCGGCGGGCGCGGCGATCGCGATGATGCGCGTGAAGCTGCGCGGCAGGCCGCGTCCGCGCGAGCCGTTTAGCTGGAAAACGGTTCTCGCCGGATTCCGCTACGTGTGGCGCGAGAAGCTCGTGCTCGGCTCGATTTCGCTCGACCTTTTCGCGGTGCTGCTGGGCGGCGCGGTTGCGCTGCTGCCGGTGTACGCGCGGGAGATTCTGAAGACCGGGCCGTGGGGGCTCGGCCTGCTGCGATGCGCGCCGGGAATCGGCGCGGGCGCGATGGCGCTGCTGCTCGCGTACCGGCCGCTGGGAAAACGCGTCGGCGCGAAAATGTTGTGGTGCGTGGCCGGATTCGGCGTGTTCACGATTCTATTCGGCGTGTCGCACAACCTGGTGCTGTCGATGATCGCGCTGGTGATGGTCGGCGCGACGGACATGGTCAGCGTGGTCGTCCGCGGAATTCTGATTCAGCTCGCGACGCCGGATGAAATGCGCGGCCGCGTGAACGCCGTGGACATGATTTTCATCGGCGCATCGAACGAAGTCGGCCAATTCGAATCCGGCGCGACGGCGTGGTTGGTCGGGACCGTGCCCGCCGTCGTCCTCGGAGGAATCGGGACGCTCATCGTGACCGCGCTGTGGGCGTGGATGTTTCCCGAGCTGAGGAACGCCGATGAACTGACCTCCGTCGAAGGCCAGGTCACGGTTCCCACGCCCGGGAAATAGTCGCGCGCGAAAGTTATCGCTAGACCGCGGCCTTTTTCTCGGGTGGCGGAGCGACAGCGCCCGTGTAGGTGTGCGCTCTCCTCCATCCCTGCACCGTGGTGCCGCCGCTGATTCGTCCCTGCGTCATCGGCCAGAAGAAAACGTACGGGTGAGCCGGTTCGAGCGCGCTCACTTCGTCGAGGCGCTTGCGAAGCTCGGCGGGAATTTCGAATTCGATGGCGCTGAGGTTGTCCTCGAGCTGCGCGACTTTCGTGGCGCCGAGAATCGTGGACGTGATGCCGGGCTGCGTGGCGACCCAATTCAGCGCGATCTGCGCCGGCGTTTTGTTGATCTGCTTGGCGATTTCGAGAAACGCATCGACGATGCGCCAGTTGCGCTCGGTGAAGCGATTGAAGATTTGATTCGGGCCCGCGAGACGGCCTTCGCCTTTTCCGGTATTTCCTTCGCGCTTGTACTTGCCGCTCAGGAATCCGCCGGCGAGCGGACCCCACGGGCAGATGCCGATGCCGAGTTCCTGCGCGGCGGGGACGTGCTCGCGCTCGATGGTGCGTTCGAGCAGCGAGTATTCGAGCTGCAGCGTGGCGATGCGCTCCTTGCCCTCTTTTTCGGCGAGGGTTTGCGCGCGCGCCACGTACCACGCAGGCGTGTCCGACAGGCCGTAGTAGCGGATCTTCCCTTCCTTGATGAGATCGGTGAGCGTCGAGACGACTTCCTCGACCGGCGTCACGATGTCCCATGCGTGCAGGTAGTAGAGATCGACGTAATCCATTTTCAGGCGGCGCAGCGAGCCTTCGAGCGCGCGGTAGATATTCTTGCGGCCGTTGCCGCCGGCGTTGGGGTTGCCGGGCTGCGCGTTGAAGGTGAATTTCGTGGCGATCACGGTGCGATCGCGCAGGTTTCCGCCGGCGACAAATTTTCCGACAAGCTCTTCGCTGTGGCCGTTGGTGTAGGCGTCGGCCGTGTCGATGAAATTGCCGCCGGCTTCGATGTAACGGTCGAACATCTGCTTGGAAACGGTTTCGTCGGCGCCCCATCCCCATTCGGTGCCAAAGGTCATCGCGCCGAAGCAGAGCGGGCTGACGCGCAAGCCGGTGCGTCCCAAAGTCGTGTAGTCGGTCAATCTCATATGATTCCTCCCATGAAGGTATGCGATGCGGCCGCGCGGCAGCCGGACTCGAAATTTGAAAAGCTGGATTTGAAAACGGAAAATTTGGGACGAAATTCGGTGACGGGGACCCCCGGTTTCATTGTCGGGCAGAGTGTACCGCCGTTCTTTGTTTTCAGCGAGTTACATTGAATTCTGTCCGGCAGCCATTGTCGGGCAGAACGCACTAAGATTTCTTCTTTGGGACCTTGGCGCCTCTCTTGCGCGCCTCGGAAAGTCCGATAGCGATGGCTTGCTTCCGGCTGGTGACTTTGCCTCCCTTGCCGGCTTTGCCTGACAGAAGTTTCCCAGCCTTCTCGAGGCGCAAAGCGCGCTCCACGCTCTTGCCCGCAGCTTTCCCGTATTTTGGCATAGCGGTTCTCCTGTTCTTGAAGCCGTCCGTGGCCGGGACGCGATTCGCGGCAGCGCTCGGCCGGCACACTGCGGCAAGCAGAGGTGCCCCTCGGCTCCCGATGGTCGCTCGGGACGCCGATCCCAATCGGATCGTCGCCGTAGCTCCACATGCTTTTCACGCGACCATCTTAGTACACGGGAGCGGGAGTGCAAGCGTGCCGTGCGGTGGACTTTGGACGGGTAGGTGAATTCGAGGAGAGTTAGGACTAAGACTTAGAAGTTAAGAGTTGAGTAAGCCTCGGCAGCTATAGCGAATTGGTCAGTTCAGCGCTACGCTCTGATTATTCCAAAGCTAACGCGGATAGCGAAAGAAGCGCAAATGTTCCGGCCAGAGGCCGGGCCAACGTAAGCAGGCGAAGGGCAACGAACACGTAAGTCTGTTGGGTCGAGACGTGTGCTGTTGCGAGGTCGTGAGGCACATGAATATTCTGCGAACCTTACACGATACCGACGGCGCCCAGCGCTCGGGCTGGCAACGGATTTCATGCGGAGACCTGGACTTTGGTATGACCGCCGCATGACCGTGAATCCTTTCAGGACATCCGAAGTCCAGGCCGCCTTCGGCGGTCGATACGTTATTGGGCCCGAGCTGCGCGTAGGTGGGCAGGGAGTTGTGTACCGCGCTGCCCGCGTGCTCGACGCAAGTGGCGCAGCGTGCAGCAACGACGTTGCCCTAAAACTCCACGTGGACTCAGGACAAGACGAGAGGGTCGAGCGCGAAATTAACGCGATAAGAAATCTCCGCCACCCAACGCTGGCGACGCTCTTAGAAGACGGAACAATCAGCGTGGGGAGTAAACAGACGCGCTACATCGCCTGGGAATTTATCGCAGGTGAGCCGCTGGACGTGCGGCTTCAAAGCGGGCCCCTGACAGAGGTACAGACGCTGCAAGTAGCGCAGGATGTGACATTAGCGATCGTTGCTCTCTGGTCGAAACATATCGTTCACCGGGATATCGCGCCAAAGAACATCATGGTCAGACCGAATGGACGTGCTGTGTTGATTGACCTTGGAGGCGCGCGACATTTGGACAGCACAACTATTACGGCCCCAGGCGCTACCTTCGGTACTCCCGGTTACTTCTCGCCTGAGCAATGCCGTGCTGAGCACGCGTTGACGAGCGCCTCCGACATTTTTGCTCTCGGCGTGGTGATGTTGGAATGCTTGCTCGGAAGGCACCCCACCAACTTCAATCAGCACCAACTTGCGGCTTCCCCGCTTTCTGTGAGGCCTATGATTCCACACGCGAGTCCGGCGCTGTGCGATGCGATCGAAGGCATGCTGCAACTGCGTGCGCCGTTTCGACCCCGCCTCGCCCAGCTTCAGGCGATATTTCATGAGTTGTTGAAAGCGAGGTGATCCGTGTACTTCTTCAACGCTCGGCTCAGATTCAAGGTCCCCGCCACAACGGTGCCTATTTCGGGCTCGATCATCGCGGCCTCGGCGATATCGCCCGTGGATCTTCAGAAGCGCCGATTTCCGGAGCATCCACATTTGTCACGGCGGTTTCTTGACCCGCAGCTCTACATGGCAAGGATTGATCCAGCTCTCGACCCTGATACTGTCAGCAAGCTTGCAGCATACCCGTGGTTTCATGGGCACGCTGTGCCCAAGTACGATTCGGGCCAGTATAAGAATCGGACGGCATAGAAGAAGAGACATGGGCCTGAATTGGTTTCGAAATGGACCCGTGAGGCGCCGACCGGCTCTGCGGCGGTCCGGAAGGCGGCTCGTGCTGCGGTTGAATTCCAATTGAAGATTGACTGCGAAGCTATCCTTCTCGCTGCGCCGCTTACGACTATTGCCGATCAGACTCTGCAAGGCGAGTTGGGATGGATCGAGGCTGGATTGGAGGCATGCGCCGAACTAAAGGTTGACCGACCCATCTTCGCTACGATTGCGCTCTCCGAGGCGGTACTGCAGCTGCCTGCTTTGAAGAACGCACTAATACACTCGTTCTCGAATACTGTCGCCACGCGTTCGGAACTGTCGGGGGCGTACATCGTTCTCGAACAATCCGACCCGGGTGCCTACTTCTGGACTGGAAAAGACCCTCTGATGTCATTGCTGGTCCTGGTGGACGACCTTCACAGAGGGGCAAAGAAGCGGGTCGTCGTGAACTATGTTGGCACGTTTGGGTTTGTTGCGAAGGCGGTCGGTGCAGAAATCTGGTCGAGTGGTTACTACCTCATGCAGAGGCGCTTCAGTTTAAAGGGCCAGAGCGGAAGGGCGCACCCGCGCTACCATAGTCTCGCGCTAGCCGGGGATATTGGATTGAGCAAAGACTTGCCCTCTCTACAGCGTGCCGGCCTGGCAGAAAAGCTGATGACCCCAACGGACGCGGATGCGGTTTTGCGTGCCGCCCTTAAAAAGGGCAAAACGCCTGAAGATGTGGCCGAGTGGCGATATGCGCAGAGTAATTGCGCGGCGGCCCAGAAACATTACTTAGAAATAGCCTGGCTCTGTTGACATCCTCGAGAAAAGGTAGCGATGCCTCAAGCGATAGAGGTTGAAACTCAAACCGAGCAACAGGGCTTGACGCTTCTGCGTGCGCAGCGAGCGGCCGGGCGCACGAGCCG
>Ga0187858_10002569_pt1 | contig 18588 bp, 19 predicted proteins | sample June2016WEW_8_15_FD_133015 | JGI IMG/M metagenome (GOLD analysis project Ga0187858, IMG submission 133015) | Peatland microbial communities from SPRUCE experiment site at the Marcell Experimental Forest, Minnesota, USA - June2016WEW_8_150 | ecosystem: Environmental > Terrestrial > Soil >...
GATCTGCAAGCCGAGCTAGTCGAAGATTTCTTCGGCGGCTTCGTCAATCACGCCGGCGCCAACCTGCACGCGCGTGTGCTCTACGGCCGCTCCAGTCACCACAAGATCGAAGCCATCTTCAAGTGCTTCGCCCGCGCCCTGAAATATGCCTGCTCCACCGACCGGCGGCTGCGCGATCAATTGCCTTCCACGAAGGGGCTACTGTGATCGCCATTCTGGATTACGGCGCCGGGAACCTGCGCTCGGTCGAAAACGCCCTCGCCGAAATCGGCGCCGATTACACGCTCGTGCGCGACTCCGCCGGCTTGCACGGCGCATCGAAGATCATCCTGCCCGGTGTGGGCCACTTCGGACAAATGATGCGCGCTCTCGACGAGTTGCAAATCCGCGCCGCACTGCTCGAACGCATCCGCACCGGTGTGCCGTTCCTGGGCATTTGCCTCGGCTTGCAAGCCCTGTTCGAGCGCAGCGAAGAGGCGCCCGAAGCGCGCGGCTTGGCACTTTTCGAAGGCGACGTGCGGCGCTTCCCCGCGGGCGCGCGAGTGCCACACATGGGATGGAACCAGATCGCGCCGCGCTTTACTTCTCGACTGCTCGCCGGTCTCGACCCGCACGCGTTCGTCTACTTCGCGCATAGCTATTACGCGCCGGAGTCCACCGCTACCGCCGCCACCTGCACCTATGGCGTGCCGTACACGGCCGTGCTCGAATCGGGCAACACCTTCGGCGTGCAGTTCCATCCGGAAAAATCCGGGCCCGTCGGGCTGCGTATCGTCCGCAACTTCGTGGATCTCTGACCATGCTCGCAAAGCGCATCATTCCCTGTCTGGACGTGACCGGAGGCCGCGTGGTGAAGGGCGTCAACTTCGTTAACCTGCGCGATGCAGGCGACCCTGTGGAACTCGCCGCACGCTACAACCAGGAAGGCGCCGACGAGTTGGTCTTCCTGGATATCACGGCCTCCAGCGACGCGCGCGAGATCATGGCCGGCGTGGTCGCCCGCACCGCGCGCCGCGTGTTTATCCCGCTGGCGGTAGGCGGCGGCATACGCTCGGTGGCGGACGCGCGCGGCATCCTGATGGCTGGCGCCGACAAGATTTCGATCAATACCGCGGCGGTGCGGCGTCCCGCGCTGATCGCCGAGTTGAGCGCGGAGTTCGGCGCACAGGCAGTGGTGCTGGCCATCGATGCGCGGCGGCGCGCGCCCGGCGATTGGAACGTCTACACTCGCGGCGGGCGCGACGATGAAGGCCTCGATGCGGTCGCCTGGGCCGCGCGTGGCGAAGAGCTGGGCGCGGGCGAAATCCTGCTGACATCGATGGACACCGACGGTGTGCAAAAGGGCTTCGACTGCGTGTTGACCCGCACCATCTCGCGCGCCACGCACATCCCGGTGATCGCTTCCGGGGGCGCCGGCACGCCCGAAGACTTCCTGCGCGTGCTCACCGACGGCGAAGCCGATGCGGCGCTCGCCGCCTCGGTCTTCCACTACGGAACCCTCCGTATCGGCGATTTGAAAGAATACCTGGACCGCAACGGCATTCCAGTGCGGAAGACATCGTGATTTTTCCGTGCATCGACCTGATGGACGGCAAGGTAGTCCAACTCATACAGGGCCGCGAGAAGGCCCTGGAAGCGGACGATCCCCTGGAAATGCTGCGCCGGTTTGCGGCGTTCCCCGAAATTCAGGTTATCGACCTGAACGCGGCGATGGGCACGGGCTCGAACGACGAACTGGTGGGGCTGCTCGCCGCGCACGCCCGCACGCGCGTGGGTGGTGGAGTGCGTTCGGTCGATCGCGCTCAAGCTCTTGTCGAGGAGGGCGCGCACAAGGTAATCGTGGGTACGGCGGCCTTCGCGGCGGACGGCATCCACGAGCGGTTCCTCTCGGATCTGGCGGCGGCCATCGGTAGGGAGCGCGTGATCGTGGCGCTCGATTCCAGGCAGGGCCGCATTGTCGTCAAAGGATGGCGTGAGGCTACCCGCCTCGCCGCCGAAGAGGTGCTCGCCGCGCTGGAGCCGTACTGCGCGGGGTTTCTGTGCACGTACGTCGACAAGGAAGGCATGCTCGAAGGCACCGATCTCGGCTGGTTCCGGCGTCTGCGCGCAGGCACGCCGCTCGAAATCACAGCCGCGGGCGGCATCACAACGCTCGAAGAAGTGCGCGCGCTGCTTGCCATGAACGTGCATGCCGCGTTGGGCATGGCCGTCTACACGGGCCGCCTCGACCTGGAGGATCTTGCGAAACTATGCCACGACTTTCCCCCCCCGCGCTGCTCCTAGGCACATTCTGGAGATTGGCCATTTGCCGCAATCCGGCGGGGCGGACCGAAGACGGATCGTCTTGTAGCCGCGTCGCCCGCTTGGCTCCGCTAACCTCCGCGCTGCTCGTATCCGCGCTGCTGCCGCTCGCTGGCCAAGGCGTTCGAACCGGACCCGAGACGTGATCGTCGCCCAGCGGGTCGATCCAGCCGAGCTGATCGTAGAGGGCGCATTCCGCTATCAAGCCTGCGATGACAAGGAGTGCTATCCGCCGCAAACCATCCCGCTCAAGTGGAGGTTGAAGGTCGAGAAGCTGGATCGTCAGCGAGCGCCGGCCGAACTGCAGCGCACAGGTTCGCCGCGCTGATCGCCTGCCCGAGATGCCGCTGCGTGTGCTCCGCGATGTGCGTCACTAGCCCTACGACGGTTGTGGGAAGACGCTTGCGTCCCACGAATCGCGGCTCGGCGAGCGTCGCCGTATCGATCGAACGGATCAGTTCCTCAGCCCGGCGAAGTGCCCGGTCGACGTCCCCCAACAGTTCGTCGAGTCCTGCGCCCGGCTCCATCTCCTTAGCGAGCGCTGCCATCTGCGCTTCGTCCAATTGGCGGCCCTCCAGATAAGTAGTCAGCCGGTCCACGCTGCCGGCGATATGCCGCAGGTGAAAACCCAAAGACGCCAGACCGTGCGGGCGGTCCCACACCTGCCCGGCAGAGAGACCTTCCGTGTGCCGCGCCAGATCTTCGCGCGCCTGCTGAAGCGCATACAGCGCAGGCGCTAGCAAAGGACTCACGCCGCGCAACGGCCCGCGCAGCCAGGGTTCCGGTAAGTCGCTCATATGCAATCTGACAAATCTTAGCAGCAATGAGCAGTACCCCGACGATTTGCAAGCCATCCAGAGTGGTGTCCTAATTTAGCCGCCGAGACCTATTGCGCCTGAATCGTCACAATATGCTGGCCGCGCGGCAGAAACACAGCCATCGGCCCCGCCGCTTCGATCGCACAATCCACTCCGTCAACTTCCACGCGCACCGGCTTGTGATTCAGCACGGCCAACGCCCGCGCCGAACTCGCGTACGACAGCTCAATCGTGTGCCCATCCACCATCTCAGCCGAAGTCAGATCGCCGTTGAAACTCGTCAGCCGCACCGCCACCGCCTGCCCGCCGGCCTCGACCGAGTGTGTGCCCTCGGGCAGGAACAGGAGCGATTCACTCAACGCCGGCCAAACCTGCCCGTCCACTAGTGCCGGCCCCGACCAGCGGATGGCTACCCCGTGCGGCGAATCGATCATAAGCTTCGGCCCCACGCTCTCCGCACGGTTCACTACCGCCGCCGACGCGGGGAGCAGCGCCAGGTCCGGCGACAGGATCGAGTTCTCGAAATATAGCGCCACCCGCGCGAATGCCCCCGCCGCCGAATGCACCACCTCGAAAAGCTCCGTCCCCGTTTGCTGCTTGGTGGGATACACGTTCTGATAGCGATCCACGATATTAAGGTCGATCGCCAGGCGATCCAGCCGCGGCGTCAGCGGCCGGTACCGCCGCGCGATCTCTTCGTAACGCTGCGGCGCTTCATTCCACACCGTGGCCGGATCCTCAACCAGAAACGTGAAATTCTGGCGCTCCAGCAGCGGCAGAAGCTGCGCGGAATCGGCGCCAATGGCGTCCCGCATTGAGGTATCCAGGCGGTCGTCGACATGCGTCAGCACCACATCCAGATAGCTCCGCGCGCCGCGGGTCTTCTCGATTTCCCCTAGCCACTCCTGCTGCATGTCGCGCGCCAACTTTGCGCGAAAATCCAGAAACGCGCGCTGCGACGGCGCATCCTTGCGGGACTGGAACAACTCGACCGGGTCGAACCCTCCGGCGAGCCGGAACTGCGCGCGAACATCGTCGTTCATTGGCGTAAAGCGCGATGGGTTGGCCAAGCCCTCCAACGACTCAAAATAAAGCTCGGCCAGGTTGACGCCGTCCCAATCGAAGCGCTCCACAAGTTCGCGCACGCCAACAGCCGCCGCGCGGAAGCAATCCCGGTTTGCGAGGTTCATCAGTTTCCGCCAGTCGAGCTGCGCGTCTTGCAACACGGCGGTTTTCTCCCGCCACTCGGGATGATCGGCCCAGAACTTCTCGCTCACGTGCGGCAGTTCCAGCCAGGCGTAAACCAGAATGCCGTTGGCGTGGCACGCGGCGATCAGGCGCTTCAGATAGTCGTCGCGCTCCTGGTCCGGATCGTAGAAGTGCCAGGCGGCCACGTGCAGGGCGGAGATCCCGGCATTGCGCCAGCGCGCCGCGAAATAGTCCAGGTCCACGCGCAACCGATAGGAAGAGTCGAAGAAGGCCCAGAGCCGCGTCGAGTGGAACGGCGGGTCCAACCCGAGGTCCGCCAGCGCATGCAGCAGGTAGGGGAAACGCTCGTATCCGCGCTCGCCCGGAGACACGGCCAGCCACAGCACGGCGCCTGATCCACGGCGAAATCCTGCCAGCATCGGCGCACCCGTCCAACGCTCCTTCGCAAACACCTTGGCTTCGGCGGGCACGGCGTGACGCGGCAGTTCCAGCCCCTTTTCCCAAACGATCGCCAACTTGGGCAGGTGGACGTCTTCCAGGCTGCTGACCCGCACGTTCTCCGGCGTGCTGTGGAAGCCGAACATTTCTGCCGCCGCGGATTCACCCTCCAGGATGAGGTAAGCGCCGCCCTCCACGCGCGCGGTCCATTCCGCGGATCCGGTCGCGCCGGGCCGCAAAACGAAGATGCGCGCGGAAGCCGCCGTCTGCGCCGGCAGGTAGCCTACGGATTGCAGAATAAGCGGCCATCCGCCCTGATCCTGCGAGAGCACGCTAAAGGAGGCTAGAGAAGCCGTGAACGCTGACGGGACCAGGAGGAGGAGTACGCCGGCAGAGCGAGCTGAAGCTCGCTCCAGCACGCTAAAGCGTGCGCCACGTCGGTCAGTAAGTAAACGCATACCAGAATCCCGCGCGAAAATCGTTGAAGTGGTCGCCGTAGGGATCGCCCCTGACCGTGTAACTCCCGCGCAGATAATTCACCGTCAGATACAGCGAACTGGGCATGGACGACAGGCGAAACCGCATTCCGGGGCCGCTTTCAATAAAGTTGGCCCACGCCTGGCGCTTTTGGTCCTGGGTGACGTTGACGTTCCAGTAAAACTGCGTCTGTAGCGGCCCGAGCACCGGCGTGTAACCGAAACGGTTCTGCGAATAGAGCAGGAAATCGTCGTCGAAACGGCTCACAAAAATGCCATCGTCGTTGGTCTCAAAAAAGAATCCGGCCGATTTCGATTTCAGCAGGTGTCCGAAGCCCTTTGTAAACGAAACGCCGCCGCGGTAATCCGGCACCATGTGGTGCGTCAGGTACCCGATCGAGGAGCCGGCTTCCGCCCAACCCATTACCCCGTGCCAGACCGAAGTGGCCAGCCCCAGCGCCGGAATGAGAGCGCTCTCCGAGAGATACTGCGGCAGAATGCCAGCTCCTTCTTGGCCGATCGTCCCGCGCGTGTCGCCGATGAAACGAAGACTCACGTAAGGATGCACCGGGAAATGCAGACGCAGCTCACTCTTGATCTGGGCGTACGAAAAAAAGTCGCTCCAGCGCGAGGAATACATGGGGAACATCCAAACGGTGGTGCGAAAGCGTTCGAAGGCGGGCCGCAGGCCGCGATACGCTTCGCCCGCCTCTTTGGCGATCTGGGGGTCGGAGCTCTTGCGGGCCAGATCGAACCAGCGTATGGCCTGGGCGTCATCGTGCAGCAGGTTGTAGGCCCAGCCCAGCTTGAGCATCACCGCAAAGTCCGCGGGGTCGTCTTCCTGCGCAAGCTGCAGGTATTTCAATGCGTCGCGTATAAACCCGGCCTTCAGGCTGCGCTCGGCCATGACTTTCGCGTCTATGGATGGAGCGGCAGGCGGGGTGGCGCGATTCTGCAAAGTCTGCGGCAGCCGCAGGACGGCACGGACGCGGTTCGCCAGTTCTTCATCGCCGCTCTTCAGCACCCGCTCCAGCAACGGCATGGCCGCTGCCGTATCTCCGCGCGCCAGGTACAGGAAGCCGAGTTGCGCCGCCGAGAGGTAGTCGGTCTCCGACATGCTGGTCAGCATTCGGAACTCCTCCTCCGCCTCGCCTTGGCGGCCCATACGCAGCAGCAGGTAAGCCAGGTCGCGGCGCAGGTCGGGATTCTTGGGGTCCAGTTCGAGCGCGCGGCGGAACTCGGAAACGTAAGGGTAGCGCGTGGGCAGCAACTCCCGGGCGGCCTCGGCCGCGCGCGGCTCGCCCCCGCGGGAAGCGGCCAACAGAGCGGCGTTGGCTTCGTCGCCACGGTTCAGGGCCTGCAGCACGCGGCCGAGGTCCACCAGCACCGAGCGGCGATCGGGGATCAGCCGCCAGGCCTTCTCATAATGTTGCGCGGCCAGTTCCAGTTCGTCGCGTTGCTCCGCCAAGGTAGCCAGCTCGAAGTGGGCGCTGAAATTGTCCGGGCCGATCTCCAGCGCCTTCGTCCAACGCGCGATGCCCTCCGCCAGCGGCCGGTCGATATTCTGAAACGCCAGCTCGGCCGTGGCCCGCGATTCCGGATCGCCCGCCGTGCGCACACGGTCGAAGACCCGCCGCGCCTGCGCCTGCTCCTTGGTTTCGTGGCACAGGAAGGCATACTCGAGCGCTACGTGGAAATCCTTCGGATCGAGCCGCATGGCCTCGCGGAACTGGTCGCGCGCCGCCACGTTTTCACCGATTTTGAGATAGGTATAGGCCAGATCCTTGCGCACCGCGGGCCGCGCCGGGGCCGCTTCGATGGCCTTTAGAAACAGGCCGATCGCATCGTCGTAGTTCCGGCTGCGCAGTGCTTCATAGGCCTTGTCCAGTGGCGCAAATGCCGCATCCGGCGTCTGCGCGCCTCCCAGGCAGCCAACCAGCAGCAAGATCCAAAGGCGCATGGCGATGCATACATAGTGCAATCGGCGGAGAAATCTCGCACAATGAAACACGTGAGTTTTCCACGAGCTAGCGGTATCCTGTTGCACCCTACTTCCCTGCCGGGCCGGTTCGGCATCGGGGACCTCGGCCCGGAAGCCTACAAATTCCTGGACTTCCTGGCCGCCGCCGGGCAGCGTATCTGGCAGGTCCTGCCCCTGGGCCCCACCGGCTACGGCGATTCGCCCTACCAGTTGTTCTCGGCTTTCGCCGGCAATCCTTTGTTAATCAGCCTGGAGATGCTGGCAGATGAGGGCCTGCTGACCGCTGCGGAATTGGCGCAAGCGCCGGAATTCCCCGCCGGCGAAGTGGATTACGGACGCGTGATCCGGTTCAAAATGCCTCTGCTGCGTGCGGCGTACAAGCGTTTTAGAGGTAGCGCGGAGTTCGGCTCGTTCCGCAGCGAGAACGCGGCCTGGTTGGACGACTATGCCCTGTTCATGGCATTGAAAGAGTCCCACGGCGGTGAGGCTATCTGGAGCCGCTGGGAACCGCAAATCGCTGCGCGGCAGCCCGCCGCACTAGCCGAATGGCGCGCCCGCCTGGCCGAAGAGATCGCCTCTCTCCAGTTCACGCAGTACCTGTTCTTCCGCCAGTGGCGCAGTCTGCACGACTACGCCCGCGGTCACGGCATCCAAATTATGGGCGACCTCCCCATCTACGTCGCGCACGACAGCGCCGACGTGTGGGCCAACCCGCAGCTTTTCCAGTTGGACGCCCAAGGCGACCCGGCGGTGATGTCCGGTGTTCCCCCGGATTACTTCAGCGCAACCGGACAATTGTGGGGCAACCCCATCTACCGCTGGGATCGCATGGCGCAAACCGGCTTTCGCTGGTGGATCGCCCGTCTGCGCGCCTCACTCACCCTCGTCGACATCATCCGCGTCGACCATTTTCGCGGCCTGGAAGCCTACTGGGAAGTCCCCGCCGGAGAGACGACCGCGCAGAACGGTCGCTGGGTGAAGGGTCCCGGCGCGGCCCTATTCGAAGCCTTGCAGAACGCGCTCGGCGAACTGCCCATCGTTGCGGAAAACCTGGGCGTGATCACTCCCGAAGTGGAGGCCATCCGCACGCAGTTCGGCTTTCCCGGCATGGCTATTCTCCAGTTCGCCTTCGGCAAGGACCCCCAGGCGCCCGATTTCAAACCCCACAACTATCCGCGCGATCGCGTCGCCTACACCGGCACTCACGATAACGATACGACCGCCGGTTGGTGGTCGAGCGAGGGCGCCGGCGACAGCACGCGCACTCCGGAAGACATCCGCCAGGAGCGCGAGTTTACGCGGAAGTACTTGGCCACCGACGGGTGTGAGATGCACTGGGTCTTCATCCGGACCCTTATGGCGTCGGTGGCGAATACTGTGTTATTCCCATTACAGGACGTGCTGGGCCTGGGCAGCGAGGCGCGCATGAATACGCCGGCCGTGCCCAGTGGCAATTGGCGTTGGCGCTATCGCGCCGGGATGCTCCCCCCGGAGATTGGTGCGCGGCTGAAAGAACTGGTTACTTTATATGACCGATAAAAAGCGGCTGGATTTCTGGCAGATCTGGAACATGAGCTTCGGCTTCCTGGGAATCCAGTTCGGCTGGGCCTTGCAGATGGCCAATATGAGCGCCATCTACGAATACCTGGGCGCGCGCGCCGACCAGATTCCGATCCTGTGGCTGGCTGCGCCACTCACCGGATTGCTCGTGCAGCCGATCATCGGCCACGCCAGCGACCGCACCTGGAACCGTTTGGGGCGGCGGCGTCCCTATTTCCTGACGGGCGCGATCCTGAGTTCCCTGGCGCTGGTCCTGATGCCGCGCGTGTCGGCGCTGTGGATGGCGGCCGGGCTGCTCTGGATTCTGGATGCGTCCATCAACATCAGCATGGAGCCGTTCCGCGCCTTCGTGGCGGATATGCTGCCGGAAGAGCAGCGCACCCGCGGCTTCGCCATGCAGAGCTCGTTCATCGGGCTGGGCGCGGTGGTAGCTTCGGCGCTGCCCTGGCTGCTGACCAACCTGTTCCATGTCGGCACGGGCGGCGGCGGACACATTCCCCTGACCTTCCGCCTTTCCTTTTATATAGGGGCCGCGGCGTTCTTCGGCGCGGTGATGTGGACCGTCGCCACCACCCGCGAGTATCCGCCGGACGACCTCGCCGCCTTCCGCAAAATGAAGGCGGAGAGAACCGTGTTGCGCGAGAACGCCCGCGAGATTCTGGATTCCATCGGAGCGATGCCGCAAACCATGAAACAACTGGCCTGGGTGCAGATCGCCACATGGCTGGGCTTGTTCTGTATGTGGCTCTACTTCCCGGTCGCGGTGGGACACAACGTGTTCGGTGCGCCGGATGAAAAATCGCCGCTCTACACGCAAGGTATCGAATGGGCGGGCATCTGTTTTGGCATGTACTCGGCGGTGTGTTTCGTCTGGTCGTTCGTGCTGCCGGTTTTAGCGCGCACGCTGGGCCGCAAAGCGACGCACAGCCTCTGCCTGTTGTGCGGTGCGGCTGGATTGATCTCGGTCGCGGTGATCCACAATAAGTTCCTACTGCTTTTCTCCATGACCGGCGTGGGGATCGCGTGGGCCAGCATCCTGGCCATGCCCTACGTGATTCTGGCCGGATCGCTGCCCGCGGAAAAAACAGGCGTATACATGGGGATCTTCAACTTCTTCATCGTGACTCCGGAGATCATCGCCTCGCTGGGCTTTGGCTGGGTGATGGCGCACCTGCTGAACAACAACCGGCTGGCGGCAGTGGTGGCGGGCGGTGTGTTCTTCGCAGTGGCGGCGGTGTTGATGCAGCGGGTGAAGGATGTGGCCGTGGTGACGCCGCGTGCGGCAGCCGCGGGTGTGGAGACGTCACCGCTGGCGTGAGGTATCAAGCTTGGATACGGAGTCGTGTTCTAGGAGGCGGTTGAGCGATGCGAAGCAAAAGTCAGCAGCGGGAATTCGCCACGTTGATCGTTGCTTTCGAGTCCCTCACAAGGCCTCCGGATGAAACACGTGAGTTCGCGGACCTGATCGACTGCTTCCAAGAGACAGACTGAAGCTAGCCATCTTGCACGAGAGAGCAATCTCTCCCTCGATGACGCCCGTGATTTACTTGAACGCTTTCAGAACCTCTGGCAACCATATCTTGAAGAGAACGCTCAAGCACCTCCTTCGATCAATACTTGGAATGTTGCCGGCGTCGGTCTCGACGAGATCAACAACTGCAAGGGTGCTGAAATGGTTTCTTGATCCGAACGAATCGCACTGTCAAGGCATTCGTTTGCTTCGCTGTTTGTTTGAGGTGATGGGCGAACAGTGGATAGATGAAGCCGACACGACTCGGGTTCGGCGGGAGGTGTCCGAAGGCGATTCCCGTTTCGACATTGTCATTGAGTCTCGCTCAGTCTTTGCTTGCATCGAGGTTAAGATTCGGGCACAAGAGAGCAGGGAGCAACTTGTACGGTATTTCGAGAGGGTGGACAAGAAGATCAGAGGCCGGCGCTTCGTCGGCAGGCTGCTCACCGTCGACGGGAAAAGCGGAGAGCCCGTGGTAGAACGCTTCACGCGGCTATTATGGTCCGACGTCGCATGCGCCCTGCGGAGGTTTTGCGGTGCAGAGTACGGCTCCGATCCGCTAACCCCGAGAAGTCTGTTAATCCGAGAGTTGGCTTCACAGTATGCCGATTTCATTACGTCACATTTCTGAACCGGGGATCCGACAATGAACAAAGTGGACGTTCTTCTTTTTGAAAAGCTCGACGTTTATCGACGCCTGACCATGACGTTTGAAGACGCCGATGAGCGATTCTGGAAGCAATTGGGAAAGGCCCTCGGCGCGATCGTCAAAGAAGTTGTCGGGCCTACCTTAGAAGAGACCTTCAGCAGAGCTGACCTCTGGGACAACGGTGTAGGCTGTGCCTATCGTAGGTCATGATTGCTCGACATCGGCAGTGCTGAGGAAGTCCCGGATGAGTGGGAAAGAGCTCCCTCCTTTTGGTTCCCCAGCTCAGGGGACGAGTGGGAGACCTTCGCTCTGATGGGTTTGGAGGAGGAAGTGGTGGCGCACGCCGCGATCTGGGGCCAGCCGCTCTCTCGTTACACGGGGGATCTCGCAACGGCCAGGAGGGTGTGGGACAAGGCCATCGCTGTCCCACTGACAGCGAAGGGATGGGAACCTTATGGCCAGAAGGTAATCACGCCGACAGGTGAGTGGGGCATACGCGTTCCGATCCATCTGGACCATCACGAGATCGCGAAAGCGATGGAATCCGGCGATCTGCGTTCTGCACTACCCCGCTGGAACAAGCCGCAAAGGATTTTGCGTCCGTGTGCGCTGCGATGGACGACATCATCAAGAAGCTTCTGGCTGCGAAGGGACCCTCAAAACGAAAGACCTAACGAAGCTTCGAGTAGTGAACGTCGGCCCTACGCGGATCTGGCCGGCTCGCTGCCCGCCGAGAAAAACGGGCATCTACATGGGAAATCTTCAACTTCTTCATCATCAGGCCGGAAATCATCGCTTCATTAGTCTTCGGCTCGGTGATGACGCATCTGCCGGGGAACAACCACTGGCGGCGGTTGCGCCCGCGCCTGCGCCGCCCGCGGCGAAATGCAGCGTGACGAAGCTATAATGAAGCAGGAGCAAGGCCAGTGGCCCATGAACACGTCGAGATCAAAAACGGTGGTTATTATATCGCTGGTTCGCGCATTTCGCTCGATTCAGTAATCTATCTTTATCTGGACGGCGCGTCGCCGGAGACCATCCAGGATGACTTTCCTTCGCTCAGTCGGGAACAGATCGATGGCGCCATTGCCTTTTACCTTGCGCACAGACGGGAGGTGGACGCCAACATACGTGAAGGCGAAGCGGAGATCGACCGGCTTGTGCCCCCGCTTGAAAAATCCTACCCCGATCTCTACGCAAAGCTGCGGCGCGCCAAGCAGAGCCTGAAACCTTAGCCCGTGGCGATTCGGTTTCAAGCCGACAACGACCTCAGACATCACATCGTCCGAGCCGTCTGGCGGCGCGAGCCCGCGATTGATTTCCAGAGCGCTCAAGCTGCGGGCTTGGACGCCATGGAGGATCGCGATGTATTGAGGACATGAAGAAGCTGAAGATCCCCATGTAGACGCCCGTTTTCTCCGCGGGCAGCGATCCGGCCAGAATTACGTAGGGCATCGCCAGGATGCTGGCCCACTTGATCCCCTTGGAACACGAGGAGTTCAGCCCTAAGTTGTCCTTGCTATAAAAATGGAATTCTGGTTATACGATTGCCCCATTCTTCGGGTTCGGATGCCGCCCAGATCAGTACGAGGCACTCGACAACGCGCTGGATCTCAGCGCTTTGTGGAATGACCAGGAACACCCCGGGGATGTCGATGCCTTCGGCCAATACCATGGCAAAGCTGCGCGGCATCGTCCGCTTGTCGTGTGAGACCAGTATGCGACCGTCTGCGGCCGCTGTCGTGACCCCGGAGATCGTCGCCTCACTGGGCTTTGGCTGGGTGATGGCGCACCTGCTGGACAACAACCGGCTGGCGGCGGTGTTGATGCAGCGGGTGAAGGATGTGGCGGTGGTGACGCCGCGTGTGGCGGCCGCGGGGGTGGAGGCGTCACCGCTGGCGTGAGCGGCTACATGGCGCACGCTTGAACGCGGGGCTCCCCGAGCGTGTATGTCGCCCAGAAACAGGTTATCTCGGACTCGACCTCGAGGAAACTGATGGGGGACTCACCGACCACTAGCTAGCTAGCTACTTTAGCCGCGGCCGAGAAGGCGCGCCAAAAGCGTCGCTTCGCTGCATACCTCAATGCCCCTCGCTGCGCAAAAGGCGATGATGCCGGTTTCGTGAAAGTCGCCATCATTACTGCACAATACGTCCGCTTCGCCGCGTTCGGCAGTTTGCATCACATGGAGGTCTTGCGGGTCGCGCAAAGGCGCGTGGTACGGTTGCGCTATCACCACTAATTCGGACACCTCCTGTAAGAACTGCGCGTACCTATACAGTTCGTCCTCGGTCAGTTCATAGAGCTTTTGCAGCCGTGGGTAACGAAGTACTCTCGTGGTCTCGACGATGATTTCATTCGACAAAACCAGGATGTGAAAGCCCTCGAGCAAAGCGGTCGGCACCTTGCTCCCCGTGGAACGACTGCGGGGATGCGCGCGAACCAGGACTGTCGCGTCAAGAACGATTCTCAACCGATCGGCCTATAATTTGGACGAACAGAGCGCAACGCCTCGTTGACAACCGCTTCTTCCTGGTCTTCGTCTGCGGCTGCAGGGTGCGATGCGGCGGCAAAGCGTTCATTCAGCGCTTTGAGTGCTTCGATTCGTTCCTCATGCGAGAGTTTGGATGGTACGAGCGTCGAAGGGCCGAGACCCTTGATGCTTACCGCTTCGTCGTCGGAGACCGGGCGCCCGAGCAATATTTCGGCGGCATGTTTCTGCTCTTGCGACAGATCCTTGACCTGGTATAGCACGGAAATCCCTCCGCCAAAGACTTCTGCTGGCGACTGCGCACTCTCCACTACTGTAGTGCGTAACTGCTGCAAAGTCAAACAGATGAGGAAAGTCGGCGATGTCAGAGCAGCGCCCGGCCCGCGACGCGGTCCGACGGGAACTTGGAACATGAATTTTTGGCCATGTACTCAGCGGTGTGTTTCGTCTGTTCGTTCGTGCTGCCGGTTTTGGCACGCACGCTGGGCCGCAAGCCGACGCACAGCCTCTGCCTGTTGTGCGGCGCGGCTGGATTGATCTCGGTCGCCGTGATCCACAATCTACATGGGGATCTTCAACTTCTTCATCGTGAGCCCGGAGATCATCGCCTCACTGGGCTTCGGTTGGGTGATGACGCACCTGTTGGACAACAACCGGCTGGCAGCGGTCGTGGCGGGCGGCGTGTTCTTCGTGGTGGCGGCGGTGCTGATGCAGCGCGTGAAGGATGCGGCCGTGGTGACGCCGCGTGTGGCAGCCACCGGGGTGGAGGCTTCACCGCTGCGTGAGCGGCAACATGGCGCCCCGCTTGAACGCGGGGCGTCAGTCGGAGTCCGCCCGCCGCTCTCCTCTATGGCGCCACCCAGCACCAACCGCGGCACCTCAGCGGTGCGAAGTTGAATCTGTCAACAAGGCGAATTGCCGGAGGAGTGGTTGAGTTCAAACGCGAGACGTCTCATGGCGCAAACGCCGCACCGGCGGACAAGCCCGGAAGCGTTATCGTGCCTGACACGACTGGCACCCCGTTAGGCGGCGCAGTGATCACCACCATCGAGTCAGTGAAAGCGTTGGTCACGTAGACCAATTGGCTGTCCGGACTGACGGCCAGATCGAACGGTTCCTCGATGCCAGGATTAAGGTTCGCGGTCACCGCCCCTTGCTGCAGATCGAACACCTCGACGGACACGCCATCGGAGATCCCGTACAAGAGCTGCTGGTTTGGCGCCAGTGCCATCGTGCCTACAAGAAATGGAATGGTCGTGGCGACCTGGCCGAGGGTGAGGTCAATAACCGAAACGAGGCCCTGGTTAGAGTCATTGGCGCTACTCACATATGCCGTTGAGCCATCTTTAGTAAGCACGATCGGGCCAACCCAGGTAGTGCTGCTGCTAATCGGGATTTGGCCAGTTATCTGCAAGGTGGCGGTACTAACGATTTTGAGCACTTGCGCACCGCAGACCGGTGCGCAGTCCTGGTCAGTGACGTAAAGGGTTTCCGCATCCGGCGAAAGCGCCAGGTGGGTCGCATAATCCGCCGTGGTGAGGGCGATCCCGGCGACCACCCTCTGTTTCTGGGTATCCACCACCTGGATCAACGGTGCAACTGTCGGGGAAGTATCTGGCTTGTTTAGCACATAAGCGACATTCCCGTGAGGCGCCAGCACCGCATCAACCACCAGGCCTCCTAAAGGCACGGCGCCAATAAGTTGTTGCATCTGCGTGTCGATGATCGAGAGACTCGCGCGCCCTGTGGCAATTGCGCGCGTCCCGTCGGCGCTGACCCGCACGACAGCCGGAGCGGCGAAAACGTCTGACGGATACGCGGCCGCCGGAATCTGCCTCTTAATTTGGCCGGTTTCCGGCTGGATTACCTGCACCATCGATGAGTCGTAATCCGGCACGTATATCCATTCGCCGTCCGCAGAGACTGTAAGGTTGTACAGGCCGCCCAACGCCGCAACCGTCGCGATCACGCCTCCAGAATACGCATTCACTGACACTACGGTCGCATTGTAGTCGTTGCCAACCTCGAGCTCGGAACCATCCGGAGTGATGGCGATGGCAATTCCGTGACCTTTGCCGGCGTTAAAGGTACTCACGATCCGCCGGCTTGCCATGTCGACCACCCTCACGAGAATCTGATTCGTACTACTAGTCTGGTTCGAGATGAAGTAGACGAGCGAACCGTCGGGGGAAAACACCGCAGGACCAACGGATTCGGATGTCCCTACGGAGATCTGACTGACCATCGTCATCGTCTGAAGGTCCACAAGGGCGAACCACCCCTCACCAAAAGCATTTTCATTGCCGGTGACAACGGCGTAGCTGTCGTCAGGAGCCACTGCGAACCCTTGGAGCCAGTGGACGGATGCGACCGAGACAGTACCTGTCACGGTCTGTGTTGTCACGTCGAAAACGACGATACGATCCCCCACGATGTAGAGAGTCTGCCCATCCCGAGAAATAGCCGGGGAGGGGAGGTAGTAAGCTGTGAATCCTGGGTTTGGTGCGCCAGGGACCGAATCGTCGAAAATGATTGTGTTGGTCGCCGTGTCGATAGCTGTCAGGTAAATAGGCCCAGCCTCCTCCAAGGTGCCCGCCACATAGACGCGGCTCCCGTCGGGGCTGACGACTGCGGCATAAGGGTAATGGGTAAGCGGTATGCTCGCGATCTGCGCTCCGGAAGTTGTGTCCAGAACCGATACGGTCTGGGCGTCTTCGTTGGCGACATAGGCCATGGCGCCGTTGGGCGTCAGAGCGGCGAATAGGGCGCCCTGACCGGCGACCAATGTCTTGGATACACTATGGTCGGCGCGGCTGATGACAGAAACCGCCGACGGTACCGTAGAACACGTCCAAACGTAGGCATCCGAGGCGAACAACGGAGAAGCTGCCATGAGTCCCCCAAGGATACCCAAGGAAACGGCTGCCCAGGTGCGGCCCTGATGCATGGATGATCTCCTGGGCGAACAGTATATCGCATCCCGCGCCGTATGGAACGGCCGCCGGCCGAGGTCGGAAACAGTGAAAGCCCAAACATGCAACCGCGCTGGATGTCCCGTCTCCGCCTCACTGCTCTAGCTTTACCCCCTCCCACCGCGCCACCACGGCGCTGGCCAGGCAATTGCCTACCACGTTGACCGACGTGCGCGCCATGTCCATGAGCGCATCGATGCCGAGCAGTACGGCCACGCCCTCCATCGGCAGATGGAACGTGGAGAGCGTGCCCGCCAGGATCACCAGCGCGGCGCGCGGCACTCCCGCCACACCCTTGCTAGTCAGCATCAGGGTCAGCATCATCAGCAACTGCTGGCCGAACGAAAGGTTCACACCGGCGGCCTGGGCCACGAAGACGGATGCCAGCGAGAGATATAGCGTGCTGCCATCCAGGTTGAAGCTGTAGCCGGTCGGAATCACAAATGCCACGATATGTTTCGGTACACCGAACTGTTCCATGTTTTCGAGCGCCAGCGGCAGGGCGGCCTCGCTGGAGGCGGTGGAAAATGCGATCAGGAAAGGCTCCCGCACTGCCCGGTAGAACTCGCGCACGGGGATGCGCACCACCAGGATCACGCAGCCCAGCACCAACGCGACGAACAGCACTTGCGCGGCATACATAGTCAGGATCAGCTTGCCCAGCCCGAACAGCACGCCGAAGCCCTTGCTACCGACCGTAACGGCAATGGCCGCGCCCACGCCCAGCGGCGCCAAATACATCACGTAGCGGGTATAACGGAACATCACTTCGGCGAGCGATTCGCAAAAGGCCACCACCGGCCTGGCCTTGGCGCCAATGGCCGCGCAGGCGGCGCCGAACAGAAATGCGAAGACCACGATCTCGAGCACATCGCCACGCGCCATGGCATCGATGATGCTGGCAGGGAAAACATGCTCGATGATGGAACCCGCGGACGGCTGCGCCTGTGGCAGAGCGGCTTCCGCGGAGGTCTGGGCCAGCTTCATGCCCACGCCGGGGCGCACCAGGTTGACGGCCGCCAAACCCAAAAACAGCGCGAAGGTAGTGACGATTTCGAAGTAGACGATGGCTTTCACCCCGATGCGGCCCATGCGCTTGAGATCGCCGCCGCCGGCAATGCCATAAACCAGCGTGCCGAAAATCAGGGGCGCGATGATGGAGCGGATGAGCCGCAGAAAGATGGCGCTGATAGGCCCGAGTTGCCGCGCCACATCCGGCGCCAGCGCGCCCACAGCCACGCCCGCAGCCATTCCCAGGAAAATCCAGGCAGTGAGCGACGGGCGCTTCAACGCTCTCCCCACTTCAGCTTCTGCCGCAGCACATCGAAAAACATCATGCGCGGCGGGCGGATCAAATGCAGCGCGTACTGCGAGCTGCGGCAGACCACGCGGTCGTCTTTCTTGAGGGGCTCGCCGATCTGGCCATCGATCGTCAGGAAGACGGACGCGTCCTCGCCAAGGCAGCGTACCTCAACCACGCTGGTCTCCGCCACCAGCACCGGCCGGTTGGTGAGCATGTGCGGACAGATCGGCGTGAGGCAGATGGTGGGCACCGAAGGGAAGATGATGGGGCCGCCGGCCGAGAGCGAATAGGCCGTGGATCCGGTGGGCGTGGCGACGATCAGGCCGTCCGCTTTGTACGTGCAAACGAACTGCTGATCGACGTAGGTTTCCAGGTCGATCATACGCGCGATGGACGCCTTGGTGAGAACCACGTCGTTGAGGGCATCGTAACGGGCCACTGTGTGCTCGCCCCGCCGTATCTCGGCGTGCAAGAGCTTTCGCTTGCCGACGCGATGCTCGCCGCGCAAGGCGCGCGCCAACTCCGGATAGAGCTCGTCGATGCTGATGGCGGTGAGAAAACCCAGGCCGCCCAGATTCACGGGGAAAAGGGGGATCTCGCGGCTGCCGATGGCGCGGGCGGCCGAGAGCAGGGTGCCATCGCCGCCCAACACGATCACCAGGTCGCAACCCTCGGGCACTTCGGGCCTGGGCAGACCGTCGGAGCGTGCGGCATAAACCGCGGTCCTTTCGTCGTAACGCACGTGAAGGCCGCGCTCTTCGAGCCAGGCCAGCAGTTTCGGCACGACTTCGGCAGCGGCCGGCACAGCGGGCTTGGAGATGATGCCGACGGTGTTAATGGTGGGCATAGAGCAGGAACTCCCGGTTGCCTTCCGCGCCGA
>Ga0187858_10002571_pt1 | contig 18558 bp, 21 predicted proteins | sample June2016WEW_8_15_FD_133015 | JGI IMG/M metagenome (GOLD analysis project Ga0187858, IMG submission 133015) | Peatland microbial communities from SPRUCE experiment site at the Marcell Experimental Forest, Minnesota, USA - June2016WEW_8_150 | ecosystem: Environmental > Terrestrial > Soil >...
GGGAGTTGGTCGGAAGGGGTGCAGCCAGCGTCGTACGCGAAAATCACGCGGCGACGGTGGCGGTCACTTCTGTGACCGACTCGATCCGAATGAGATGCCGCTTGACATTGTGGCAACCCCCGATCTCCGAGAGCGCCCAGTGAACGGCGGTCTCCTTCGAATCGGCTTCGTGTTCCTTGGTAAACGTCTGCCAGTAGTCCCGGCGGGCGTAGAACGTTCCCCGGACACTGTACATCGTCACGTCGACCTCGGCGCGGCGCCCACCCGGGTGACCCACTTAACCCTAACCCGTCTCTTTGGGGGAGGACTCCGCCCGCGTTTGCGGCACGGTGTCCGACATCGCCGCGGCGCGGCGGTCTCGCTCCCGTAGCCACCGCATCTGACGTTCATTCAGCGCGGTGTTCGACGCTGCGACCGTAGGGTAGACGACCGGGCGGGGGGTGGGTTCGGGGGCGGTGGAGTGTACCGGGTCCTGCGGGGGGACCACCGGCGCCCCCGGCGGCGGATCCTCGCCGAGGGTCTTCTGGCTCAGGATGCCCGAGACACGACGCTCTCCCATCGTTCGCTCACCTCCGCGTCGGTCAGACCCACGGTAGGGGAGAAGATGACCCGGTCCCCCCATCGCCCGCGGACGGCCGGGTACTCGTCCACTACGAGGGGGAGGACCACGCCGTCCGCGTGGGTCGCCTCGGCTACCTCGCCCACGGTAGTGGCCCACGTCTCGGGCAGGCTCCCGCCCGGCACGATCCGGGCGTGAGGGTCGTACCGGGAGAGCACGTCCGTCGCCAACTGTTCCCCACCCCCAGATACCACGATACCGACCCGGCATCCTCGTTTCATCATGAGGTAGGCGCCCAGCGCCCCGCGGGGGCTGTCGACCAGAGCGACCAGTCGGCCGGCGACGCCGAGAGGGAGTCCGCCGGGACCCGGGACCCGGTCAAAGTACAGATAGGTCCGGGGACCCCGCACCTCGACGAACAGTTCGACCTCGGGGTGCTCCAGGTCGACCTTCAACTCCCGGTCCGGGAACCGGTCGAACAGGTCCCCGCCGAGGTCCCGGGCCAGTTCCTGGCTCGTAAACGGGTGTTGTCCGGTCCTCCGCGCCCGAACCGCGAATCGGGCGCCGCGCGGCAGACGCGGGTCCGCCAGCTCGAGGAGGCGGGCCGTGATCGCGGCCCGGTCCGTCGGGACCTCGTGCACGAGACTCACCGACGTGACGCCGAAGACTCGGCCGATGAGGCGGAGGGCCCGTTCCGGCTCGGTCGCTTCGACATACATGTGGCCATGGTCGGCACGGACACGACCCTCGAGCCCGGCACCGACGAACAGGTCGAGAATGTTCCGCCGGAGCGTCGACTCGAACTCGCGTCGGACGGGAGGGGACTTGAGCGCGAGCTCCCCGTACCGGACGAGAAGCAGCGACGCCATGGAGAACCTTAAGACGAGCACGCCCGTAAAGCGGTTCCCGGAAGGTAGAGGGTGGGCGAAGCGACGGCGGCTCCCTCCGACTCGACCGACCCGTGGGCTCCGTTCGTCGCCTCCGTAGTCGCAACGCTGGCGGCCGGTTTCTCGGCGATCGGCCTACCGACCGAGCCCTCGGTCATCGAGGCGCAGCTGAACCTGGACGGCGGTCCCCAAGGGGACGCCGCGTTCCCGGTCCATCGCTTTGTCGGGGCGTCCGGGCTCGCTCCGCCGGCGCTCGCCGAGCGGCTCGTGGCGGCCCTCCTCCCCGGCCCGGAGGTTCGTGAGGTCCACGCCTCCGGTGCCTACCTCAACTTCCGGGCGGACACGGTTCGGCTCACGCAGCGCACGCTCGCGATGGTCCTGGATCGGGGAGCACGGTACGGTCACGCGGACCGCGCGGCGATCGCGGCGTGTGTCGAGCACACGAGCGCGAATGCCACGGGACCTTTCCACATCGGGCGCGTGCGGAACGCGATCATCGGGGACACCCTCGCCCGGGCCCTTCGGGCCTCCGGGACCCCCGTAACGACCCACTACTACGTCGACGACATGGGCCGCCAGGCCGCCATGATCACCTGGATCTGGTCGAAGCCGCGGGAATCGTGGCCACCGGAGATCCGGGCCGCCGTGGACGGCCTCGAGGTGCCGGGCGAGAAGGTCGATTCGCACCGGGGCCGACCCTATCCGGCCACGAGCGCGTACCTCAAGACGCACCCGGAGGCGCAGGCCGAGGTCGCCGAGATCGTCCAACAGACCGAGGCCGGGAACCCGCCACCCCAGCAGCGGGCGCTCACGCAGGCGATCCTGGACGGGATGCTGGAGTCGCTCGCCCGCCTCAACATCCGGTTCGACGAGTTCGTCTGGGAGTCCGACTTCCTACGGGACGGGTCCGTGGAGCGGGTTCTCGATCGGCTCCACCGGGCCCCGCACGCCCTCCGGGAGGAGAACGGCGCGTGGGCGATCGATACGACGTCCTACGGTTTGCCGAAGGAATCGAAGTCGGTGGTGGTCCAGCGGGGCAACGGGACCAGCCTCTACGTCACGCGCGACGTCGCGTACCATCTCTCCAAATTCGAACGCTACCAGCGGGTGGTCGACGTACTCGGCCAGGACCACCGGCTGCACGCGGTCACCTTGGATGCCCTCCTGGCCGAGATCGGCGAGACGCGGCGGCCGGAGTTCGTGATCTACCAGGACATCACGGTGCCCGAGGGGGGCCGCATGTCCACGCGGGGCGGGTCGGCCGTTTGGCTCGACCAGCTCCTGGCCGAGGCGGTGGAGCGGGCCCGGAAGGAAGTACTCGCTCGTCGGGAGGACCTCGGTTCCGGGGAGGTCGAGCACATCGCCGAGGCGGTCGCCACGGGGGCCGTTCGGTACCACATCGTCCGGGTGGCGTCCGAAAAGCCGGTCGTCTTCCGGTGGGAGGACGCCCTATCCTTCGAGGGGCGGAGCGGGCCGTTCTGCCAGTACTCCTACGTTCGTGCGGTGAGCGTCCTCCGGAAGGCGGAGGCCCTGAGCCCTCCGTACCCCTTCGACGCCGTTCGGCTCGCCGACCCGGAGGAGGCCGCGCTCGTCCGAGCGATCGCGAAGCTCCCCCGCACGGTGCAGTACGCGTCCCGACGGACGCACGTCCACGCCCTGGCCGGGTACGCGCACGACCTCGCCGACCAGTTCAACCGGTTCTACCACGCCGTGCCCGTGCTCCGGTCGGAAGACGAGCGCCCCAGCCGGATCGCACTCGTTGCGGCGGTCCGCCAAACCCTCGGGAACGCGCTCGAGCTCCTCGGGATCCCCCTCCTCGACGCGATGTAGGGCCTCTCGGGGGCGCCCGGTGAACCTTTAAATTTCCGAGCAGGTCGCGGGGGGAGGTTGAGCCGATGGGAGTCTGGGCGGATTTCAAGAAGTTCCTCATCACGGGGAACCTGGTCACGATGGCGATCGCCTTCGTGGTCGGTCTGGCGATCGTCGCGCTGATCACTGCGCTGGTGACCGATATCATCAATCCCCTGATCGGGGCCGCGGGTCACGTCAACTTTGCCCAGCTGGGCATCCTCACCATCAACGGCAGCCCGCTCTTGGGCGGGGCGTTCCTCGGGGCGGTCATCACGTTCGCGGTCCTCATGCTGGTCGTCTTCTTCATGATCGCCTACCCGTACGAAAAGTACCAGGCCCGTCAGGCGGCGCGTGCCGCGGCGGCCGCTCCGACGACCCGCGAATGTCCCGCGTGCTGCAACCAGATCCCGGTCAAGGCGACCCGGTGCGGGTTCTGCACGTCCACCGTGACCCCGGTCGCGGCGACCTAGGCTGGCCCCCGGGCTTTCCTCACGGCGGGGTCGCGGAGCCCGGCGGATCGGAAGCCGAGCGCGCGCAGGCGGCACGCGTCGCAGCGCCCGCACGGCGTGGGGCCCCCGGCGTAACAGCTCCAGGTCAATCCCCAAGGGACTCCGAGCCTATCCCCCAGCCGGACGATCCGTTCCTTCGACAACCGCAGGAGGGGGGCTTGGATCCGGACCCCCTCTCCCGACTCCACACCGATTCGGGTACCCAGGCGGGCGACGCGCTCGAACGCCCGGAGGAAGGGTGGTCGGCAGTCGGGGTATCCAGAGTAATCGATCGCGTTCGCCCCGAGATAGATCGACCCAAGCCGGTGGCTCTCGGCGTACCCGAGCGCGACCGCGAGTAGGATGGTGTTGCGGGCGGGAACGTAGGTGGAGGGAATTCGGCCGCCGTGGTCGCCGGCGCGCGGAAGCGGCTGCGCCCGTCGCGTGAGCGAAGAATCGAGGAGCGGGCCGAGGGGCAAACGGAGCACCACGTGCCGCGCGACCCGATAATGCCGGGCGAGGGCCCGGGCCGATCGGACCTCCCGGACGTGGCGTTGTCCGTAGCGGACGGTCAGCGCGTGGACCGGGGCCGCGTCCCGGCTCGCGAGTGCGAGGCACGTCGCGGAGTCCATTCCACCGGAGAGGAGTACGACGCTCCCGGGGAGCTCGGTCCGGGGCTTCAGCGGAACCACCCCAGCGCCACGAGCAATCCCGCGGCGATTCCTACGGCCGAGAGCATGCCGAGGAAGTTCGTGGAGTGCTTCGTAAGGATGCCACGGTTCTCGAGGGTCTCCCCGAGGATCGAGTCGATCTGGCAGCCCAGGAACCCGGCGACGGCCGCGACTCCGACCAGGATCCCGCCGGGGGGCGTGGCGGCACCGAAGAGGAGGTAGAGCGCATATCCCACGATCGCCGTCGTGACCGCCCCGATCGCGGCCCAGAGCTGGCCCGTGGCCGAGACCCCGCCGTTGGTCCCGGGAGTCACCGGCCGCGCGGTCAGGATGCTGCGCGCGTGCCCGGCGAGGACCCCGAACTCGCTGCCGAACGTGTCGGAAGCCCCGAACGCGAGGGCCGACGCGTACAGCACGGCCACGGTGGGTAGCGGCAGGAGCGGCGGGTTCCACACCGCGGCGAGCGCCAACCCCGTGGGGATGATGATGTGGGCGACCACGTTCGCGATCCCCCGTTCCCCGTGCACCCCCTCCTGAACGTTCCGCTTCTGCTTCTCCTCGAAGTGGTAGCGCGTCGCGAGCACGCTCGCGACCACGAACAGGATGAGCAGGGCCAGGAAGGCGTAGCCCAGGAACACGACGATGATCGCCCCGAACACGGCGGCGACGATCCCCGCCGCGGGCGTGAGCGCCCTCGCCAGCGTCGCGCCCAATGCAAGGGCTACCGTCGCCAAGACGGCGACGACCGCCGGTAGGAGGGGGAGCATTACGGTCGGCTCCCGGGGAGCGAGGGGGGAAGGGGCTTAACGGCTTCTCGGGGGCGTCATCCGCGGGCCAGGACCCGCAGGACCGCCCCGAGGAGGTTCGACGCGACGAGGTCGGGTTGGATCCCGAGCGCGCGGGTCTCCTGGCGGAGCGACTCCTCGTGACCGGGCGGCACGACGAGCGCGGTCAATAGACCCAGCCGTCGGCCCGACTCGATGTCGAGCGGACGATCGCCGACCATCGCGCTCGACCCGAAGTCGATACGGTGGTCGCGGGCGGCGTCCTCGAAGAGCCCGGTCTCCGGCTTGCGACAGCGGCACCGAGCCTCCGGGGCGTGCGGGCAGTAGTAGAAGGCGTCCACCCGGGTGCCCTCCGCGTCGAGGAGGTGGTTCACTCGGGCATGGATCTGTTCGACGTCCTCCCGAGTATAGAACCCCCGGTCGATCCCGGACTGGTTCGTCACGCAGACGACCAGGTAGCCGTGCCGGTGCGCGAGGGAGAGCGCCGACCCCACGCCTCGGTAGAGTTCGACGCGATCCGCCTCCCGGAGGTAATGGAGATCCGGGTTCAGCGTACCATCCCGGTCCACGAACAGTGCCCTCTGTCGTGACGGGACGGACTCCCCAGGGGTCGGCGGCACGCCGGCGTCCAACGCCCGCGGCCTTAAGGATTCGCGCGGGCCGGGGTCCGAGGGGTCTGGAGCGAACCTGTGCCGATCCCAACCCTCCCTCCGGAGTGGGATGCGCGCCTCGGGCGGGCGTTGCGGGACGCCCTGGCGCGACTCCCGTCGGGACCCCCCAAGGTCCTCCTGTTCTCGGGCGGCGTGGATTCGGGCCTGCTCGCGTGGGAGCTCCGTACCGAGGCCCGGCTGACCCTGGTCACCGTGGGCCTCCAAGGGTGTGCCGACCTTGCCGCGGGGGAGCTCGCGGCGCGGGAGCTCGGGCTTTCGTGGGAGCCCAAGACCTTTCGGGACGTCGACGCACTCGAGATGGGCCGGACGATCGCACCCGAAACTCGCGGGCTTCCCCCGACGGCGCGGTCGGTGGACGTGGCCTTCGCACTGGCCGTTCGGTATGCCCCTCCTGGGCTGTTGCTCTGCGGTCAGGGCGCCGACGAGCTGTTCCTAGGATACGCCCACTTCCACGGGTTGAGCGAGCAAGCCGCCGGTCAGCGCGCGGTGGAGGATCTCGGGTACCTCCTCCGCGAGGCCTGGCCCCGGGCCCAACGCATCGCGACGACGCTGGGGCGGGAGGTCGTGGCGCCCTACCTCGACCCGGAGTTCCGGTCGGTCGCAGAGTCGATACCGCTCCCGGAGCGACTCGCCGGACCCGAGCCGAAAGGTGCGTTCCGGGCGTTCGCCCGACGACAGGGTCTGCCCGAACCGATCGCCTCCCGTCCGAAGAAGGCGTTGCAGTACGGAACGGGAGTCGACCGGCTCCTTCGACGTTCCCGGGCCCGAGCGCCCGAATCAGTCTAGGCGGACGCCGGGCGGAGGGTGCGCGAGCGCCGCCCGAAGGATCGCCCGGACCTCGATGAGCTCGTTTCCCTCCAGCTCGAGCCGCGGAGGTCGAACGCGGGTCGACCCCCGACCGACCTCGGATTGGACGAGTTTGATCTGCTGGACGAACTTCGTGGTGGTGTCCAACCGGAGCAGCGGAAGGAACCAGCGGTAGAGTTCGTTCGCCGAGCTCGACTCCCCCCGCCTCGCCCGCTCGAACAGTTCGACCGACGCGTCCGGAAAGGCGTTCGCCAGCCCGGCGACCCACCCGACCGCGCCCGCGCGAACTCCCTCGAGGATGACGTCGTCGAGCCCGACCGCGACCTCGAGCCGTTCTCCGAGGAGACTGCGGATCGCGGTGATGCGCCGGACATCCCCGCTCGACTCCTTGACCGCCGTCAGCCCCGGGTGGTCCTCGGCGAGTCGGAGGATCTGTTCGGGGAGCACGTCCGTACCGTAAGCGGACGGGTTGTTGTACAGCATGCAGGGCAGGGACGTGGCTCCGAGAACCTCGTGGAAATGCGAGAACGTCTCCCGTGGGTCGGTCCGATAGACGTACGGTGGCAGGACGAGCAACCCCCGTGCTCCGGCGGCCTCCGCGCCTCGGGCGAGCGCGACGGCATCGGAGGTCCGGCTCGCCGCGACCGAGGCGATCACGGGCGCCCGGCCCGAGAGTCCGTCCACGAGCTCCTGGACCAGCACGAGCCTTTCCGGGAAGGACAGCGCGGAACCCTCCCCGAGCGAACCGCCCGCGACGATCGCCTGCACGCCACGCTCCACGAGCCAGGCGGCGTGCGCCCGGAGGGCGGAGCGGTCGACCTCCAGCTCCCGGTCGAACGGGGTCGTGATGGCGACGAGGACCCCGCGCCAGAGGGAGCCGGTCGGTGGGGCATGGGAGGAATTCGAGGTCATGGCGAGATACCCTCCACGAAGGGGTCCCGCGGGTCGAAGAGGAGGTCCCCCTCGCCGGTGATGAACGCGGAACCTCGGATACGAGGTCGGAGTTGGCCGTCGACCTGCTCGGCCCGGGCCTCGAACACGGTCCCGAGGATCCCCTCCTGGCGCCACGTCTGGCCCTCCCGGATCTTGCCGTCGGCGAACTGGCACGCGACCTTCGCGCTGGTCCCCGTGCCGCACGGGGAGCGGTCGTATTCCCCACCGGGACAGAGCACGAAGTTCCGACTGTGGTTCTCCGCCCGCACTGGGGGCCCCGAGACCTCGATATGGTCGATCGGAGCGCCGTCGGTCCCGGTGATCCTTCCCCATTCCAGTTCTGCCCGGATCGCCTTCGTGTAGGCGGTGAGCACGTCCACATTCGAGAGCGTGAGCTCACAGGGGGCCCCGGCCGTGAGGAAGAACCAGTTGCCGCCCCACGCAACGTCCCCGGCGATCGTGCCATGGTCAGGCACCTCGACCGAGACTCCCGCCCGAGCTCGCCAGCACGCGACGTTCCGGACGCTCACCTCTCCGTTGGCGTGGAGGGTCGCTTCGACCGTGCCCACTGGCGTCTCGATCGAGTGGCGCCCGGGACGGAGCTGACCGAGGTGGGCCAACGTCGTGACGACCCCGATCGTCCCGTGCCCGCACATTCCGAGGTACCCGGAATTGTTGAAGAAAATCACCCCGACGGAGGAGTTGGGGTTCTCCGGAGGGACGAGGAGGGCCCCCACGACCACGCCGGACCCGCGCGGTTCGAGGATCAAGCCGCGACGGAATTCGTCGTGCAGTTCGCGGAGGCGCAGGAGTCGACCGGAGAGTGGTCCGTCCCCGAGGTCGGGCCCCCCCGACACCACGACCCGGGTGGGCTCGCCGGCCGTGTGAGAGTCGACCACATGCACGCGCTGCACCGTCGGACGCCCCCGGGGCCGCTTCCCGCGGCCGCGGGTCCCCGACACGGACTCACGGCCATAGGCTTTCCGTCGGGGAAGGTTGGACCGGCAGCCGTACCGGTGTCCGGGCGGGAGCGATATATACGCGCCCCCGGGTCCGTCCCCGTGGCGGACGACGGCGCCGCACTGTTCTGCCCTCTAGAGTATCGCTACGGCCGCACGCAGGTTCGGGAGATCTTCTCGCGCACGGCTCGGCTCGGCCGGGCCCTTCGTGTCGAGGCGGCCTTGGCCGCGACCGAAGCCGAGCTCGGCATGGTCCCCCCGGACGCGGGGGCGTCCATTGCGGCCGTCGCGAACACCGAAAAAGTCCCGTTGGCCCGCGTGGACGCGCTCGAGCGCGAACTCCGGCACGACGTGATGGCGATCGCCCGCGCGCTCGGCGAGGCCGCCGGCCCCGCGGGACGTTGGGTCCACTTCGGAGCGACGAGCGCCGACATCACCGACTCGGCTCTCGCGCTCGAGCTCCGGGAGAGCGGGGAGATACTGCGGGCCGACCTGACCGATCTGACCCGTGCGCTCGCGGGGTTGGCGCGCACCCACCGTGCGACCGCCGAGGTGGGTCGGACCCACGGACAGCACGGGGTTCCGATTTCATTCGGATACAAGATGGCGGTCGCCGCGGCCGAAGTGATGCGGCACCGTCGACGTCTCGACCAGCTCCTCCCCCGCCTCACGGTAGGGAAGATGGCCGGCGCCGTGGGCACCGGCGCGGGGTTCGGGACCCACGCCGTGGCCGTCGAGCAGGGGGTCATGCGACGCCTCGGGATCTCGCCGGACGAGGCTCCGACCCAGATCACCGGCCGCGATCGGATCGCTGAATTCACCAACTGGATGGCGCTCGTGGCCGGGACGGCGGAACGACTCGCGACCGAGGTCCGGAACCTGCAGCGGACCGAGATCGCCGAGGTCGCTGAGCCGTTCGACGAGCAGCGTCAGGTCGGCAGTTCGACCATGGCGCAGAAGCGCAACCCGATGCAATCGGAGAACGTGACGAGCCTGGCACGGCTCGTCCGGGCGTTCGCGCTGCCCCCCCTCGAGAACATGGTCCAGTGGCATGAGCGCGACCTCGCAAACTCGGCCAACGAGCGGGTCGTCCTTCCGCACTCGATCCTCCTGGTGGACGATATCCTCACCAAGCTCACCGAGGTCTTCACCGGCCTGCGGGTCGACATCGGCCGGATGAGTGCGGAGGTCGACCGGTCGGCGGGCGGCTCGATGACCGAGAACCTCATGCTCGCGCTCACGGGGCGAGGGCTCGCCCGCGCGGACGCCCACGAGCTCCTGCGACGACTGACGAAGGACCCCGGCGCGGGGCCCTCGCTCGCGGAGCGGGCGAAGGGGGACGCGACGGTCCGCCAGTGGCTGGAGCCTCCGGACATCGACCGCCTGCTAGATCCGGCCGCGTACGTCCGAGCCGCCGCGGAAAAGACCGACCGCATCCTCGCGCTGATCGACCGAGAGCTCTCCGCATGAAGCAGGAGGACCCCGGCTGGACCGCGGTCATCTCGGTCCGGCTACCGCGGACCCAGCTGGCCGACTGGCTCGAGCGGGCCATGCGCCCGGAGGCCTCCCGCGAGGTCCCACGGGCCCACGCGGAGATCCGCCGCGCGGCCCCGGACACCGTGGAGATCGCCCTCTCCGCACGCGACACCGGCTCGGTCCGGGCGGCCATGAACACCTACCTCGGCTGGGTCCATCTGGCGCTCGCGACCGTCGCCCACGCCCCCGGTTCGACGACGCCGGCCACCTAGGCCGTCCGGCGACGCGCACCTCCCCGAAGGCGTTATGACCGCCCCGCGGTCCCACGGCCCGTGGCAATCCCCGCGAAGCTTCAGAACGACATCAAACAGTTCCAGCGCCTCCAGCAGGAGCTCGGAGGAATCCAGCAGCAGCGGCTCCAGATCGACCTCCGGGTCCGGGAACTGGGCCACACCCTCGATGAGCTGAAGACGCTCGCCGACGACTCGGTCGTCTACCGGCCGATCGGCGGCCTCCTGGTGAAGGCGAAGACGAAGAAGGAGGTCGAGGAGTTGCTCACCGAGGACAAGGAGACGCTCGAGGTCCGGCTAAAAGCGATCGAGCGCCAGGAGAACCACCTCAAGGAGCGGTACACGACCATGCAGCAGGAGCTGACGCAGGCCCTGCAGGCCCAGGGACTCTCGGCGGGTCCGGGCCCGGACGCCCCCTCGGAGTAAACGGACCCGCGCGCCCTAGGCGCGCCGGTGGACCAACCGCTCGCCGATCTCGCGGAGGAGCGGTTTTGCGCGCGGTGGGATCTGGCGGCTCGAATCGAGCCGCGCGTATGCCCGGGCGGTCAGTTGGGCGATCCGCGACTCGGAATAGGCGAGGCTCCCGGTCGTCCGGATGACCTCGCGGGCCCGCTCGACGTCCTCGGGAGCGGCCTGGGCATGGCCGAGCACCCGCTGGAGTCGGGAGCGGTCCTCGGACGACCCCTTTTCCCACGCCCGAACCACCAGGAGGGTCCGCTTGCCTTCCGGCAGGTCGTTCGCGCTCTTCCCGGATTCGTCGGCATCGAACCCCGCACCGAGTACGTCGTCCCTCAACTGGAATGCGACCCCAAGGTCGGTCCCGACGGCTTCGAGATCCTGGAGGTCCTTCGGACGGCGGCCCCCCAACAGGGCCCCGATCCGCAGAGGGGAGACGACCGTGTAGATCGCGGACTTGAGTCGGTGGACGTCAAGGACGTCCCGCTCGCTCACTTCGGCCGGTGGGAGCGTGCCGTTCCGAATATCGAGGAGCTGGCCGTAGGCCGTGAGCCGAGTCATCCGGACGTACTCGGACAGGGCGGCGAGGCGCGCGGCGGGGGTGCCTACGGTTCCCAGGATCCCTTCGACCGTGAACGGTTCCTCGAGGTCGCCAAGCGTGATCCCGATCCCCATGCCGTAGTCCTCGCTGGAGCCCTCGCGCCGGAGCTTCCGGTGGTCGGCCGCGACCAGGCGGTGCACCGCGGGGCCCCCCCGCCGCTCCTCGGCATGGTCGATGATGTCGTCGTGGATCAGCATCCAACTCTGGAAGTGCTCGAGCGCGGCGGCGGCCGTGAGCGCGGGTCGCGGCGCGCGGCCGGTCGCGAGGTGGTAGCCCGCGAGGACCAGGATGGCCCGGAACCGCTTCCCGCCCCGGAGCGTGAACTCCCGGTTGACATCGACGTATCCGCGGAGCGAGGGCGGAGCGGCCCGCCGGGCCGCCGAGTACTGTCTTCGGAGTTCGACCTCGAGCGACGGGACGTACCGGAAGAGGTCGGCGAGGTTCACGGCGTCTTGCCGCTTGACGGCCATCATATTTAACACACCCGGCGTGTGGAACGGTCGATGGCGAGCGCAACATTCGTGGACCTCGCGAGCGGCCTCCTCGAGGCGATGGGGCAACGGCTCGACGCCGCCCGACCGGTCCCCGAGGGCCTGACGATCCGAACGGGAGACGGGTTCCTCTTTGCGTTCCTTGAGGATCCGGACCGGGTCTCGCTCGAAACGGTACGGCGCTTCTTCGGCGAAGGGGACGAGATCCCCGTTCACCTGGTCGTCCTCACCCCCGGTCGGCTACCGCTCGCGATCGGCGAAGAGGTCGTCCGACGCGGTGGGACGGTGGTCGAGTCGAACCGGTTCGGGGAGCTCGCCCGCCAGCTCGGTCTCGAAACCTTCCTCGGGCAGGAGCCCCGGCCCGCTTCGGCACGCCCCCGGCGCCTCCTCCCGAGTGCCCAGCAGCTCGACCAGGTGATGTCCCGAGCGCGGACCTGGCTCGACTGGGGGGTCCCGGCGCTTGCCCTGCGATTCTACCGTCAGGCCTCGACGCTGAAGCCGGAGTACGTGCCGGCCCGGATCGGGCTCGGTCGCGCCCTGCTGGGCCTCGGCCTGGTCGACGACGCGGAGCGGACGTTCCTTGACGTTCTGGTGAACCGTCCGGACGATGTGGAGGCGCGCCTTGGACTGGCGGCGTCGTACGGTGCCCGCGCCCGCCCCCAGGACGAGATCGAGGTCTATCGGTTGCTCCTCGCGGAGGACCAAGCACGGCTGGAGGTCCGAGCCCACCTCGTGGCGGCCCTCGTCGACCTCAACGATTGGGCCGGCGCCCGGATCGAGATCGAGGCGTTGCTCGCGCGCACACCGGAGGATGCTCAGCTCCGGTTCCTGCTCGGAGCCGCCAAATCGAAGCTCGGGCTCGAGAAGGAGGGTGCGAGGGAGCTTGCGGAAGCTCGTGCGCTCGGCCTACCGTTCGAACGGGAAACGATCCTCTCCCAACACCTGGGATTGCCGCCCCCGACCCCCCGGGGAAATCCACCGGCTCCGGGACCCGCGCCGGCTCGTCGCGGTAGGGCCCCGCGTCAGAAAGCAGTCCCCGTCCCGGCCCTGAAGCGGCCCCGCGCCGGCACGTCGAAGGCGCGCGCACCCCCGACCCGGCGACCCGCTGCCCGAAAACGTAAGTAGCCCTCCCCTCCGTCGAGGGGCATTCAGGGGACAGATGCGGGTCGTTTCGGTCCTCCCCAGTGCCACGGAGATCGTGTTCGCTCTCGGGCACGGCCGGGAGCTCGTCGGTCGGAGCGCCGAATGCGACTACCCGGCGCCCGCCCGTTCCCTGCCGGTCGTCATGTCCCCGCGGACGTGGGATTCGGCGGCCCCCTCTTCCACGATCGACGCTCGGGTCACCGCCGCCCGGGGCCGGGGGGAGAGCCTGTACACGCTCGACGCCGACCTCCTCCGGGAGCTCCAGCCGGACCTCCTCCTGACCCAGGACCTGTGCGGGGTCTGCTCGGTCACCGGCCCGGAGGTCGAGGAGGCGTGCGCGCGCGCGGGTATCCAACCCTCGGTCGTTTCGCTCACCCCACGTTCGCTCGGCGACGTGTGGAACACTGTCGACACGGTCGGATCCGCGCTCGGGGATCCGGGGGCGGGCGCGCGCCTTGCCCGGGAGTTGCGCGCACGTTCTGAGCGGCGGGAATCGTCCACCTCGCCCCGGGTCGCGGTCTTGGAGTGGTTGGACCCCCCGATCCTGGCCGGCCTGTGGAGTCCCGAAATGGTCTCCGCCGCGGGCGGGCGACCCGTTGGCGTGACGAGCGGGGCCCCTGGAGTACGGGTCGGATGGCCTCAGCTTCACGCCGAGCGTCCGGACCTCGTCGTCGTGAGCCCCTGCAGCTTCTCCGTGGAGCGGACGCGGGAGGAACTCAACAACGGGGCCCTCCGAACGGCGCTCGAGTCCCTCGCCCCACCGCTCGGAACGTTCGTTGCGGACGAGGCATACTTCAGCCGGCCCGGTCCCCGACTTGCCGATGGGGTGGACCTGCTGCGCCACCTGTTTTCCGGGGAGAATTGGCAGCCCCCCATGCCGGTGCGTCCGCTCGGCGATCTCGAGGTCAGCGCATGAACCCCGGTTCGAGCTACGCGTACACGTATGCCCCAACTACGGCACGTTCGGTCTACGCCCAGCCCGCTGTGGGGCGAGTCTCGACGTCCCCCCATGAGCTGCGGGACCTGGCGATCGCGTTCGTTGTCCTTACGCTCGACCTGACCATCGTACTCTCCGGTGGAGGGCTCACCCTCCTCGGCAGCGGCGATGTCGGGGTGGTGCTCGAGGTCGTCCTCGTGGCCGCAGCGGCCGCACTCACCGGATTCGTCGCCCACGAGATGGCGCACAAGATCTCGGCCCAGCGGCGCGGGTTCTGGGCCGAGTTTCGGATGTCGCCCGCCTGGCTGCTTTTCTCGATCGTGACCGCGTTCTTCGGTTTCCTGTTCGCCGCACCCGGCGCAACCGTGATCGGAGGAATGGGGAATCGGGACGACTGGGGCCGCACGGCCCTGGCGGGACCGGTCATCAACATGGTGTTCTCGATTGCGTTCTACGCCGGGGCCGTCGCCGCGATCTACGTGGCGCCGGCCGCAGCGTTCTGGCTGATCTTCCTCGCCTTCATCAACGGATGGTTCGCGACGTTCAACCTGATCCCGTTCGGGCCGCTGGACGGTAGGAAGGTCCTCACGTGGAACTCCGGTGTCTGGGCGATCGCCCTCGTGATCGCGGGCGCGCTCGCCGCCCTGAGCGGATTGGCCCTCTACTACGGCTTCCTGCCGTTCGGCGGTTGAGGACGTACCGTGGCCGGACCCGAGGTGCGGGAGCTGGGGGAGGGACGACTCCTCCTGGACCTAGATTTCCGGGATACCGAGGGGCTGGTCGCGGCGTACCTCCTCCCGGCGGAGGACGGATGGACCCTCCTAGAGACCGGACCCACGACGTGCCGGACGGCCCTGCTCGACGGACTGCGAAAGGCCGGCGTAACACCTGGGGAGGTCCGACGCGTGTTCGTGACCCACATCCACCTCGACCACGCGGGGGGCGTGGGGGCGCTCGCCGACGCACTCCCCCGCGCCGAGTTCTATGCCCATGAGCTCGGGGTCCCTCATCTCGTCGACCCGACCCGCCTCATCGCGAGCGCGCGCCGCGCCTGGGGCGCCGCCGCCGACCCGCTGTGGGGTCCGATCGAGCCGACCCCGGCGGCCCGTATCCATCCCCTCCACGGCGGAGAGCGGTTCCCGCTCGTGGGGGGCGACCTCGAGGTGATGGCCACCCCGGGGCATGCGAAGCACCACCTCTCCTTCTTCGATACCCGCTTGCGGGGGGTCTTCACCGGCGACAGCGCTGGGGTCCGCCTCGAGCAGAGCCCTCACCTCCGGCCCGCAGTCCCGCCGCCGGACCTCGATCTCGACCTGTTGTTCTCGAGTGTCGAGACCATGCGGAGCCGGGACCCCCGGTTCGTCCTCTTCAGCCACTTCGGACCGAGCACCGACGGGCCGGCGGACCTCGCGCGGTATCGCACGATCGTGACCGATTGGAGGGACGTCGCGCTCGAGGCCGCGCGGGAGAACCCGGACCCGGAGTTCGTGGCGCGCCGTCTCGAGGAGCACGACGCGCGCACGCTCGCTGCCGAGGGGGTATCCCCTTCTCAGGCGGAGCGCGAATCGCTCGTCTCGGGGTACGACCTGGCGGCGAAGGGGTTCCTTCGATTCTTCGAGACGCACGGGGACCTACCGTCGAGGGGGCCCTGACGGCCCTCACGCCGGCGGCCCGACGAAACGCGGCCGCGACCCTTCTGCTCGCCCGCTCGGTGTACGCGTTCAACTGGTACAACGTCGGCGCAGTGCTCCCGCTGGTCGGAAGCGCGCTGGGAGCGACGACCCCCCAGCTCGGGGTCGTGCTCGGGGCGTTCCTCGCCGGGGCGGGGGTCTTCCAGCTGCCTGCGGGAATGGCCGCCCTCCGGTGGGGCAACCGCACCGTCTCGATCGCCGCGCTCGCCATCATGGGGGTGTTCTGCCTCGCGTCCGCGTTCTCTCCCGACTGGATCGTGCTCGCGATCCTCCGGTTCGGGGCCGGCGCGGGGGCGGCGTTCTTCTTCGCCCCCGCCCTCGGACTGGTCACGTCGTACTACCCCGTGGGGTCGCGGGGCCCCGTCGTGGGGATCTACAACGCCGGGTTCAGCATCGGTTCGGGCGTGGGCCTGTTCGCGGGGGCGTTCGTGGGAGAGGCACTCGGATGGAGTTGGGCCCTCGCCATCGGCGGGATCGCGCTCCTTGCCGCGACCGCGATCGCCCCCCTCATACTCCCGATCACCGCGGCGACCCCGAGCCGTCGCACCGTGAGCGAGCTCTGGCGAGCGAGTCGGCCGATCCTCCGGTCGCGGGACCTGTGGGCGCTCTCCCTGTCGTACGTGGGCTTGTGGTCGGCGTTCTACATCGCGGCCCAGTACTTCGTCCAGTTCGCCCATACCGTGCATCCCGCGTGGAGCCTGGCTCTCGCCGCCGGGCTGCCGACGATCATGATCGCCGTGGAGATCGTCGGCGGACCCCTCGGCGGCTGGCTCGGTGAACGCCAGCGCGACATGCGGGGCCTGCTGGTCGTCTTCGGCGCCTCCGCGGGCGTGGCGGTGCTGCTGATCCCCTTCGCGACCCTCGGAGAGCTCGTCGGAGTGTTCGCCGCCCTCGGATTCCTCGACGGGGCCACGTTCGCCATCATGTACCTCCTGCCCTCCTACCTTCCCGAAACCGGAGGGGAGGGGTTCGCTCTCGGGCTCGGACTCCTCAATTCGATCCAGATCTTCGCCGGGAGCGGCCTCGCCGTGGCGTTCGCGTACGTCGCCACGTACGTTGGGTTCACCGACGCCTGGCTCCTCGCCGGCGGAGTGGGGCTCGGTACGTTGCCCCTGCTCCTGTTCGTGCGGGGGCACCTCTCCCCGCCGGGGCCGGACCTCGCTACGAGTGCCCCGCCGGCTCCGGCCCTTCGGACGGATCGACCAGCGTGACCAGGTTCGTCGGGCGCCCGTCGACCGGGAAGCCGAGCGTCAGCACGACCGGACCAAGTTGGGCGAGTCCGGAGGTGCGTGCCAGCTCGATCGCCTGGTGGCGCAGGTCCATGATCTTCCCTTGGGTCGGGGAAGGGCGGGCGTCGACGCCGCGGACGAGAGCCAGGTGACGTCGGACCACGGAGCGCCGGGTCAAGGCCACCACGGGGCAGCTGGGCCGCAGTCCCGCGATGAGCCGGGCGGTCTTCCCGCTGTGCGTCGGGGTCACGATGATGCTCGCGTGGACCCCCTCGGCGAGGGCGACCGCCGCCGCGGCGACCGAGCGCTCGGGCAGGGTCGCCGGGTCGGAGGAGAACGCCCGGACCAGCTCGCGGGTCCGCCGGGGGTCGAACGCGCCCTCGGTGGTCCGCGCGATCCGGTCGAGCCACTGCACCGCCTCGACCGGGTAGTGGCCCACGGTGCTTTCCTCGCTGAGCATGAGGGCGTCGGCGCCGTCCAGTACGGCGTTCGCGACGTCCGTCGCCTCCGCCCGGGTCGGACGAGGACTGTCGACCATGCTGAGGAGGACCTGGGTCGCGACGATCGCGAAACGGCCGGCCGCGTTCGCCCGGCCAATGAGCTCCTTCTGCTCCAAGGCGAGGCGCTCGAGCGGAACCTCGATGCCGAGGTCCCCGCGTGCGACCATGATCCCGTCCGAGTCCGAGAGGATTCCGTCAATCCCCTTGAGCGCCTCCGCCCGCTCGATCTTGGCGATGATCCCTACCTCCTTTCCTTCGGGCTGCTTGTCAAGCCAACGGCGCGCTGCGACGACGTCCACCGAGTCGCGGACGAAGGAGAGGGCGAGAAAGTCGATCCCCTCCGCGAGGGCGATCGCGGCCCGCTTTCGGTCGTCCGAATCGAAGGCGGCGGCGTTCAGGCGGGCGTGGGGAAGGTACGCCCCCGCGCGGGACCGCACGGTCCCCCCGTTCACGACCTGAGCCTGGATGGAACCCGCACCGGACGACTTCACCCGGAGCTCGACGCTCCCGTCGCCCAGCAAAATCGGGTCGTCGGGCTTGGCCGCGCCCCGGAAGGAGGGGAGAACGATCTGGACACGACGGGCGTCGCCCGGGGTGGGATCAGAATCAAAGGTCCAGACCTCGCCCACCGAGAGCCGGATTTCCCCATCGGTCAACGGGCCGATACGTACCTTCGGACCGGGGACGTCCGCGACGATCGCGACCTCGCGCCCGGCTTGCCGGGCCGCGGCGTGCATCGTTCGAAGATAGGCCACGTGCGTTTCGGGCGGGCCGTGCGCTAGGTTCAGCCGGAGTGCGTCGGCACCCGCCGCAATGAGGGCCACCATTTGGTCGGCGGATTGGGTCGCGGGACCGACCGTCGCAAGAATCTTCGTTCGACGCATCGCTGAGTGAACCATGTAGAGCAGATATCGAAACCGGCGGTTCGCATCGTGCTCCCGCCGGTTCCGGTCGTTGGACTTACTCCCCGCTTGAGGGCGGCCAGAGGTTCGCCGGACGGTCCTCAATCCGCGGGTCGGGTCGTAGAGTCTTTAGGACGGAATGTTGGTGGTCCCACCGCAGCCCCGTGGTGTAGTGGCCAAGCATGCTGGCCTTTGGAGCCGGCGACAGCGGTTCGAATCCGCTCGGGGCTA
>Ga0187858_10002577_pt1 | contig 18544 bp, 9 predicted proteins | sample June2016WEW_8_15_FD_133015 | JGI IMG/M metagenome (GOLD analysis project Ga0187858, IMG submission 133015) | Peatland microbial communities from SPRUCE experiment site at the Marcell Experimental Forest, Minnesota, USA - June2016WEW_8_150 | ecosystem: Environmental > Terrestrial > Soil >...
ACGGGACACGGCGCTTTGTCGGCTGCGCCATGAACAGGGAGCCTACAACTAGTTGGCTCCCCATTTGGCTCCCCTGAGGGCTACAAGCACCTAACTTGATCACCGATCATGGGGTTGAACCGCGATTTCCTGGAGCCGCCTATCGGAATCGAACCGATGACCTATTCATTACGAGTGAATCGCTCTGCCGACTGAGCTAAGGCGGCACGCCGTTGCTATCGCGGCGGCTCACGGAGTCTACCGGTCCGCGGCGGGTCCGCGCGCGCCGCCACCGCGCCTTGAGCGCGCCCGCCGCCAGCCGGCCGGGCCACGACCGGCCACGGCGGCGCCAGCTCAGGCGTCGCCGTACTTCGCCTCGTAGGCCTGCCGCGAGCCGCACACGCTGGCCTTGGGACAGGCGCAGCGCCGTCCGTCCTCGGCCAGCTTCACGACGACCTGATCGCCGGGGACATTGTGCCCGACCACGGTGCCAGGACCGTCCGGCGTCTGCACGCTCTCGCCGAGCTTCGGTGCCTCCTCGCGGAACTTCTGGTACAGCGGATGCTCGTACTTCAGGCAGCACATCAGCCGCCCGCAGGCCCCGGCGATCCGCAGCGGGTTGACCGGCAGGTCCTGGTCCTTGGCCATCCGCACCGAGACGGGCTCGAAATCCTTGAGGAATGTCGCGCAGCACAGATCCCGTGCATGGGCCGATCCCGCCCTGCAGCCTGGCCTCGTCCCGCGGCCCGATCTGGCGCAGCTCGACCCGGGCGTGCAGCTTCGCGGCCAGGCTCCGGACCAGCGCGCGGAAATCGACCCGGTGCGGAGCGCTGAAGTAGACGGTGAAGACGCTGGGCTGGTCCAGGTAGTCGACGGCGATGACTTTCATCGGCAGCGCCTGCTCGCGGATCAGCCGCCGGGCCGCGACCTTGGCCTCACCGCGCCTGGTCCGGTTAGCCTCGTTCCTGGCCAGGTGCTCATCGGTGGCCAGGCCTGCGCAGACCGGCAGGCCGCCGACTTCCTCATCCACCCATTGCGGGGCCCAAATGCACTCGGCCACCTCCGGGCCAGCGTCGGTGGGCACGAGCACCTTCGTCCCGACGGACGGCTGGTAGGGCCCCGGGTCGAGGTAGTACAGCCGGCCGTGCCGCTCGAAGCTCACCGCCATCATCATGCCCACCACACCACAGTACGGGCCGGCCACGAGCTCGCCTGCACGGCGCCGGCCGGTTTTGCCCGAAACGGCCCCGTCGTGCTCGCCAGGGCGCCTCGGCACCCTTAGTCGGCGGCGAGGGCCAGGGTCATCTCCTCGACCGCCAGCAGCGGCGCGACGCTGGCCGCCAGCCGCTCCCGGCACTTCATGATCGCCTCGATCCGCCGCAGCGTCGCCTCGGGCGGCGAGGCGGCGGCGAGCCGGCCCAGCTCGTCCCGCTGCGCCTCGTTGGCCAGCTCGACATCGGCGCCCAGCTGCACGGCGAGCAGGTCGCGGTAGAATCCGGCCAGATCCAGCAGCGCCCGGTCGAGTGAGTCCCGCTGCACTCGGGTGGCCCGCGATTTCTGCCGGCTCTCCAGGTCCCTGAGCGCGCCCGCGGCGCCGCGGATCGCGGTCGCCACGCCCTTGCCGGTCGAGCCCTCGCCGAAGGCCTTCCGCATGGCGCTGCGCTCGGGCTCGTCCATCTCCCCGGTCACGGCCTCCGCGTCCGCCTTCGCCGCCTTGACCAGCGCGTCGGCGGCGGCCAGCGCGTTTCCGAGCTTGGTGACCTGGAAGGGCAGGCGGAGCACCTCGGCGCGTCGCTTCGCGGCGACCGGGTCGGTAGCGAGCCGCCGAGCTCGGCCGACATGGCCCTGGGCCGCGCGGGCGGCAGCGAGCGCCACGTCCGCGGCGATGCCGGAGCGCTCGAGCACGGCGGCCACCGCGTCGGTCGGCGGCGTGCGCAGGGTCACCAGGCGGCAGCGTGACCTGATCGTGGTGGGCAGATCATCGGCATACGGCGCGCAGAGCAGCCAGACGGTGCGCGGTGACGGCTCCTCGATCGCCTTCAGCAGCGCGTTCGCGGCTTGCTCGGTGGCCCGGTCGGCGTCCTCGAAGAGGACCACCCGCCAGCGGCCGCTGACCGGCGCCGTCGCCGCCTTCAGCACGAGTTCCCTGGTCTGCCGGACGCCGTAGGACAGTCCGTCCGGGCGGACGATCAGCAGGTCGGGGTGCGTGCCCGCGGCGACCTGGCGGCAGGACGGGCAGTGCCCGCAGCCATGGCTGTCGCACAGCAGCGCCGATGCGAAGGACCGCGCGGCCACCGACCGGCCCGATCCGGGCGGCCCGGTGAACAGCCACGCGTGCGTCATGCCGCCGGCCCGGCGGTCCCCGCCGGTCGCGGCCGCCACGGCCGCCTGCAGCTGGCCGACGGCGGCCTCCTGGCCGATCAGCTCGCTGAAGACTGCGCCCGTCATCGGTTCTCAGTCCCTGATCGCCGGGAAGCTGCCGGTGGTTTCCTCGGCCGTCTCCGGTACCGGGTCCGGCAGCAGCTCGCGGATGTGGGCGTGGATATCGCGGCTGAGATCGCCGGGCGGCCGGGTCGCGTCGAGGACCAGGTAGCGGTCTGGCTCGGCCCGCGCCAGGGCCAGGAACCCGGCGCGCACCCGCTCGTGGAACTCGGTCGGCTCCGCCTCGAGCCGGTCAGCCGAGCTGGCCCGGCGGCCGAGGCCGGCCGCGGGCGGCAGGTCGAGCAGGATCGTGAGGTCAGGAAGCAGGCCGCCGGTCGCCCAGTTATTGAGCTCGGCGATCTCGGCCTGCGGGAGCTGGCGGCCCGCGCCCTGGTAGGCGAGCGAGGAATCGACGTACCGGTCGCAGACCACGATCGCGCCGCGCTCCAGGGCCGGCCGCAGCACCGACGTGACGTGCTCCGCGCGGTCCGCCGCGTACATCAGCGCCTCGGCATTCGGCGCCAGGCCGGTGTGCGCGGTGTCCAGCAGCAGCGCGCGCAGCCGCATGCCGATCTTCGTAGCGCCCGGCTCATGCGTTGTCACCACGTCAAAGCCCTGGTCGCGCAGCCAGATGGCTAGCAGCCGCGCCTGCGTCGACTTGCCGGCCCCCTCGCCGCCCTCCAGCACGAGCAGCAGTCCGCGGGCCGCCTTGGCCTGGCCGGCGCCGTCCCCGGCCGCGGCCGCCTCCGTTGCCGGATGATGACCGTGCCAGACCGCCGTCAGGTCCCGCAGCAGCGGCACTCCGGGCCGGTCGTCCATGTGCCGGTAGGACATCACGCCCAGCCAGACGGCCACCGCGGCGGCCAGCAGCAAGACGAAGTTGTCACCGATGGCCCCGTAGCTGACGTTGCCGATCCGCACCGTCGAGGCTCCGATGAGAGCCGTGAAGGCGGCCGCGACGAACGGCGCCACGGCGATCACGGTGAACATGATCACGCGGAGGGCCGAGTACAGGAACGCGAAGGTCCGGCCCCTGGTGTCATCGCCGACCTCGCTGCCCACGATGGTGTACCCGGTGACGTAGGCGACGCCCGCGCACGAGCCGAGCAGGACCACCAGGATGGTGACCGCGGCCAGGTTCGGTACCAGGGCGATCAGCGCCAGCAGGACGCCGGCGAACGCGATGGACAGGCCGAACAGCCGGCGCCGGCTGAAGCCGCGCAGGATGCGCAGGCCGACGAACATGCCCATGGCCAGGCCGACGAAGATGGCCGAGAACACGATGCCCCAGCCCGCCCCGCCGCCGTTGAGCGTGTGCGTGACGTAGACCTGCCCGAGGCCGACGACCACCCCGGCGGCGGCGAACGCGCCCACCATCCCGATGATGATGCCGCGGACGACCTGGGTCTTGCCGATGAACCGCCAGCCCTCGATGATCGTCTTGGCCACCGAGGGCGCGGAGATCTCGCCGCCCGCCCGGCGCCTGGGGATCTCCCTGAGCGTGACCACCGTGATGGCCGACACCACGAAGGTCGCCACGTTGAAGTACAGCGCCAGGTTGACCTGATTGGCCGCGAAGTAGTGCGAGACCGGACCGAGCGCCCGGCTGATCAGCGCGAGCAGGCCGAAGACCAGCCCGGCGATGGGCGCCGTGCCGTAGGTGCCGAGCAGGCTCAGCTGGTTGGCCTGCTCCAGCCGCTCGGGCGGCACCAGGTTCGGGACGGTCGCGTCCTTGGCCGGGGTCCAGAACAGCGATGCGCAGGAGGCCAGGAACTGGACGACGTACATCCAGGCCAGCTTGTTGACAAAACCGACTGACAGGTCCAGCGGGATGGACAGGTACAGAACGGCGCGGACCACGTCGCCGACGATCATGTTCATGCGCCGGTCGAACCGGTCGGCGACCGCGCCCGCCACCGGCCCCAGCACCAGGGCGGGCAGCAGCGAGGTGAGCCACACCGCGCCGACCGCCGCGCCCTGGGCGGTGGCGCCATGCCGCCCGGTCAGCTCGAACGCGAGCGCGGTCAGGGCCAGCAGGCTCAGCCAATCCCCCAGGCTGGACAGCGACAAGGCGATCCAGAGCCGCCGGAACGGCCGGATGGACAGCACGCCGGACGACCGGCGCGTGCCCAAAGGGGATCTAAAGTTCACTGCGCCAGGGTATAGGCAGGAAGCCACCCAGGCTGCTCAGGCAGCAGAAGCGAACCGGCCTGCCGCTCGCCGATCCGACCTGCCCGATGGGCTGACTAGGATTTCCTGGCCCGTGCCCCGCTGGCCGCCTTGGCGCGGCCTCCGTCGGCCGCCTTCGCCCGCGCGCCGCCGGCCGCCCTGCGCTTCGGGGCCGGGGCCGCGGACCGGCGCTCGGCCAGCAGCTCGATGGCCCGCTGCGGGGTGATGGACTCGATCGTGTCGCCCTTGCGCAGCGACGCGTTCGTCTCGCCGTCCGTGACGTAAGGCCCCCAGCGGCCCTCCCGCAGCACGATCGGCTTACCGGTGGCCGAGTCCTCGCCCAGTTCCCGCAGCGGCGGCGCGGCGGCGGCCCGGCCGGTCCGGCCGCGTGCCTTGGGCTGGGCCAGCAGCTCCTTCGCCTGATCGAGAGTGATGATGAACATCTGCTCTTCTGACTCCAGCGAGCGACTCTCGGTGCCGCGCTTGACATAGGGCCCGTAGCGCCCGTTCTGAACGGTCACGGGCTCGCCGTCGATCTCACCGAGGGTGCGGGGCAGGGTCAGCAGCCGGAGCGCGTCGTCCAGCGTGACGCTGTCCAGGTCCATGGACTTCAGCAGGGACGCCGTCCGCGGCTTGGCTGAGGCGGGCGCGCCTTCCTCCAGCTGCTCGGTCACGTAGGGACCGAACCGGCCGGCCTTCGCGACGATGGTCTTGCCGGTGCCGGGGTCGGTGCCGAGGATCTTGTCGCCGCTGGGCCGGTCCAGCAGCTCGGCGGCCACCTCGGGGGTGAGCTCGTCCGGGGCCATGTCCTCGGGCACATTCACCCGCTGGCCGTCCCGCTCCAGGTAAGGCCCGTAGCGGCCGACCCGCACGACGATGTCGCTGCCGGCCAGCGGGAACGAGCTGACATCCCGCGCATCGATGTCGGCCAGGTCGCTGACCAGCTCCTTCAGCCCCTCCTCGCCGTCGGTGCCGAAGTAGAACCGGTGCAGCCACGGCACCCGCGACGCCTCGCCCCTGGCGATCTCGTCGAGGCCGTCCTCCATCCGCGCGGTGAAGTCGTAGTCGACCAGGTGCGCAAAATGCCGCTCCAGCAGGGTGATCACGGCGAAGGCCACGAACGACGGAACCAGCGCCGTGCCCTTCTTGAACACGTAGCCGCGGTCCAGGATCGTGCCGATGATCGAGGCGTAGGTGGACGGGCGGCCGATGGCCCGGTCCTCCAGTTCCTTGATCAGCGATGCCTCGGTGTAACGGGCCGGCGGCCGGGTCGCGTGCTCGGCGGCGGCCAGCCGCAGCGCGGTCAGCGGGTCCCGCTCGGCCAGCGGCGGCAGCCGCCGCTGGTTGTCGTCGAGCTCAGCGTCAGGGTCGTCACTGCCCTCGACATAGGCCTTGAGGAAACCGTGGAACGCGATCACCTTGCCGGAGGCGCCGAACTCGGCATCCTCGCCGGCGCTGGACCGGCCCGATATCCGGACCGAGACGGACTCCCCGGTCGCATCCTTCATCTGCGACGCGACGGTGCGCTTCCAGACCAGGTCATACAGCCGCAGCTCATCGCCGGACAGCCCGCTCCGCGCGGGCGTGCGGAACTGGTCGCCGGCCGGCCGGATTGCCTCGTGCGCTTCTTGCGCGCTCTTCACCTTGCTGGCGTAGGTGCGGGGCTGGTCCGGGATGTACTCGGCGCCGTACAGCTCGCGGGCCTGCTGCCGGGCCGCGGTGATCGCCGTCTGCGACAGCGTGATGGAGTCGGTCCGCATATAGGTGATGTGACCGTTCTCATACAGCCGCTGCGCCACCTGCATCGCGTACTTGGCCGAGAAGCCGAGCTTGCGGGACGCCTCCTGCTGCAGCGTCGTCGTGCGGAACGGCGCGTACGGGGACCGCCGGTACGGCTTGCGCTCGACCGACTTGACGGTGAAGGAGGCATCCGCCAGCCGGTCGGCCAGGGCAGCCGCGGCCTCGCCGTCGAGGTGCAGCAGGTGCGCCGCGGCCGCCTCCGGCTTCAGCTCGCCCGCCGGGGTGAAGTCGCGGCCCTGCGCTACCCGGCTTCCGTCCACGGACACCAGCGTGGCCGGGAACGAGCTCACCTCGTCCGGGCCAGCGGCCGGGCGATCGGGAGCGAACTCGGCCTCCAGATCCCAGTAACGGGCCGTGCGGAACGCGATTCGCTCCCGCTCCCGGTCCACCACCAGCCGGACGGCAACGGACTGGACCCGTCCCGCCGACAGCTGTGGCATGACCTTCTTCCACAGCACCGGCGAGACCTCGTAGCCGTACAGCCGGTCCAGCACGCGCCGCGTCTGGTATGCCTCGACCAGTCCCTGGTCAACGTCGCGCGGAGTCGCCACCGCATGCGCGATGGCCTCCGGCGTGATCTCGTGGAAGACCATCCGCCTGGCCGGAACCCGCGGCTTGAGTTCCTCCAGCAGATGCCACGCGATGGCCTCGCCCTCGCGGTCCTCGTCAGTCGCGAGCAGCAGCTCGTCGGCGCCCTTCAGCAGCTGCTTGAGCTTGGAGACCTGCTGCTTCTTGTCGGAGTTGACGACGTAGAGGGGCTCGAAATCCGCGTCCACGTTCACGCCCAGCCGGGCCCATGGCTCCTTGCGGTATTTCTCCGGTATCTCCGCGGCGCTATCGGGCATGTCCCGGATGTGGCCGATGCTGGACTCGACGACATAGCCATTGCCGAGGTAGCCGGCGATCGTGCGTGCCTTCCTCGGCGACTCGACGATAACCAGCGCCCGGCCGCTGCCGCCCCCGTTGCGGGCAGCGCCATCAGTGCCCTTGGCGGCGCCGCTGCTGGCGGCCCCGCCCTTAGCGGCGCCGTTCTTGGGCGCGCCGCTCTTAGCGGCGCCGCCCCTGGCGGCCGTGCCCGTCCTTGCTGCCACGATCTCTCACCCTCATATCCAGCGGACGCCCAGGAGGCTACCGCAGGCGCGCCTTGCGCACACTGGCGCTTCAGCCAGTCTGCAGTGTCGCAGCATGTCCTCACGCCACGACGGCCGGCTACCAGGCTGGAGCGACAGCCGCCAGCCCGGCAGGCCCGCGGTCGGTTCTGCCCGAACGTCAGCTGCCTCAACCAGCCGGCCCCGGCCGCGTGTTCCCGGCCACCTGCCGGGATGCCTGGCCGCGCCGCTCTCCCGGCAACGCCGATAAATTTCCGCAACCTGATTGAACCACCGCGCGCATCGCGCAGAATGAAGATGATGGCGGAGTACTCCTACATGGTGCTTTATTTGCCGCGCGAGGCCTCACGGGACTCGGTCCGGCGCACCCTGACCGATCATGCCGAGTACGGTCACTGGGAGCTGTCCCGGCTGCGGCTGAACCCGGACGGCACCAGGAAGGCCACGCTGCGGCGCAAGATAATCCGGCCTGGCCGGGTCTCCGTCCCTGGCTGGCAGCAGGCAGGCCGCTAGCCGACTGTCCGGCAGGCGCCGCCACGAGGCTGCCCGGCTGGCGCCGCCACGAGGCTGCCCGGCCTTCGGCCAGGTCAGCCCCTGGTCGGATGGTGGCCGCCGCAGCTCAGTTCCTGGCCGCGGCCGCCAGCGGCCGGACCGCAAGCAGGCTGGCCATCCTGCTGCCGAAACCGGCCGGAGGCGCTGCATGCCGCGGCGCGCGCTGCCGCGACTCCGGCCGTGATGTGGCGGGCTCGGGCCGCCACTGGCCGGTCCCCGGCTCCTCGCGCCGGTGCTTGCTGCGGTAGCCGGGCCTGCGGCCATCCCCGGCCGCTCCGTCCGTCGGCGGCGTGTCAGTCCTGGCGGCCGGATCGCTCGCGGCGGCTGGCCCGCCCGCATGAGCCGGGCCGGCGGGCCAGGCAGGGGCGCCAGGCCAGGCCGGGGCGGCAGGCCAGGCCGGGTCAGTCAGCGACCGCACGCCCGGCGGGAGGATGATTTCCGCGGTCTCGTCGCCGAGCGGGTCAGGCAGGCCGGGGCCGGCTGCCCCTGCGCCGGAGCTCCCCGCAATGCCACGGCCGGGATCAGCGAACATGCCCATGCGCCGGCGAGCCCGGCGCGGCCGCCGCGGCGTGGTCACGAGCAAGAAGGACGCGCCCGACAGCAGCGCTCCGATGGCAACCCCGTTGACCGCACCGCGACCTAACCCAGGCAGCAGGCGGGCTCTGATGCCCGACCGGATGACCTCTTTGGCAGCCACGGCAGCCCGATTGCTCATAACTCTGTCCTCTTCTCTTTAGTGCTGTTTAGCGACGTTTCTGCTCGTGCATCTCAGCCGCCGCGGCTGATGCTGCATTAGGTAGTTATATAGTCACTTGGAGTTACCTAGTCAGTGCTGGCTCTGCCATCCCGGCATGCGCGCCGCTGCTGGCGGAGGCTGGTCGCTTGGGCCGGCCCGCTGCTGGCTGACTGCCGCAGCAGGCCCGCGAGGTCAGCTAGGTAAAAGGTGCCGCGAGCGGCACTGGCAGGCGGGCAATGGGCGGGTAGCGGGCCGGCTGGCGCCATCGCCGCGAACCGCGGCGGGCCTGGCGATGGGAAGCGCTAAGGCGGCCATGGTGACGATGGCCACGGCCGGGCGCTCCGCCGCAGCGGGGGCGCCAGCGGCCGTGGCCACCAGAGCGGGTGCGCTTTCCCCGACGGCCGCGAGGATCTGGTGTCCCGGGCGGCGAGCTGGCACGCCGGCCATGGCGCCGTGCCGCCTGGCGGCAGCGCAGCTCCGCGCTCTCCCCGGGCTCCGACCCTGTTCCGGCAACACAGTCGATCCTCCTCGTCGGCCGACGGGGCTGCCCTGGGAGCGATCCCGGGGAACCCGCCGAGTGACGGAACCGCTGGCCGTGGCGCCGATGGATAGGGGCGGCGTCACGGGCATGTCGGCTCCGTACGGTCCGTAACCATAGCACTACTCATCGTGCTCATCTAGTCATAGCCGGAACGAGACCCGCGTCGGACTGCTCCCGCCTGCTGCCGGTTAGCCAGGGAATAGGGCCTGAGCTGCCGAAGGACTCAGCAGAGATCCAGGAAATTGTCCAGGACCCGGACGCCGAACTGCAGTGAGGAGACCGGCACGCGCTCGTCCACCCCGTGGAACATGCCGGCGAAGTCCAGATCGGCGGGCAGCCGGAGCGGAGCGAAGCCGAAGCAGCGGATGCCCAGCCGGCTGAAGGACTTGGCGTCGGTGCCGCCGGACAGGCAGTAAGGCACCAGGGTCGCCGCCGGATCCTCGGCCAGCACGGCGGACGACATCGCCGCGACCAGATCACCGTCGAAGGTGGTCTCGACGGCGATGTCGTGATGCACGAACTCGCGCTGCACGGCCGGGCCGAGCAGGCCATCGATCTCGCCGAAGAACTCCTCCTCATAGCCGGGCAGGAATCTCCCGTCCACCTCGGCCGTCGCCACCTGCGGCACGACATTGACCTTGTAGCCGGCGTTCAGCCTGGTGGGATTGGCGGTGCTGGTGAGCGCCGCGCCGGTCATCTTGGCGATCGGGCCCAGCTTGCCGAGCAGCTCGGCGATGTCACCGCGGCGGAACTCCACGCCCAGCGCGGCGCACGCCTCGCGCAGGAACGCGAACGCCGCCTCGGTCTCGCGGACCGGCCAGTCATGCCGCCCGATCCGGGCCACCGCCTCGGCCAGCTCCGTCACGGCGTTGTCCGGCTGCAGCATGGACCCGTGCCCGGCCGTGCCTCGCGCCACCAGGCGCATCCAGGCCATGCCCTTCTCCGCGGTCTGGATCAGGTACAGCCGGCGGCCGCCCAGCGTCACGCTGAAGCCCCCGACCTCGCCGATCGCCTCGGTCACTCCCTCGAACAGCCCCGGATGGTTATCCACCAGCCAGCGGGCGCCCCAGGTGCCCCCGGCCTCCTCGTCGGCGACGAAGGCCAGGACCACGTCGCGCGGCGGGCGGCGTCCCTCGGCCAGCCGCTGCCGCACGACGGCCAGGATCATCGCGTCCATGTCCTTCATGTCGACGGCGCCGCGGCCCCACACGCAGTCGCCGGCTACCTCGCCGGAGAAGGGATTGACCTGCCAGTCCGCCGCGTTGGCCGGGACGACATCGAGGTGGCCGTGGATGAGCAGGGCGGGCCGCGACTGATCCGTGCCGGAGATCCTGGCCACGACGCTGGCCCGGCCCGGATGCGACTCCAGCAGGGTCGGCTCGAGGCCAGCCTCGGCGAGCAGCGCCGCGACATGCTCGGCGGCCGCCCGCTCACCGGGACCGCTGTGGTCACCGGGGTTGCTGGAATCGATCCTGATCAGGTCGCTGGCGAGACTGGCGACCTCATCTTGCGCGGCGGTCCCGCGCGGGGCTGCGGGAGGAGAGATGTCCGTCATCTGGTCATCGTCGCACTCCCGCTGCCGGGCACGCGCGCAGCCCTGGCGACCGCAGCGCCCGTGGCCGATGGTCTGAGGATTTGCTATCGTGAGGCGGCTGACTCCGGCTTCGGCCGCGGTTGCACACGTCCGGGTGGCGGAATAGGCAGACGCGCTAGCTTGAGGTGCTAGTGCCCGTAAAGGGCATGGGGGTTCAAGTCCCCCCTCGGACACCAAATGATCATGGTCTGACCAGGGATTATGCCGTTTAGTGAACGCGGTGGCCGGTAAACCGCAGGTCGCAGGCATAGGGCTTCAACTCGGTTTCTAGCCCCAGTGGCTAACTGGCGCCTCAGACCTATTGGCCGAATAACACCTGCTCACGCCATGCTGCGCGATGCCGGTCCGTGGCGCAGGCGGTCCGGCCGCGACTGATATGCCGGGCGATGAGCACGATGCGCGTTTGTGCCTTTTTTCTCCGGCTGCCGGGTGCGAAGGTGATGTCAGCACCCACGCCGAGAAAGGACTAGCGTTGTGGACACAAATTCACCGGTGTCGGCCTGCCAGACAGCCACAGCGGGGATTCGGCAGCGGGGGCAGACCCCGCCGGCCAAAATGCCGGGCAGGCAGCTAGCCGGTTCACCGGTCATGGGCGCGGTGCTGGACTTCTCCGCCACCAATGGCTGGGGCAACGTCGGCGGGAACTGGGCGCAGTCGGTGTCGACCGGCGCGGCGACGTTCGAGGCCTGGATCCGTTCGACGGCCAAGGCCGGCCAGACGATCGTGCTCGGCAGCAACCCGCCGGGGGCGAGGCCGCGGATCAGCATCGGGGATGACCAGCTCTCGGTGTACTGGAACACCGGCGGGAGCGCGCCGGGGTGGACGTCGGCGGATAATACGCTGGTCACCGACGGGCAGTGGCATCATGTCGCGGTCGTGTTCGACGGCGGTGCCATCACCTTCTACAAGGACGGGGCGGCCACGGCGGACCGGCTGACGGTCGGCGAGGCGCAGCAAGCGGCCGGGACGTTCCAGCTGGCTGCCGGGTTCGGTTCGGTGACCGGCTTCACCGGCGAGCTGTATGACGTGCGGGTCTGGTCGGTCGCCCGCTCGGCGCAGCAGATCGCCTCCTGGCGCTGGGCGCCGCTGTCGCTCAGCGAGCCCGGCCTGACCGTGCGGACTTCGTTCGACCCTGCCAGGCAGCAGATCATCAACCTGGTGGGCGGCGCGGCCGGCTCGATCACCGCGGGCACCATCATCACCGCCGATCTGCCGTCCCCGTCCTGCGCGCTGTCGTTCAGTGGCGGGGCTCAGGACGCCGTCGACCTGCTGGCCGGCGCCCAGTTCGCCGACAGTAGCGCGGCCACCTTCGAATGCTGGATGAAGATGTCGACCGCCGCCGGGGTCGCAGCGACCGCCCAGCCGCTGATGTGCGTGGCGCAGATAGGTGATCAGCAGCCGGTGGTCCAGCCGCGGTTCGCCTATTCCGGGAACGACGCGCTCAGCTTCTTGTGGGGCCAGACCGCATACCAATCGGCGGACACCAGGCCGGTGTCCGAAGGCGCGTGGCACCACGTGGCGGTGGTGTTCAACCAGAACTACGCGACGTTCTACAAGGACGGCGTGGCTGCCGCGGACGTGTTCCAGATGCCGGCGTCCGAGACGTCTCAGGGCCTGTTCCAGATCGGGGCCACCGCAGGCACGATGCCCGCCTTCAACGGCGAGCTGTACGACATCCGGGTCTGGAACACCGCCCGCACCCCGGCTCAGATCAGCTCCTACCGCTACGTCACGCTGACCGGCACCGAGCCCGGCCTGAAGGCGCTGTTTAATCTCAGCGGCGTGAACCCCGCGCTGCCAGTGACGCTAGTCAACCAGGTCACCAATCAGCACGCCGGGCTGATCGGGAACGCCGCGGTGGTCCCCGCGGTGCTTCCGCAGCAGCCGCTGCCCGCCAGCGTCTGGACCTACCCGATCCCCGGCGAGTCGCCAGCGGGACCGCTGCTGTCGCCGCAGGGGCTGCTGTGCACCGACAACGACACCGGCGGTACCGGCGGGGCGTTCCTGCGGTCGGTCGAGCTGGAGACCGGACAGGTCCGGTGGAGCTACGACGTCCGGCAGCAAAGCGAGCTGACCAGCGTGATCATCCCCGCGGCAGTGGGCAGCGACGGCCAGACCGGCTATGTCGGGGTCCAGTCGCCCTACAAAGACACCTCACTGAACTTCGTGGAGATCCACGCGGTGAACGTGGCCGACGGCACCTCGGTGTGGCAACAGCCAGCCCATCTCGCACCCGCGACGGCCTTCCTGACCCGTCCCGTGGTGCTGGCCGGAACGCTCTACGCGGGAGTTAAGGGGCTGTCCTCCGGTGGCCTGGCCTGGGGCGACCCGGCCAGCGGCGCCATGCAGGCCAAGTTCTTCAGCGAAGAGCAGGAGGAAGGGGCAGCGCAGTTCATGACCGAGCCCGTCGTCGACGCCACCAGCGTCTACGTCGGCCGGAACGCGGCGGCAACGCCGGTCGTGGCCGCCGAAACGTTGGTCACCGCGCTCGCGGCCGATCTGCAGCAATGGACGACCACCTGGCAGGTGACCCTGCCTGCCGCCGTCACCACGGACCTGGCGCTGGGCGCATCGACGCTGTTCGTCCCCACCGGGGGCATGATCATGGCGCTGAACACCGCCGACGGTTCCACGCGGTGGTCGCATCAGCTCAGCGGGTCACCGGTGCAGGGCCGCCCGGTGGTGATCGGCAGCACTCTGTACGTCGGCAGCACCGACGGCACGCTGTACGCGCTGGACACCGTGACCGGCACCGAGCAGTGGCGGGTGGACATCGGGTCGCCGATCGTCACCGGCCTGGTAAACGAGGATTCGGTGCTGTATTTCGCCACCGCCGGGGACGGCGCAGGCGGCGGGCCGGCGTTCCTGGCCGTGGATGCCGACAGCCAGGGCAACGACGTGCTCGCCTACCCGGTCCCGGACGCCGACACGATCCTGTTCGCCCAGGGCGGGGTGACCAACGGGGTGGTGTACTTCTACGGCGCCCAGAACGTCTACGCGGTCAACATGTCCAACGTGATCCGCGAGTTCGCGGTGACCAGCAAGCTGATCGTGGAGAACTACACCACCGACACTGCCACGCCGACCGGCAGCGACACCTCCTACCGGGTCACGCTGAGCATCCGTGATGAGAACGGCGCGGTCCGCGCCAACCAGCCCGTCAAGCTGTGGTCGACCGGCACCCTGCACGTCGTCAACCAGCAGAACCCAGTTACCTTGACCCAGGATGCGCCGGTGTGGATGCAGACCGACGCGTCCGGCAACCTCACGCTGGCGGTCAGCGCCTTCGACGACGGCACACCCACCGGCACGCCGAACGTCGCCTGCCCGCCCGTGTTCGCCTGGGCCAACTTCATGTCCGCGGGCGAGGCCATCGTCATCTACCCCGACCACGAGTCGCTGGGCACGCTCGCCAACGTGCAGGGCTCGGCCAGCCCGCCCAGCGCGGCCCGCGCGGATGCCGCCGCCGGGCCCGCGCCCCAGTGCCTGGACCATGCCACCGCCTACGACGGCAGCCCGCTGATCCTGTCCTCCTACCAGGCACCAGCGTCGCTGGACGCGATCGCCTCCACCGTCCGCAACACTGTCGGCACCCGCAACACCGGCACCGTCGGCGCCTCTTACCTCACCGCGGGCCGCCATCCGGCGGCGAAGTACATCCGCCGCGGCGCGGTCGTGCCGAACGTGGTCTACGCTGCGAACGCTTCCGCGCCAGCGAACCGGCCTTACGTGCCCGGTGCGGTTCCCACCTTCACCGTCGACTTCTCTACCGGGCAGCCGGTGTTCCAGGCTGGTACCTTCGACGCCAGCCGCCCGGGTGCGCTGGCATCACCGGCCGGCGCCGGGCTGGGCGGGATCTTCAGCGACATCGGGCACTTCACCGACAACGTCATCAAGGGCGGCGAGCAGGTCGCCAAGATGGCCTGGCAGTTCACCGAGAACGCCGTCCAGACCGTCATCCACACCGCCGAGAGCGTCTACAACCTGGTCATCACCGACGTCGAGGACGCGGTCACCGCCGTGGTCGGCTTCCTCAAGACGGTGGTCGCGGACATCATCAAGGTCATCCAGTGGCTGTCCGCCCTGTTCAACTGGGAAAACATCGTGCGCAACCACACCTACATCAAGAACGCCATCACCAACCCCGGTGACCCCGCCAACCCGGGTATGATCGACCGGCTGGCCGCCTGGGTGGCCAGCGAACTGAACGGCGGCACCGACACCGCGACCGTCCTGGGCGGGCTAGCCGGCCAGTCCTCCGCGGCGGCGGGCAGCACCGCCGCGGCCACGGCCGGGCAGACCGTGCAGACCCAGCAAACCGGCAACAACGACCCCAACCAGGTCTACAACACCGGCGGCAACAACAACGCCAACCAGTGCACCTGGATGCACCAGAAGGTCAGCGAGAACTCCGGCTCGGCCACGATCGGCGGCGGGCCGGCGACCGGGGTAGGAGCCTCATGGGACCCGGGCCCCATTAACGCCGCGTTTGAGCAGTTCCTGACCGCCCTGGAAACCGCGCTGACCGGCTCGTTCGCCGACCTTCCCGAGCAGATCCAGCAGAAAATCGCCTCCACCCAGGACAACTTCTCTGACCCCAAATCCGTGCTGAGCACCGGCCTGTCGGACCTGATCGGCGTATTCGCCGCGCTGGCCGACGACATGGCCGAGTTCGCCCAGGCAGTGGCCAAGGACTTCCTGCAACTGCTAGACACCGTGCTGAACCAAATCGTGGACTGGCTGGCGCAGCCGATCGACATCCCCTTCGTGTCCGCTCTCTACCATGCGCTGACCGGAGACCAGCTCAGCATCCTGGACCTGACCTGCCTGCTCGGCGCAGTCCCGGGCACCATCCTGCTCGACGTCCTCACCGGATCGCCGACCGTGCCCGACACCGCCGCCGCGGAGCCCGGCTCGCAGCCGTCCCCGGGGGTGGAGCTACCGCCCGGCGAGCTGGCGGGCCGCATCCTGCTCGGTGGCGCCAGTTACGCGATCAACAACGTGGCCGCCATCTTCGACATCGCCACCATGGACTTTTCGGCGGAAGCGCCGTCGTGGTTCGTGCCCGGCGCCCCGGGACCCCCGGCCGCGTTGAGCTGGCTCGACCTCGCGCTCGACTTCATCGGCTGGGCGATGACCATGGTGGCGAGCTACGGCTGGGCGACCTGGGAGCCGCAGGACTGGGTCTACTGGTCGATCCAGACCATCCCGCAGGCGTTCAACTTCGGCTACATGTTCCGCGCCGACGGCACCGGCCACCGGCAGGCGATCCGCGACACCATCTCGGGTGTCATCACGCTGATCACCTCGGCGGTGTACGCGCACTACTGGCCAGGCAGCTACCGCGACGCGCCCAAGGCCAAGGGCATAGTCCTCACCGGCAACATCTTCGGCGCCTGCGGGTCCATCAGCGAGCTGCTCATGCTGTTCCTCAACCCGTGGGACTGGATCGAGGTCGAGGCCGCAGTGAAGATGGTCTTCACGGTAGTCGGCAATGCGCTCGGCTTCGCCGCCAATGTCCTGGACCTGGTGGACTGACGGCACGCCGTCTAGCATCATCGCCGGAGTGACCGTACGGTGCCTGACACCGCGGCCCGGTGGTCGCTGGTGCTCACCAGGGCAGGCTCAGGCAACGCGCCTCACCTGAAACCGCTGCTCACAGGCTCAGCCACGGCTGCGGCGAGCTGCCGAGGATATAGGCGAGTGGTTCAAGTCCCTGTGCCGTGGTCGCGGTAGGGACCGCCCTTGCGGGCGGCCCCCCGCGCAGATCCCAGCGTGCGGGATTACCGCACTGGGCTCCTACCTCGGGTGAGTGGCGGCCAGCCGCTGCTCGGGGAAGGGATGCATCACGCGCACTGGCGGTAGCCACCGTTTCTGGATCCGGTTCATCCGCGCCCAGGTCAGCCTCCGGCCTTTCTGGCTGCGGCGCCGTAGCGCTTTGATCCAGTGCCGGGTCACCTGGTCACGGAAGGCCGCCACCGCCTGGGTGTTGCCCGGCACGGCGTAGTACGCCATGTGCCCGCGCACCACGCTGGCCAGCCAGCGGCCCTGTTCCGGGATGGGCTGATGCGCGCGCCGCCTGGTCTCGGCTTTCACCTCGGCAAGCTTGGCCCGCATCCGTTTCGAGATCGTGATCCGCCGCACCCAGAACCGCCCGTTCTTCGACGTCGCGCAGATGTGCGTGAAGCCGAGGAAGTCGAACGTCTCTGGCTTGCCCTCGCCCCGGGCTGCCCGGTTCGACGCGGCGAACCGCCCGAACTCGATCAGCCGGGTCTTATCCGGGTGCAGTTCCAGCCCGAACTTCGCGAACCTGCCGCGAAGCTCTTCCAGGAACCGCTCGGCGTCTTGCCGGTGCTCGAACCCGACGGTGAAGTCGTCAGCGAACCGCGCGATGATCACATCACCATGCGCGCGGCGTTTCCTCCACCAGTCGGCCCACAGGTCGAAGACGTAGTGCAGGTACACGTTGGCGAGCAGCGGCGAAACCGATGCCCCCTGCGGTGAACCCTTCCCGCTCTCCGTCCACTCCCCTTCCTCGATGACCCCGGCGGCCAGCCACTTATCCACCAGCCGCAGGACCCTTTCGTCCGCGATCCGGTGCCGGAGGAACCTCCTGAGCCAGTCCCGATCAAGCTGGCCGAAGAAGTCGCGGATATCCGCGTCCAGCACCCAGTTCACCTTTCTCCGCGAGATCCCGGTCGTCAGCGCGTCCAGCGCCCGATGCGGGCTGCGCCCCGGCCGGAACCCATAGGAGAAACCCCGGAAGTCCGCCTCGTAGATGGCGTTGAGCACCTCGACGACGGCCCGCTGGACAATCTTGTCCTCCAGCGAGGCAATGCCGAGCGGCCTTAGCCGCCCGTCCGCCTTCGGGATGTACGCCCGCCGAGACGGCACCGCCCGGTAGCGCCCCCGCTGCACCCGCTCGTGCAGATCCCGGAGGCTAGCCTCCAGGTCCTGCCCGTACTCTTGCCACGTCACACCATCCACCCCCGGCGCGGCCTTCGGGCTAATCGCCCAGTACGCCCACCGCAGGCGCTCCAGGGTGACGTGGTGCAGCAACGCGGTGAACCGCGCCTCCTTATCCCGTACTGCCACCTGCCGCACACGATCCAGCTCACTGGACACGCCTGACCCGGCACTGCGTCCGGGGCGTGTTTCACCGGCCGTGTTCCCCTTGGCCGGTCCCCTTTCCTCCCCCGCCTCCGCAGCCGCAGCCTTGTTCGGCAGGTTCGCAGGTACTACGGGACCGTCCGACTTCCCGCGCTCGTGCATCTCAGGCGTCCCGCCTTAGCGTTCCCTGAGCGGCCCGCCCGGTGATCAGCCCGGCGGGCGAGACACGGGATCTCCCGGTTCTCGCGCATGAAGGTTCCGCACATGCCCTGGTTCTCCGACCGCGCGGGGCCCCCTGACGGCTCGCGTCTAACGCCGTCAGCGGTGTTGCCTTCCACCTTTTGGACAGTGTCGGCACCCCGGAGAGCTGATTTCGCGGCTCAATAGCCCGGCCTGCACGTGCCCCTGCCAACGCTTCGCCACGCCCTCGCGGGTCGTCGACGCATGGCTGAGGGCCGCCGTGGGTCGCTAGCCCTTCGACGTAGAGCTCTTCCATCTCCTCCTCCATGCCGGTTTATCCCGGCGCTTTCCCA
>Ga0187858_10002604_pt1 | contig 18414 bp, 14 predicted proteins | sample June2016WEW_8_15_FD_133015 | JGI IMG/M metagenome (GOLD analysis project Ga0187858, IMG submission 133015) | Peatland microbial communities from SPRUCE experiment site at the Marcell Experimental Forest, Minnesota, USA - June2016WEW_8_150 | ecosystem: Environmental > Terrestrial > Soil >...
CTTCTCCCTCCGCCCGGCAGGTAGGCCGGACGTGGGAGCAACCTGCTCCTCCGCCTCCTCGGCAATCCCTGGCTCCGATATCTCCTCGCCTTCCAGGTCGGCTTGATCCTCCGCCAAGTCGCCGGAGAGGTCTTCTGCGGCTCGAGATGAGTACAATTTTTCGACTCGCTCCCGTGCCGCCGAAATCTCCGCCGGGCTCTTCGCCTCGAGCGCGCGAGCAATGGTGATGTGTTTGGACTTGCCCGTCTCCTTCTCGATCGCCGTAACATGCAGAATGCCGTCCACATCCAGGCTCATGCGACAGAGCACTTCGTTCGGTTCGGCGGTTGGTCTCAACCCCTCGATCAAGAAATCCCCGACGAGAATGTTCTTAAGGGCGTCTTCGTCCTCTCCCTGATAGATCTCGATCTGAACGGAAGTTTGATACGGGTGTGCCGTGCAGTACTGGTTCGTCCGCGTGACCGGCAACGGCGTGTTGCGATGAATAATCGGATGATAGCAGTGCACGTAGGGGAATCCGCCACGGTCCCCCAGGTATGAGGGGCCGAAGGAAAAGGGAGAAACGTCCACCAGCACGCGCTCCACTTCGTGTCCGGCCAGACGAGAGGCCAGGACGCCCGCGCCCAAGGCCACGCACAAGTCAGGGTGTACATCCTGGCGCGGTACGAGCCCGGTCAACTCCTGGAGTCGCTGGGGGATCAGGGGCGTTCGGGTTGAACCTCCCACCAAAAGAATGGCGTCGAGGTCGGCGGGACTTTTGCGCGCATCGCCCAGCGCCTTGGAAACACTGTCGAGCGTCGACTCGACGAGAGAGCGAATCATCTCTTCGTACTCGGCACGGGAAAGCTCCAGGTCAAGGTGCAGGGGCTTGCCGTTATGCACCACCAAGGCTTCTTCCCGCACCCGGACGTAGGGTTCGAAGCTCAGCTTTTTCTTGGCTTCTTCGGCTGCCCACCAGAGCCGCGAGTGCGCGGCGGGGTGACCGCGGCGCAGGTCAATGCCATATTGATCCTGAAATTCCCGCTCCAAGCGCTCCAGTAACAGGTCATCGAAATCATCGCCCCCCAGCCGATTATTGCCATGGCTCGAAAGCACTTCGGTGACGTCGCCTTCCACCGTGACGATGGAGACATCGAAGGTGCCGCCGCCTAGGTCGTAAACCATGGCGGTGTGCTGCGCGGCGTCGCCGAAGCCATAAGCCAGGCTGGCCGCCGTCGGTTCGTTGAGGATTCGCATGACCTCCAGCCCCGCCAGAACTCCCGCCTCGCGCGTGGCATTGCGTTGGGCGTCAGAGAAATAGGCAGGCACGGTGATGACGGCTTTCTCGACGCTTTGATTCAGGTCGCGACGCGCCCATTCCACCAACTGGCGCAGAATTAGCGCCGAAATTTCCTGGGGCGTGAAGGTCTTGTCCCCGAGCTTCACCACGTCCGCCGAGCCCATCCTGCGTTTGATGCTGCGCACGGTTAATTCCGGATAGAGGAGCTGCTGATGCCGAGCCGATTGGCCCACCAGGAGCTGGCCCGTGGACGAAAATCCCACACATGAGGGCAACATCTTGCTGGCCTCGGGACCCAGAACCTGCACTTGGCCCCCAACAAAGGCAGCTATTTCGGAGTTGGTAGTTCCTAGATCAATGCCTGCGATCAACTCATTCATCTTCATCGTCCTCGGGTGATTTGGAGGTTGGTTTGCGCGCTACCTTCACTTGCGCGGCGCGATGGACCTCGCCCTTCCATTCATAGCCCGCGCGATAGACTTCCACGACCGTACCCTCCGTGGCTTGGTCGGTCTCCTCCACATCCACGGCGTACATCGTACCGGGGTCGAAGGGTTGACCCTGGCAGTCGATCTCCCGCACGTCGGATTGCGCCAGGACTTCATCAAGACGTTCCAGGCTGAGGCGATAGCCCTCCACCAGCGCGGTCAATCCTTCCAAGGCTTGGCGCAGTAAGGAGTGGCGTGCCAGCAAGCGGGCCGGCCAGTTGGACTGCCGCGTGGCGCGCATTTTTGCTTGACTGGCGCGAGCGGCTTCGAGGCCCCGGCCCAAGCGGTCCCGGAGATCAAGAAGCACGTCGAGGATTTCCCTTCGCGCGCGCTCTTGGGCCGCGCGCTGCATTTCCGCTAACTGCGGGGCCACGTCCGCGAGGGGAGCAAGGGTCTCACTCAGTTGTTTGAAACTCCTCCCCTGGAGTTTGACCTCCTGGGTCAGGCTGGTCACCGCCGCCCACATCGAATATAGGTCGCATTGGCCCTCCGAGTTAGCCGCAGTTTCCGCAGAGAGGGAAGCGAGGAGTTCGGCGGCAATTCCCTGGGGAGATTCTTCCGCGGCCAGCACGCGGTCCAGCCAGGCTTCAAAACGACGCAAAATCTCCTCGCGATCCACGTTCACTTCTCCCTCAAGACCGCCAGCCAGGGGCCAGGCCCCGTGAAGCGTCTCTCCGCAGGATGGGCCGGCAGCAGTGAAACCAGCGGAGCTTTTGGATCCACTGCGAGCAACATCTGCAAGGCGCGGCGGCGCGGGTCGCGCAGCAAATCATAGGCGTCACGGATACGCTCGAACTGCTCCGGGGCGCGGTCCGGGGGGTTCTCCTTCACCTTGCGCAGATAGGCGGAGCGGATTTCCGCATCGTCGGCGTTCGGGGCGACACCCAGGAGCTCCCTGGCATCTTTCGGCGGAGTGTTGCCGCCTTGTGGATTCCTGTGGCGGTTCAAAACAACTCTCCTTGATTTGAGCTTTGCGGACGGGTTTTCTTGGGTTGCTTCTGTTTCGCTTGAGCTTGGCCCATTTCGTCCACCAGCCGGCTAATATCCTCCAGGGCGGATTGGTCGAAGGCAAGGTCATCTTCCTCATCCACAGCTTCGCCGAAAGAATCGTATTCTGGAGCCCATTTGGAAACCGGAAACTTGCGCGACCGCTTTTCGCGTTTGAGCACTTGATTAAGTCTCGCGGTGCTCATGGAGGAATCCGGCTCATGCATGGAAACAACCCAATCGAAGAAGCTCGGCCTGCCCCGGCCAGAACCTCCTCTTTGCAAGTCTACGGCTTCGTCCACAAGATCCATATCGCGGTGCCGGCGCCCGAGTTCAGCGGCCGCTGCCAGGCAGTCGGCCCGGCGCTGGACATCCCCTCCTGGCAGGGCCCGAGCGCGCATCAACACGAATCTCCCCTCCGTGTCCCCTCCCTTGTCCAGACCTGCGGCCGATGCCGCGTATGCCAGTTCCCTCCGGTTTCTTCGCAGAGCGGCTTCCCCCAGGGCGAGCAGCTGCCGTACCTCGAGTTTATCCGGTTTCTTCGATAACTCCTGGAAGATTCTGCTTTCCCATGCCGGCGGAATGCTGAATGCGACACCCACGTCATCGCCCAGAGCGCAGGCGCGGGCGATGGCGGACGCCACGGAGTCTGTCTGCCGCGCCAGGGCTTTTTCCGGAAGAAATCGATCGACCGGCAATTCACAAGCAGCGGCCGTGCTCTCGCAGGCCAGGACCCCGGCGGCTGAACTCTCGAGCATGCGGCTCACTTGCGATAAGCGGTCCGCAGCAGCCTCGGAATCGCCACGAAGCACACAGCAGGTCCAGTGCAAGCAAGCCACGAACGCGGGACGGTCGCCCTCCTGCGCTTGCGGCAACGCCTCCAGGGCTGCCACGTCTTGTTCGGCGAGGTGCGGTTTGCGCTGCCGGAGGTGGCGGAGGGCCTTGGCCACCAGGAGGCGAAGCGCCGCCCGGCGAACCTCGGTGCCAAGGGAATCACACTTCTGCGCGAGTTTAAGAAAGCCGAAGGCTTTGTCCAACGCGCCCCTTTTCTCCGCGGACTCCATCAAGTAAAGGAGCGGCCGGCTATCCTTCGGCAGCGCCTGGCTCCAGACTGTGCACACCCGCTCGGCGGCTTTCCCATCGTGTTCTTGCGTGGCCCAGTCCAGCCAGTGCTCGAAGGCTTCCGCATGGGGATCAAGGGTACACGCTCGCTCGAAGAGTTTCTCCGGAAGTGGGAAATAAGCGTCCGACGCATCATGCTTCGCGGCGACTGCCCGGATGGCAGGTGGCTGGTCCTCGTAATAATCGCTGAAGTTGCGGGATTCAGCGGCGAAAGCCTTCTGCACCTCACCACGCGCTTCGCGTGGGAGGTCTTCCATAAGCTTCGCCATATGCAGATAAAGTGCTGCTGCCTCCGGGCCGTCTTCCCGGAACCAGCCCTCAGCGACCGCGTGCCGCCGAAACTCTTCCCACAGACGGCACGCCGCAGGGTTTAAAGAATCATCGGAAATTTCCACATCCCTCGCGAAAAGGCGCCAAAAATAGGCGTTCTTGAGCACCGGCCCCCCCAGCGCAGCATGGAGCCGTCTTATGGGAAGGCCCAATCGCAAAGCAATTATCCAAAGGTGTTGGCGTAGACGCTCAACCAATTCAGGGCAGGCAGTGGTGCAGAGAGAAATGGTGCGCTGGATTTCTGGAATAATCTTGTGCTGCACATTTTTGGCCAGCGCGTCATCCAGTGATTCGAGGGCTTTTCGCAAAGACTCCAGCTCGCCCTCAACCTGCGCCACGAGCGATCTCGAAGCGGGCGGAAGACGATCCAAGGGTCCCTGAACGAGCGCGCTCCGCAGGGCGGGAACCAGCCGGACAGGAACCGAGTCCGGATCGATGGCCTGAAGGCATTGCGCACAACCCGCATCGTCGTTCCGGTAAAAGCAGCCAATCGCTCGCACCAGGAACTTCCAGGGAGCCAAGGGTCCACGACGGGAAACCTCGGGTAAGAGGAGTGCATCCTCCGTGACCGGGCCACTGGTCACCGCTTCGAAGGACTTCACCACGGCAGCCGCCCCCGTGCGCAACGGATGGTCCGAAGCGAGTGCCGGGCATTGCGCCAAGGCCGAAAGATCCGTTACTTGGCGCTTGATCGCTGCTTCGATTGCGAGCCGTCTTTCCAGGGGAATCGCGGGGTCATTCAGTGGCGCCAGCATTTCATCCAGGCTGCTCTGGCTACTGGCGACCACCACACCTATGTCGAGCAACTTTTCTTTTGCGCAGGGATACCGCTCCCTCACTAAGTCAAGCAATGCCTTGGCCTCCGTCGCGAGGCCGATCTTGAGCAAGGAACGAATTCTTGCCGCATAGGCGTCCACCAGCAGAGCCTCCGAAGCCGGCGTAGAGAAACGTTTATGGATCTGCTTTGCCAGCTCCAGTGCCGGTTTCGTGCTGCCCCTGGCCAGCAAGGCGCGGACTTCCTTTTCGTCGGAAATAGGCACGTTTCCACCCGTCGTGCCGGGTGATGCATGGGAAATCTTGGTCTGCTGGTGTTGGCCAGGCATTTGCGTGCTCGACTCCTCGCCGTGGGAGTAAATTAAATTACTCCAGGTCCGTAGTAGATGACAATGCCCAAAAGCAAAGTGGAGCGTGCGGCCTCGCCAATATTAAATCTGCCCAAAGATGATTCTTCTGCCCGTCACCCTTCGTCCCCAGAAATTCCGGATGAGCAAGTCGGCTAAGGCTGCGGCTCCAGAGGGCTGCCGCGCAGCGCCACAAGCGGCTGAGCAATGGACTTCTGGCTTATCAACGATTGTGTACCAAAAGGTCTAGTTCAGCAGTTTCCTACGGCTTATGACTTATCAGCAACGTAGAGTCCCTTGCGCCCGGATAAAGGCGAGTTCGGCGGCGGTGGGTTCCCTCTTCGGCGCCCACATTCGAGCGGCCCACCCTGATCTTCTGCGAAATTCCAACTTCTTGCTTCCTCCCAGCGGCTCTAACTCCTTCGATGCGGAACGGGTACGTGTTTCGTTCTGTATGTCCAGATTCGGAGAACGTCAAAACCCGTGTTGGAGACCACTGGATGGACGGCGCAGCTATCGGCTCGTCGTCGATGAAATTGGACAGGAAACGTGTCCCCCACACAGCGAGGCCATTGCGACAAGCGTGGCGTTTACACATCCGAGCGACACCGGTACGGTGCCCTGCCGACTTCCAAGAACCCCGTATCTGGGGAGTTTGCATGATTGCTGGTGGGAAGGGCTGTTATCGCCAGTTATCGGTGAACACTCAGCCAGACGGGCTGCTTTCAGCGAACGCTAACGTCAGGGAATCGGTCGTGATGACAATGGGGCGGCGCTACGAAATGAAGCCAACTTTCAAACGCCTATCTCCAGGGCGGGGCCCGACTGACTGAATTCGCGCTACCGAGCTCCTGCGGGACCCGTCGCTCGGCGCAACCCTCGTCTGACAAATTCATTGCTTCGATCTCGTCTGTAATTTGTGTTGCCGTCGCGTCGTGATTAGAGTATACAGTGGCTTTCTATTGAGCGACAGCTAGTACGCGTTTGAACCGGATCTGAACTGGATGGCAAGTGCGGGGCCGCGATGCCGCCGAGGCGTGAATTGTATGCTAGTGGAAGCGGTCGGCGGGTATGGTTCTGCGGCGTGAAGCGGTTCCACCCGACCCCCGATGCGACAGAATGGCCCTGAACGCCGTCCAGAAAGGACGTTTGTCACGCTTCGGGCAGAGTACGGATGCGCCTAGCGTTTGTAAGTTCAACTTCGAAGGGGATGGATGCGATCCGCAGGGCGGTGTGTGACGCTATCCCGTTGAAGGACAGCTTCGCGCCCGTGGCGATGGAGAACTTCGGGTTGCGAGACGGGTTTCCCCTCGAGGTGTGTCTCCGCAAAGTCCGCGAATCACAGGTGTTCCTGGGCATTATTGGCACTCAGTACGGAAGTTGCCCACCGGGCGATGATGTGTCCTACACCCGGCACGAATACAACGAGGCACGAAGACTTGGATTACCGAGGTTGATGTTTGTCACGCCCGACGTCGTCGGCCACCAGATAGAACCCCGTCAGGAAGCTTTCCGCGCCGAAGTCTTGCGCGATAATCTGGCTAAGGTCTTGGAGATCGCCAATCCGGATCAATTCGCTACGTTCACCGTCGCCGGCCTCGCGAATCTACCGCCCGAGCCTGCGGCGGTCCCCGAGATCGAGCCCATCCCGGAGTTGCCGCCGAAGCCACCGGTGGTGGGGCGCAACGTGGAGGTGGCAACAATCGTCAACGCGCTTGCATCAGCCGAAGAACCACCGTGGATCGCCGTCACAGGTCATGCCGGCATTGGCAAGACAACGTTGACGCTAGCCGTGCTGCACCACCCTAGCGTGGTCCGACGGTACGGGAATAGCCGCTTCTTCGCGCGCTTGGAGACCGCGGATGCGTCGGCTACATTGCGCACTGCAATTGTCAGTGCGATCGGCCTGAATCCAGCCCGTTCGAAATTCCGTGATGCCCTCGAGGTTCTTGCAACACGTGCCCCTGCGTTGCTGGTACTAGACAACCTTGAAACCCCTTGGTCAGCGGATCCTACGGCGGTGGAGGAGGACTTAGAACGTTTTAGGCAGGTAAAAGGGCTCGCGCTGATGGCATCTTTGCGGGGCACGGATCGACCCGATGCTGTTCAGTGGCTCGCGCTGGACCCGCTAAGGCCGCTCACGTCTGGCGACGGGCGGCTGCTTTTCCTGCGGATTGCGTACCGCCTCAAACCGAATGATCCGCACCTCGATGACTTCATTGATGCACTCGGCGGACTGCCCCTGGCCCTGACCTTAGTTGCTCGACAGGCCGCGCCAGGCACATCGCTTGAGCTCTTGTGGCGAGCATACCGGCGCGTCGGCGCCGACCTGGTCCGCGACCCGCGAATTGTACAAGACACGGCCGGGCGCCTGGACGCACTGGCTGTGTCTATCGAGCTGTCGGTGGGTCGTCTTGGCTTGAACGGTCACCGCCTATTCGCACTCCTTGGCCAACTTCCAGCAGGCATCGCTGAGGAGGACGCGGACGCTCTACTAGGCGATGCGGCATTGGAAGCAGTTCGTCGGCTCCGGGTCGTCGGCCTCGCCGAGGAAAGACCTGCCCGCCTCGACTTGTTACCGCCGGTCCGAGAGCATGCCTTGCGGCACCACCCTCCTGAAAGTGGTGACACTGGGTGGTATCGACACTATCTCGGCTTGGCTGAGAAACAGAGTCCGCTGTTCGAAACTGAGCAGGGGGCGACGGTACTGGCTCGCATGGCGTCGGAGATACCCAATGTGGAGGCTGCTATACGATGGGCCGCCGCAAACGACGACCGCGCTAGTGCCCTGAAGGCACTTCCTGGCCTGGGCAAGACGATTATCAACAGCGGGTATGGGACAACCGGGATATTTGAATACCTGGCCCAGGTCTGCGCGACTACAGCCGATCAAGGCGGCGAAGCAAGGTGCAGGATCTGGCAGGGGCATATTGAGTATTTTCACTGCAACTTCCGTGTTGCAAGTGCAACTTTCCTTCACGCTAGAGACCTTTGTAAACAAGCCGGACTGCGGCGCGGGGAGGCGCAGTGTGTCCAGCGTCTCGGCGATATTGCACTCCAGCGGGCAGAGTATCCCGAAGCGCGGACATACCTCGAGGAAGCCCTTACGCTGTTTAAATCGGAACAGTCAAACCCCGGAGAAGCATGGTGCCTCTCACAACTCGGCGCTGTGGCAGATTTCTGCGGAGAGTATGACCTGGGTCGATTGCATACCGAACAAGCTTTGCAAATCTATTCGCGAATTGGTGACGTGCAAGGGGAAGCGAATGCATTTTGGGAGCTTGGTAACATTGAGCTGCGGTTATCCAATTTCGGCGAAGCAGCGCGTTTTTATTACAAGGCACTCCGCATGTACCACCAACTGGGCGACGCCCTTGGGAAGGGCAACACGCTCGCTCGCTTTGGAGACCTCGCCCGAGCGGAGGGGCATGAAGATCGAGCGGCAAAGTACTACGGTGAGGCACTTGCCCTCTTCAAAAGTATTTCGCATCGCCAAAGCGTCGGATGGGTGCACCTCAGGCTCGCCCGCTTCGCTGATCCAACCGCTAAGCACGAGCATTTGGAAGCAGCACGGGACGCGTGGATCGCCGCCGGGTTCGACGAACTCGTCGATCGCCTTAAAGATCCAGATTCGATCAGTGATATGGAGTGGTGAACGGGCCCACAGTGCACGCCGTCTCAATTGACGGTGCGATGTTTCCGATGGCACCACCACCGTTTACTGGTGAGAAATCCTCTTCCCACCACCAAACGCCCCGGAAGTCCGCTTCGGGGACCCGAACCCCGTATCTCGGGAGTTTGAATGGGTGAGCCGCTTCTACGGTTTGGCGATCAGCCAAGCGGATTCGTAAACGCTGCGCCGTTACCAGCGTTTCAGCCAATTCTCAATTGGCCAACTCAAGTATGATGGGTCATTGCGCGTTGAGCTTGCCTGTCGCTAGTTCTCCGACGGCCGCTCAATGTAGTCAATGACAATGATTTCCACCGGGCCTTTGGTGGATACCAGCTTTAGCCCGAGTTGTTCCTGAATGGCAGTGAAGATGGACGGCCCGGAAATATCAGGGGGCGCGCTGTCAGGCCCTGGGCCGGCACCGGGGGGCGAACCCGGCATCATTCCCGTCGAACCGAGGTCGGGCGTCCACTTGAGCGTGAAGTCGTACTTGCCTTTGAGGCCGGTCCGGTCGAGAACCGTGCGGCCCAGTTGTTGCGAGAGTTGCTGTACCAGAAACGTCAGGGGAGTTCCCTGACTGTCAATCTCGCCCGGACCCATGCGCATAAGATGGCCCCCGACGGGTCGACCGTCGAGTCCTTTGAATCCGTTGGCGTAAGTGTCGTTGGGCTTGGCCTCCTGAAACTTAGGGCCGTTCTTGGCCACGACCAGGGCATAAACGGGAAGCTCTTTTGTGTCGTGAGTGACCTTAAGTTGGAATCGATCGGCGAGAAGCGATTGAAGCAATTGTCCCATCAGCTTGGTTCTTTGGTCGAAATCAAGTTTCAACATCCCATCCTGAACTGCTTTGGGTTCCTTGGCCTCGATGTCGTATCGATCGGAATTGATCCAGCTTGGTCCGCCAGAAATCTGAAAGTCTCTGACGTTGAACGCAAATCCCATGATCGCTTTCAGCGTAGCGCTGTGAATGGTGATTCCGTCGCCATGGAAACGGAAGCTCGGGCCGGGGGTTCCGGGATGGCTTGGTTTGATTGCGGCTACCTCGAATGATGGCGCGGGTGCACTCAGTCCCAACCCAGCTTGAGCTCGGATTTGCGGGCCATTGACGCTACCCAACACCGCAAGACCAGCAACAGCGGACAGCAACATCAGGGTCCGCAGGCAGGGGCCCAGCCCCTTGGCATTAACCGTCCGTAGTGCGGCGAAGAATTTGCGATTCATGAAATATCCTTCCTACCGCAAGATTACTCTTTTTCGGTAAGCGTCGGACGACGCGGTCGTCGGCCGCCCGTCGGGGCAACGCGAACTAATCGCACGGTGCCTGCCTTGGAATTCCGAGCAATGCGTTTCTGATCGTGGTAGCAACGGCCCCCGGCAACCGCCGCAGGACTGATCTCTTTAATTTGGTCGCGCCGATCCCAGCGAGCAAGGCAAGAGACAATCGCGATGCCTCGTACCTTTGCACCCACAGTCTCACGTTCCAATGCTCCGCGTGCGCACATGCGAGGAGATAATCCAAAAACGTGTTCTGAGCTCGATACAGGGGCTGAAAGAATGGAAGTTGGTGAAATGGTGCAGACAAGATGATGACGAGTCCGGCAGCGCCTACGCCCAGCCCCACCGTAAATGCTCGCAGGGTTAGGTTTTGGGTGAGAGCGAGATAAACGGCAAGCGGCGCCGCGATATAAGAGATGATCCCTTCAGCCATCCAGATCGGATATCCGTGGTAGGGTTCAAGGCGCAACCAGTCGCTAAAGGCCCGTTGGAATGGTGAGTGAGCAGTCAAAAGAGTGGTTTCATAGAGTCCGCATACCCAGAATCCTGCGAACAAGACCGTCCAAATCACCGCCCATCCAGACCATAGTGCGTTGGAGAAGCTCAAGAGCACTGCCCGAAGAACCTGGCGCCAATACCAACCTAGCGAGCGCCGCCTCTGGAATTCCTCAAGCAAATCTCCTTCAAGCGCTTCATTCCTCTTCCCCAACACCAGGTGTTTCAGCATCCAGGTCGCAGTGGTAGGTGGAATCAGCTTCATTATGAGCCTCCGTCTAACTGCGGAATCCCCTGCCATAAGCGGACCAAGGCTTTCTGCGTTTTGCGCACCTGCTGCAAGCCCAGAGCCGTCACGTGAAAATATCGTTTTGCCCTGCCGCCACGTTCCGGGGTTGGTTCGCCCTTTCGGGAGTTAACGAACCCCTTCCGCTCTAGCCGCTCCAAGGCCGCATAGACGCTGGCGATTCCCACCTCGCGGCCGCTGCTCGCTTCGATTTCCTGGCCAATCGGGACGCCGTAAGCGTCCTCCCCCACCCGGAGCAATGCTAGGATCACGGTCAATTCGAACTCTCCGAGATATTCTCGCTTTCCCATTTCATCAACTATAGTAAAGAAATGACTCATCGTCAACTCACTGGTCGCCACTTTCCGCGGGATCTTCGATGATTGGGCCAAGTAATGGGTAGTCGCTAAGTGTTTAGTAATCAAGGGGAATATTGCCACTCCGGGCACTTCGACGTCCGAATCCTTTGAGATGCAACCACCGACTCCTCGGAAGTCGGCTTCGGGGCCCCGAACCCCGTTTCCGAGGAGTTTGCATGCGAGTGCCGCTTCAACGGTTTGACTTCAGGTAAACTGTGAAAGGTAAACCCTACGCCGTCAGCTGCGATTCATGCAATGCGTAAGTTTTCCAGGCCCAAGTCCGACGAGCCGGCAGGCTGAGCCTGTCCGCTGTTAATTCTCCGAAGGTCGTTCGATGTGGTCGATAACGACACTGTCGACCGGGCCCTTGGTCGATTCCGGCCTAAGGCCGAGTTGCTGCTGGAGGGCCGCGGATAGCGAACGTCCTGAGGAATCAGGTGGAAGTGCAGTGAGGACTCCCGCCACAATCGCGAAAGCCGTCGATCGCCAGAGATGGTTGAGGATGTCGCTCGACCTAGTGGTTATTGCGGCCCGGTGGCCACCGCGTCCGCCCTTTACAGGTGGTCAATTCGCAGTCGGCTTTTCCACGTGATCGATGATCAAGACACTTACTGGAGCCTTCTCAGACGAAAGCTTCAGCCCGATCTGTTCCCGCAAGCCAACGAAGAGGTCCGGCCCGGAACCGGTGGGGGACTGGGGACTGCTCGGATTGGCTGCACTGCCGCCATTAGGCGGGCGCATTCCAGGGGGGCCTAGGGTGAGCATGCCGGGGTCGGGCGTGAACTCCAAATGAAAATTGAATTGGCCCTCAATGCCCGTCTTATCGGTGACGGTACGGCCCGCTAGTCGCGAGAGCCCCTGCGCGAATTGCGTCATCGTGGACCCGAGTATATCAAGCCTCATGTCGCCCGTTCCGGTTGGTCGAATCAGCGGGACACCGCAGGGAAGGTCCCCTGGCTTGGCCGGCGCCGGGTTCAGAAGATCCATGGGGGTGCAAGCTACCTCAGCCAGCGGCTGGAGTTTCAGGCCACCTTTCGCCACGGTCATCGCATAGACGGGCATCTCCCGCGGCTCGCGATGCGTTTTCAACCGAAAGCGTTCTTCGAGCAGCGCCCGAAGCATCGGCCCGAGCATCATTTGTGGATGTGCCGGCGGAGCATCGGCCTTGGCGGACACGCTGTAATCTTCAGATTGCATCCACGAAGGCCCTCCTTCCACGTGCAGTTCCTGCGGGTCGATCATAACGCCGTCGGCGAAGGTGCCGTACGCGATCATAATCAGTCTTTTCAGATTGACACACGGTATCTCGATGCGGTCCGGAGAGGGAGTAAAGGTCCCGCCCTGCGGCTGCTTTTTCTGGCAACCCGGATCGGGTTTGATCGACGCCACTTCAAATGCAGGCCGGTACGCGCTGCCAGACTGGCTGTTCTGCGCCCAAACCCGCGGCGCCACTTTAAGGCCCAAGACCAATGGTCCGAGAACGGCCCCCAAGGCGAAACCCGCCAGTAGCAGCTTTCTGCTGAAGTTGAGTTTAGTTCTGCCCACTTGGGTCATGATGCGCACTATCCGTTTCTTAAGGTCGGCACCCGTCACACCGGGCACGCAGGTCAGAGGAGATTCGACGTAGAACTGGCACGTTTTCAATATGGTTTCCGCATAGGCCTGTGGTTCGGCTCCCGATTCCAAGACCTCTTCATCGCAGGCTCGTTCGCGTTCTGCTATAAGGCGCGAGCTGATCCACCAAATCAAAGGGTGAAACCAGAAGACCGCCTCGACGACCATGTGAATCGCCGCAGTCAGATTATCACGGCGTCTCAGGTGACACAGTTCGTGCGCCAGAACCGCCTGCAACTGGTTTGCTGCCAGACGGTCCACGATGCCCGCAGGAATTAGCAGCATCGGCCGGAAGAATCCGACGATGCCAGGTTCTAGTGTGGCGGGAACACAGCGAACCTCAACGGGAAACATCATATCCACCGGGATGCTTGAGCGCACCGCTGCGCGGATGCGAAGCCAGCCGCGTAGCCGGATCAGCGCTACGCACCCCAGGCCGCAAGCCCAGATGCTCACGAGTGCGATAGGCAACCAGTCGCGGTGAGTTGCTTCCGAGGGAACCAGCGCCGGGGATTGGGGAAGCGGCTCAGCCATTCGTACAATCCTGTAGGTAACACCTGGCACCGCCAAGCTTTTTGCTGCTGGAGACCGCCCCAGAAAGCCACCGAGGTTCAGCAAGAGCGAGAACGGAATGAGGAATTTGAGGGAAGCGCTGAACCAAAGCCAGTAACGCACCTGGGCGCGGTTCTTGCGGAACGCCAATGTCAGAAGCCCCACTCCGATTGCGAACACGGTCGACTGCCAAAGATGGTTGGTGACGGCGTTTATCATTTCGACTGCCGCTTCCTTTCTGCTCGCTTTCGCCGTTCGAGTTCCTGCACGGTCTTCTCCAGCTCGCGGACATCATCGAGCGAGAGCTTCCCCGCTTCGGCGAATTGCGCCATCATCGGGAGGGCTCGCCCTCCAAAGAAACTCAGGATCTCATCCAGGAGCCGAAGCCGCGCCGCGTCGCGCGGGACGGTCGGCTCAAAAATATGGGCATTGCTGATCTTGCGAACGCGTCGCACGGCCTTCTTCTTTTCTAGCCGGTAAACGGTGGTCTGTATGGTTGTGTAAGCAGGGCGAGGCTCCGGAAAGGACTCCTGAATCTCCCGAATGGAGGCCCTCCCCTGGGCCCAAAGGGCCTCGAGGATGCGAAGTTCGAGTTTGGCTAGCTTTGGTTGGTCCATAAGAACCTACTATTCGATCAGCAAGCCTACTACTCAGTAGTAGACGAGTCAAGAGAAATCTTCTCGCACCCTTGGCGCAGGGAAGTACTAATCGAATCGCGATTGACTTCGGATTCGGTCCTGATTATGAGTACTCCGCAAAGAACCATCCGCTGGCTACCTGAGTTCCGGGCAGCAACCGGAGAGTGCTGCGGGAAGAATAGACGCCGGCTTAACAACTGTCTGGCAATCGCGAGAGTTCCAAGCCGAGCACTTTGACAAAAACGGCCTACCCGTAGAACTGCGTCCCCTGACTCCCCTGAAGTCCGCTTCGAGGAAGTTTGTGCGGGCAGGGCACTCGCCGGGATGGATGGCGAGTAACGGCGCAGGGTAGACCGAAGGCGCTCAACTCCTGGATGGTCGGAATCCGGAAGTAACCGACGTGAGCGAGTCGGCCAACCGCAGAAGTGACCTCGGCGAAGCAGGCAGGGTTTTTGGGGAAAAGGCAGGGTGGCATTTTCAGGCAGCGCGCGCCCGGCGACATTTCGACCGAGTCGACCGTATTGCCGTGGTCCGGCCTGGCAGGGCGGCGGGATTCGGGAGCGTCCGCCCAGTCTTCTCGCGTTCTTTTGCAGAGGTACAGTTTGATGTAGAGGCGGCTTTACGCCGCCATTTGGCGAGCTAAACTCGCCGCTACGCCATCAAACTTTACCTCTCCCTGTTTTTCACTTGACAAGCCTACAGGTGTATGGTAGCCTACAATTGTGGTCATTTTGTGGACATATTGTCGTAGGCAAGTGCCAGGGCGCGCCAAGGCGCAAGGGAACGCGGAAGGGTGCCGGCTATGGGGGAATGTAGGGAACTCCAAAAAATGAAAAATAGTGGGAACGAAGCTAAGAAGTACTTGAAAACAAAGGAAGAGCGCTGAAAAACGAACCTAAAACGAACCCAAATTGAGTGTGAAATGCACGCCTTGAACGCACAATTCGAGCCTTTTGACACCTCATACGTGCCAGTAGGGAACTGGAACGGGGGAATGCGGCAAGGTTCGAAATTTCCGGGCACGGAAAGCGCGCGGAAATACAAAAACAGTGGGAACGAAGCTAAGAAGTATTTGAAAACAAAGGACATCACTTTTTTAGATAGTGCAAATCGCTCGCATTTTACGCGCAAATTTGCACAAATCGAACACGGAAACCAGCAAAATTCGCACATTTTGCGCGAAACGGAACGAAAGGCGTCAAATCGAGAAGCGAGGCTTGAAAGTGACAAGAAGTCGGCTACATGGCCGGCGGCGGATCTGACTGCCCGCGTGCCAATCGCCGCCGGGGAGTGCGCGAAGCGCCGTGCAGTGCGGCAGCGGCAGCTACCGCCTTTCGCCTCGGACTGGAAGGCGGCAGGTTTGCGGCCGCACTCCACAGCGCCGGCAGCACGCTTGAATCCGAAAGATGCGGAGGTTGGAGAATTGGAATTTGGGGTGGGTGACGGGATTCGAACCCGCGACGTCCAGATCCACAGTCTGGCGCTCTACCAGCTGAGCTACACCCACCGCAACTGCGGGGCATTCTAGCCGTAACACCTTTGTAGCATCCGGCGGGGAATAGTGTCAATGCGATCAGAAACCCAAGTCTTCCGCGTCGTGAAACGCCAGCCCGATCTGCTCTACGCTTCCCCGCCGGCCGTTATACCAGAGGAGCCAGCGCCGGCCATCGAAGATCGCGTAGGGCTTATAGCAAGCGTCGTGGTCCCACTGGTTGATCCCGGGTCCGATGATCGGGTTGGCGGCAAGTCGCTGCCAAGCTGTGATTCCATCCGAGGAACGGGCCAAACCGATCTGTGCGTGGTCGATATCCCGGAAGCCGATGTAGAACATGTAATGCCACTCTCCATGTTGCAGTACTTGACATCCTGTAACCTTGTAACGCTCCCAAGCGACTTCGGAGTCGGCCTTGAAGATTGGATTGGCCGTCAACTTCGTCCAACTGCGCCCGTCAGGGCTGGTGGCGTAGCCGATGGCGTCCGGCTCATACTGCTCGCCGCCTGAATACCACATGCGATAGAGCCGGGTGGTTTCATCCCACACGACGCACGGACACATGACGGCGACTTTCTCCCACGGCTGATCGGGAGACAGCACCGGATGCGGCCCCGTACGCTCCCAACGCCTTCCGTCGCTGCTGGTCGCCAGGCCGATCCAGGAATGTTCCCGAGCCTGGCCTGTGTACCACATAAAGTAGGTATCGTCTCGCCGGATGACAACTGGGCGGTTAATATCATCTTCCCAATGCGTGGCGGGATTCGGACTGAGAACAATCAGCGGCGGACCCCAATGATTGCCGTCCGAGCTTTCCACGAACGCGATGCTTTTTTTGTTTCTCCACGAAAACCACATACGGTACTTGCTATTTTCGTTCAGCAGGGACACGTCGAAGCAGACGCCGAGGCTGCCGCCCAGAACGGGGTTGTGCGCATATTTGCGCCAGCCGCCGCGGGTGTCATTGGTTGCGATAGGATGGAGAGAGCGCGCAGCGGCGATACTTACACTCGAAGCCAGGGAGCCGAGGAAGGCGCGTCTTAGCATGATGATCCGCTACGATAATTGGTGGAGGGGGTTCAGTCAAGCGGCGGAGCTACCTGGCATCGCCAGTGACGGGGATTTCCTGGAGCTCTGTGGGTTGCTGGCAGCAGACGCAATTCCCGGGCTCGAGAGCTTCGATGTTGCACACTTTGCAGAAATAACGCACCCGGTAGAGCCTTCCGTCCTTGACGGTGTAGAGGCGCTCGACCTGGAATGTTCCGTCGCCTTTCATCGTCCCCTCGAGCCGCACTTCCCGGTTGGCCAGGCGCTTGTCCTGGAGCGTGTGGTAGAGCTGAGTGGTGTAGGCCGAGAGGGGCTGATCCTTGCCGTGCGCTCGCACCAGCGGACAATCCGCCGAAGTGGAAAGCAGCGTTCCTTCCAGGACTGCCAAGTGTGGGGCCGCGGCCTGGGCGGCGGTCAAGGGGGAGGCTGTCAGAACCAGGCACACGAACAGCCACGCAGCAATCGCTTGGATTAAAGAGCTTCCGCTCAATTCACTTAGTCGTGCTTCTAAGAGGCGCATGAGGTCTGCCCGAGAAATAGAACGATTCAAGATTCCAAATTCAATATTCCGAACCCCGGAGCCCGGCCAATGAATCAATGACCCAATGGCCCAATCAATCAATTCCTCAGCCTTGCCACTTGCCGACCACGGTAAACGCAAACGGAAGATCACCGCTCGAACCGTGCAGTTTCACCTGGAGGTTCCAGTGGTCTTGATCGTCTTTGGCGACGGCCGGGAAAGTTGTCCCGTTCACGGGCGCTCCTACAAGGAAAGCAGGGTGCGGCGTCCCGGCGGCCTGGCGGCTCAACTTTACAAGGTCATCGAACTTGAGGTCGGCGTTTAGGTCCGTGTCCGCAGCAGCGGGGCAGAGAACCAGTACGTCGCGCGTGGGATTTACGCCCATATGATTTCCGTCCTGGGGAATCAGCCCGTAGCGCAAGGTGTAAAAACCTGGTTTAATCGGTTGACCGCGAAAATCCGCGCCGGGGCTGGAAAAGTGCAACACGCCGAGGAACTCGCCCTCGGTGAGATAGGGATAGAGATAATCGGAAGACGAACTGGCGCTGGAATTCGTAGCTACGGTTTTTGCGAACCACACTTCCAGCAACGTTCCACCCTGGCCGTTCTCCACCTTCGCTCCCTGGGATTCAAGCGCATTTTGAACAGCCGGAGGAACCTGGCCCGCGGCAGGCGCTCCGGCAGTTTCGACTTTGTACGTCTGCCCGAACGCCAGGCTTGCCAAGAGAAGTTGTGCCGCAAGTAATACCGCATGTGCGCGATGCAGTCTCATAAATGGCCCTCATGGGTTGGATGCGCTGTGAGAACAAAAGAGCGTCAGGGCAGCCAACACGTAATTTGGTTTAGGAAACGCTAGCAAGTGAAAAGCTTCCCACAAATGCGCTGCGTTTGCCAATGTGATTCCACACAACATTCAGACCCTGCCCGTGGAAGGTATCCTCGATCGTGAAGGCGGGCATGGCGTGAGCCAGGTGGACGAGGGGAGGATAATACACAATTTCGTTCCCGCATTTGTCGTCGCCTTGGCACAGGCTGCGCGTCTTAATACTCACCAGGTCTCCCGCCACCAACTGGGCTGCGCCGTGCTGTTCTCCCGTAGCAAGCGTCAACTGAATGGGCGCCGCTTCCACACGCACCAC
>Ga0187858_10002606_pt1 | contig 18405 bp, 19 predicted proteins | sample June2016WEW_8_15_FD_133015 | JGI IMG/M metagenome (GOLD analysis project Ga0187858, IMG submission 133015) | Peatland microbial communities from SPRUCE experiment site at the Marcell Experimental Forest, Minnesota, USA - June2016WEW_8_150 | ecosystem: Environmental > Terrestrial > Soil >...
CGTGCCTTCGTGCACCTCTCCGATGCGGTGCGTCTTTCCCGTATAAAACAGGATGCGCTCCGTCGTAGTGGTCTTTCCGGCATCGATGTGGGCCATGATGCCGATGTTTCTGCAGCGTTCTAAGGGGACTGTTCTGGGCACGACAATTAACTCTTTCTGGGCTCCGACAGCTGGTTAAAATTTGGCGATTGAGTGATCGGGCGATTTGACGGTTGAAAATCCAAACCAGCAAGGTTACAAATCACCCAATGGCCCGAATCGCTCAATGACTCAATGATTCTTTACCACCGGTAGTGCGCGAACGCCTTATTAGCTTCGGCCATGCGGTGAACATCTTCTTTCTTCTTGATGGCCGCGCCTTTTCCGGCCGCGGCGTCCAGCAATTCATTGCTCAACTTGTCGACCATACCTCGCTCGGCGCGTCCGCGTGCGTAGGTCAGCAACCAGCGGATCGCCAGCGACGTTCGCCGGTCGGCGTTCACTTCCACCGGAACCTGATAGTTCGCTCCGCCCACTCGCCGGGTCTTTACTTCGAGCAAGGGCTTCGCATTCTCCACGGCTTTCGTGAACAGCTTCAGCGCCTCATCGCCGCCTTTTTCCTGCACTTTGGTCAAGGCCTCGTAGAAAATGCCCTCGGCGGTGCTGCGCTTGCCCTGCCACATCATCGAGTTGATGAACTTCGTCACCAGATTCGAGCCATAAACGGCATCGGCTGGCACGGTCCGCTTTGCTGTATGTCCTTTACGAGGCATTCCGCTTCAGCTCCTGTTAACCCTTCTTCGCGCGCTTGGCGCCATATTTCGAACGTCCCTGCTGACGACCGGCCACGCCCACCGCATCCAGCGTGCCGCGAATCACGTGATAGCGCACGCCCGGCAGATCCTTCACGCGTCCCCCACGAATCAGGACAATGGAGTGCTCCTGCAGGTTATGGCCGACTCCCGGAATGTAGGTCGTGACCTCAATCCCGTTGGTCAGTCGCACGCGCGCCACTTTCCGCAGCGCCGAGTTCGGCTTCTTCGGCGTCTGGGTATAAACGCGGGTGCAAACACCGCGCTTCTGCGGACATCCCTGCAGCGCCGGACTTGCTGTCTTGTACCGTGGCCGCTTGCGGCCCTTCGCCACCAATTGGTTAAAAGTAGGCACTCTTCGCCGCTCCTTATCCCTCAGCAACGTCGCGCACCGCAGTCTGCCCTCGCAGGCGGGCAGCGCACAGCGTCATCCGCTTTCCCGGTCTGATTTTCGCGATCCGGGCTGGCAGGCTCAACTGGCCAGCCATGCTTCTCGCCGCGCTTCAATGGCGGAGAGAGATTCTGGGTTCCCGTTCTAGATTTGCGCTGTCGACGGTGGCACCCGGCCAAAGTTACGGGGGTGCTCCGTATCGCCAGCTCTGTCCTGCATATCCTTCCGCAGACTACCGGCACTCATGATTCATTCGTGTCGGATGCCCGAGGGCGAAAGGCAGCGCAGGAACATTTCAGCGAGGAAAGTTTTCGTGCTCAGACGCAAGCCGAAAACGCATTCTTCAAAAGCTCAACCACAAGTCCACGCAAACTCCGCAGAACTCACGGCCTACAGCAAGCTTGGATTAACTCGCGGAACCAAACTACTATAGCAACTTAGCTGAAACATCGTCAACTCATGTTTTTGCATCCCACTGCAAACGAGGAGTAAAGAGCGACAGGAGGCGAGCCAGGAAGCCGTCAGCTTGCTGAATCCGCCTCCAGCCTCTACACTACTCAGGTTTTCCATTCCAATTTCATAATTAATCATGAGCGGATCGTCTGCAGATGAAACGTCAGGCGACGAGAGGATGCATGGGAAGGTTGCGTTGCGTTCGGTACGCGTTCATCGCCATCACCATCTTTTTATTTTCACTCCTGCCAGCGTGCGGAGGACATAAACCAGCCGGCTCGAATCCCTTTCCCGCCAAAATTACCCTGAATCCCTCCACCAGCGTTTCCATGCAATTAGGCAGCACCTTGGTATTCAGCGCCAGTGCACAAAACGGCACAAACAACAACATTTCGCCCACCTTTACCTTCACCTCAAACAATCCCGGGGTGGTCGATATCTCTCCTTCCGGCTTGGCTTGCGCCGGCAGCTGGAACGCACCGTTCTTCAACGTTTGCACGCCCGGCAGCTTTAGCCAAGTCGCTGAAATTACTGCCTCCGCTTTGGGCGCTACCAGCCCGCCAACTCTGGTTTTCGTTCATCCCCCCATTGATAACATCCAAGTTAGCGTTGTTCCTCCTGTTAATTCTCCGCCTCCCGCCTGCCCCAACCAGATTGCTCTCCCGGCAGCTTGCCACATTACGTTCAATCCCGTCCTCAACAACCAGTGTGTCTCGCAGAACCAGGTTCTGACTTTGCAGGCCCAGGCTTTTAGCCAAGGCGCTGACATCACTTCCTCCGTAGGCCCGTTCACCTGGGCCCAGGCCAATCCCAACGTGGTAACCATCACTCCGATCGTAAGTGGTTCCAACACTTCTGGCATCAACGTCCCCACAAACCAGGCAACGGTAGTATCGAACACTCCCGGACAGACCGAAGTAGTCGCATCCGCCTCAGGAGTTGCCAGCCAACCCTATGTCGCCGCAACCTGCCCGGTGCAGTGCATCTCCCTGCAGCTCGGCAACAACGGCACGCAAAACATCGGCCAGACCAGCTTCGTCACCAACAAGGGCACTTCAGAGACCATCACCGCCACGGCTGTAGATGTCCAGGGCTGCATCGTCCCCAAGCCCCCGCTGACGTGGACATCCTCCTCGCCCGCAGCAATCACCGCAGGTAGCACCACCGCGGGATGCGCCGCCGGCGCCAACTGCTCCATCTCCACTCCTCAGCCCGGAGCGGCTGCAATCACCGCATCCTGCACGCCACCAACTTGTAACGTGGGTTTCCCGCTGAATCCCGCCGGATATTCCGCCGGCTCCCTCTACATCCCGCAACCCATCTATCCGGTCACTGCAATTTCGGGACTCGTAACCGGCGCAACCACGTCGGCCAGCGTTCTGGCCACCACTCAGGATTGTTACAGCAATTCGCAGTGTCAGGTCGCGCTGTATGACGTTTCCACGAGCGCGAATATAGCGGGCAACCCAAGCTCCATGCCTACGCCCCCGAATTCCCTGATGTTCGACTCGGCCGGAGACAAAGCCTACGCCGGCAGCCAGTATGGTGCTTTTCTTGTTACCAGCTCCAACCTCGGGTCCACCACTACGAGTCCTTTCTCAACGCTGCCCGCTTCCAGCACTGCTCTCGGTGTTGTAACCGGCAAAGTGATTGCCGTCTCCCCGAACGGAAACCTGGCTGTCTTCTCGGATACGATCTCTACGCCCAATCAGGGTTACGTCGTGAATGCCAGTTCTACGGGAGCGAGCACCACGCCTTTGAATATCACCAGCGCAACTACGGCTGCTTTTTCGACCGATAACTCGAAAGCCTTCATCCTTGGTGACGGCGGCAACACTTTATACGTCTACTCACCCCTGCAGGCGCTACAATCCTACCCACTCACGGCTCCCGCCGACGCGATCGCGTTTTCGTCCTCGGGAGCCTTTGCATTGCTGGCCGGCGGGAGCTCTGACCCTTCCACCCTCGCGATCTACAACACCTGCAACAATACTCAGGCGTACCTGCCCCTGCCGGTACAGACCCCACCGATTACGCCTCTGCCGGGTCCCCCCATTTTCTTGAAGATGGTTCCACCGGGCAGCGCTCCCACGGGTAACGCCACGGTTCCTAGCCTTTTCCAGAGTGATGCAAACGCCCTCGACGTTTTCGTCGGCGTCGATAGCACCGGCGTTGACGTGATCGCAACGACCACCACGACGCCCCTCACTCCGCCAGTGAATGGCCTCTGTCCGCAACAGCAGATCGCATTCCCGATGACGCTCGTTACGAGCGTTCCCTTCTATCCCATTCACATCAGTCTTCAAAAGGGCACTTTCCATCCTCTTAGCTTTTTCCTTTCGCCCGACGGCACGCGGGTCTACATCGTCACCAGCGATCAGGGCGTCTTGGTGTTTGACTTCAACACGCAGTCGACCAGCGCGATCCCGCTCAGCGGAAACGCCGCTCCCCTGGCAGCCGACATAACCGTCGACGGCACCTTGCTCTACGTGGCCGGCACGGATGGTATGCTGCATGAACTCAACACCACCACCGCCTTGGACGTATTGGAGATTCCCTTTTCGCAACTTCCCGACTCCTCCAACAACTTCTGCTATTCGTCTTACAACTGCGCCCTGAACCTGGTAGCCATAAAGCCGTAAGGGACAGAAGAACGAAGAACAAAGAGTTCGCGTTGTCGAAGCGAAGAATGGCTGGGGTGGGATTAGATCCGAGCATGCCTTGTAGGGGTTTGGCAGAACACGCGGCACGAACCGGGCAGGGTTAAGCCCCTCCAGGGGCGGAATCATAGCTCCGGACGTAAGTCCGGGGTACGAGTAGTTCAAAAAGCGAGTCCGTTCAGGGATAGCACCAGTTCTCACCCGCACGCTTCGAGCGCTGCGATCGAACACCGCCAGGACAGGACCGCGGGCTTAGCCCGTGAGGACTACGCCGGTTTCTGCAGTTCCTTCGCCACACTATCGAGCACACCATTGACGAACTGCACCGACTCCAGGCTGGAAAACTTTCGCGCGATCTCCAGCGATTCGTTGATCACCACCGCGCGCGGTGTCTCCGGATAGGCCAGGAACTCGGCCACTCCCGCGCGCAAGAGATTGCGATCCACCGCCGCCATGCGCTCCATGCGCCAGTGTTCCGCGTGGCGCTCAATCAGTTTGTCGATCTCCACTCCGCGGTCTGTTGCCACCCGAAACAAATCATCCGCAAATCCGCGCACGTCTGTGCTCGTCCCGGCATGTTCCGCCCAAAACGTCTGCCGCACATGATCCACTGACTGCTTGCCCATATCCGCCTGAAACAGCATTTGCAAAACCAGTTCGCGCGATTTACGACGAGTACCCATAGAGACAGTTGCCAGCTTCCACTTGCTAGTTGTCAGTTTACTGTAGGAGGGATTTATTTGCGCTTCGACTTCGCGCTCTTAGGTTTGTCATTGCGACCGGAGGGAAGACCCTGCTTCTTGCTGACGGCTGCTACCCGACGGCTGGAGACCGCCTTGCGAACGCCAGATGCCGGACTCCGGATGCCGTCCGCCAGCGCCGCCATCTCCACCGCCGCCAGCGCCGCCTCAAATCCCTTGTTTCCCATCTTCAGCCCGGCGCGATCAATAGCCTGCTCCAAAGTCTCGCAGGTGAGCACACCGAACGCATGCGGCACGCCTGTCTCCTGCGCCGATTGCCCAATCCCCCTCGTCACTTCATTCACAATCACGTCATAGTGCGCCGTGTCGCCGCGCAGCAAACAACCAAGACAAATGATTGCATCGTACTTTCCAGTCTCCGCCAGCTTCCGTGCCGTCAAAGGAATCTCGAATGCCCCCGGCACTCGAACTAGTTCTACATCTTCCTTCTTCGCACCCGTGCGCAGCAGCCCGTCACAGGCGCTGAGGAGGAGTCTTTCCGTAATGAACGCATTGAACCGCGAAACGACGATGGCAAAACGCTTCCCCGCAGCGTTCAGAGCACCTCCGAGCGCAGGAAGACCAGGCTCGGACAAACGCTGCGCAACGAAATCCGTCTTGTGTTTCTTCTCCGTGACTCAGTGTCTCCGTGGTGAGTTTGCTTTTCTTGTCTTCGGGTGGCGCAGCGCTTCGGCGCCGGGAAAACTGGGATCGAATGATGGCAGCTTCAGCCGCTGAGGTTACTTCCCTTTGAACTGCGCTGCCCGTTTCTCCAGGAACGCCGAAGTCCCTTCCTTCTTATCCTCGGTCGCACACGCCACGGCAAACAACACCGCTTCCAGATACAGCCCATCGCTCAAGGTCATCTCCATGCCCTTGTTCACCGCTTCCATGGCAAACTGCACCGCCAGCGGCGCGTTGGCGATGATCTTCGCCGCAATCGCTTCCCCTCGCGGAATCAACTGGGCCGTCACGGTGACCTCATTCACCAATCCAATGCGATGCGCTTCCTGCGCCGTGATCATCTCCCCCGCCAACACCATCTGCATCGCGATGCCCTTGCCCACCAGTCGCGGCAGCCGCTGCGTCCCACCGTAGCCCGGGATAATCCCCAACTTCACTTCGGGCTGCCCCAACTTCGCATTCTCACTCGCGAGCCGCATGGTGCAAGCCATCGCGATCTCGCATCCCCCTCCCAGCGCAAATCCATTGATGCACGCAATCACAGGCTTGCCGAGATTTTCGATCAGATTGAGAACGTTCTGCCCGCGGTGGGTGTATTCCTTGCCCGAAACCGCATCGTGCTTGGCCAGTTCGCCAATGTCGGCACCCGCGATGAACGCCTTTTCGCCCGCACCGGTAAGTATGACAACGCGCGTAGCCGCGTCATTCTTGATGTCATGAAACGCTGCCCGCAACTCTTCCATGGTCGCCATGTTCAGTGCGTTCAGCACCTTCGGCCGGTTGACGGTCACGTAAGCAATCGAGTTTTTCTTTTCCAAAAGAATGTTTTCGAAGTTCATAAATTCAACCTATCCGTACGCTGTCATCCTGAGCGAAGCGAAGGATCCCTATCCCTGTCCCTGTATCTCTGTCCACCACATCGGCCTCGCTGGGAGTTCCTATCACGTTTTCCTTGCTTTCTGGCGGCGGCATAAATCTTCGGAAGACTGTACACCGATCAAAATCTGCTCACTCGCTTCTTTACCGGTAGGCCCGATCCGCACTGATCCGCGCAAATCCGTGGCCGTGAATTCACTTTCCAAGAACCACAGCCTCCACCTCATCCTTGCTCAGATCGCAACTGATGCAGCGCTGCGTCCAAATCCGGTGCCCAAATACCTTTCCGCACCGCGGACACTTCCACTCCGTCAACCACCACCCACCCGCCAGGTACACTCCGATCCAGACCAGTAGGATCGCGAAATCAGCGGGCTCTCCCAGCTTGAGCTTCCCAATCATGAAGCCGAGAAACAGAAAACTGAGAAAAAGCACCACGACCAGATTCCGTCGCGCCACGTAACTGTGCCACGCCCGGCGATAGATTTCGACGTCCTGCGGGCTGCCTTCATCCGGCATCCGGTCGGTTTTTCTGCGTTTCTCCATCGGGTTTAATCTCAGGAACTGTGGTGCTACAGTTTATTCGCCTTCGGACTATTCAGATCGGAATAATCGTAAAAGCCTTTGCCTGTCTTCTTCCCGTACCACCCCGCCATCACCAAGCGCTTCAGCAGGGGTGGCGATGCAAACCGCCGCTCTTTGAATTCGTCATACATCACGTGCGTAATGTAATAGGTCGTGTCAAGCCCGACAAAATCCAGCAGAGTAAAAGGCCCCATCGGATATCCGCAGCCCAGCTTCATCGCGTTGTCGATGTCTTCAATCGACCCCACGCCTTCTTCATAAGCCCGAATGGCATCCAGCAGATACGGCACTAGCAACCGGTTGACGATGAATCCCGTCTTATCGGACGTCCGCACCGGAACCTTGCCCAGCTTCTTTCCAAACTCGTAAGCCGTCTGGTAGACCTCGTCCGCAGTGGCGATCGTGCGCACCACTTCCACCAGCTTCATCAGCGGCACCGGATTAAAAAAGTGCAGCCCAATAAACCGCTCCGGCCGCTTCACCGCCGTCAAAAGCTCCGTCACCGAAATCGAAGACGTATTCGAAGCGAAGATCGCATCTTGCTTTACCAAGCCATCAATCGAGGCAAACATCTTCTTTTTCTCTTCCACGTTCTCGATGATGGCCTCAATAACAATGTCGCAGTCGGCCAGGTCGGGCTTGTTCGTCGTCCCCTTGAGCCGCGCCTGGATCTCATCTTTCTGCTGGGCCGTGATCCCGCCCTTCTCCACCGGCCGCTCGGCAAACTTCGCTAACGATTTCTCAATCCCGGCAAAACCCTTATCCAAAAACCGCCGCTCCACCTCGAGCACCGTCACGTCGAATCCAGCCATGGCGCAAACCTGCGCAATGCCCGAACCCATCAGCCCACAACCAAGCACGCCAACTTTCGCTATTTCCATTCCTCTATTCCTTGGACAAATTCAAAACCAATCCACCACACAAGCACGGAGGCGCAAAGAAAAACCATAGTTGCTTTTCTCTGTGCCTCTGGTGAAAAATTAATTCAAACTCTCCACAATCATCGCAATCCCCTGCCCGCCGCCAATGCAAGCCGTAGCCAGCCCATACTTCTTCTTCCGCCGCCGCAACTCATACAGCAGCGTAATCACCAGCCGCGTCCCGGTCGCACCCAGCGGATGCCCTAACGCAATCGCTCCGCCATTCACATTTACTTTCTCGCGATCGAGTCCCAGTTCCTTCTCCACGGCCAGGTACTGCGCCGCGAACGCCTCATTTACTTCAATCAGATCAATGTAGTCGAGCGACAGCCCTGCCTTCTGCAGCGCCACCTTCGTCGCCGGCACGGGACCCCGCCCCATCACCTTCGGCTCAACTCCGGCCACGCCCCAGCTCACAATCCGCCCCAGCGGCTCCATGTTCCGCTTGCGAACCTCTTCGAGCGACATCACCACCACCGCCGCCGCTCCATCCACAATGCCGCTAGCGTTGCCAGCAGTTACCGTCCCATTTTTTCCGAAAGCCGCCTTCAGCTTCGCCAACCCTTCCATCGTGGTCTGCGGACGCCGGTGATCATCTTCATTCAGCACTTCTCCGGTGGTCTCGCCCTTCCCATTCCGCAGCGGCACCGGAACCAGCTCTTCCTGAATGCGTCCTTCTTTGTAAGCCGCATCCGCCTTCTGCTGCGAGCGCAGCGCCAATTCATCCTGCGCCTGCCGCGTGATCCCTTGCTGCTCGCCGTACAACTCCGCCGTGTTCGCCATGTACAAGCCGCAATAGCTGTCGAGCAGCGCCACCATCAGCGAATCTTCCATCTTGCCGCCCGGAGCCAGCGTAAATCCATCGCGCCCGCGAATCGTAAACGGGGCCTGCGACATTGCCTCCATCCCGCCCGCCAGCACAATCTTCGCCTCGTCCAACTGAATCATCTGCGCCGCGTTCACAATCGATTGCATCCCCGACCCACACAGCCGGTTCACGGTCAGCGCCGGAGTCTCAATCGGCAGTCCCGCCCGCAATCCCACGTGCCGAGCCCCGTACAGCGCGTCGCCCGAAGTCTGCTGCGCGTTGCCAAATACAACGTGATCAAATTCCTTGGCATCGATCCCCGCCCGCTCGATCGCGCCCTTGCCCGCGACCGCCCCCAACTCCTGCGCCGTAAAGTCCTTCAACTTGCCGCAATAACGGCCAAAGGGCGTGCGTGCCCCACTGACAATCGCGATATCACCCGGCTTCAACATGGCTTTCCTTACAGAACTTTTTGACTAGAGCGGATCAGAGCAGATAAAAACGATTCCGCAAACTGGTTAGTGTAGCAGCGCACGAGCAGATTTGACCACCGAGGGTATCCGGGTGGGGACAGCCGCCCGGACTGTCCATTCGAGCCGAGCTCGACGCCTTTTCCGTTTGATTTGTACTCGACTCGCCGATATCGTGGTGCAGGCGCCCCCGAGGAGGAATCGATGGAACAGCGCGTGAGCATAGTCACGCTGGGCGTAACAGATTTAAAGCGCAGCACGGAATTCTATGAGCGCCTCGGATGGCGGCGCTCAATGGCCAAGGCGGAAGGCGTCGTGTTCTTCCAGGCGGGAGACCTAGCCCTCGCCCTGTACCCGCGACACGAACTCGCAAAGGATGCAAACATTTCTTCCGAAGGCCATGGTTTTAGCGGAGTCTCGCTCGCCTACAACACTTGCCATCGTGCGGAAGTTGACTCGGTGCTCGAAGATGCCGCAGCCGCAGGCGCAACCTTTCTCAAACCTGCCCAGGAAGCCTTCTGGGGCGGCTATTCAGGCTACTTCTCTGACCCGGATGGGTTTTTATGGGAGGTCGCTTGGAATTTATCCTTCCCCATAGGAGAAGATGGAAGTATTCGAATCCCGGACTAGCCGTGCGATTTCAGGACTCTGAGCTCATCGTCTACGCCACGGCCCCCGTGGCCATCGCCGCGCCGAGTGCCACAACCTTCCCCGGCCCCTGCACCAGCGAGGTCGCCAGCGCATGCTCGGCCCGATTGATCACTTCGGTCACGATGTCCACCGGATCATAGCTCTCCCGCACCACAGCCTCGGCCAGTCCGGCGGAAAACTCAAGCGAGTGCCCCTTCTTCCCGCCATCCTTAGCCGGCAGTCGCACCTCCGCAATCACCTTCCGCAGTTTTTCCACCGCCATCAGCGCTTCTTTTTCCGCCGTGTCTCCCAGGATGAGCGCAATGGTCGTCGTGTCGTAACGAAACGCCAGATCATTCGTCCGGATATTGGCCGCGAACTGTTGTCCAATCCTTTCCATCACACTCTCGATTGCGGCCTCGCCATATTCCTTGAGCAGCGCCGCGCTCCGGCCGAATTGCAACAGCAGCACGGAAAGCGGAGATGCATTCTGCGTCGCACGCTTGCTTTCCGCCAGCAGCAAATCCAGGTAGGAACTCCGCTTTAAGAGTCCGGATTTCTCATCCGTCACCGAAAGATTCTTTACTAGCCGTCGCAGACCCGCATTATTCAGCGCGATCACCATCTGGTCAGCCAACGTCTTTAGCACCACCGCATCCGTCTGGGGCCACGCTCGCGGCTTGTTGTGTAGCAGTGCCAGCACTCCCACCGAATCCGCACCGTTGCTCAAAGGAAATGCCATAATCGCCGAAGCTCCCAACTCCACCACGGCGTTACGCACGGCCTGCAGCGCTCCCGCTTTCTGAGCATCGGCAATGATCACCGGCTCGCCCGATGACGACGACAAAGATAGATCCTGCAGCGCGCACATCACTTCCTTGATCGCCCCGGAACTGCCGGCCTTCCCACCTTTGCCACAGAACTCTTGCACAGCCGATGGCGGCGACCCCGGCGTACGCATCGCCGCCACGCAGCGTGACACTTCCCAATGCCCGCCAATTTCATTCACCGCCGTTGTTAACACTGCAGCCGCTGTCGCCTGGTGATATAACTTCCGCGTAATTTCCGCGACCCGCGTTACATTGCGCATCTCCGCCGTCGGATCGATCGCAGATGCCGCAGCCGCGACGACCGCAACTGGCGCCGGAGCCGTCGCTACCGCCGGCAAGGGCGCGGCGCCTGCATACCGCGGCGTCACACCCGCAGAAAGATAGAGCCGCTGCAAATCTTCGTTGCGTTCTTCTTCGCGCGGAAACAATTCCTGAATTCTCTGCAGCCGCTCCACCGCCTTGTTGCGCATTCCATACTGCACCAGAATTTCCGCCTGCAACATCAGATCCTGCAGCGTGGAAGCCCCCAGCGTCGCTTCATTCTCCGTCGCTGGCTCAGTCGCCGCTTTACTTACCGGAGTGAATCGGGAAGCAATCGCATCGAACTTCTTCTCGTCGATTTTGCCCTTCAACATCTCCAGCCGTTTGGTATGGCCGGCTTCGTAAGGGTCCACCTCCGCCGCCCGGTCCAGACACTCGGCCGCCTTTGCGAAATCGCCCGAACTGCAATACACATCAAAAAGCTTCAGCAACGTCTGACAGTAATCGCCTTCCCGGTTCGATGCGTTGAACAACTCGCTCAAGAACTCCAGCATCCCCGGGGACGCTCGACGCGTGGCCGCGATCTCCTGCATTACGGTCACAAACTGCCGCCGTTCGCCACGCTTCCCCTGGAACTGGCCCAGCTTGCGCGCCAGCGACACCGCCGCATCATCCTGCTCCGCATCCGTCAACTGTCCTATCAGGTCGGTCACCTGCGACATGCGGTTGGGATTCTGTTCAAACAGTTGCCACACCAGCGGCTCTGCGTCGGCGTAGCGTCCCGCCGCCAATAGAGCCTCGGCGTAAACATCTCTCAAGATAGGAGAGGTCTTGCCAGCAGTGACCTGCGGCTCCAGTATAAAAATCGCAGCCCCAATTTGCCCCTGTCCTAGCAGGCTCTTCCCGTAAGCCAGCGCAATTCCCTGGTCGGACGAATCTTCCTGATACGCACGCTCATACCACCGCGCCGGGTCCTCGCCGCTTGCCGCCGTGAGTTTTGCGATTTGCATGTACGCTTCGGCCGCCGCCTTGCTCTCTCCCAGTTCAGACAACAGCTCTGCAATACGCAGAAAATTCGGCTGCACCGGGTCCAGCGCCACTACCCGGCCCAATATCTGCAATGCATCCTTTTTCTTCTCCGGAAGTTTCGCTAAATCGCCCAGTGCCGATTCGTAAGTACCCACTGCCAGCTTCTTGTTCGACCCCTCAAGCAGCTGTCCGAAGCGATACTTCTGCTCCCACGTCGGACTGCCATGGCGCGCCAGCTTTTTATAGGTCAAGCTGGCCCGCGTAGCGTCTCCGGCATTCACCTGGCGCTCAAATAATTCGCCGAGCAGCCGCACCGCATCCCATCCCCGGTTCTGCGAAAGACACAGGTCCGCCGACAGCTCGCGCACCTTATCGTTTTCCGTATCGTCCCGCAGGAGCAGCAGATACTCTTCCAGCGCCTCGGCCGCTTTGCCCTTCTGTAGAAGTTTTTCGGCACGCTCCAGCCGCCGCGCTATCTCGGCTCGGTCCGGGCGTGTTGTGATCTCAGGCATGGGTCGGGGAATGGGCAGACCACTCTGCTTCGATTCTAGGAGCCGCCCTCGGTGGCAGCAATCCGCAAGGGTCCGCGATCGATTACGAAAGTCACCCGCAGAACTTCGCAAACGCCTCAGATCGATCGCCTAAACCTAAGACCCAACCTACATGACCCCACAGCTGGGAGAACTCCTAACGTTTTGTTATCGTGTTCCCCATGCCTCCCGCTTCGTCTGACCAGGGGACTGCGCAGCAGCAGATTCACGAAGAAGGTCTCCATCATCAACTCACCGCCGGCCAAATGACCATGGTTGCGGTCGGCGGCTCGATCAGCACCGGACTTCTCCTGGGCTCGGCCGCGGCCCTCGAGATTGCCGGACCCAGCGTCATCCTCAGCTACATCATCGCCGCCTTCATTGCCTACACCGTCACCATGGCTTTGGGAGAGCTGGCCAGCACACATCCGGCTGTCGGATCCTTCGGCATCTACGGAGAGCTCTATCTCACTCCATATCTCGGATTTCTCTGCCGCGCTGGATACTGGGCCTCCATCGCCTTCTCCATCGGGGCCGAACTCGTTGCCTCCGCAACTTACATGACCTACTGGTTCCCAGCCGTACCCGGGGAGTTTTGGGTGGTCCTGTTTTCCGCGGTGCTCGTCCTGGTCAACCTGCTCAGCGTCGGTTCCTTTGGGCGCTTCGAATTCTGGCTTTCCATGATCAAGTTCGCCACCATCGTGGTATTCATTCTGGCCGGCAGCGCCCTTCTGTTTAGCGGTCGTGAAGCCCCGCAATACGCGGCTCAGGGAGGATTTCTGCCCAAAGGTCCGGTCGCACCCTTGCTCGCCGTCTTCATCGCTATCTACACCTTCGGCGGTGTCGAGATGCTCGCCGTCACCACCGGCGAATCCCGTTCGGCCAAAGATATACCCCGCGCCGCTCGCCTCACCTTCTTCATGCTCGCAGGCCTTTACATCGGCGCCATCACCGTTCTGGCCGGTGTGATGCCCTGGAATCACGTCGGCGCCTCTGAGAGTCCGTTCGTGAGCGTCTTACGCCTCGCTAAGGTCCCAGCCGCGGCTGTCTTCATGAATTTCGTCGTCCTCACGGCCGCTCTTTCCGGAGCCAATGCCAAGCTCTACGTAGCCTCGCGCCTGCTGTTTTCCATGGGCCGCACCGGATGGGCTCCCGCAAGGCTCGGCAGGTTGAACGCCGCCGGATCTCCGCATCTCGCTTTGCTCGTGTCATCCTACGGAATCGTAACCGCGCTCATCATCGAAAACTGGGCCCCGAAACAAGCCTTCCTTTACATCATGGGAGCCGCATTTTCCGGCCTGATTCTCTCCTGGATCGTATCCCTAGCCGCTCACCTCAGCTTTCGCTGGCGCCTCAGTCGAGAGCAAGTCGCGGCGTTGCCCATGCGGTCACCTCTGGGGGTGTGGGGATCAGTCTGCGGGTTTGTCCTGGTCTGCGTCGCCGTTTTTCACACTCTTCTTGCATCGCACGTAAACGAAATCGGCGGCCTCGTGTTCTTTGCGGCGCTGACCGTCGCCTACATTTTCCTGAAACGCAGTCGCGGAGTAACGTAGCTCTATTACCAACGTAAGCCGGTTTCTCCCTTTTCTACTGCCCGCACCTCCCCCGCTCCGCTAGCTTCGATACAGAAGCGTCTTTCAGAATTACCCAACGGACCGAGCCATTGACTTTCTCTGCTTTGCTGTTTCATTCCTCGGAGCCCATTCGCCCCATCTTCTGGTGCGCCATCGGCCTTTGCGCCGGCCTTTATCTTTTCTTCAACGGCTTCCGGCTGCTGCAGCGGAGGCACCTCATCCTCGATACTCCGGTTTCTAAAATTCGCAGCGCATCCATCGGAATGGTCGAACTCAGCGGCCAAGCCGTGGGACCTTTTACCGTGATCGCGCCTGTAACCGAGCGCCCTTGCTACTACTTCCGCACCGTAGTCTGGGAATGGAAGCGCCAGGGCCGCAGCAACCAGTGGGTCAAGGTGGCCGCCGAGTGCATGCACGTCCCATTCTTCCTCGATGACAATACCGGCAAAATCATGGTCGACCCCCGTGGTGCCGAGCTCGACCTCCATCGCGACTTCCAGCAGGAATTCTGCGATTCTTTCTTCACCACCAAAGAAGAAGTGCCGTCCAATGTGCGCGCTCTTCTTATGCGCCACGGCGTCAACACCGCCAATAAAATTAAGGTCGAAGAGTTCTGCATCAAGCCGAAAAATGCACTGTTCGTTCTGGGAACGCTAGGCGAGAATCCCGGACTCGAGCTGGCGCCGCAGCCCATCCAGGATGACCAACACAACACGCTTACCTTCGCAAAAACGCTCTGGTTCAACCCCGCTCAATCCGCTCTCGGCCGCATGGGATCGTCCTTCACCACGGGAGGCGCCGACGAAACTTCGCTGGAGCATCGCTCAGTCAGCGAACTCCTCATCGGCACCGGTTCCTTTCACGGCGCGGACGCTCTCGACTCAAAACTCAGGGACTCCGCCTTGCACAGCTCAGCGCTGTCCGCTTCGGCAAGAAAGATCGAGCCTCCGCCAGATCCTTCTCCCACAAGAACGCCCGACCAGGCTCAGCAACAGATAGTCGCTGACGCCCTAATGAAAGCAGGAATCAGGAATCCGGCCGCATGGGCCGCCGCCGGAATTACCCCGTCAACTCCAGCCGTCCAGGCAAACCCGTCGAACGGACTGACTGCTCCAACCGAAGGCTTCGACGCGCGCCCCTCTGTCCTGCTGATGAAGGGAAAAAATAATCCAGCCTTCCTAATCTCCTGGCGCAGCCAGGGCGAGATCGTCCGCTCGCTCGGTTGGAAATGCGCGCTCCAGATCTGGGGTGGTCCCGCCCTAGCTCTTCTCTGCCTCTACGGCCTACTCAACCTCACCCACCTGATCTAGCCCGCGTGCAAGAAACAAACTGTTCGTCTAGTACAATGCTGGCGTGAGTAATGCCGTTCGCATCGGAATCCTCGGCGACTTCAATCCCGAATTCCGCTCCCACCTCGCCACCCCTGACTCCTTGCAGCACGCTGCCCATAAACTTGACGTAAAAGTCGAGTCGGAATGGATCCCCACGCCGACCCTCGCCGCCCCCGGCGCGAAAAAGATTCTTGAGAGCTTTGACGGCCTCTGGGCTTCGCCCGGCAGTCCCTACAAAAGCTTTGACGGCATGCTCAAAGGCATCGAGTTCGCACGCCGCCGCGACCGGCCATTCCTCGGCACTTGCGCAGGCTTTCAATACGCCGTGATCGAATTCGCCCGCAACGTCCTCGGCATCGCCGACGCGGACAGCGCCGAAAATAGCTCCGCATCGAAGAACGTTGTTATCTATCCCGTGGCCTGCGCCGTTCCCGATCGAAAAGGCAACGCTCCAAAATTATCTGGCGTCGTGCCCGAGATCCGTCTCCGCCCCGGCTCCTACCTGCAATCCTTTTACGGAAAAGATGAAGAAATCGTGACGGAAGAATTTTTCTGCAACTTCGAGGTCAACCCGGATTACGAATGGGCCACGATGGAAGCCGGTTTCCCCGTAGTTGCCCGCGGCGCGCGAGGCGAGATTCGCGCCATCGAGTCGCCCACCCACCGCTTCTTCATCGCCACACTTTTCCAGCCGCAACTAACTTCCACTGAAAAAAATCCCCATCCCGTAATCCTGGCCTTCGTGCAAGCTGCCGCCGATTGGCAACGCAAGAAACTCGACGACAGCGTTCTGGAGTAAGTTACACAAGATTAATCTTCCGCGACATCCTGCGCTAAAGTTCCGCCGCGCGTTGCCAATTTTACCAAGCTTAGATCCCGAACGCTCGGCATGACCGCAAGTTATGGAGAGACGGGGCGCTTTTCCCGTCCTCCATCTTGTGTCTCTGTCACACGAATTCTTATGGGATTACGCAGAGAACCATTTGAGTTCCGCTGATCAACTGGAAGTTGTGTTTCTGGGAGCTGATTACCGAATCTTCCGCCCCTCCCGGAGCAAGCGATACTCCCGACATTCCCACCACGCCTTGAGCCTCGGGAGTCAATCGCCCGTTGGCCGCCGTCCCGGGCGTCGCACCTGCTCCCGTGTTATCGCCTGCAGGCATGCTGCCGGTTGGAACCGGCGCGTTGGTCCCGGTCCCCATAGCGCCCTTTAAAGACATTGGAGCCTTCGCCGACATAGGAGACGCGCCATTATTCGCCGCTGCAGCATCCAACTCCGGCCTCCCAATCGCCTGAATCGTCATCTTGAGCGGAACTTCCGTCCCATTTCTGAGGATAATTTTATCGAAGGTGATCCCCAGCCTGGATGCGGATTCCCCATGGCGTAGAGCAACCTCAACCACATGGCCTGTGACTTTTAATCCCTTGGGCGCAGGAGCGTTGTTCGCATACGGCAAGAAATCTTCGATAAACCTGGCAGTTATGTTATCTCCGACCTTAGCTTTCTTCACATCCAACGACTTCATAAGCTCAGCCCGAATAATTGTGCCCGGCACGAACAGTTCCTTCGGGTCTTGAGAGTTCGAAGAAACTCCGATCATCAGAAAAGCTGCAATCAGTGCAAATTTAAGAAGCCCCTTCATAGCTAGGCCCTCCCTCAAGGTGCAGGTCCACATGGACCTGCGCGGCAACCCACCTCACTGATATCGTATGCCCGTTCTCCTCCGGAACCAAGTAAGCTCCGCGTTGTCGGTCTCACTCCTACACAACACGAGCGTCCCAGTCGAGGAGATTCGCTGAGGTCTCTTCCCGCATCTGCGATGCTTATCGGCAGAGGTTAGATTGGTTCAGAGGTTTCTTACTGCGTCTTGATGTGGCAGCTTGCCAGCCCACGCTTCTCCAGATACTGCTGGTGATAGTCCTCGGCGGGAAAGAACGTCACCGCAGGAACAATCTGCGTGACAATCGGCTTGGAGTAGCGATGCGCCTTTTCCAGCGCTTCCTTTGAAGCTTGAGCAGCAGCCTGCTGCTCCGGCGTGTAGAAAAAAATTGCGGAGCGGTACTGTGTACCCCAATCCGGTCCCTGGCGGTTTAGTTGCGTAGGATCGTGGTTCTCCCAGAAGACCTTCAGCAAATCCTCGTAGCGGACTTTGGCTGGATCGAACTCGACTTCTACCCCCTCGGCGTGGCCGGTGCGATCGGTGCAAACTTCTTTGTACGTAGGGCTGTCAGTCTGTCCGCCCGTGTAGCCCACGCGTGTGCCGAGCACTCCCGGTATCTGCCGGAAAGTCGCTTCTACTCCCCAGAAACATCCCGCTGCGAATGTCGCTTTCTGCATCTCAATAATCGCTCCTGCACTGGGGATGGATTCCCCGAATTTTACATGCCTGTGACAAACTTTCGGTCAGATAGATATTAGATGAAGAAGCCGCCGGAAAGTCACGCGACGGAGAGCGCGATGGCCTTTTCGGGTAATTGACGCTACTAACTGATTCAAGTTAGAGTGCGGGCACGGTTGTCTTAGGAATTGTTCCGGGGGAAGTTTGTGGTTTTGAAATCCAGCCGCGCCATGGGCGTGCAAAAGCTTGCCATCTGGGTGCTTTTGGCGATGGTGATGACGCCGGCTGCCGGGGCCGCCGCAAACTTCACTGCGCAGCGGCGCGTTGGCTATTCCACCGGCGATCAATGGGAACCCGCTCTGGCCGCCGATGGCCACGGCCATATCTACATTTTATTTCCCCAGTATGGCGCGGTAACCGACTGTGCGGCGTGCAGCATCCCCGCTATGTCGCTGATGGTCAGCAATGATAATGGATCGACCTGGGAAGCACCTCATCCGCCC
>Ga0187858_10002612_pt1 | contig 18387 bp, 13 predicted proteins | sample June2016WEW_8_15_FD_133015 | JGI IMG/M metagenome (GOLD analysis project Ga0187858, IMG submission 133015) | Peatland microbial communities from SPRUCE experiment site at the Marcell Experimental Forest, Minnesota, USA - June2016WEW_8_150 | ecosystem: Environmental > Terrestrial > Soil >...
CGCCACCGTGCCGCCAGTCGCCACCGTGCCGCCAGTCGCCACCGTGCCGCCAGTCGCCACCGTGCCGCCCGTCGCTGGCGGGGCGTCGGCTGCCGAGCAATCCGGGCCGCCCGTCGGCGGCGCTGACGGGCGGGCTGAGCCCGCGGCTCAGGATGCGGCCAGGATCGACGGGGTCCCGGCACCCCGGTCCGCCGGGGGCGCAGCGGACGCGGGCAACCCGGCAGCCGCCGACCGCCCGGCGGCTGCCGCCCGGCCCGAGCAGGCCGGCGGGCGGCTGCCGGACGCCGGCACCCGGCGTAAGTCGGTCGTCTTCGAGGAAGACGACGAGCTCGACGTTCCTGACTTCCTGAAGTGACCCGACTGCCCGACGCGACCCGGAGCCGGCGGCGGTGGGACCGGTAGCACGGGAACCGGAAGCACGGGAACCGGAAGCACTGGGACCCGCGGCGCTGGCGCTGTTCACCGGCCGCGCTGGCGGTGTCAGCGGGGCACCGTTCGGGCTGAACCTGAGCGGCACGGTCGGGGACGCCGTCGGCGCAGTCGCCGCCAACCGGCGGCTGGCCGCGGCGGCGTGCGGACTTGACCCGGCGGACCTGGCCTGGATGAACCAGGTCCATGGCATCCGCGTCAGCTATGTGCCAGGCCGCCAGGCCGGGCCGGATGTCCCCGCCGCCGATGCCATCTTCACCGATGTGCCCGGCCTGGCCATGAGCGTCCTGGTGGCTGACTGCGCGCCGGTGCTGCTGGCTGATCCCGGCGGGCTGGTCGGCGCGGCTCACGCCGGGCGCGAGGGCATGGCCGCCGGCGTCGTGCCGGCCCTGGTGGCCGCCATGACCGCGGCCGGCGCCGACCCCGGCCGGATGCACGCGCTGATCGGCCCGGCGATCTGCGGCCGGTGCTACGAGGTCCCGGATGCGCTGCGGGCCCGGGTCGCCGCCGCGGTGCCCGAGGCCGCCTGCCAGAGCGCCGCCGGAACGGCCGGGCTTGACATCCGGGCGGGCGTGCGGGCCCAGCTCAGGCAGGCGGGAGTGCGGGAGGTGCGCACCGATCCCCGGTGCACCGCCGAGTCGCCCGGCCTGTTCTCGTACCGGCGTGATGGCACCACGGGGCGGTTCGCCGGGCTGGTCTGGCGCACGTCATGATGTGCCGATGACCAGTTTGCCTGCCACCGGCCGCCGGACCGAGCTGGCCGAGAACCTGGCCGGCGTGCGGGCCAGGATCGAGCGCGCCTGCGCGGCGGCCGGGCGCCCCGCGAGCGAGGTGACGCTGATCGCCGTGACCAAGACCTTCCCGGTGTCCGACATCCGGCTGCTCAGCGAGCTCGGCGTCACCGACATCGGCGAGAACAGGGACCAGGAGGCGGCGCCCAAGGCGGCCGCATGCCGTGCGGCTGGCTTCGAGCCGACCTGGCACTTCGTCGGCCAGCTGCAAGTCAATAAGGTGCCCAGCGTGATCTCCTACGCCAACGTGATCCACTCCGTGGACCGGCTCCGGCTGGTCACTGCCCTGGGCCGCCGGGCCAGGATGGCCGGGCGGGAAGGGCGGGAAGGGCGGGAAGGGCGGGAGGTGACCTGCCTGGTGCAGGTCAGCCTGGAGGACGCCGAAGGCCGCGGCGGCGCGCGCCCTGCTGACGTTGCCGCGCTGGCGGACGCGATCGCCGCTGAGCCCGGCCTCATCCTCGGCGGCGTCATGGCCGTGGCACCGCTCGGCGCGCCGCCGCGGGCAGCGTTCGGAAAACTCAGGCGGATAGCCGAATCCGTGCGGTCTGCGCATCCCCGTGCATTGGTGATCTCGGCGGGAATGAGCGGTGACCTGGAGGAAGCGATAGCAGAGGGCGCGACACACGTGCGAATCGGTACGGCGTTGCTCGGCGGCCGGCGGCCCTTCGTCAGGTAATGTCCGACGCGTGGCACGCGGCGTGAGTTCGGCTGCCTGGCAGTCATGACGGAGGACAGAAGATGGCCAGCGCAATGCGCAAGATGGCGGTCTATCTCGGCCTGGTCGAGGACGACCAACGCTACGACGACCGTTACCAGGACGAGTACGTCCTCGACGAGTATGAGGAAGCGGGGTACGAGGCCGGACTGACCGAGCACGAGCACGAGCGCGCCGAGCCGCCTGCCGGGTATGCCGAGGTCCAGCCCGCTGGCCGCGCGCCCGATCGCCGGCCCGCCGGGCAGCTGCAGACCACCGACCTGACGCGCATCACTACCTTGCATCCCCGCACGTACAATGAGGCACGTACCATCGGAGAGCATTTTCGTAACGGCACTCCGGTGATCATGAACCTGACGGAGATGGTCGACAGTGACGCGAAGCGGCTCGTCGACTTCTCGGCCGGACTGATCTTCGGGTTGCGCGGGAGCATCGAGCGGGTGACCAACAAGGTGTTCCTGCTGTCCCCGGCCAATGTCGAGGTGGCGGCCGAAGACAAGGCCCGGATCGCGGAGCGCGGCTTCTTCAACCAGAGCTAGCCGCAACCAAACGACATGACAGCCTGGCCATTGGTGTGACGTTCCTGACATCGGCCGGGCTGGGCAGGGCAGGGATGTGGACATTTTTTTGCGCGTGCTGTCCTACGTGGTTCTGGCGTACCTGCTGCTGCTCATCGGCAGGCTGATCATCAGCTGGATCCAGACTTTCTCCCGTTCCTGGACCCCGACCGGCATCGTCCTGGTGATCGCCGAGGCCTGCTATTCGGCCACGGACCCGCCACTGAGATTCCTAAGGCGCTACATTCCATCGCCTCGGCTCGGTACTCTGGCGTTTGACCTCAGTTTCATGCTGCTGTTCCTGGTGGTGCTCGTGCTCTGGCAGGTGCTGCAGCAGTACTCATGATCGGTAGCGTCCACAGGGGACCACGCTCCAAGGAGACGAGATGCCACTGACGCCCGCGGATGTGCGGAACAAGCAGTTCAGCACGACCAGGCTCAGGCCCGGCTACGACGAAGAGGAAGTCGATGCTTTCCTCGACGAGGTAGAGGCAGAGCTCGACCGGCTGATCCAGGAGAACGAAGAACTCCGGGGCAAGCTGGCCGAGGTCCTGCGCGGCGGGAAGGTGCCGGCTGCCTTGAACGCCCCGCACGTCGAGCCTGCGCCTGAGCTGATGGCACCAGAGCCGCCACGGCACGAGCCGGAGCGCCGGCCGGAGCCGGTGATGATGACGCCGCCGAGGCCTGTCGAGGAGAACCACGACACGGCCGCGCGCGTTCTCGCGCTTGCCCAGCAGACGGCCGACCAGGCCATCGCGGACGCACGCCGCGAGGCGGACGAGACCCTCGGCCGGGCCAGGCGCGAGGCCGACGACCTGCTGACCAAGGCGCGACGCCAGTCCGAGCAGATCACCAGCGACGCCAGGGCGCGCGCCGAGAGCCTGGAGCGGGACGCTCAGGAGCGGCACCGTCAGGCGATGGGCTCGCTGGTCCAGTCGCGCGAGGAGCTTGAGCGCCGCGTTGACGACCTGCGCGCGTTCGAGCGCGAGTACCGCAGTCGGCTCAAGGCATACCTGGAAGGCCAGCTGCGCGACCTGGAGGCTGGCGCGGCCGATAGTGGCGTCTTCCCGGCTGTCATGACCGGCCCGCAGAACAGCTCCGTGCCGGCCGGAATGGGACGGATGGAGAGCCGGAGCAACGGCCAGCCGAGCGTGACCGGCTCGTACGGCGGCGTGCCGGAGCCGGTGGCGCACGGCGGCGGCTTCCACCCATCTGACTCAGGCCAGCACGACCGGCGGTAGCCCGGCCGGGCTGCGCGCTACCTCCGCTGGTGGAGCCTGATAGTGATCCGGTTCGGCGCCATCCTGTCGGTCGTGATCGTGGCGATCGGACTGCTGGCTGCTGGCGCCGTAACCGGCAGCATCAGACTGGTCGACGTGTCGATCGGGCTGGCTGTGCTCGCTTTGCTGATGTTCGTCATCAGCGTGGTGGTCTGGCGCGACGAGGCATTCGCGACACCAGGTGCCCGCAGCACCGGTGGGTCGGCGGCTGACTGGCAGAAGGCCGCTGACCAGGATGTCGTGCTGCAGCAAGTGTCAGTGAGCCCGGTATCGGATAGCCGGGTGCCGGACAGCCCGGGGCCGGACCGAGCCGAGCAGCCGCTCAGCGCTGTGCAGTCTGACAGCACCGGGCAGTCTGACAGCACCGGGCAGTCTGACAGCACCGGGCAGAACGTACCGGCGGGTGCCGGAAACGGGCGAGATCGCCCATCCCGGCGCCCGCCGGCTGCGTCTGACCGCCGGGATGAGCCGGCCGCGCCAGCTCAGCCAGCCGCGCCAGCTCAGCCGGAAGTAGCAGCTCAGCCGGTTCCGGCGGCCCAGTCGGCCGTGAAACAGGCAGCGAGCAAGCCGGCGGCGACAGCGGCTGAGTCACCTGGCGCTGGTCCGGCGAAGCCCTCGGCCGGCGGTCCGGACAGGTCGCCGGTCACCAGCACGGCCAGGCCCTCGGACACCAGTACTCCGCGGTCACCGGTTCCTGCTGCGGCGGGCTCAGCCACGGCGGAGCCCGGTTCCGGTGCGCCGGTCACCGCGACGGCGATCTCCTCCCGGGCCGGCGCTGACGCGGCCAGGCCCGCCAGCGGCGCTCCGGACAGCGGCGCTCCGGACAGCGGCGCTCCGGACAGCAGCGCTCCGGACAGCAGTGCTCCCGCCGGCAGCGGGGCCGGGCCGGCCGTCAGCGCGGCCCCCGACGCGGATACTGAGGTCACGCTGGTCCCCGGCATCGCGCGCTACCACCGCGCCGAGTGCATTCTGATCAGGTTCCTCGGGCCTGAGGACCTGGACACCACGACCCGCTCCGCCGCGGAAGAGGCCGGGTGCGCGCCCTGCAAGGCCTGCCGGCCGGATCAGGCGACGTCCCCGGATCAGGCGAAGTCCGGGGACTAGCCAGCCCGCCGGATCCAGAAGGTCAGTCCCAGGCTGGCATCGGCGTGCTCCCGTGCCTCACCTGCCCGGCTCGCAGCCAGGCCGCCCGGCGCGGCGGCGAGGCCGTAGTTGACCGCCAGCACCTCGGCGCTGATCATCGGTCCGTGCTCGGTCAGCGCGGTGGCCAGTTCCGGATCAGCGGTCGCCCAGCGCAGCGAGATCCGGTCGCTCACGTCCAGGCCATCGCTTTTGCGGGTGTCCTGGACCAGCCGGATGACCTCCCTGGCCAGCCCCTCCCGGCGCAGCTCCGGGGTCAGGGAAGCCTCGAGCGCCACCGTCTCGCCCGCCTCCGCGGCTACGGCCCAGCCCGAGCGCGGCGTCTGCGTCACGATCAGGTCGTCCGGGCCGAGCTCGACGGTCATCCCGCCGACCTGGATCGCCGCCGTCCCGGACGCGCGCAGGCGGCCGGCCAGCCCGGCCGGGTCGGCTGCGGCGATGGCTGCGGCGACAGCGGGCGTCCCGCTGCCGAGGCGCCTGCCGAGCGCGCGGAAGTTCGGCTTGACCGTGTAGTCGACGAGCTCGTCCTCGGCGGCCTGGAGCGGAGCGAGCTCGTGCACGTTGAGCTCATCGGCGACCTGATCGCGCAGCTCGCCGGGCAGCTCGGCGAACCCGGCCGCGCTGATCAGCGCGCGGGCCAGCGGCTGCCTGATGCGCAGGCCCGCGGCCGCGCGGGCTGACCTGCCCAGCTCCACCAGCCGGCGGGCGAGCGCCATCTGCCCGGCCAGGATCTCGTCGATCAGCTCCGTCCTGGCCGCCGGCCAGGACGCCAGGTGCACCGAATCCGGGCCGGATTCGCCGCGCAGCACGTTCCAGACGTAGTCGGTGAGAAAAGGGGTAATCGGTGCCATCAGCCGGGTCAGCGTCTCCAGGGCTGCGTACAGAGTCGCGAACGCGGCCGCGCCGCCGGGCGTGCCCGGCCCCTCCCAGAACCTTCGCCGGGACCTGCGCACGTACCAGTTGGACAGATCATCGATGAACGCGGCGATCTTCCGGCCGGCCCGGGCCGGGTCGAACTCCTCCATCGCGCCCGTGACGTCCCGGACCAGCGCGTTCAGCTCACTGAGCAGCCATCGGTCCAGCACCGGGCGGTCCGGCACGGGAGGTGCATCGGCCGTCCGTTCTGGATTCCAGCAGTCGCCCTGCGCTGCGGCCGCATTGGCGTACAGGACCAGGAACGAGGCGGTGTTCCAGTAGGTCAGCAGGACCTTGCGGACGATGTCCTCGAGCGCGGCGTGACCGATTCGCCGGGTTGCCCAGGGTGAGCCGGCCGCGGCGAAGAACCACCGGACGGCGTCGGCTCCGTGCCGGTCCATCAGCGAGATCGGCTCCAGCACGTTGCCCAGGTGCTTGCTCATCTTCCGGCCGCGATCGTCGACGATCAGGCCGAGGCAGACCACGTTCTGGTAGGCGGAACGGCCCAGCACCATCGTGCCGATCACCATCAGCGAGTAGAACCAGCCGCGGGTCTGGTCGATCCCCTCGCAGACGAACTGCGCCGGGTAGCTGCGCTCGAAGTCGGCCAGGTTGCGGTGCGGGGCCCCGAACTGGGCGAATGGCATCGACCCGGAGTCGTACCAGACGTCGATGACCTCCGGTACCCGGTGCGCCTGGTTACCGCACTCCGGGCAGCTGATGATCACGTCGTCCGCGAACGGCCGGTGCGGGTCGAGCCCGGTCAGGTCACGGCCCGCCAGCCGGGACAGCTCGGCCAGCGAGCCGGCGCAGGTCGCGTGCCCGGACGGGCACTCCCAGATCGGCAGCGGCGTGCCCCAGTACCGGGTGCGCGAGAGCGCCCAGTCGACGTTATTGCGCAGCCACTCGCCGTACCGGCCGTCCTTGATCGTCGGCGGCTGCCAGTTCGTCTTCTCGTTCTCGGCCAGCAGCCGGTCCTTGATGGCCGTGGTGCGGATGAACCAGGAGGGGAGCGCGTAGTACAGCAGCGGCGTTCCGCATCGCCAGCAGTGCGGGTAGCTGTGCTCATGCGGCTCGGACCGGAAGAGCAGCCCGCGGTCGGACAGGTCACTGATCAGGATCGGGTCCGCTGCCTTGAAGAACAGGTCGCCGACCAGCGGGATGTGCTCCTCGAACCGGCCATCGGGGCGGACCGGGTTCACCACCGGCAGCCCGTACTGACGGCCGGCGGCCAGGTCGTCGGCGCCGAATGCCGGAGCGAGATGGACCAGGCCGGTGCCGTCCTCGGTCGTCACGAACGACCCGGTGACCACCCGGTGCGCGCCGGGGATGTCGACCAGGCTGAAGGGCGGCTGGTAGGTCGCGCCGGACAGGTCGCTGCCGCGGAACCGCTCCAGCACGTGCCAGCCCTCGCCGAGCACCCGGCCGAACAGGGACTCCGCGACGACAACCCGGTCGCCCTGGCCGGACTTGCGGGCCACCACGTAGACCTGGTCCGGATGCACGGCCACCGCGGTGTTCGCCACCAGCGTCCACGGGGTGGTGGTCCACACCAGCAGGTCCGCGCCGTCGAGCTGGCGGGTCACGCCGTCCGGCAGGGTGCGCAGCGGGAACCGGACGGTCACCGACGGGTCGGTGACCGTCCGGTACACATCGGACTGCCCCATCTCGTGGTCCGACAGCGGGGTGCCGCAGCGCGGGCAGTACGGGCTGATCCGGTGATCGCGGACCAGCAGTCCCTGGCCGAAGGCGTCCTTCAGCGACCACCACACGGACTCGATGTAGGCGGCGTCCATCGTCCGGTACGCATGGGACAGGTCAATCCAGTAGCCCATCCGCTCGGTGAGCTCCTCGAAGGCGTCCACGTGCCGCAGCACCGACTCGCGGCACCGGGCGTTGAACTCGGCGATGCCGTACTCCTCGATGTCCTTCTTCGAGGCCAGCCCCAGTTCCTTCTCGACCGCGACCTCGACCGGGAGCCCGTGGCAGTCCCAGCCGCCGCGGCGCGGGACGTGGTAGCCCTGCATGGTCTTGAACCGGGGGAAGGCGTCCTTGAAGACCCGGGCGGGTATGTGGTGCACGCCCGGCATGCCGTTGGCGGTCGGCGGCCCCTCGTAGAAGATCCAGCGCTCGCCGCCCGCCGTCTGCTCCAGCGAGCGCTGGAAGACCTTGCCGTCCTGCCAGCGGATCAGCATCTCCCGCTCGAGCGCGGGCAGATCAGCGGTCGCCGGCATGTCCGGGAAGGGCGCGACCGCCGGGCTGGCCGGCCGGGACGCGCCAGGACCGCCGCAGGCGCCGGCCTGATCATCATCGTCAGGGTGCGACATCGTGCGGCCTCCCCGGTTCGCTCCTGACCGCAGCCAGCGGCGGCTGTCCCCGCCAGCGCCGCAACAGGCCCCCCAGGATAGCTGATGGCGGTTTTCCGGCGCGGGCCTGTTTCCTGGCCCGGCCCGCCCGGCACCAGCAGCCCGGCGGCACGGTCCAGGCTGGCCTGGCCATCGCTGCCTGTTATGTTTGCGGACTGCCCCAGTCACCACTTATCCTCCGGTGACTGCCGCAATCAAGATCGCCGCAAAACGGGTCACGAGGGGAGGCGGGACATGACTGCTGCCGCACGTTCAGGTGCTGCCGCCCTTCCTGTGCGGCAGGGCGAGCGGCGCTGGACAGAGGCCGAGCTCGGCAAGGTGCGCGATCAGCTCGCGGCTGAGGCCGCGGAGCTGCGCGCCGACATCGAACGGGCGGAATCCGACATTGCGGACAGGCTGGGAGACGCTATCGGCGACGCCGGCGATGACCAGGCAGATGTCGGAGCCAAGACCTTCGAGCGCGAGCACGAGCTGGCGCTCGCGCACAACACCCGTGAGCTGCTGGCCCAGAACGAGCGGGCGCTGGCCCGGATCGATGCCGGGACCTACGGCTCCTGCGAGTCCTGCGGCGAGCCGATCGGCAAGGCGCGGCTGCAGGCATTCCCGAGAGCAACCCTGTGCGTGACATGCAAGCAGCGCGAGGAACGCCGCTGAGCAGGCCGGCTGGCGCCGCCGAGAGCGAGCAGCCGGCCGGCCAGGAGCGGCCGCGGCGGGTCGGGATCCTGGTGGCCGTCGCCCTGACGGTGCTGGCCCTGGACATAGCGACGAAGGTCACGGTCGTCGCGACGATGTCGGACCGGTCCTGCGGGCCAGTGTCCGCGCAGCAGCCACTGCCGCCGCTGCGGGTGGTCGGCGGCTTGCTGAAGCTCTGCGTGTCGAGGAACCCCGGTGCCGCCTTCAGTATCGGCACGGGCATGACGATCATCTTCACGGCGATCGCCGTGGGCGTGATCATCCTGATCCTGCGCACCTCCCGGCAGATCCGCAGCCTGCCGTGGGCGATCACGCTCGGCCTGCTGCTGGGCGGCGCTACCGGCAACCTGACCGACCGTATCTTCCGCTATCCGGCGCCTTTCCGCGGCTATGTCGTGGACTGGATCCAGCTCCCGCACTGGCCGGTCTTCAACCTGGCTGACTCCTCGATCGTCTGCGGCGGGGTGCTGGCCGTGCTGCTGTCGGCCCAGGGCATCCGGCTGGACGGGCAGAAGCCGCCGGCCGCGGATGCCGTCGCTGAGCGGGGCGCCGCCCCGGTCCAGCCGGCGGACGGGCAGCCGGCGGACGGGCAGCCGGCGGACGGGCAGCCGGCGGACGGGCAGCCGGAGCACGGGCAGCCAGAGCACGGGCAGCCAGAGCACGGGCAGCCGGAGCACGGGGCGCCGGAGCACGGGGCGCCGGAAGAACGGCAGCCGGAGCACGGGCAGCCGGAAGACGGCCAGGCCGGCCAGGCCGACCGGGCGGCCGGACCGGGCGAGCCTGCCGGGGGCGGTAGCGGATGACCTCGCCGGGGCAGCGCCGCGTGCCCGTGCCCGACGGGCTGGATGGCGAGCGCCTCGACGCCGCGCTGGCCAGGATGTTCGGCCTGTCCCGCGCTCAGGCAGCGGAGCTGATCAGCGGGGGATCCGTGCTGGTCGGCGGCCGGCCGGCGGCCAAGTCCGACCGGGTGCCCGCCGGGGAGTGGCTGGATGTGACCCTCCCGCCGCCGCCGGAGCCGCTCGTCGCCCGGCCCGAGCCGGTGCCGGGGCTGCGGGTGGTGCATGAGGATGCCGACATCATCGTGGTCGACAAGCCGGTCGGGGTCGCGGCGCATCCCACGCCGGGCTGGACCGGTCCCACCGTGCTGCAGGGACTGCTCGGCGCCGGTCACGCGGTTGCCACCAGCGGCGCCGCGGAGCGGCAGGGCATCGTGCACCGGCTGGACGCCGGCACGACCGGGCTGATGGTGGTAGCCAAGAGCGAGCGCGCCTACAGCAGGCTCAAGCAGGCGTTCCGCGATCGGGAAGTGGACAAGCGCTACCACGCCCTGGTGCAGGGCCAGCCCGACCCGCTCCGCGGCACGATTGACGCGCCGATCGGCCGCCACCCCGCCGGCGACGGCCGGTTCGCCGTGGTGGCGGACGGGCGGCCGTCCGTCACCCACTACGAGACCGTCGAGGCCTTCCGCGGAGCCAGCCTGGTCGAGATCATCCTCGCCACCGGGCGGACGCACCAGATCCGGGTGCACATGTCCGCGGTGCGGCACCCGTGCGTCGGGGACCGCCTCTACGGGGGCGACCCGGTGCTGGCCGCCCGGCTCGGCCTGACCCGGCAGTGGCTGCACGCGGTGCACCTGGGCTTTGACCATCCGGCCGATGGCCGCCGGGTCGACTTTGACAGTCCCTACCCGGCCGACCTGCAGCACGCCCTGGAGATCCTCCAGGACGCGAGCTAAGCCGGTCGCGGGCGGCGGGCCCTGGACCGCAGACCCGACCCCGGCCCACGGGCCGCGCGCTACCGGCACTGAGCGCGGCGGGCAGAGGGCGGGCGCACGGGGCGGCCCGCCCTCATCGATCAGCTGGCGGCCAACCGGGCCGGCCCGGGCCGGCCCGGGGTCGGCCGGCCAACAACGTCGTTGCGTGCCTGCTGCTGATACAGCAGCAGGCACACATCCACGGCGTTGCCGAGGGGCAGCCGCCCGGCTTGCCAGCCCGGCCAGTCAGCCAGCCCGGCCAGTCAGCCAGCCCGGCCAGTCAGCTAGCTCAGCCAGACCCGGTCAGTCGTTCTCGACGACGAAATCCCACCTGGCGACGATGTTCCGTCCGTCGGGCGCCCAGCGCATCAGCCCTTCCCCGGTGGCCTCAACGGCGCGCAGCTCGAAGCTGACCGTCTTGCCCGGCAGCAGGGTCGTCGGCGGCTTTGGCTGGCCGGGTACGAGGACAGGCCGGTACACGTGGCCGAGGTCGTCGATGCTGGTGAAGTCGGACGCCGATATCGGCACGGCCCCGGTCGCCCCTGACATGGTGATGACCCAGGTGCACGTCGTCGCCGGGGCCTGGTAGGGCAGGCCCTCGCCGGGTACCTGGGGGCCGGTGACGGTCACGAGCACCGACCAGCGCGTGGTCTCGGCCTTCACGCCGTCGCCTTCATTGGTCAGCGCGGGCCGTCGGACGGTGCCAGTCAGCACAGCGTCACTGTGGTAGTTCAGGGTGCTGCGCGGCAGGAACGAGGGGTACCCGCCGAACTGGCTAGAGCTTGCGGGATGCCCGGAACCGGCCGAATGGCTGGAGTCGGCGGCCGGGGCGCAGCCAGCCAGGGCAGTCAGCAGCAGGGCGGCCAGCCCCGCGCGGGCGGCCAGCCCGGCCAGCCCGGCCCGCCCGGCCCGGGCAGCCCGCCCGGCCCGGGCCCCCGCCCTAACGGCGGAGGCCGGACCGGGCGTGACCGGGCGTGGCATGCGGGGCAGCCGCTTCATGGCCGCCCAGGCAGGGCCGAGCGCCGACGGCGCGAGTACCACGCGTGCCCGCCGATGACCATCAGGGCCAGCAGCGGTGCTCCCACGGCGAGCGTCGCCCGCGCCCACAGCGGCCGTGGCGTGACGTTGCTGAGGGTGGTGAACGCATCCAGGGCGGCATGGTGATCGCAGCCGTACTGGCAGAAGCCGCCCCGATTGTTGAACACGTCCCGGCCGAACGGCCGCAGGCCAGGCTGGGCGGCGTAGCCGAGGTGACCCTGCCCGTCGAGCCCGCCGGATACGGTCCCGGCCGGAAGCGGGGAGTAGCCGTGGCCGGCCGCCACGTCGAACAGATCCTCCATCGTGCGCAGCCAGCTGTAGTGGTTGTAGTACACGTCCGAGACGGTGCCCGGCCGGATGTACGGGCTGATCAGGACGCTGCCGGTGTCGCCTCCGCCCGGCGTCGGATCGGTGGCGTCGAACAGCGGGTCCGGGGTCTCGCCCGGCGCCAGGTCGGCCGGGTCGCCCTCTGCGCTGAGGGTGATGCTGCTCACGGGACCGGCCGGGTCGACCGGGCTGCCATTCTGGCTGACCAGCTGGAAGGAACCGGTCACGGCCGAGCCGGTGTTCGCGGTCGGGAAGTCCGGGCCGGTGTCGGTCACGGCCCCGACGAAGGAGTTCGCCGGGATGTTCGTGCCCGTCACCGCACGGCCCGTGTCGTCGGCCACGATCGAGTTGTCGGAGATGACATTGGACCCCGGCGCGCCGGTGACGGTGTCGGTCCGGGCGCCCGGTGAGTTGCCTGAGCCGCCGCGCACGATGCCGGGTACGCAGTCCGAGGGCACCAGCACCGGGCTGGTCTGGGTACACGCCGGGGGACGGTCGATGAAGGCATTGTTGCCGGGACCCGGGTACAGCTGGTCACCCTGGGCGTTGGTGCCGAGCGTCGAGTTCGGCCCGGTCGGCTCGTAGCGAACGTTGCGGCCGTCAATATTCTCGCCCGCCGAGTCCGACTTGAGGCTGCTCGTGTAGTTCGGCTGGTCCGCCGACGTGGGACCGTAGGCGTTGGCGTTGTTGAAGCTGTCGCCGGTGTAGGTGAAGGGCGGGAAGGCCTCGTCGAAGGTGATGTCGATCAGGCCGCCCTGCTTGAACGCCGGGGACTGCTCGATGAGCGGAATGTAGTACTCCAGGAACAGGTCGGACGCATACAGGCCGCCGGTGTAGTTGACCGGAGTGGTCGACTCCGGGTCGTAGGGAATCGGCGAGTTGTAGTCCGGGGTGCCGTCGGCGCTGAACGCGCCGGACAGGTTATTGCCATGGCAGACCGCATCGTGCGCGTCACTGCAGTTGTCCGGGGTAATCCAGCTGAAGCTCGGGGTGGTCCGGGCGCTCTGCAGGTCGTGCACCAGGCCGTAGGCCGGGCTGTCGAGATTGGCGATGTGGTTCGCGTCGCAGTCGGTCCCGCCGTTGGCCGGCTCGTTCAGCGGCGGGGTCGTCGTGCCATCGGCATTGACCGCGCCGGTCAGCGACTCAAACCAGGGGAACGGGAAGTGCTTGGCCACGAACTGGTCGTCCGGCTGGGCCGCGGTGAAGGTCGTCACGCCGGGCGGGTAATCGCCGGACATGTCGGTGGGATCGGTGTCGGGGTTGTTGGCCGGCGTGCCCGGCCCGCCGCAGGCCGCAGCCTCCCGGTCGGGCACGGTGTCCGGCTGGAACACCGTGGAGCCGGGTGTCTGCGCGCCGCCGAGGTCCTGGGCGTAGCCCTTCCAGGTCTGGCCTGCCGCGTTCAGCTGGTTGAACAGCGTCGGGACGTCGGTCGGGTAGCTGCAGCCGTTCTCGCCCAGCGGCGCGTTGGCGCCGCTCGGCTGGGAGGCGTTGGCCGGCGAGTTCATCTGGCCGTAGTCGGGATTGGTCCGCAGCGAGCCGGAATTCAGGATGTCGGAGTTCGGCCCGATCAGCTTGTCCGAGACGCTGCAGTCCTCCTGGGTGTCCTCCTCAGGGGCCTGCCCGGACACCAGCGACAGGTAGTTGTCCATGCTGGAATGGCCGGTCCCGTAGTAGTTCCTGAGCAGGACGCCCTGGGCCGGGAGCGTCTTCCAGAGGTAGGTGTTCTGGTTGAGCCCGCTGAACGTGGCGTCATAGGACTTGTTTTCCAGGATGATCAGCCATACGTGCTTGATCGCTCCGGGCCGCAGGCCCGTGCTGGTGATGGTGACCCCGCTGGCCTGGGCAGGCGATGCGGCGATGACCGATGCAGGGACCGCGATGCCGGCCAGGCCGAGGAGCCCGATCCCGCACGCGGTGGCAACTCGCAAGAGACGATGACCTGCGAATGAGGGAATCATAGGCATTTCCTAGCAACCTGCCCGCACATCGGGGGCACGGACGGGCAGCGCGCGCCCGACGTAGCGGTGAACGTTTGTATTCACCGGGTCGCCGGGAACTCCCGCCCGCTGCCCGGGCGCTGCCCGGGTGGTGACCGGGTCTGGCCGGTGTGTCGGGCTGCAGGGACGGGCGGGCCGGGCGATACAGTCGAAGGCACGCACCCCCGCATCGCCGTGGGCAAGCCTGGCCAGTCCCGAGCGGCCGGGCTCCGAGACGGCGGTAGTGGTGTTGTCCCTGGTGCTGGCGGTCGATGACTGACCCCCGCGCGGCTGGCAGGATTTCCCGGTGGGCCCGCAGGAGGTCGTGGCAGCATGCCTGAAGGAGGCGGTACTTCATGGCGGCAGCCCCGGCGGGGAGCCCTCAGCGCGGCCCGGACGGCTCGTTTGCCCACCTGCACGTGCACACCGAGTACTCGATGCTGGACGGCGCGGCCCGGCTGAACGACCTGTTCGCCGCCTGCCAGCAGGCCGGCATGCCTGCCATCGCGATGACCGATCACGGCAACGTCTACGGCGCCTACGACTTCTGGGCCAAGGCGCGGGCGGCCGGCATCAAGCCGATCATCGGCATCGAGGCCTACGTCGCGCCCGAGCACCGCGGGCTGAAGCAGCCGGTCCGCTGGGGCACCCCGGCGCAGCGCGAGGACGACGTCTCCGGGGCAGGCGCCTACACGCACATGACGCTGCTGGCCGAGACGACCGAGGGGATGCACAACATCTTCCGGCTGTCCTCGCTGGCCTCGCTGGAGGGCTATTTCCGCAAGCCGCGGATGGACCGCGAGCTGCTGTCCAGGCATGCGAAGGGCATCATCGCCACCACCGGCTGCCCCGGCGGCGAGGTGCAGACCAGGCTCCGGCTCGGCCAGCAGAAGCAGGCCATCGACGCGGCCGCGCAGTTCCGCGACATCTTCGGCCCGGACAATTTCTTCGTCGAGCTGATGAGCCACGACCTGGCCATCGAGCAGCGCACGGCGCCCGCACTGCGGCAGATCGCGCGGGACCTGTCCCTGCCGATGGTGGTCACCAACGATCTGCACTACACCCGGCCGGACGATGCGCAGGCGCACGGCGCGCTGCTCTGCGTGCAGACCGGCTCGACGCTGGCCGATCCGTCCCGGTTCCAGTTCGAGGGCACCGGCTACTACGTCAAGAGCCCGCAGGAGATGCGCGCGATCAGCGCCGACGCGGACTGGCAGGCAGCCTGCGACGCGACCCTGCTGATCGCCGAGCGCGCCGAGGTCGGCTTCGAGAAGCGGAACCTGCTGCCCCGGTTCCCGCTGCCCGACGGCGAGACCGAGCAGAGCTGGCTGCGCCAGGAAGTCTGGCGGGGCATGGAGCGCCGGTATCCGGACGCCATCGACGAGACGACCCGCGGCCGGGCCGAGTACGAGCTGGGCATCATCGAGGCGATGGGCTTCTGCTCCTACTTCCTGGTGGTGGCCGACTTCATCATGTGGTCCAAGCGCAACGGGATCCGGGTCGGTCCCGGCCGCGGCTCGGCGGCGGGCTCGATCATCGCCTACGCGCTCGGCATCACCGACCTCGACCCGATGGCGCACGGCCTGGTCTTCGAGCGCTTCCTCAATCCCGAGCGCGTCTCGATGCCGGACATCGACATTGACTTCGATGAGCGCCGACGCGGCGATGTTATTCGTTACGTAACGGAAAAGTATGGCGCTGACCGGGTCGCGCAGATCATCACCTACGGCACGATCAAGGCCAAGGCCGCGGTCAAGGACGCCGCGCGGGTGCTCGGCTTCCCCTACGCGGTCGGCGACCGGATCACCAAGGCGTTCCCGCCGCCGGTGATGGGCAAGGACATGCCGCTGGCCGGCGTCTTCGACCCTGATCACCCGCGGCACGGCGAGGCGGGGGAGATCCGGGCCCTCTACGAGGCCGAGGCCGAGGTCCGGCAGGTCATCGACACCGCCCGCGGCCTGGAAGGGCTGATCCGGCAGGCTGGCGTGCACGCCGCCGGGGTGATCATGAGCAGCGAGCCGCTGCTCGACCACATCCCGGTCTGGAAGCGCGAGGCCGACGGGGCAATCATCACCCAGTTCGACTACCCGAGCTGCGAGGATCTCGGCCTGCTCAAGATGGACTTCCTGGGCCTGCGGAACCTGACCGTGCTGGATGACACGCTCGCTTCCATCCGGTCCAACCAGGGCCAGCAGGTGAGCCTGGAGTCGCTGCCGCTGGACGACAAGCCCACCTACGACCTGCTCGCCCGCGGCGACACGCTCGGCGTGTTCCAGCTGGATGGCGGCCCGATGCGGGCACTGCTGCGGGCCATGCGCGCGGACCGGTTCGCCGACATCTCGGCCATCAACGCGCTGTACCGGCCGGGCCCGATGGGCGCGAACGCGCACAACGACTACGCCGACCGCAAGATGGGCCGCAAGCCGGTCGTCCCCATTCACCCCGAGCTGGCCGAGCCGCTGGCCGACATCCTCGGTGACACCTACGGGCTGATCGTCTACCAGGAGCAGGTGCTGGCCATCGCGCAGAAGCTGGCCGGCTACTCGCCCGGCAAGGCCGACCTGCTGCGCAAGGCGATGGGCAAGAAGAAGAAGGAGATCCTGGACAAGGAGTTCGAGCCGTTCGCCGCCGGGATGAAGGCCAACGGCTACACGGACTCGGCGATCACCGCGATCTGGGACATCCTGGTCCCGTTCTCGGACTATGCCTTCAACCGCGCGCACGCGTCCTGCTACGGGCTGATCTCCTACTGGACCGCCTACCTGAAGGCGAACTACCCGACCGAGTACATGGCCGGCCTGCTCACCTCCGTGGCCGGCGACAAGGACAAGTCCGCGCTGTACCTGAACGAGTGCCGCCGGATGGGCATCAGGGTGCTGCCCCCGGACGTGAACCTGTCCACCGCGATGTTCACCGCGGTCGGCAAGGACATCCGGTTCGGCATGGCGGCCGTGCGCAATGTCGGCGCGGCGGTGGTGGAGTCGATCGTCGCGGCGCGGACCGAGAAGGGCGCCTTCACCAGCTTCTCCGATTTCCTGCGCAAGGTGCCGGTCAATGTGTGCAACAAGCGGGTCATCGAGTCGCTGATCAAGGCCGGCGCGTTCGACTCCTTCGGGCACCCGCGCAAGGGCCTGGTGCTGATCCACGAGCAGGCCGTCGACGCGATCATCGACGTCAAGCGCAATGAGGCGATCGGCCAGGACTCGCTCTTCGGCGAGGAGCCCGAGATAGCGGCGACCTTCGACGTGCCCGTGCCCGATACGGAATGGGAGAAGGCAACGCGGCTGAGCTTCGAGCGGGAGATGCTCGGCCTGTATGTCTCCGATCATCCGCTGCTCGGCATCGAGCATGTGCTGGCCGCCGCGACTGACTGCTCGCTGGCCCAGCTGCTCGGCTCGGCCGAGGATGATGCGGGCGGAACCCATCGCGGCGAGCGCGCGGACGGCCAGGTGGTCACCGTCGGCGGGATCCTGTCGGGCGTCCAGCGCAAGGTCACCAAGCAGGGCAACTCCTGGGCCGCGGCCACGCTGGAGGACCTGGAGGGCGCGATCGAGGTGCTGTTCTTCCCCGCTACCTATCAGCAGTGCATGAGCCTGGTCATCGACGACGCGATCGTGCTCGTGAAGGGACGGCTGGACCGGCGTGAGGACGTGCCGAAGCTGGTCGCGATGGAGGTGAGCGTCCCGGAGCTGACGACCGACGGGCAGCAGGGCCCTTTCGTGGTATCGATCATGGAGGCCAGGTGCGTGCCGCCGGTGGTGGAGCGGCTGCGGGAGGTGCTGGGCACCCACCCCGGTGCGACGGAGGTCCACCTCCGGCTGCTCAGCGGGGCCCGGACCCGGGTGCTGCGGCTGGATGACAAGCTGCGGGTCCGGCCGTCCGCTTCGCTGCTCGCCGATCTCAAGCAGCTGCTGGGCCCGGCCTGCGTCGGCTGACGGCAGTCAGGGGCGACAATTCGGGCAGCGGGTACCATGAGTGCCAGGTGAGCCGGGAAGTCTGGTCGGCACGAGTCCTTGCTGGGCCATCGGGAGGCTTTCCATGTGTGCTGGCGCCCGGGCGCTGAGAGCAGAACGGTGATCCGCCGGCTGCTGCGCGGCTCCGAGTGGCGCCGCGAGTTCCTGCGCACCAACCTGTGGCTGGTCCCGGCCATCGAGGTGCTGGCGGCCGTCGTCTTGTTCGCCGGCACGTACGCGCTGGACCGCGCCGCTTACGACGGCGTTTTCCGGGTACCCGGCTGGGCGCTCAGCGGGTCGGCCGACGCGGCGCGGCAGATCCTCACCGCCATCGCGGCCGCGGTCATCACGGTCGTGGGCGTGGTGTTCTCGATCGTGATCGTGGCGCTGACGCTGACGTCGACCCAGTTCGGGCCGCGGATGCTGCGCAACTTCATCCGGGACCGCGGCACCC